>ERZ1292630.64-Hain-H41-02um-R3-64-length-117493-cov-26_pt1 | contig 117493 bp, 116 predicted proteins | sample MGYA00564408_ERZ1292630 | MGnify/ENA primary metagenome ERZ1292630 (study PRJEB36523, sample SAMEA6512641) | groundwater metagenome | collected 2019-01-08 | study: AquaDiva: Metagenomics assemblies of 32 groundwater samples
GACATTAACCGCCGTTAGTTGCTTTTCAAGGCAGAGCAGGGTATAAGAGGGCGAATGTTTTAAACAAACAATTAAGGGAACCAAGAATAATTATGGGAACTTAAAATAAATACGGAAACTTTTTGACCAGCCGGTTTACCTGCCGTCTATCCCAATCACTTCTGTTGGCTAGTTCCCCCTTGCTTGCTCCAGAAACGATGCTATAACAGCCTTCGCATTGCACATGGGTTGCTTTTCATTAACTCATCGACTGAATTCATATTTCTCATGAAAGATCGCGAGCGTCAGCTACGCTTTGGGAGACACCTTCGTCGGCTTCGTGAAGAACGGACCCTCGGCCTACGTGAATTAGCGCGCGAGGTTTCGACTCTTCTCAGAGGACGCGGCCTTTCTGCCACCTATTTGAGCGCAATTGAAAACGGAGCAAAACCTGCGCCCCGTCCGAAGATCCTCAAGGCATTAGCCCACGTTTTAGAAGTCAGCCCCGCCGAAATTGAATGGGTAGCACGAGGATGGCATGTCGAATTGTTGTCACGTCACCTCTCCTCTCACGCCGCATACGGGTCCCTGCTAAGACAAATGCGGCAACGTAAGGCCACGAGGCCTGAGCTGTTAAGCGCCCTAGCGGCTATTCAAGCAGAGATTCCGCTCAAAACGAGCGAAGCATGTATTCTGCATTTCGATAGTGGAGGCGAGGTCTTGATAGTAACCAGGCCCAACAGACCATCTCTTCAGTCCATTGTCGCCCCTGAAGAGGAACTCGTTTGTCTGCCAGAGTGATAGTTTTTTCTTGACTGAAGTGTACACTTTTAGTGTACACTCCTGGCGGCATTGAACGGGGTACGAGGGGCTTTGTGGCGGGACCGATCCCAAAAGTCACCGAAGCACTCATCCAACGCTGGATTCAAAATGGCCGTGGCCAAGGAGAAGGAGGTCTCTATTTTCCTTGGTACACGATCTTCGATGTACGTGGCCCCTCGCTCCGCACGCGCATTTGGGGTACGAAGGTTCACCGCATCCACCATCTCCTCAGCCTCCTTGAGCTAATCCTCTTTTATCATCACGAGTTTCGTCCTTCGGTATTAGATATCAGGGAGCAATTCCCCCTCTTCCCCAGAGAAGAGTGCTTCGACATCGCGGATCAGCTTGGGATCAAACACCCGACTGCTCCCATAACGGACTGTCGAACTGTCGTCACAACAGACCAATTTGTCACTATAGAAAAAGGCATGGGGCGGCACTGGGAAGCCTGGAGCGTCAAATACGTCTCCGATTTACAGGGACGGAGTCTTGATAAGCTCGAAATCGAACGCCGCTACTGGCGTCGCCGGGGCATTCCATGGCGCCTCTTTACGGATAAAGATCTGACACCCGCCATGCTCCATAACTATCGTTTTCTTCATCCCTACCGCGAACGGAGCGCGCTTCAGCATCTTCCCGATGATTTCATCGCGTATGTATCTCAACAGCTGCGCGACGAAGTCGCGCAGCATACAATCCTCTCTAAGCTGTGCACTCCCTGCGATCACATTGGATCGCAGAAACCGGGCAGCGCCATGCAGGTGGCGCGGCACCTGTTAGCAAATGCCACATGGCCTCTCGATATGCATCAGCCCCTAGGGCCTCGAGCACCCTTAGCATTTCGGATGGCATAGGAGACGCGATGGACATACTGCGGTTATCCTTGATCGGCTGGAAAGACCCGAACAATCCTGACCTCTATGTCGATATCAAGCGTGTCCTCTGGATATCACCGGATAAACACTCTGTCATCACGATCTCGCTGGGGATCAAGAAGGGGATGCCGCAATCATGGAGCCTGAAAGACCTCTGCGAAGATCTCGCCCATCAACGCGCTGAGATCACCACGGACGACCCATTCGCCTACCTGCATCGAGACGAGTCTTCTCTTTCAGAGAAAGAACGATCGTCCCGTGACCGAATTCACGCCGTGCTTGGTCCCCTCTTTGAGATTCACTTCGAAGCGCTGCTGTGTAAGCAGAAACGCGGTGCCTTCGTCACACGGATTATGAAAGACCATAAATGGAAGAAGAAAGAGATCTACAAATACCTGCGCCGCTATTGGCAAGGCGGATGTGTGAAGAACTGCTTTCTGCCTGATTGGCACCTGCGCGGCGGGAAAGGCAAACGGAAATCTTGCTCTCCTGACAAAAAGCGAGGGCGGCCGTCTGATGCCTGGTTGACCAATCGGTCCTCAGACTGGGGCATCAATGTGGATGCGGACATACGAGCGCGTCTCTTGAAAGGGATCAAAGAGTTTTACAAAGATGGCCGAACGTTTACGAGCGCTTTTGAGGATATCAAGCGGAAACATTTTGTGCAGGAAATGGTGTTACAGAATGGCGTATGGGTTCCTCAACTATGGTCGGTCCTTCCCACGATTGAGCAGGCCAGATACGTCTACCAGACCGAATTCCCGGATGAAACCAAGAAGCTTCTTAACAAGGTTGGCCGGCATCGTGTCAATCTTCAGCACCGCGCCCTCATAGGAAATCCCAATCGTCTCGTCATCGGCCCCGGTAGCCTCTATCAGATCGATGCAACGGTCGGCGATATCTATCTGCGTAGTCAGCTGGATCCCCAACGCGTGATCGGCCGGCCAGTCATATATCTGGTGGTAGACGTCTTTAGCCGTATGATCGCCGGATTCGCCGTACTCATGGAGGGGCCCAGCTGGATGGGTGCGATGCAGGCGCTCGAAAATGCCTTCTGTAACAAGGTGGAATTCTGCCAGGGGCTTGGCATTACCATTTCCCCCGATGATTGGCCCTGCGAAGGCCTACCTGAATCCATCCTCGCCGACAACGGGGAATTTCTTGGATATAACGCGGAAAGCCTGGTGCAACTCGGCGTGCCTGTCCATCAAGCCGCCCCACTACGACCGGATTGGAAGGGACTTGTAGAACGCTATTTCAGGACCGTGCATGACAGGATCAATTGGGTTCCGGGGTATGTGCATCCCGATCGGGACCGAGGTGATCCTGACTATCGCCTCGATGGAGCCCTCACACCACGATCGCTCAGGGAATTATTGGTCTGGTGTATTCAACAGTACAATCTGCACCACCATCTCGATCGCTATCCCTTGACGCAAGCCATGATCGAGGATCACATCACACCGTACCCGGCAGCATTGTGGAATTGGGGGGTCCAAGAAGGGTCTAGCGCGCTTCGCGCAGCAGTTCCTGACCAAGTCCGTGCCTGTCTTCTCCCACGAGGCACCGCTCGGGTCACGCGCCAGGGCATCCGCTTTAAGAACCTCTATTACATGTGTTCGACGGCACTGACACAGCAATGGTGTGTCAAAGCCTCTCTTAATGAATGGACCGTCGAAGTCGCCTACCACCCACGCAGTACCAAAATCTTATTTGTTTGCTTGAACGACGGTCGGACTCTCGAGCCTTGTCAGTTGCTGGAACGTGTCAATGAAACCACGTGGCAGGGACAAGACTTGTATGATGTCGAAGATTATTTCAAGATTCGCTCCATAGAAGGGAAAGTTGCCAAACAGTCCAAAACCCAACGGACAGCCAGCTTCGTCTCGAAGCAAGAAGCCATTGTGGAAGCGGCGGTCCAGGCCCGAGATAGCCACGTACCATCGATCAGCAAATCGGCTCAGTTAAAAGCCATCGGCCACAACAAGCGCCTCGAGCAACAGTATGAGCAACAACAACACGTTGCCAAGTATTTGCCGGCGCTGCAGGCAGAGCCAGGACCTCCGCCGCCGGACAGCCAGGACGAGTATGTGCCTCCGGACAAACCCTATGACCTGCTGCGCCAAATGCGAGAAAGGAGGGCCGCCCAATGGAAGAATCCATCCAACCCCCTATGATTATCCGCCGTGGTCGGTGGGAAATGGCTCACTACCAAGACCTCTTGGACATCCCGATGTACAACATTCCGACCATCCGTGCCCTACCACGCATTTTCTCCCGAGAAGACACGATCACCGCGCTCGCGAAAATGCCGGCCTATAATCCCAAGAATCGGTCCGCTCGTGCCGAAGATCGTTTACACATGATCCAAGCCGACATGCTCGAGTGGTTCGAGCCACTTCCGATCCACATCGACCTCGAGCAACGGCTTTCGCGCGTGATCCGAGGAAGCCTGCCCTATCGCAACCCGTTCAAGCCGGGATACTACGGTGAAGCTAACAGCAAAATCGACGAGTTGGAAACGCTCATCCGCATGCGGACCCCCACGGTGGAGCAGAGAACAACGGCCTTGGGCTTTGCCATGATTGGCATGAGCGGAATGGGAAAGACGACCACGCTAGAACGGATATTCGCCACGTACCCCCAAGTCATCCTTCACAGGGAATATGAAAGGCACCCATTTCCCTTTCAACAGCTAGTCTGGGTACACATGGATTGTCCTCCAGACGGTTCATTGCGGGCGCTATGCCTCAACTTCATCACGACCGTCGACGATATTCTTGGCACTACCTATCGCAAGACCCACGTGCGACGGATGACCACAGCCGATATGTTGATGCCCGTCATGGCAATGATTGTGAGTAATCACAATCTGGGCGTTCTCGTCGTCGAAGAGGTGCAGAATGCCAATGCCGCCACAAGCGGCGGGTCAGAAGCGCTATTGAATGCCCTTGTGCATTTGGTCAACACCATCGGTGTTCCGATCATCTATGGTGGGACCTTTGCCTCTTGGCCCTTACTGACCCGGCAGTTCCGACAAATCCGGCGAGGCTCGGGGCAGGGCGACTTTATTTGGGAGCGCATGGATCGCAACACTGAGGATTGGGCGAACCTGATCGAAAGCATGTGGCAATTCCAATATACCCGTCATAACACGCCCATAACCTCAGAGCTGATGGATGTCTTGTTTGACGAATGCCAAGGCATCACCGATTTCGCGATCAAAGTCTTCATGTTAGCCCAGTGGCGCGCCATTACTACGGGGCGTGAACGAATCACGTCGGCTCTCATCCGTTCGGTCGCACACGATAGCCTTCGGAGTTCTCGCCATGTCCTTGATGCCTTACGCGGCAACGTGACACTTGAGGATCTCACGAAGTTAGGAGACGTCTATCCACCTGACATGTCTCTTTTCAATACAGAAAAGCCCGTTAACGCTTCGGTTCCAACCGAATCAACAATCGCGTCCACTACTGGATCGGATCACGCAGAACAGACACTAGCAACACCAGGCCGATCCAAGCCCAAGAGGTCCCATGGCAATGACTCTTTATCAAATGACTCTACCGTCGTCCCAGACGAGGTGCCCGTAGCGACCGCCGAACGGGTGAATACCGGTACAGATTCTGACTCGTCACCCGCAGAACCGACGTTACGCCAGCTAGCTCAAGAGTGTGAAAAAGCGGGGATCTCCCTGCATACAGGCCTTCAGGCGCAGGATCTTGGCTTTGCATCTCTTTAAATGGTGGAGCAGAAGATGAACCATTGCCTACCTCACGGCTATCCGGAAGAGTTGCTGTATAGCATCTGTTGCCGCTTTGCAGAGAGGCTTCGCCAGCCTTCGGTGGCGTGCTTTAAAACTCTTTTTGGGACATCGAGCGGTCCGGTGCGATGGGATCTGCCTCGCAACCTAAGTACCTTCGGTCGAGAGTCGCCGCCATGGCACCCGCTGACGATCCGCCGGCTTATCTCCGAGCACACACTGCTAAATTTCTACCGACATTTCGTCGATGCCGACATGTTGAGACACTTCAGAGCCTTCCTGTATGAAGGCGCTTCGTTGCCGTGCGACGGATTGTTTGCCTGGCTCACTGGCCATTTTGTCGCCAGCGCGTACCTCAAATACTGCTGGGCGTGCGTCCAAGAGGATCGCAAGATGTACGGAGAAACGTATTGGCATCGTGCTCATCAGATTCCGGGCGTGCAAACATGCGCCACACATCAGGCGTTTCTTGCCACCAGTACCATTGTGAATTTTGGGAAAAGTTATAGCCAGCTTGCCCCTCGTTCGGCAGAGCAAGCGGTTCAAGAGGTCTCGCTCACGCTAGTCGATAAACACAAACCTAAGGATGTGAGGTGTCATGAACTGGCGCTCCTCGCCGATGAGCTGCTGAACACACACGTCAGCGGTATGACGCCGTTAGAGCCGCTCAAGCACTATACCGCGCGGCTTGCTGAACAACAGTTGCGCATGCCATGGCCTACATCAAAACGCCTCGAAGAGTATTTTAAGAAGGTCATGTGGATCGGGTCAGGTAGCTTTCTCGGCAACAGTCCCTATTGCGGGCTGCTAAATATACGAGCCGACTACGGCCCGGAAACACCTTTAAAGATCGCCTGGCTGTCGTTCAAGGAGATTGGTGTGATGCCAGAACAGCCAGGCCCCCCTCCAGAGAACAACCAGGGGTTTTTCCCAGACCATCTCTTTACACGACAGCCGGCTGAAACACCCCGAAGGCATGACTGTGCGCACCACATGTCGTTGGACACCATCCTCGCAGAAGTGAAAGCCCTTGCCATTCGCGTTGCCGCTATCAAGCAGGAGTCTTTGGATGATTGCACCGTGGCCAGTCCCGTATTCGGACGAGACACTCTATAGCTGGATAGCTCGATACCGTACGCGTACGCGGCATCCCTCCATCCAGTCACTCATGGAGGACCTGTTTGGATCCCCGAGCACCGCTGTCTCTGCAGATTTTGGCTATGGGATCGAACATCTCGCGGCGAAGTTGAAGCCGTGCTTAGCACTTTCCCAGGTCGACCTTGTAAACAATCACACCCTGTTTCCCATCTATGCCCCTTTTCTGCAGCCACAACAGGCCCGTAATCTTCTGAAGGTGATTGAAAAAGGCTTAGCGAAGTGCCGACGGCCCCCTCTCAACCCCAGACGAGAAAGTGTAACAGTACCGGAATTTCTACGGTTCTGCCCGGAATGTGCCATGGAGGAGCGAACCATGTATGGCGAGTGCTATTGGCACCGTCTGCATCAAGTTCCTGGCATTGAAGTGTGTGCAAGGCATGAGGTCTGGCTCGAGTCAACGTCTGCGCCAACCCGGAGTCTCGGCGCGTGGCATACGTTCTCGCTTGCCCAAGACACAGTACCTACCGCAGAGAGTCGTTCACTTTCTGCTCACGAACCAGGCAGAAGCCTCCTTCTCCAGCTGGTCCATGATGCTGAATGGCTTCTCCAGCAACCCTCTCTTTCTGTCGATCACTCAGCGCTGTGGAAGCGTTATCGCTTTCTACTCAGAGAACAAGGACTCAGCAGTTATCGAGGAAAGGTTTCGATTGGGAAACTCCTCGCGCGCATCCATCAGACAATCCCCATGGCAATGCTATCTCGAAACGAAGGCACCTCCGGGCGCCTAACCTCAGGAAGAGGCCTTCTTAGCCTCCTGCGCAAGCCGCGGGGAGGATTGCCCCCCCTGTACCATTTGCTCATGATCCAATTACTTGGAACGACAGCGGAAGATTTCTTTCACATGCCACCCGAACCTGAAGCTTTCGGTATTGATCCATGGCCGTGCCTTAATCCCGTTGCCCCACATTACCGGACTCCGGTGGTCACGAAGTGCTCGATCGATGTGCAAAAGGATGGCGCACGTCCCGTGGCAACATTTTCGTGTGACTGTGGATTTCAGTATGTACGAGTCGGACCAGACTGGGGACCGCTCGCTCAGTATAGCTATACCCGTGTAGCCCAATATGGGGCCTTATGGGATGGCAAGTTCGAGCGCCTCTGGTCTACAGCAGAACTTACGCTGCAGTTCATTTCTCAAGAGGTTGGAATCGCAGAAAAGAATCTGTCATTGCATGCAGCCCGACTCAAACTCCCCGTATGGAGAAGAGAGCATGGACGGGCCGCCACACCGGGTCGCAAACGCACCTGGCGCGGACGCCCGGAGCGGCCCGCAGGAACGTCACTTGCCTTAGCACGAGAGAGCTGGATAACTTTGTGTCACCTAACCCCCCTTTCAGGATCCGAATTAAGAGAAGAGCGCCGACTCTACCACTGGCTTTTTCGACATGATCATGCCTGGCTCATCGCTCAACCTCGTCGGCCGAGAATCCCTCATCTGGCTGGATCACACACGAGAGTCGACTGGATAGAAAGAGATCAGTTTCTTGCCCAAGTTCTTGAAAGACCGCCCTTGATTCCAGCTCTGTCAGGACATCACCGCATCTCAATAAACAAGCTCATCAGACAATCTGGATACCGGCACCTCATTCAACCTAATTTACACCGCCTTCCCGCGACTCGTGCCACACTCAATCGAATCGTCACCTCTCATATGCCAAAAGACTAGAAACGAACGGAGGATCGCATGACGATGGGTATGATGCAGGGGTATCGCCAAGCAGTGCAAAAGTTTAGTGGCATTAAGAAGCTCACTGACGAGGCCATGCAAGATTGGCTCGATATTGCTCTGCCAAAACTGCCGCCACGCACACAACAGATGTTCGTCGATGAGGTCTTCTTCCTGACAACAGGATTGCCGCCCTCGTATGCGGAGAGGGAGTGCCCTCAACCGCCAAAAAGTGGTAGAGCATCGCGTGCCAAAACCAAAACTATGATGATCGACGCGCAAGCGACACAGGAGGCCTTTGATCTACAGCAGCGGGTAAGTGACGTATTGGGTGGCGAAGTCGCAGCAACGGCATGGCTGACCCGTAAACATCGGGCGCTCAAGAACAAAACTCCGCTTTCCATTCTTGGAACCTCGGCCGGAAACGCTCGCGTGGAGCAGCTCTTGAAGAGGACTAAACGATCTCCACTTCCCGTAGACGCGCCACTTCAGAAAAAGAAAACCGTTGCCAGTCGAAAGGCTCGCTCCGTGAGCACGATCCGGAAAGCGAAAGATTGAGGCTGGGTAGTTGATCAGCTTATGGAGCACCGTCCTTCGGACGATCCTGTGGATGTCTCTAGATTCCATTCGGTCTGGCGAGAGAGGTCTCATCCCGCAAGGATGAAGACTTCATTGAGATGAGCAGACAACAAGACAGCCCTCGTAACCTTACTCCGGCCATTATTCATGTCCGCCTCTCCGCTGAGCCCCTTTCACCCCAAAAGCAGGAACAGGTACGCCAAGAGGTCCAGGAGATCTTGAAGCGGCGTCAACACTATCTAGACCTGGCTCGCAGGCAACACCACTCTAATGATTAAATAGGGCTTGTCGTTAAGCTGGCCCGTGGGGTTTCTTTGTTTCCACGAACGCAATAGTTTCTAGGCAGGGCACTGAGCTTGCGTGGATCTCAGCTGAAACAAACTCGGCGCTGATCGGATCAATCTCAGTGGCGTCTAGGTGTTCCAATGCTGTGAGGATTTCCTGGAGGGAATGACCGGCACGCGGTTCAAGTATCACATGGAGCCGTGAGGGCACCTCGGGTTGTTGAGAGGATTCGTACATACTGGGATCATACCAAAACGAGGGTGTCGATGAGCAGACAACTCGAGAACCCGCACAGCATCACCCCGGCGATTATCCCTGTTATGCTCTCTTCTGACCCGCTCTCATCAGAAAAGCAGGAGCGTGTGTGTCAGGACATCCAGGAACTCAAGCAGCGGTGGCAACACCACCAGGACGAGATCCGAAAGCAGGCTACGTTAACTAATGAGTCGGATGACGTCAACCGGATCACGTAAGGCGTGGGGGGGTCGTTTAGCCTTCCGCCATTCCCATGGCGGAATGGGCTGAGCCTCAGCCCAGAGCCCCATTCGCTTCTCCCCTGCGTCTGTTTCGAGCTCCTCTAACACCGCATTTCTCGGTGCATATTTGCAATACCACCAACACATTCCTACTTTCACGAGTTGCTGTTTGAGATTGTCTCCATCCGGTAGGACGACATCTGCGAGGGTCCGATCATAGCGGTCCTTTCCGAATGTCCGCATTGTGACATCTTTCCCAAGAGTGAGGGTAGGTATGCCCTTTGTGGCACCCCTTCCTACGGTGCGGTGGTGCCCACATTCGGGCCGCCGCTCGTGCTTTGGAGGCGAGAGCAGCGGCCCATTTCGTTATGGCCATTGAGGAGGTGGGTTTAGCGCTAGCTTTCAGGCGTTACTTTGGGAAAGACGCCGGCGGCAGAACATGTTGCCACCCTTCTCCATTTAGAGCAGTTAAAAATGCTTCAAGATCCTCTCGTTCTTCGTCCGAAAGAAATAGTGAACCGATCGTATTGTCTTGAAACGGATTCTTTACTCCCCCATGGTTATAGAAATTGATGACCTCCCTCAAGGTGTTAAAGCGACCGTCGTGCATATATGGGGCCGTACGGGAGATCTCTCGCAAGGTAGGTGTTTTAAATGCTCCAATATCCTCGGGCTGATGGGTTATGGCATATCGTCCTAAATCCACGTGACTCGATTCCCAACCAATTCCCAAATTATGAAATTGTTCATCTGTATAATTTGGTCCCGCGTGACATCGTATACAACGGCCCTTTCCTTGAAAGACACGAAATCCCCGTTGGGCTGACTGCGTCAAAGCATTGAGGTCGACACCGTAATCGAAACGGTCTACAGGGCTATTGCCGGACAATATCGTTCGTTGAAAATTTGCGAGAGCGATGCCAACATTTTCTATAGTGATGTTTTCGCTAAATACTTCCATGAATAACTTGCGGTAGCCCCGAATGGACCTGAGCGTCTTCACTACGTCATCGTAAACGAGAAACCCATGCTCTACGGAGTTTACTAACGGACCGAGGGATTGTTCTTCCAGCGTGGCTGCGCGCCCATCCCAAAACAGCTGCTTGCCAAAGACACGATTGATGACCGTCGGAGCATTACGGTCGCCAGTCAAACCTCTGACCCCTCTTGAGACCGGGCGAGAGTCCGTAAACGCCGTTGTAGCGATGTGGCAACTTGCGCAAGCAATTGATCGGTCGATGGAGAGCCGCTTGTCGAAAAACAACAGTCTTCCGAGCTGGATCTGCCCTTCGGTCAATACGTTTCCAGCAAGAAGACGGTCATTGGGATTCTCGAGGCCTAAGAGGGATTTCAGAACGACGGGTGTCCGCGTGGAAGGAGGTTTCTCCTGGGTGCCGGCTGTCGCATATGACGCCCCCACGAATTGAATGATCGCCCACGTGCTGATCGTCAGTATCGAGCCCAAGACGATTCTCATGTCTATGTTCCTTCCGGTACTTCTCCGCGCTGGTGGAAGACAGACGTCTCTACCCAAACCCCGTTTACAACTCGCTGGGCAACCGTTTCGTACGCAGATTTGTACTGCATCAAGCAGTGATGTGTCGTCACCAAGATACTATTCAACCGAAGGCTGAACGCCACGTATCCTGTTGGGTCTAATGGAGCTGTAATGTCTCTCGGGTGATTAACTATATGATGCACGGGAATCCGATCGACGTACAATCCCGGGATATACGATCCCTTAGGTGTTGGCAATAATGATTCTCCGATGTACGTACGGGAGCTTGGGGATTCGACGCAGACCAGAATCCCTTCTATTGTGAAGCGAGTCTGCCGTTCAAGCGCCCAAATCATCGCGGAAAGGGCATTGACCAACTAGGGCATTCATAGAGTGTTTCTGAGCCTGGTTTGGTGGAAAGGTATAACGATGATCTACATTAAGACCCTCAAACAGCTCCTGTCTTTCTGGAAATCTCTGTCATCAAACAGTACGCTTGCGGGTCTCTTGGCGTGTCATTCGTCGAAGAACTTCATGAGAGCGCCGTTAAATAAATCCGCGCCTGAACTCCGTAGAAGTTCAGGCGCGGGTCTCCGAACAACGCTCTACTTTCCTGCCGCTGCGATGGCTGCTCGAATCACAGGGTAGTGCTTCGAAAATACAAAGTCGGTGGCATTGGCCTCATGACATCGGTTGCACTCATCGACCTTATTCGGTAAGGATACTTCCTTGAGTGGATAGGAATGTCCAAAGCTGAAATACCCCCAGTGTCCTGGGTCCTTTGGGAAGCGCTTGGTATCCAGGACCGATACCTCAAGGCCAATAAATTCTCCTTGGAAATATCCAGCCCCGCTGCTGGCTTCTTTCTGCCCCACGCTGACTAATTCTTTCACCAACACAGTCCCGTCACGGTACTTCCCGGTCTTTTCCAAATAGGCAAAGCTTTCGGGGTCCATATAGACGTTGTGAAATTCCGGGAAGTTGGCTTTCCCATCATTCATATCATTCGGCGTAACCGGCGTGCCGACATAGACCCACTTCCGATAGGCCGCTGGCGAGAGCCTCTTCATCTTACCTTCTGGCGTATACTCGACCGTTTTCGAGCCCCCATTCCCCTCTCCAGCTTGGGCGACTACACCGACGCTCCCCGAATACCAAAGCAATCCTCCGAGTAACGCAGCAATCACTAACGTGCTCTTCCTTTTTGACATGCTGTACATGCGGCCCCCCTTAAATGTTTGTAGGTAGAAGACAAGTAAACCAGCTGCAAACTGTTTGTAACAAATTACGGGGTAGCCATCAGTCATGTGTATGACAAATGATTAATTACTTTTTATGTAGAGTAACCTGCACGGTCAGGGACGCGGCATTTCAAGATATGAATGGACGCGCCTGCTCAGAGAGATTGTGAGTTGAAGCGGAAGCTAACGAGTAGCTATTTCTGGCGGCATAGAATATCTCAATAGTTACAAATTATTACCGTAAAGCGTATCATTCGCTCGACTAGCTGACCAATCGACTAACTCAGGGTGTGCTCATATGGATCTTCCTCAAGCCCTTGCTCAGCGTACACTTTCAATCTGGAAGCAATTGTGCTCTTTTCGGCGGCACACCCTCAAGCACGGAGCGGAGATACACCTGTCGTCGACCAACATGAAATTCTATATCGTAGATAAGGGCTTTGTGCGACTCACGTCCATTCAATTAGATGGAAAACGGGTAACAAGAATGATTCTTGGAAAAGGAGGGATGTTTGGCCAGCTACCGTTTGTTCCGAGTCTCTTTAGAACCGATGAGGACGCACTGGCCAACGGACCAACCTGCGTCCTTGAGTTTGATTTTGTGTCTATGGAAGAAGCGTTGGGAGACAACACGGCCGCGCAGCGCCTTCTGGTGGAACTCCTTGGAGCACAGTTACAGATGCTGTCTCGCAGACTGCAGTGGCAGCAAACCAATCCGCTAGACAAACGTATAGCTCTGGTCCTTTATGACCTCTTGTGCTTCGGAGGGAGACCCTGTCCCCATGGCCCGGGTTATGCCGTTGATATTCGGGTAACGCACGAAGAGCTTGCGGAAATCATCGGAGCAGCCCGTCCAACTGTGAGCGCCATCTTAAGCATTTTTCACCAAGAACAACTTATCTCATCCACGAGAGCGTTCATATGCGTAAGAAATCTTGAACGGCTAAAACACCGTTTAGCCTATTGACCAGCCGAAGAACGGAAAGATCCATCCAATGCGTTCCTGCGCAAGGCACTAGCTGCCGGATTATATCCCAAATGTTACCTTGGCAATCCTCCGCCAGAGATAGGAATGTTAGCTTCTCGGGTGCCTGGATCATAGCGAATGCACAGGCTGCAAGCGTTCCGCTCTCACACCCGATTCCTCCTCGCAATATCTGACCAGGCTAATTCCCGTTGTTTTCGCAGGGGCCATACTCACGGCTATGGGCACAAGTCGCAAAAGCACTCGAGGGCTGGGTATTGACGAGAACTAAGGAAAGTCTGATTTATTCCGGTTCTGACATAAGTAAATATTGAAAATCAGGGAACTCCTACGCGTTCCCGTCGAGGAGAATATATTAATCAGACTTTCCCTAAGAAAGAACCTGACGCGATTGCATTTCGCTTTTAAAGCTATCTACCTTACCATCCTTTCCCCCGATGCATGGATACGCTCCATTATCACCGTAGGTATCTTCTAATTTATTATTTACATACGTCATATATCTGACAGACGCGTGCACATGCCTTGCGATATTTTCTCACACTATGTCACTCATTCGAATGAATCATGGAATTTGTCGTTTTCCTATACGGAGCAAATTGCTCAGAAGTGTACGCAGCGGCGTGGTGATCAAATATCAGTGCCAGTGGGCTTGATCGAGGCAACTGAGTCATATCAGATCTGATTCAGATCTGAGCTTAACCTAGGAGGTGTGCACATGAGCAAGGCTGGATACTTAATTGTCGTACTTTATTTCGTGCTCATATCAATTGCCCAGAGCAGTTCATCGCTCGCCGAGGGGGAACAGCCCTTTTCTCCAGCTGTCGATGTTGCAACGGGAGCACTTCACGTTCCGGAAAACTATACGGAGTGGCCGACGTTGGGAACGTGGGCTCACGCGAACACTGGTGAAAGTCTTGAGAAGATGGGGCCGGGCCTCCACGAATACCATACGGTATACACTCAGCCTGAGACCATCGCCTACTATAAAAAGACGGGACGGTTTCCCGATGGGGCCGTGCTGGTAAAAGAATTACTAAATGCGAAGACTATGGCGATGACAACGGGACCGGCGGTCGGTCACGCCACCACTATTAAAGGGTGGTTCGTGTTAGTGCGCGATACCAAAGGGCGTTACAAGGAATCGAGTCTGTGGGGAGATGGTTGGGCCTGGTCACTTTTCAATGCAGAGGACCCCAACCATACAGTGTCTAAAAATTACAAGACTGATTGCATCCCTTGTCACGTACCAGCGAGGGAACTTGCGCGGTCCAATGCACCTGATGCAGACAAATGGATCTATGCATTTGGTTATCCCGTTCTCCAGAAGAAGTGATTGAGGCCGATCTGCTCGGATTGTCAGCTCAGATCCGTGGGGGCAAATCGAGGGTTTAAGAAGAAGTGGTTCTCCGAAAACCTCGAGTGGGCATAGGTATCTATATTTGGTCCGAAATGAGAACCGCACCGAGGCCCTAATACGATAGCCATGGATCTTAATAGCACGGTATCACGAGAGGAAGAGATGGTTCGGCTCGAACACACCTACGCTGAAGAGCTTCTAGGATGCTATGTTTCATGGCACCCGGTCCATGTCGTGAAACCTGTCCTGCTTCAGCTGAACTACCCCTTGGCTCGCCAGTTAGGTTTTGCCGTCGACAATGTAGATTCGTCACGTTGGGCTGCCATTTTCTCTGGGAATGCACAATTACCCGGATGTTTTCCGTTGGCTCAGGCATATGCCGGACACCAGTTCGGGGTATTCTCTCCGACACTGGGAGACGGCCGTGCGCTCCTCCTCGGCGAGATCGTGGACCGCCTAGCGCGTCGATATGATATTGCACTGAAGGGTTCAGGGCCAACGCCCTTTTCACGGGGAGGGGACGGACGGGCGGCAATAGGTCCGGTCCTTCGGGAGTACCTGATTGGGGAAGCCATGCATGCTCTAGGGATCCCCACCACGCGCGCCTTGGCAGCGGTCGGCACTGGGACAATCGTCTATCGGGACACACCGTTGCCTGGCGCTGTTTTGACGCGTGTAGCAGCGAGCCATTTGCGGATCGGTACATTTGAGTTTTTTGCGGCCCGTGGAGAGTTTGATCAGGTGCAAAAGCTCGCAGACTACGCAATCCGACGACATGATTCTGAACTGTTCAATCATCCGGATCGGTATGTCGAATGGCTGCGTGCCATTGCAGATCGTCAAGCACAATTGATCGCCCAATGGATGCATGTCGGGTTTGTTCATGGCGTGATGAATACCGATAACGTGACCATTTCAGGAGAGACAATCGATTATGGACCATGTGCATTTATGGAGACCCATGATCCACAGGCCGTCTTCAGTTCGATCGATCATCAGGGGCGCTATGCCTATGGAAATCAGCCTCGTATTGCACAATGGAATTTTCTGCGATTGGCTGAAACGGTATTGCCGTTGATAGCCGAGCATGATCCCGGTCGCTCATTATCAAGGGTAGTTGATATCATCGAGGCCTTCCCTGCGCGTTACGAGATTCATTGGTTGAGTATCGCGCGGGATAAATTGGGGCTCATCACGAATGAACCTGACGACGGTATTCTCGCTCGAGATTGGATCGTACTACTGGAAGAATCCGCAGTCGATCATACTCTGGCCTGGCGAAGGCTTGCCGACGCTGCGGAGGGGAATGAACAAAGCCTAGCATCGTTGTTTGTCACGACGACGAAATTGTCTCGCTGGTTGGGGCGTTGGCGTGAACGAAGCCGACGAGATCCGACACGGGTCCTGACTCAAGCTGAAAGAATGCGGCGCGTGAATCCCCTGTACATTCCACGGAATTACCAGGTGGAAGAGGCTCTCACGGCGGCGACAGTTCATGCCGACCTCCAACCCTTTGAACGACTGCTGGAGGTTTTAGCGCATCCGTTTGAGGAACGCGCCGATTCAGCCTCCTATGCCGAACCGGCGCCTGCTGAGGCCACGGCCTGCTACAAAACATTCTGTGGTACCTAACTACATCTGTCGTAGATGTGGGCGCTAAAGGCTCTTGGGAGGGCCTGGGTTAGGACACGTCTTATAGGTGTCCAGGAAGGGGCAGCCTTTTGGATTGCATTCTTTCTGTGGCTAGTTTCATTGCGAGGGATTTGCTTCCGTCAGCTGGGCGAGCGGGCGAGCAGGCGAGTGTGCCGATGAGTGGGCTGAGTGGGAGGATAAGATGAAAGTAAGCGGTCGCCGGTAATAAGAGTGTGGAAGTTATGATTATGAAGTTCATGAGAGGCCTGAGGAAAGCCAGCAATCTACGAACCACTAAACTAGGCTGAACCACGTTCATGAATGGAGACCGTCATGAGCCGAGCAGAGACAGTGATTTTAGCGGGTGGATGTTTTTGGGGGATGCAGGATCTGATTCGTAAACTGCCCGGTGTGCTCTCCACGCGAGTGGGCTACAGCGGCGGCGACGTATCGAATGCGACTTATCGCAATCATGGAACCCATGCCGAGGCGATCGAAGTGGTTTTCGATTCAGATCAACTGCCGTTTCGAGGCTTATTGGAAGCATTTTTTCAGATCCACGACCCCACCACCAGCAACCGTCAGGGCAACGATCGAGGAATGTCCTACCGTTCTGGAATTTATTACACGTCCGATGCGCAGCGCCTGGTGGCGGAACGGATAATCGGAGAGATTGATGCCTCGGGTATTTGGCCAGGAAAGGTAGTCACGGAAGTACGCCCCGCAGGACCATTTTGGATAGCGGAGTCCGAACACCAGGACTATCTCAAACACAACCCTCAGGGGTACACCTGCCATTACGTGAGACCTAACTGGAAACTGCCGAAGCCGACATGAACGTACGAGTCACTGGGAACCAATATATCTGCTCAAGAGGATAGATATGAATCAACGGGTTTCATCAATTCTCAAGGCTCCGGAACTACGCGTCAGCCGATGGCTGGATGGCTATGGCCGACCGTGTGCTCCACTGAAACTAGTCGATCTTGGCACAGGATATAGAATCATTTTTTGTTTTCAACATTGGTGCCCTGGATGTCATTCCACTGGTTTCCCGACAATGAAAAAGCTGGTGGAGGCCCTCTCTCCAAAGGGCTTTGGCTTTGCCGTCGTGCAGACCGTCTTTGAAGGCAAAGATGTGAATACATTCGAACGGATGCGGGACGCTCAGCGACTTTACGATCTCCGAGTGCCTTTCGGGCACGACGCGCCGGAACGCGGATATCCTACGATTATGTCTGATTACCACACACGTGGGACTCCATGGTTCATCGTCATCAATCCGTCTGGGGAACCTATCTACGGAGGATTTACGCTCGACGCGGAAGGTCTTATTGCGTCCGCAGACTATCTCTCCTCGGTAACCACATAGCTGGCGTGACGCTCGGCTGCGTCGAGAGGAGAGATTCCATCTCCCATCGTACTCACAGAAGACTCGAAATAGCATGTTGCTGAAACGCGCATGAAGTGTGCTTCCGAATTAGCTGAAACTTGTACGGGGCAACGCCAGAGCGGTCTTCAGCATGAGCTCCTGTTATTACAGCTATTTCCGTGAAACGTCTTTAGCGTTGATATGTGTTTAGTGCTCGAAAGGCACCTACTTCGTACAAAATAGGAGACGCAACGAACATGAAAGTCCAAGATCGTTATTTGTACATCCAGACCAACGACATTCGTGAAGGCCAGAATGCAGTGCTAGGCTATACACGAAACGACGATGGGACGCTCACGCCCTTGCCTGGTAATCCATTTTATACAGGGGGCACGGGCATCAACAATGACACCCATGGCAAACTCGGCCCACATGACAACGATACCCCGCTGATTGTCAGCCCGGACGGGAAGCGTCTCTTTACGGTCAACACACATAGCAACACCATCGCCGTCTTCGATATTCAGTCCGATGGGACGTTACGGCATGTGAAAGGATCACCCTTTTCGTCGCGCGGCGTCGCACCGAACAGTCTTTCACTGAGCGGAACGACGTTGCTCGTGTCAAACCGGAATGAAGATTATCATCAACTAGAGGCGTTGCGTGGCACGGCGAAGGCCAGCTACGTCTCGTTCACGATCGAGCAGGACGGCACATTGCGATTTGTCTCCAAGATTGACGTGGAGAACTCACAGAAACCAACGCAGGTCTATGTCCCATCTGCATATCCTGACATAGCGTTCGGCAATGACTTCCAGGTAGATGTGGATTTCGATGGTGAAGGAACGAGATCATTTTTAGCTGGACTCAAACCGAGCGTGCAAGGCCAACTTCATGCCTTTCAGGTGGGGCGAGACGGCCGGCTAACCGAGCGGCGCTTGGTGCAACTACCAGAGACGAATCCCGGCTATAAGTACAAGGACATGGACGGCGTTCCGTCGATGCCGTTAGGCATCTGGGCACATCCTATGGAACCACTGCTTTATGTTGGGTTTGTCACCCGCAACGAATTGGGTGTCTATCGTTTCAATAAGGAAGGGGCGATGACATTTCTTGGTTCCGTCCCCAATAGCGGTCAGGATATTTGCTGGGTGTTGCCCAACAAAGGAGGCACCCGCCTCTATACGATCAATAACTTGCCTCGTACCGACAAAGACGAGAAAGCAGCAACCGTGAGTTCGTACGATATTTCCGGAGAGCGAGCCGTGAAACCCATCGAAATCAGCCGATTGCAGCTCCCACACCCAGGGGAGTGGTTTATTAATAACCGAATGTTCAGTCAGCCAGGAAGTACCGCCTTTCAATGCGCACTGTCCCCGGACGAGACGTTTCTCTACGTGATTTGTCAACGGATCAATCAAACTGATGAGAACAAGAGCGAAGAGGGCAATATCCTGCACAGCCTGCGGCTTGATGACCAGGGGATTCCGTCCATTGCCCATTCACGGCATCTTGGTCAGGACGGGGTGTACTATCGTTCACGACCTCAAGGCGTAGCCACTCTTGATCGCGAGACACGGTGACGGACGCGCCGTCGTTTGAGAAGCGGCTGTTAGGGTTTGACGGGGGACTCTCTCTGACTGTCAGGTTAAGCTCTAGCTTCTAGAGCTCAATCTCGCCCTAGCACCGGACTACCGCTACTTTCGTCATCGACGAATCTCAATGCTCACAATCTCCGCTCTTTGGCCAGGGATCACGCACACAGTCCATGCTCCAACACTCCGTCGGCCCAGTCGGAATCGGGACCGAGCCACGATGCCGCACCATATGTTTCCGTCGCAGCAATACCTACGTGCGTTGCTAGCCGAACTGCAATCGGTCACGAGCCAGATCCCCCATGCGTAGACCCAGAGCAGCTTGATCTCTCGCCGTGCTCTTCCGATACCAGACAGTCTGACTAAAGGGGGCTTATCGACAGACCTGCACACGATTTACCGAGAAGGCGTCCTGAAGCCGGCAGGTAAGTTCTCGGCGGCACGTGGGCTTCAAGTCTATTTCACAGGGCCTTCGACTGCATGAGGTTGTTTAGTGGGCGATCTGCCCAAACCGCTTCAGCTAGCTGTTCTCTTCCTCTTATTGCCTAAATCGCAGAGCTCACCCACTCGGAATTAAACATACCTCTCCTTTCAGATGTGGAGGGTTGGTTCGGCGATGCCGAGCTGCCGGCAGATATCTCCGGTAGGGGGACGAATTCAGCTTGTCAGAGGGCGTAAGCGATTGGCTCGTCGGTGCGCTTTGACCGCTATATCGATCCGCTCCTCTCGCAAGGGACTGCCAAAGCCGCTAGCGTCCCTCTCTTTAACTTGCCGTCGTTTCCTAGAGAGCCATCACATGACAACAGACACTACCTTTGCTCTCCAGACGAGCTGATACAGCCTTGTGTCTGGCCTGGTTACCATGGTCTTTTTCCGCATTGTTACTCTCATGCCTATGAGACAGGTTTTTGAATTGTCTGATATCTGACAGACAGATATCAGAAGGCAGGCTTATCCTACCAAACGTTTGCCATTTAAAAAGTTGCCAACGCACATGAGATGCACAATTCACGAAGCAAATATTCTCATGTTGTAAATTATTTCTCTAAATCGAGTGAATTGCGAACCATCATGTCACGAAAACATCGTCATGCCGTTGTCATAGTGGGATTGTTTATCGTCGCAATGCACACAGGCGCCTGCCCCGCCCTTGGCGGGCCAACGGCATTCGAAGCGCGGGATGTGCTGACAAAGGGTACGATCGAATTAGGAGTGGCAGGAGGGTACGATCAAGCCACAACGGCGATAGGGAATGCGCCGTCCTCTGATCGAAGCGCCGCTTTCGTCATGCCCAGGCTAGGCATAGTGTTAACTGATCCCGTGGCATCTGGTTGGTGGCAAGGTAATTTCGAGTTTGTGGTTCAACCAGTGTTTGCTCGATTTACGAGGCCCTTTGCTGCGGAAGCCGCCGGGGGATCTTTTCTTCTTGCGTATAACTTCCTGTCATTAGGTCGATGGGTGCCTTTTGTGGATGCGGGGGCAGGCATGATTTGGACCAATCTTGCACCACGCATTTCTGAACAGAGCACTCAATTTGAGTTTACGTTGGAGACCGGACTTGGCGTTCATTATTTTCTTTACGAACACGTGACTTGGACAATGGGTGTACGGCTGCATCACATCTCAAACGGCGGGCTTGGTGATCGCAATACAGGAATAAACGGAGTTCTTCCGTATGTAGGTATTTCGTTTTTTACCCCTAAATGGTTTTGACTGAATGTGTTTTGGGGTCGCAACGTCTCTTACCGGTAGGTCAGGAACCAAATATAAGAGAAAGGAACAATAGGATAATCGGTGACGGGGACATTTTGTAGGAATCATTTAAATCTCCACGACTATAGCAGCGGGGAGGTCATATAAACCGGCAGTGTGCCATGGGAGGATATGGTTTATGTTCACGTGCAAACGTTTTTTGTGTTGGTGTTTTGCCGCATTGATGGGGCTTGCTTTCCCCTTTCCAAGTAACGCAACAGCGATGGAAACAATAGAGGCTCATCTCACGACACCCCCAGAAGTTCCTCTTCCCACAGGCCGGACTCAACCAGCGCATGTTGTTGTACGTGTCCAGGCAAAGGAATTGATTGGTTCTATCGGGGATGGCGTCCAATACAAACTGTGGACATTCAACGGAACGGTTCCTGGGCCTATGGTACGCGTGCGAGTGGGGGATACGGTCGAGGTTCGCTTAGAAAATCCAAAAGAGAATAAATTTGCGCATAACATGGATCTCCATGCGGTTAATGGACCCGGTGGAGGGGCAGGAGCGAATTTAGCGTTTCCCGGAGCCACAGGAGTGTTCACGTTTAAGGCACTAGCACCGGGGCTTTTTATGTATCATTGCGCGTCCCCCGTTCCCAACCCGCACATTCACCTTGCCAATGGCATGTATGGAATGATTCTCGTCGAGCCAGAGCATGGGTTGCCGAAAGTTGATCGGGAGTATGCCGTCGTACAAAGCGAGTTTTTCACCAAGCCGAGTGAAGACAAAGATGTCTTAGAATTTTCGATGGAAAAGGGGTTGGCGGAACATTCCGACTACGTCGTGTTCAACGGGCACACCGGATCGCTCTTAGGTAAGGGGGAATTGAAAGCTAGTGTGGGAGAAACCGTTCGCTTGTATTTCGGGAATATCGGACCTAACAGCGCCTCTTCTTTCCACATCATCGGAGAAATCTTCGATAACGTTCATACGGAGGGAACGATCGGAGGAACTGTGAACCATCATGTGCAATCAACGCTCGTTCCGGCCGCAGGGGCTACGATCTTAGAGTTTAAGGTCGACGTGCCTGGGGCATACGTCTTGGTGGATCATAGTTTCTTCAGGGTAGCCAAGGGCGCGTTGGGGATTCTTAAAGTGGGGGGAAAAGATGATCCTAGTATTTTTCAAGCGCACCCCACTCCATAGAGGGGGGGGAGAGAATCACGACCGCCCTTGATTGAACTATTACCGGCCTGTGTGTGTTTTAGCATGGGCAGGCAGTTTCCTTTTACTGCGGAATTAAGACATTCTTCGTGAGTCAAAGGAGGCGATCACAATGCTGAACTGGTCCGACGTCATACATCTGGCTGGTACTGGCAATCCGAGTCCTGATCGGATCATCACAAAATCTACCGAGGAATGGAAGCGGCTTCTCACGGCAGAACAGTATCGAATAACGCGCCTCAAGGGGACCGAGCATGCACATAGCTCGTCTATGTGCAATCTATTTGTCCCCGGCCTATACGCGTGTGCGTGCTGCGGTACCGTATTGTTTGACTCAACCAGCAAATTCCCATCACAAACGGGATGGCCGTCTTTTACTCAACCGGTTAAACCCAATGTAATCGCGTATCATGATGACAACGCTCATGGAATGCGCCGCATTGAAACGACGTGTAACGTATGTGAAGCCCATCTTGGGCATGTGTTCCCGGATGGGCCAGCCCCCAGCGGCCTTCGATACTGCATTAACGCTCTTTCTTTGGTGATACTAGAGCAAGGTCCGGTTGAGACGCTTTGACAGAATAGCAGGCTCAGAAATATCGTGGCATGGCAATACAGTAAGCATGATTTACAAGGCCGGTCAATTCTCTTAGATAAGGTTATTCATTATGGAAGATAAGGACAAGAAACTAACAACTAACGCAGGGGCACCTGTCGTCGACAATCAAAATGTCATGACGGCTGGCCCTCGGGGCCCTCAATTACTACAGGACGTCTGGTTTCTAGAAAAGCTTGGTCATTTCAACCGGGAAGTGATTCCTGAGCGGCGCATGCATGCCAAAGGGTCTGGTGCCTTTGGGACGTTCACGGTCACGCACGATGTGACCCGGTACACTCGCGCAAAACTATTTGCTCAGATTGGCAAGACCACAGAATTGTTCGCTCGTTTCACGACCGTGGCTGGCGAACGCGGCGCTGCGGACGCTGAACGCGATATCCGAGGGTTTGCCGTGAAGTTTTATACGGAGGAGGGAAATTGGGATCTGGTGGGAAATAATACTCCCGTGTTCTTTCATCGGGACCCGCTCAAGTTCCCTGACCTTAACCACGCCGTCAAACGTGACCCTCGTACAAACATGCGCAGTGCTAAGAACATGTGGGATTTTTGGACTTCCCTCCCAGAAGCCTTGCATCAAATTACAATCGTCATGAGTGAGCGTGGAATTCCGGCGACCTATCGACACATGCACGGGTTTGGGAGCCATACGTTCAGTTTCATTAATGAACAAAGGGAGCGTCACTGGGTCAAGTTTCACTTTGTCTCACAGCAAGGCATTCGTAATTTGACCGATGCAGAGGCAGAGGCCATGATCGGCAAAAACAGAGAGAGCCATCAGCGGGACTTATTTGAGAGTCTCGAAAAAGGCGATTTCCCCAAGTGGGCTCTTAAGGTACAGATCATGCCAGAGGGTGACGCGCGAAAGACGCTGTATAATCCGTTTGATCTCACTAAAGTCTGGCCTCACAAAGACTATCCGTTGATGGATGTGGGGACCATGGAGTTAAATCGTAATCCATCTAATTTTTTCGCCGATGTTGAACAGTCAGCGTTTAACCCGGCCAACGTTCCTCCTGGGATCGGTTTTTCACCGGACAAGATGTTGCAGGGTCGCCTTTTCGCCTACGGAGACGCTCAACGGTATCGGCTAGGAGTCAATCACCACCTCATCCCCGTTAATGCACCTCGTTGCCCGTCCCATAGTTATCACCGTGATGGTGCCATGCGAGTCGATGGCAATCATGGAGGGACTCTCAGCTATGAACCCAACAGCGGTGGTGAGTGGCGGGAGCAACCAGAGTTCCGAGAACCGGTGCTGAGTCTCGATGGTGCGGCGGATCATTGGAATCACCGTGAAGACACGGATTATTATTCGCAACCGGCTGCATTATTCCGTCTGATGAATTCGGCGCAACGGGATACCTTGTTTGGGAATACAGCCCGCGCCATGGGGGGCATTCCCAGAGAGATTAAGATCCGCCATATCGGTAACTGCTATAGGGTGGATCCTGCTTACGGGGAAGGCGTGGCTAAGGCGTTGGGCATCGCACTCTGCGAGGCGGTGCAATAGTTTGTTTTTCCTCGATCGGACATCCAGTTCCTGAGGAGAGCGCGTAGCGAACCCAAGCGTTTTTGTAACAAACAATATGGCCGCTGTTTCCCAGAGCTAAGCCTGAGAGGGTTCCATGAGTTTAATCCAGAAAGGTATTCTTGAGCCGGTGCCAGAGCAGGCGCGATATCTGTTTTTTACTATGGTGCCTGGAGGAGATTTCGCCAAGGCATTGGTGAATCTTCGTAAGTTCATCGACGGCAAGACGACTGTTGTGGGGATTGGCAACTGGTTTGTCACTGCGTTGAACCGTGAGGTGCCTGGCCTTCGTTCATTTCCAGCCTTTTCTAAAACGGACACCAACATGTCTGCGACACCGGCAGCGCTCTGGTGTTGGATTCGAGGAAACGACCGAGGAGAACTTTTTCATCAGACCCATGATATTGCCGGAAGTGTCTCTCCTGCTCTGCAGTTATTCCGGGTGGTTGACGCTTTTCGATATCGTTCGGGATCTGACCTTCTTGGGTATGAGGATGGAACTGAGAATCCTGAAGGAACCGATGCGGTCAATGCCGCGGTAGCGAGCAACCTTGGCCTCGGACTTGACGGCGGCAGCTACGTGGCTGTGCAACAATGGGTCCATGATTTCAGCCGATTTCGAGGTCTGGATCCATCGAGGCAAGACGATGCTATCGGCCGCCGAAGAGCTGACAACAGCGAGCTTCCCTTGGCGTCACAATCTGCACACGTCAAACGGACCGCACAGGAAAGTTTTTCGCCGCCTGCATTTATTGTGAGGCGATCGATGCCTTGGATAGAAGATCAACAAGGGGGGCTCATGTTTGTGGGATTTGGCCGTACATTTGACCCGTTTGAGGCTCTTCTAGACAGAATGACTGGTACTGAAGACGGAATAACAGATGCACTGTTTACCTTCACTCGTCCGGTCTCGGGAGATTATTTCTGGTGTCCGCCGATGGAGAGCGGGCGCCTTGATTTGCGGGCGCTCGGCTTGCCGTAGTTCCCCCTCCACGCTATTGGGGATGCAAAAGAAAGCCGCCAACTTCTTGAGTCCAATCGTCGCGTGTAATGAGTGCGATCTCGTTCAACACCCCATCCCTCTGCATGATGAAGGATGGGCGCTCTGTCGCGGGTGCGAAGGGCCGCTGTATTATCATGCTCGAGGGGGCGTCGACCGCGCGTTCGCCTTTGCATTGGGCGCCATGGTCTTGTTTCTTGTAGCCAACGTATATCCGATCATCGAATTAGAAATCCAGGGCAATAGAATCTCCTCCAGCCTCTACGGTGCAATCGAACAATTGTGGCATCAACATATGAAGATACTCGCTGCACTCATTGCCGCGACAACGATAGTTCTTCCCACCGTGGAGTTGGTCATCATGCTGTCGATCCTGCTTGCGTTACGCCGCGGCGCTACTCCGGTCGGGATGTCCTTGCTCCTCCGGTTCCTGCACGAAGTGCGGCCATGGAGCATGACGGACGTATTCGTTTTGGCGGTTCTGGTCTCGCTTGTTAAGCTGGCCCATATTGCGCACGTTGTCATAGGAATTGCGCTGTGGTCATTTGGTGGCATGATGGTGTTACTCATCGCCGCTGCCAACACGTTTAACCTTCGAGAATTGTGGGAGCACGTGAACCCTGAATGACGCCTGCCATTCCTACAGCAAAAGCGCTCGGGCTCTATTCCTGCCATACCTGCGGCCTACTCTCGAGGCCGTCGCGGCGGGGGGACTCTCATTGTGCTCGCTGTGGGACACCTCTCCATTTGCGCAAACCGCACAGTCTTGCGCGTGCTATGGCTTTTCTTGTGGCAGCCTATATTCTGTATGTCCCCGCGAATGTCCTGCCACTCATGGAAACAGGTTCCCTATTCGGCGCTCAGGAGAATACGATCGTGAGCGGCGTTGCCTATCTCTGGACTTCCGGGGCATGGGCGCTTGCCGCAATTGTATTCATCGCGAGTGTGTTGGTGCCGCTTCTGAAATTGTTCGCACTGACTGTATTGGTGGTTACGGCCTGGCGTCGGTCGACTTGGCGACCTTACCAGCGGGCCAAGGTCTACCGGATGGTCGAGCTCGTCGGTCGCTGGTCCATGCTCGACATCTACGTGGTCGCCGTGCTTGTGGCCCTTGTGCAATTGCGACCACTTGCAACCATTACGGCCGGGCCGGGGGCAATCGCATTTGGGGCAGTTGTCGTACTCAGTATGCTGTCAGCCAGAGCATTCGACCCACGCCTGATTTGGGACCCTGTGCACGAAGCGAGAAGTCTTGATGGCTCACCGTCCATACGACACCACAATCCCTGAAATACCAGACGCCGTCGCTGCGCCAAAGGGGCGGTGGCATCTACACCTTGTCTGGCTCGTCCCTATTATCGCTGCCTTGATCGGGGGGTGGTTGGCGTTTAAGGCTGTTTGGGATCAGGGACCAACCATTACCATCACGTTTCGAGCCGCCGAGGGGCTCGAGGTCAACAAAACAAAGATCAAATACAAGAACGTCGACATTGGGGAAGTCAAACAAGTAATGATCAGTGAAGATTTGACACAGGTCATTGTCACCGCGGAGATGTCGAAACGGTTTTCTCCGTATCTGAGAGATGATACCCGGTTCTGGATCGTCAGACCGAGGATTGCCTTCGGCCAGGTTTCAGGACTTGGTACATTGTTCTCTGGCGCTTACATTGGGTTGGATGTTGGGTCCTCCGCGGAGGCGAGAAGGGATTTTCAGGGTCTCGAAGCGCCCCCTGTTCTTACGGGCGATGTAGCCGGCAGACAATTCATCATCAAAGGACCAGATCAAGGGTCGATCGATGTGGGGACATCAGTGTACCTTCGCAGAGTGCCTGTGGGACAGGTGTTGGCGGCCAACCTCGATCAAGATGGAGCAGGAGTCACACTTACCGTTTTTGTGGAGGCTCCATACGATCGATTTGTTACTGGAAATACTCGATTTTGGAACGCGAGCGGGATCGATGTCACGCTGGATTCGACCGGGTTTATGGTCCAGACCCAATCTCTTGCCACCATCGTACTTGGCGGCATCGCATTTGAGACCCCCGACAGTACCATGGCCATGGAGAAAGCCAAGGAACATACGATTTTTCACCTATTTGAAAATCGGGCGCAGGCGATGAAAGCGCCAGACAAGCAAGCTATCCGATTCGCCGCAAGCTTCACAGAATCTTTGCGTGGACTGACTGTTGGCTCTCCAGTCGAATTTCACGGTATTTCGGTTGGAGAAATCACGTCTATCGGAGCGGAGTACGATGCACACACCCAGACGTACCACTTTCCGGTCGAATTCTCCCTTCACCCCGATCGATTAGCCAGGCATTTCAAGAACACTTTAATGCGAGAAGACGATACTGGCTTGACCACAAAGGACAAGATAAACGCACTCGTAGAGCACGGGCTGCGCGCCCAATTGAATACGGGAAGCTTGCTCACGGGGCAACTGTTTGTCGCCCTAGATTTTTTCCCTGACGTTGAAACAGCTGCAGCGGACTGGACCAGGGATCCGCCTGAGCTGCCGACCATTCCCGGTGGTCTTTCCGGGATTGAACGAAACCTTTCGAACCTGGCTAAAAAGCTGGGTAAGGTTCCGTTCGACGCGATCGCAACGGATGTCCGCCATACGCTCCAATCCATGCGCACAACACTGCAGCGTACGGAGCACCTGGTGCAACGGGTTGACGAACAGCTTCTACCGACAGCGCTGGCAACTATCGCGGAATCTAAACACGCGTTGCAGTCTGTGGAGCGCCTCACGGCATCCGATTCACCGATCCAGCAGGATGCGCGGGAAGCGATGCGCCAGCTAGGGAGAGCCTCCCAATCTCTTCAGACATTGGCTGATTATTTGGATCGCCACCCGGAAGCACTGATTCGCGGAAGAAAGGATGACAACCCATGAGCCTTGTCCAGGCGAGGCTTGCCATGGGGGTGGTTTTATCCGTACTCATTGCGGGTTGCGGGGCCTCGCCTCCCATACAGTATTACATGCTCAATAGCGGTGTCACAGCTGGGAAGGAACGCCCTCATCTTGCTCCGAACCTCTCGGTTGGTCTTGGGCCGATCACGCTACCCGAGATAATAGATCGCCCGCAGCTCGTGGTGCGGACCAATACTAACCGCGTCGTCGTTGCCGACACCCATCGCTGGGCCGGGCTGCTTAAGAACGAAATTCCCCGAGTTATCGCGGAGAATCTTTCTCAGATACTTGGCTCTGCGAACATTCGGTACTATCCTCAGCACGGATCGGACACGGCCGAAGCTCGAATCTATGTCGACATCCAGCGATTTGAGTCCGTCCTCGGCAAGACCGCCACAATTGACGCCATTTGGACTATCCAACGGGCCGGGAGCAAGGAGCAACGGACCGACAGCACACACGTTCAGGAACCTGTGCCCGACGAGAGTTACGATGCGGTGGTCGCCGCGTATGGTCGAGCTATTTTCGCTGTGAGTCAAGCCATTGCCTCAACTCTCCAGGTGTCTGAGGCGGCACGCTCAACTCCTTGAAGTGGGTCGACATACTTAGGTTCACGGCAGTGGGCGAAGGGATTGGCAGTAAATGCCTGCGTGACACTCCCGCAACTCCGTGTGCGGATCTTGTGAGTAGATGGCCGTTCATATGAACCTGATTGATAAGGAATATTGAATGAATGCTCTAGAAGTCTTAGTCAACTACGGGCCGTGGATACTATTCATTGTCGTATTTCTAGAACAAGCAGGGATTCCAATTCCTGCTATTCCTCTTTTAGTGACGGCAGGTGCCTTGGCAGGTGCCGGGAAAATGCATGTTGGTGTTGCGCTACTGGTTCCCCTCTTCGCCGCAGCCCTTCCCGATCTTGCCTGGTTTTACTTGGGACGCTCGAGAGGAGGGAAAGTGTTGGGTCTTCTTTGCAAGGTGTCACTCGAGCCTGATTCTTGTGTGAGAAGCTCGGAGAATCTATTTCGACGCTATGGCGCGCGCACGCTCCTGATCGCGAAATTCGTCCCAGGTCTAAGCACCATTGCGCCTCCGCTCGCGGGCATGGTCGGAATGTCAATCCCCACCTTCATCCTGTATGACACGGCCGGAGCATTTTTGTGGATCGTCGTTTCCGAGGGAGTAGGACTCTTGTTTAGCAATCAACTGGAGTCCATGATGACTCTTTTCGATCAGGCTGGTGAATGGATCCTCATCGCTGCTCTCATCGGGATTGCCATTTTTATCGGGCACAAGTTTTATCGCAGACAGCAAGTATTGCGTGAACATCGGATGGCGAAAATTTCAACCGCTGAATTGAAAGGCATGATGGATGGGGGGCAGCCAGTCAAGATTGTTGACGTCAGAAACCTCCTGTCGCGTGAAACGGACCCCGAAGGTATTCCGGGCGCCATACACTTGCTATTTGAAGAGATTGATCATCGCAAAGATGAGCTACCGAGAGATCATGAGGTAATCCTGTATTGCACATGCCCGAACGATATTTCCAGCGCCCGCACCGCATTAAAGCTGAAACAACACGGCATCCAACGTGTTCGGCCTCTTGAAGGGGGACTTGATGCGTGGAGAGAACAGAAGTACCCCACTGAGCGAATTGACCTCCCGAGACTGTAGTTTTATGTAGTGAAGCTCGGTCTGGATAGAGCGTGATCATGAAAAGAGCGAGACAAGCTCTCTAACTTACGGGGAGCTCGTAAGCCTCATCAGCTTGCAGGAGAACCGGGTGTGCGATGGACATGGGGTGCCTGCTAGAGCTCAAGATCCGGTACCGGTGTCGAGGGGAGAACTATCTCTTGGGTCAGGCACAACCAAGGACTCCGTCCGTTTGATTAGAAGCGAAAGGCACTGCCTATCCAGACCGTATTTACGATCGTAAGATCTCTCTCAAAGGTAAGTCTTCCTTGTGATCGAAGATAGCCAAGCGTGAGATCAATTCCTTGAGTGAGCGCGTATCGTCCCTCGATCTCACCTTGCACAGTCGTATCATGGGCGTCTCGGAAATCATCATCGGGCAAACTCGACGTAAATGAAGTCTTTTCAAAGTCTACCCCGCATCTAATCGAAATCCTATCCGTTACACGTGCCACTATTTCCGCCTCTACATAATGGATATACGAGGAGACGTCCTCGCCAAACTCAGGTTGTTTTCGCCCTTTCGCAAGTCCACGCTCAAGGTGGTAGCCAAGCATGAAAGTGACCCCTGGACTAAACTCCCACTCCATATGCGTGCCAAGCGTCCAGAAAAATGTATCGCGTTGGGAAAACGGTTCATTGTATGACCGTGTCCCATATCGGTTGAGAAGGCGTACAACAAGATTATCAAAGACCTTGCGCTCTAACTCAATTGCACCAAAGTGGGTGGTGACACGCTCCGCCCCAATGCGAGATTCACCTAGACGGCTCTCTAGATGGTCTCCTAAAAGCATATTAGGACCATAATGATACCGAAACCTGAGCAGTGTCTCCGCTGGGAGCGCTTGTGTGAGCTGCGTGCCGAACGTGCCGTGATTGAATCTAGGATTGTTCTCGAAAATAAACCCTTGGGCTCGAATGGCAACATCCATTCTACCCCACGCAGGGAGATAAGACCGGGTCGCCTGAATCAGTGGCTCGACGACAAAGCTGCGCCCTTGACTGGGAGCGTCAAGAATCGGCTGTGTCGGGTCCTCAAGCAATGTTAGACGCTGTGAGGCAGAGAAATGGGATACGTTGTCAGTATAAAATGTATTTAGCTCTCCTCCAACTCTCCATGTAGACACAACCGGTTCAATAGGCTCGGCCCCCATTAATGAAGCGGGCCAGAGAAACACGGCAAGAAACAGTGCACGCCAGTCACGAAAAACAAATCTCATATCGGTTTCATTCTCCTCATATCTGGGAATCTTATTCACCCGCCTCATGGTCCTGGCCAAGGTTGGGAAACTTCGCTGCATAGAAGATTTACCCGCTGCTAGACAGGAATACCTTGCACCGTCACGACCCTAGACAATTGGCGCTGAGGGGAGAACCTCAGCACGAAGCAAAGATAGGGTGGAGAGGATGGCGCAAAACTCCGCCGCCCTCCCCCTCCCACGTAAGCAGGTTATTGCTTGAGAGGCCCGTGATAGAGACTTTGCAGCAATTCGCTATTCCAATCACCTTCGACCATGACATGACCAGCTGCACCAAACTCGACCGCTTCGATCAGATTGTGATTGAGATACACGTATAAACCAGGTTGCTTAAAGGTATATAAAGCCGCACCTGCCGCACCTCCTCTTACAAACCACGTCTGCACATCTTTTAACGGCGGAGACGAAAATGAGCCCGTTTCCCACACGTAGTCCCCGTGGCCGCCGATAAGGTGAGGCCGGGTATCTCGGTTTCCTTGCATGTGGATAAACAACACTCGTTCGCCGACTCTTGCTTTCATAGCGTCCTTGCCCGTTAATCCTCCGACACGTCCATTAAAAACAATGTGAGATGGGATGAGGCTATGCATCGATGCGACCCAGTCATTCAAATCTTCACCAGAGAACGAGTATTGTTTAAACTTTCCCGTGGCATCACGTGGTACATAAAAATCGTTTTCTCCGATGTAATAGGCTCGATCATAGGTTAACGGATTACCCTTTCCGTCGGTGAGCCCCTGGCGAGGCAGGACTAATATGACTCCCGTCATGCCATGCGTGACATGGTAAGGGGTCATGATTCCCTCAGGGGCGCAGTGATACAAAAACGTGCCCGATTTCGTAGCTTTAAAACGAATCATCGCTTGATTACCTGGCGTCACAGTCGTCAATGCCGCGCCTCCAAGCTTGCCAGTCACCGCATGCAGATCGATGTTATGCTCCATCAGATTGGAAGATGGGTTTTTAATCGTTAATTCAACGTAATCTCCCTCATGAGCGACAATAGCTGGAGCAGGGATTGAGCCGTTGTAAGTCAGCGCCATAATCGCTGTGCCGTCACTATCCAAAACCCATTTCTTTTCCTGCACCGTCAGCTCAACGACAACCACTTTAGGATCAGCGGTCGTGGCTTGATCGTGTTGTGGCAACATAGGCGGAGGGACGAGATCAAGCTTCACTCGCTCAAGTTTAGCAACGAAATCCTCTATTTCCTTGGAAGCGGCCGTGTTCACCATACTTAAATCATGGCCGGCTGTATCCATGTTGGAACTCTCATGTGCGAGCGTTCCAAGATAGGCCACGACGTCACGACGCGCTTGGGCATCCTCGACCATGATCGGCATCTTGCTATGCGCCTTTGGATTGCCTAAATAGAGCCGAACAAAATCAGACGGTCCATGCAACCATTGCGTCAGTAAATCCTCTGTCCAAATAAGCCCTTTTGCGTTGGATTCCTGAAGAGCATGACTATAATCGTATCCAGGGTAAGAGCCTGCTTTCCTGCCGACCACCCCATTATAGAACCGGCCCAAATGCGTTTTGTGCCGTCTCGCCAACTTGGTGACAGGCGAGGCATTGCTTAAACAAGGCCTTCCCACGCTCCGGGCTACCTGGGAGAGCTTTCGCCGCTACGGCAGGGCTCGACCAAGCCAGGAGGCCGACCATCCCTGCCAATGCCAGAAACAATCTTAATGAGTTCATTTCCAAACCCTTTCATTTCTTAGGAACGCCATGACCAAGCACCTGGAACGTTCAGAGAGGATAAATCCTGCATCAACAGACTGTGTCAGTGGGACGACACTGAATTTTAGCTATGGTGATATTCTGAGCGACCATTTTAAAGTTTTGTACATCACAGCCATTGACCATCCTCAACCAGAATCTGCGTCAGCATCATACTGATCAACTGGTGTGCTTTTTGTGGTTCAAGCGTTTAAACACTTTCACGAATACTAATAGATCGGCCAAATCCAAGTCTGTCAGCTTAATGACAAACAACCAGCAGGATGCCTGAGTTGAGAAGCAGTAATGGATTCAGAAGCGCGAGATGCCTTCAGCAGCTCCAACTCAGTCGATTTTGGACCGGATCAAAATGAGCCTGGCAAACAAGAGAGTGGACAACCTGAAATGTAGCCGAATTCCACAAGGAATTTGGCCCGCGGATAGCGTGCAATGCCGGGTGGCAGGCCCTGGATGATGATTTAACCCATGATCTTGCCAACCGTCTAAACCGCGAGTTCCACCATCGGTGGCGCGGTGGTTGCCGAGGTCGAGAATTTCGGAATAGTGCGGTTCACCGCACACACGACATTCAGCGCATTCGTGTCTGACTAGATCCCCTCGAAAGTGGAGGAATGGAGCGGATTAGGCTGGGGCCGCCTGTGATCAACTGGGACTAATATCTGACGGCGCATCGTCTGCCGGCCAGCGCAGAAATGAGATCCAGCGTATCGGGCCTTATGAGCCAAGGCGGAATGTCGCCGCCGTCGATCAGCTTTGGGATCTAGTATGGAAGAAGATTAGAAAGCATGCGTGCGTCCGGTTAAGCCTTGTACCTCTAGTGACTTTTCTGTATGAAGATGATCTCCTTCATATGTCCAGAAAATCCGTTGAATCGGCCTCATTTTGGAGTTGGCAGGTGAGGTTTAGGCTGGAGTGGTCCGCCCCCAGGGGTTAGGCCACCAGGCCAGTTTAGTCACGCCAAGAATGAGATTTCACTGAAACCTAGGCTGCTGGAAGTTTTCTGAAGAAAAGAAGAAAGAGAATTAGTTTCCATATTTTTTGTTATGAATTTGGATCTCGCTGGATTGGCCGATTTGAAAAGTTTCCATATCTTCTATCTTTGCCAGGATGTATATCAACGTGATATCAATTGGTTAGAAAATTGAAAGTTTCTCTAAATTTTGTAATGCCACAGCGAAAATCTACAAATACGGGAATTAAGTCTTAAAGCAGCGGAACAGTCTTTCCCCGCCGGCTGTTGATTTCGGAAAGAGGTAGCCCTCAAGTGGATGAGTCGCCGACTGACCTAACACCCTTAGCCCCACCGGTTGATCCAGCCACGGCCATCGGGCCGTTTCTGCCAGCGCGCGTGCCGCGATTCCCCCCGATCGAGAACTTCCCCATTCTCCACTGGCCGGAGAACTGCCCGGTCGGATCTGAATCCTATCGTCTCCTGACCGATCCCCTCTTCGACGCCTTTTGCCAGACCTATAAGGGATCGACGCAGCAGCTCTATCGAAAAGCCCTCGGTTATTTCTTTACCTGGTGGGGCACCCAGGAGGAACATGGCGGCCAACAGGCGGCCTTTACCACACAGCTGCTGCGTCGCTACGCTGATCTCTTACAAAGCCGCCAATGTGTCGGCGCGCGAAAAGTTCTGGAACCCCGCACCATCAATGCTTATCTCGCGACATTGCGGGCGTTTAGTCGTTGGTTACAGGAGACCGGCCAAAGCCAAACGAACCCCATGAAAGGCATCCGAAGTGTCCGGATCGAGAAAGGCTTTGTCCGGGACAGTTTGACGGAAGACGAGGTCGTGCGATTACTCGGTACATTTGATCGGTCACTAACGGACCCGCTCCAACGCGAACGCGTCCTGCGTGATTACGCCATGACGGTACTCTGGGTCGCCACCGGACTGCGCAGTATCGAACTCGCCCGAGCGCAGCGCCGACATCTCACCACCAGAGACGGTGCGATCTTGCTGCTAGTCCACGGGAAAGGACGAGACATGGCAGAACTCAACGCGCCGGTCGTCTTGGAACCGTGGGTCCTGGTTCCTCTCAACGAATATTTCACACACCATGAGCCGTGTCATGTCTCCCATCCGAGCGAACCAAGTCGCGAGCGCCGGCCTGATCATCCGCTTTTTGCCTGGCTGCGTGGCCCCGGCCATGTGTATTCAAAAAAGAAGAATACGCCGCTCCTTCGTGGATGCCGAGGGTTGTCCGCCCGCTCCATTCAAAAGATGATGGTGGAACATCTCAAAGCGGCGAATCTCTATCGACTCGTCAATGAACAGACCGGCAACATCCGCCCGATTTCGCCCCATTCCCTTCGCCATACCGCGGCCTCACTCGCCCTCGAGAACGGCGCCGAGCTCCATCATGTCCAGCAGATGCTCCGCCATGCGGATATACAAACCACCGAGTTATACGTCCACCACAAAGACCGAATTACCAATGCGGCCGAACGAAAAATCCCCAACTTTACGGCCGGCCAGTAAAACTCCTGACGAATCGAGCTACACGCACGTTCCTCATCCATGATCTCGCAATGAGAGCGGAATGGATCGAGTGGAAAAAGAAAGAGAAGTGAATGGAGGACCTGGTATAGACAGGCTAATACAGATGAGAGCACCCATATCTCCTAGTAGGCTCTGGAATCTTGCAAGATGACGAATCCTTCCCAACACACCCTCTGGAAAGAACAATGCGAAGCCGCGCTCGACATTGAACAACGCTACGGCACGATCAAAGCCTTGCGGTATCTTATTGGGGAGAAACTCAAGGCCCATCTTCAACTCTGTAAAGACACTCCGGAAGGACTTCTTTATCAAGAACAGCTTCCATTGTTCATCGCAGAAATATTGCGGCAATTTAAGACAGAAACCGTGGCAACCTATCTGCGCGAGATGGAACAGATGAGGGCCATAGAAGCTGAGGAAGAGAGATTGGGTTGGGAAGAGTTATCGGAAGAGGAACGTGAAGCCGAACGTGCGGAACTCGACTTGTCGGATCATGAAGTGTTCGACGATGCGCGCGAGGTTCTGATGCAACATCAAATCAAGCGCTTATTTGGCTTATCGCAGTAATCAATCTCATGGGATGCCTATCTGGCATCTCAGATAGTTACCCTGACCATCTATTGAGCCTCCCTGTCCCATCTCTCCAAGGAGTAAGACCATGCCTCGCTTCCCCAAATTCGTGATCGAATTCCACTACAACGACGGTGACGTCGGCGCCCATCCGGCCACTCCTGAGGAAGCCAGACTCTGGACAGGCTTTTCAGAGACCGCTCGTCATCGTCCTACGCATGTGCTGCTGCGACCAGACACCAAGACTGGCCAATCTGTCAGTAACCGCCTGCAGCACACAGCTGCCGTTACTCAAGCCCTGCAAGCGATGTATAAAGCCTATGGGCGCTTGCACGATGGCTTGTCTGCCATGATTGAAGGCGGACGCCTCACGGAAGCGGATATTCCCGACGATTATCACTGGTTGGTCAAACAGCTCGCTGGTTCGACCGCCCTCGCAAATGAACAAGCCCGTGTCGCGATCTCCTCGATGACGTCAAACACTAGTCGACGCACCAAGAGCCGCTGAAGAATCACCTAAGCTAGATCCACCTCCCAAACTCTGGTATAAGGCCGGCTGGAAATGTGAGGCAACGTATCCAGCCAATATTCGATAGAGAGCCCATAGCAATATGTCCAGTAAGCCCTCACCTACTGACAAACCGATACGGTTTTGCCATGCCTGTCAGAAGCGCCGACGATTTAAGCATTTCAACCCGTTGAGTCCCACTACGACTCATTGGCAATGTGCGACCTGCAGTGCGCCACTTATCGAAACATTTCAATCAAGGCAAAGGACTAGAGAAGACCAACATGAGCACAGAATGTGAACAGACAAAGTGTGAAGAGGATCGGCTATTTCGACGCCTCACTCGCGTCGAAACTCATCTGAAGAACGAATTCGACCTAATCGGGCTGCGAGTCAACTGGCTGCTCGCTTCCAATGCATTCCTGTTCACGGCCCTGATGCTCAATGTTAATCATCTCAATAATCAAACAGCACCCTTTTCTCGACTGATCGATCATGCAGCACTCTTGCTTTCAATCCTGGGATTTGGTTCATCCCTTCTCACCTTTTTGTCAATCCTAGGAGCCTATAAAGTCGTCAAGACACTCAAGATCGTACGGGAAAACTTGGAACGGGATGCCAGCGAGAAATATCAACACAATCAAATTGGGGTCAATAATGGGACCGCACCGCATGTTTTAGGACACCTTGCCCCCTTCTGCCTTCCTTTGTTGCTCATGCTTGTGTGGATCCTGATGGCGATATTTCGCTATTTTTGATGTCGCATCTAACTATTCTGCCTACTCAATCATGCCAACGATCTGTTCTTTCAGGCTACGGCCGTATTTGTCCTTCAGTTGTGCCATAAGGAAGAGGCCTTTGCCTGCGCTTTTGTCTGCCCAAAGCTGGCCAACATTAGTCTTCTCCTTAGTATCATCGCCATCAGCCAAATGTGCGCCTTTATATTCGATGACGAAGATGCGGCCATCTTGGAGGATTGCAACAAAATCCGGATAGAAGCGATCAGTCGAAGTCGGCAGCCAGAAGGATGTTTGTGGGCGATTAGGCAGATTGCCAATCCAGTACTTAACCTGAGACAGGGTATCGATCACCTTGGCACATTCGAACTCTTCCCCCTTGGCCTCCAGGTCTCCAATGCTACCAAAGAAGTGCTTCTTGAATTGATAGGCGCCTCGATAAAGACTTGTCGCCGGGTAAGGGCGGTTATCGAAAGCAAAGCCATTCGCTACTTTCTGGTTCCGGAACAGGAATATGCGACCCGTTCCTCGTTTGGATTTGTGATCAATCCAACCCTGCATCCATCAGTGGCGCGTCCACACCCTTAAGCCCGCCGCCGACCGCTCTGGAAGTACCTCCATGTTATTTACCCTTCCCCCTTGGCAGTATCATAGACGCACCTATTTAGGACGTATTGACCGAGTTGATGCGTCTGCTGCTCGATGGGACGAAGAAGGATTTCTCCAATGCCATCTTCGTTATCAAGAAGACCCGCTTCCCTTCTACCGGACACCTGATATCCACTTTGGATGGCTATGGGGCTGTGAAAATAAAGCACAAACGCTCGCGTATTATGAATACCGATTAGGACAAGGGATTAAGAAAGATACGGGCATCTGGTTTCTCCTGGCCAGCATCGTCGACCACACCGGACGGACACAAGCTCCCCATCCAGTTGGCGAGTATGCAGGCATGGGAACTGGGATTCTTGCCTCTCATCGCAATCGAGGCGTCGGACGAGCCTTTCTCTACACCCTCATGGCCCGTCACATCTGGAGCCCCGAACAGCTCGGCTACTCCCCAGGAGGCCTCGCGACCGCACAATCCGCCCATCGGCAACATATCCGCGAAGCTCTCGCAAACGGATGCGCGGTTCCCCCATCTGTAGTCGCCGACTATCCCGAACTTGTCAAACAGATAGGTACTCACCCCATAGGCTCAGCAGCACACTCATCTTGTTATTAGTGAGGTCTCTATGTCCGTCACCCTTGAGAGTGAAGGAACACAGAACATCAATCAGAGCAGGTCCACCCCTCTCACGATCGCCGATGTCTATCACCAATCCCTTGCCAAATACGGTCAGGAACGCCGCGCCGCGAAAGCGATCATGAAAGTCCTACCTTCTAACACGTATGATCAGCTCGCTGATGAGGCGGCCAAAGCGTCCTATGTGCGGCGCCGGTACGGAACACAATGGTATACCTGGGCCTATCATCCCGCACTCACCCAACCGCGTGATCCATGGCCGGCTTCACGGTACCCCAAAGATCTCCTCTGCATCGAAATCGGAATAGGCCTCAATTTACTCTTCAAGAACCCTCCAACGGTATCGCTCAATCGCGTCACATCGTAGTCCCAATCATTGCCGAACCTAATCATCTATGGCAAAATGTGCCCCCTCTAAACCGTCCTAGAGGTGAACGATACTGGCCTCATCACCACGAGGAACCACATGCCCGACGCGACGCCTGTTCGAGACACTGCGAAGCCTGAAGAAGGGAAGAAACCCGACGAGGCCAAACCAGGAGATGGCAAGAAATCTGAAGCCCCGGCCACCGGGAACAACTTGGGTCAAAATGCCGGGACCGAACAAAAACCCCCGCCCCCAAACCCTCCTCCTAAGATGCACCCATACGATCTCTTTCCCATCGTCGGCATTATGGTCCTTGCCGGCATTCTCGGCGGGGTCGTCAATACCGCCCTGAGCCTAAAGGGGGAAGAAAAAGAGAAGAATCCCTGGATAATCAACATTCTCATCGGCATTGGCGCAGCCTTTCTGGTGCCGTTGTTTCTTAAGGGCGTCGATAGCAAGATACTCGATACGCTCCATGTCGACCCCATGAACGGACTCTTATTGTTCAGCTACTGCACCCTAGCCTCAATTTCAGCCCGCCATTTCATCACCACGTTATCCGAACAACTCTTCAAGAAAATCGACACCATCAAGAAAGACGCAGAATCCACGAAGCAGGAATTGGATAAAACGAAACAAGATGTCGAGAAAGCGAAAAGCGCCAGTCAATCAACCACCAATCTGGCCTTAGCACTGAATGATGCCGCACGATTGAACACCATCGATCTTCTCACCGCGGCGCCTCAACGAAGAACACCGCCCGCTGTTCTAAATCTGACAGAGGAACAGCTTCAGGAGACTTTACGAAAAGATGATCCTTGGGAAGACCTGTTCGGGAAGGTATCGGAACAGAGTGGACGGAAACTTGCCGCGAAACTTGATCCTGTTGAAGGGCAACCAGGCCTCGCGGTCATCAGTATGACGGTCACTTCGACTGATCCTAAAAAGCCGCTGACTGGAAAGGTCCAGTATTTTCTTCACCCCACGTTTCAAAACTGTATGCCTGAGGTTGACGTCGTCGATGGCAAATCCATGCTCGGCCTCATTTCCTATGGTGCATTCACTGTAGGCGTCCTCTGTGACGAAGGAGCGACAAAACTCGAACTCGACCTCGCACAGATTCCCAACGCATGGGAACCCTGGAAATCCCGCTAAGCGTAAACCTGACGAGATCATAAGACCAAAGGAGACACCATGACCCACTTTCATTCCATTCGACCCTGGCTGATCTGCAGCGTGTTGCTCTCGCTATCGGGATGCGCGGTCTTGACCGAGTCACAGATCGAAGAGACCAACCGGTTCGCAAAGGCAACGGACGGCTTTGCTGCATTGCCAGGTGCGGTCATCGATCATCAGGCTTCGTTTGAAAAAAACCTGCGTCTCCTGGAAATGTCCAATCAGGTACTACCCGGACACCACGAAGGGACAGAAGAAGGGAACATCAAAGAAGCGAGAACGCAGGCAGTCGAGAAGGTCCATAAGCAGTATCTTGCCGCCCAGGAATTTTATGCCCTCTTCAAAAAAGATCAAGCTCGACTCGAACAGAGTCTTCAATTTATTAACACCTATACCAAGGGACTCAAAACCTTAATCGCGACAGATGATATTGACGAACTGAATAAGCAGGCAGAGTCGCTCGGCAACAGTCTCGACAAGGCCGTTGACCAGCTCAAAACACTCGGCATCAAAACCAAAGAAGGCACAGATCTTGGGATTGTCGGCAGCGCCACGGCTGGAGCGGTTCGTGGAATCGGCGGACTCGTGTTGTCGTATCACCAAGCCCGGTACGTCAAAGAATTCACCGCCGCGTATCACCCGCACATCGAAGCCGCGGATAAGGCCATCACAAAAATGATGACCACCCTCGCCTCTCGGAAAGAGACGAATGATCGAGCGATTACCTCCTTCCTTCAAACACACTTTGTAACCTATCATCACCTCACAACCAGCACCGTGCTTGCCACCGACCAACAAACACAAATCAACAACAACATCGCAACCTCCGCGCAGGCTGTCATCACAGCCTCCAATGCCCTGGTGAAGGCCCACAATTCACTCGTCGACGAACTCAAAACGCGCCATACCCTCAAGACCACGATTGAGACAATTACGGTTCTCGCAGGACACGTGGAGGCAGGACTCGCACTCAAACAGAAACTTGACAAGGCTTCATAACCACTACTGACACTACGAGGAAGGACCACCATGGCCAACACAGAACGGCTGAATGCCCTGCGCAAAGTGACACTCGCTCGAGAAGAGGTGGGGAAGACCCGAACCAATCCTGGCCTCACCGATACCCAACGGAACCTGGTGAATGACACGTATACCGCCTTCCTGGATACGGAAAGCACCTTGCTCCATGAAGTCTTGCAGGATGAGATTGTGGCCCTGACAAGCCATGCCGATGCACTGGCGAAACTAGCCAGCAGGTTACAACGTTCAACGGAGTCCCTCAAGAAATTGGGGGCCACGGTCAAAACCATTGCGAATGTCATCGGAGTCTTAGCCGAGATCATCGCCAAAGCGGCCTCCGTCGGTCTTCTCTAACACTGTCCGAGACGACGAGGGAGTAGAATGGCCGACGATAAACGCCTGGAACGTCTCTACGACTACACCAAGTGGCACATCGGGATCTATCTGGCTCTGGGCAGCGGCATCGTCGCGGGAATCGGATTTATGTTCCGAGACACCAAGCCCTGGCAACATCTGTTGCATGGCCCGTTTCTCCTCCTCGCCTTTTTCACCATGGTCGGGGCAGGGATAGCCGGCGGGGTCATCGGAAGCAGCCTGGCTTGTACAGAAAAGTGGGAAGACTTTTGGGATAAGGACCAAGGCTTCTGGGGAATTCCGATACTAACGGGTAAGACGTGGACGCATATCGAACATGCCTGTTTTTGGCTCTCTCTCTGTCTCGCGACCATCGGGATTCTGAAAGGAGAAATTGCCGATATCACAAAATTTACCCCCTGAGTGTCACGCCAGAGCTAGCCATCAGCTATTCAACGGGCTCTCTCTTCCATCTAGACCTACGACCTTTCCAAACAACCTTCTTCTCACAAGCCATCTGATCGCCTGAGCGACCGCTTTTCGCTGCGGAACGCTGGAAGTCATTGTCTACAACTTTAATGTCAGCTCACACATGAACGACGCGGCACGAAAGCGCCATGAAGAAAAAGGCCCTGGTATAGCCAAGCCTACCAGGCTCACCAAGAGGTTCAACCATTCTGGGGACGCGCGCGCCGGTTGATTGAGAGGGTAGAAGCGTGCTATACCAGGGCTCAGGTATAACCCTCATTTGCGAAGGTTGGCCGAGTCGCATGGGCTCGGTGAAAGGATGATTATGCGCTATCGATTTCGTGCCATCCCCTTCAGCTTCATCCTCTCGCTTATCGCCGGCGTGCTCTCGCTAGGACTGGCCCTGTATCTACGAGATCCTAGCATTGCAAATCGGAAAGGTTGGGGGAACGCGCTCTTAAGTGCGTGGGCACTCTGTCCGCCAGTGTGGTTCCTGTATGAATTCGTGTCGAACTTTCCATCAGGCCATCCGATCAATAGCGATGAAATGGATCGACTGAAACATCTCCAGAGTTTGGCCCGAAATATCTGGCTGGCCTTTCTCGCCACCCTGGCGATTATCATGGAACTCAGCCCTAAGAATCTGCTGACCGGTGGGGACTAATACCCGATCATGACGACGCCCACCCCCACACTGCCCCTCGATGCGTTTAGCCATACCGATGCCACGGCGTGGGTCGAGCATTATCTCGAGGCGCAGCTCATTCTCTTAGCTACGGACACAATCGCCACGTATCGGCAGAAGCTCCAACAGTTTCTCGACTGGTGGCACGACCATGCCCCAGAGGCGCCCTACACGGCCCGCCTCGCCTATCGGTATGCTCGGCACATCGAAAAACAACCTTGGTCTAGCCGAACCCACCTCCTTCACTTTGCCGTCCTGCGTCGCTGGAGCGGGTATCTCATCACTACCGGACGCGTGTCGGATAACCCCTGGCAACAGATTCGCCCTCCGCGGCAGCCGGCGCAGCTCTCGACCGATTGGTTAACCTTCGGTGAGATCAAGAAGCTGCTCGCAAGTTTTAAGAAGAAGCGCGCGAAAACCTTGAGTCATCAGCGCGATGCCCTCCTCTGCCGGTTGATGCTGAAAACCGGCGTCCGGGAAACCGAACTCGGACGCGCTTTGATCGGAGATGTTCAGCCAATCGGACCGAACGAACAGGAAGCCTGGCTGGAGGTGAAAAGCAAAGGGAAGCAGAAAATTGAGCCGGTCCTCCTCGTCCGCTCATTGTATGACGATCTGAAGGCCTATCTCCGACGCCGGTATCCCCAAGGACCATTCCCGGCTGGCGATCCGCTCTTTACGACGTATTACGACGAAGAGGCTCGGCCGATGCCGCCCCGCGAAATGCGACGGCGTATCACGGCGGCCTATCAGCATGCCGGCATTCACCGCAACGGCATTACCCCGCTGTCCCTCCGTCAGACGGCCGGCAAACAAGCCCTGGCCAAGCGCGCGCCGTTGAGCGCGGTCCAAGCCATGATGCGGCATGAAAGCATTAAGACAACGAAACGCTTAGAGGAACAAGAACATCGCCAACAGAGTGCAGCCGAACGATTTCTCTCGCACTATTGACCTGCCATGGCGGCGCATCGGTAATTCCATTGCACCCGCCTAGATAATCACGCTATAAGAAGCCCCTATGCCCTTGGATCTCGACGTCCTCCAGACTATCCAAGCACACTTCGGCCACCCCGCGCGGCCATCTCACATGACGCAACAGCCCGTTCACAGCGGACCACCGGATTTCTACCGGCAACACCTCAGTCCAGCCGACAGCCTGATTTCCCCTGAACTGCTGGCCGTCTTTTGTAATGACCTCATGAATCATCCCGATCCAGATCCGGAGTTAGGACGGTACCTCCTCCCCTATTGTCTTGCCGGGTGGGATCAAGCGATCCGCCATCAAGATGAGGCCTATGCGGCAATCAGCGACGGATTGTGGAATGGACTTCTTCCTGAAGGGACCATTCGCCCATGGCTCACCGGAGACGAATGGGCCGCGTTGCGTCAATTTACCGGCAACACGATTCTCCAAAGCATGACCACCATGCCGACCCTTCGGCCGGCACGCAGCTCCAATCCCTATTTCCCCCCGTATGACTGGATTCGTCACTTTAACGCCCATTGCTGCAGCTTCACTGATCTCGAACCGTTGTGGGACACCTGGTGGAGCCATCCATCCATCGGCTTAGCGTATTGTGCCATCCAATGGGCCTCACGCATCATCTTGCACGATAGCGACAACCGGATCTTCAACCCGACCGCCGGCACACTGGATCAGGGCGCAGCGCTGTTGTGGGACACCGTCGGCTTAGGATCTGGCTGGCTCCCGCAAAATGCGCTGTTTCTCAAACAGACACTGACTCCCAAATATTTCGCCGAACAATTCACGATGATGGCCGCACGGATTCGTCCGGTCGCCCCTAATGAAACCGCCGTCTTAGACCTCCTCGACCAAACCCTTCAGACCGATCAGACCCGCATCGCACTTCGCCTGGCGCAACTGCCTCGATTACTCGAGGATCCGGTCCTCAGTTACAGCGGATGGGATGATGCTCCTCTCGAACCGATGGCCTGAGCCTACCTTATAGAAGCCGCAGTCCCCCCAATTTAGGGGATACCACTACGCCCGATGCCTTGCCTATAATGCCCTGATCAGGAGAACTTTCGGATTATGTCTGACCAACAGCTGATTGATTTGTTTCCACGAGAACTCGTAGACGTGCTCCCCCCGGAGATGTGTCGCACCATCCTGGAATTACTGCATTACGCACGCACCGCCCGATCCAGCGAAGACGTCCGTCTGACGCTCGAGCAGATTCAAACCCTCTTACGTCTTGGACCAAGTCTTTGCGGCGTGGCGCAATTTGATCAGAACGGGCAGTTTCAAACATTTGCCAAGATCATCAATCTCGATTATCCAGAAACCTGGCTCGCGCAATACTGGCACCGGCAGTATGCACAGATTGATCCGGTCATTAGACGCCTCTTCCAAGCATCCGGCGCCTGCCAGTGGCAAGCAGTGTATACCGAAGAACAACCATGGTCCCGAGAACTGCAGGAATTTATCCGGGAAGCGCGACGAGCGCAGCTCCAGGACGGCTTCTCCGCGTCCTTTCATGCGCCCGACAAACCGCTGGTCGCGTTTCTCTCTTATGCGTATCTCGGCGAAACCCCGGGCTACATCACCCAGGTGCTTACCTATATCGCACAGGTAATTCTGCACGGCTTGCTGAAATACACACAAGCGGAGGGCTTTACGGTCCAAGACCGGATCGAACAACTCACGTTTAAGGAAATGGTGATTCTCAGCTGGATACGGGAAGGGAAATCCAATGCGGAAATTGCTTTGATCACAAACACCAGCGAACGAACCATTCGCTTTCATGTCGAGCAGATTCTCGAAAAGCTTGCCGTCACCTCACGCACCCAAGCCGTTGCGATTGCCGTTGAGTACAAGCTTCCGATTCTTAGTGCCTGACCGCCCCCGCCGACGGCATCCCCTCCGCAGTGACCGGAAGAAACGGATCCGACACCAACACCTGATGCGGCACCTGCAGCTCCACCCGAGTCCCTTCTCCCGGCGTGGACTCGATTCGAAACGTCCCCCGAATCATCCTGATCCGTTCGGCCATTCCGACCAACCCGATCCCCGCGAACCGTTGGCGCGCGGCGATCGGACAGAATCCCACGCCGTTATCCAATACGGACACCCGAACCCCCTGGCCTTCTTGCCACAGCTTCACCGTCACTTGCGTGGCCCGCGCATGCTTCTCGACATTCCGTAGACATTCCTGCAACACTCGATAGACCGTCGTACTGACAATCGGATCCTGATCCGTCAGAATCTGGCCTTTCACATGAACCCCCACAGGGATGTTCACCCGATGACTCCACTCCAAACTGAGACGTTTCACCGCATCCACTAACCCTAACTGCGTCAACACCGCAGGGTGCAATTCATGGGATTTGAGCCGCGCCCACCGGGAGAGTTCAATCAACTCATGCCGATACCGCGCCACTTCTTCCAATACTGAGCTCCCGTTCACCGGCGGAGAGGCTAACAGACTGCCCATCGCAAACACGACCGCCCCCACCTTCGCCGTCACTTCATCGTGCAGATCTAAGGCCAACTGCCGACGATGCAAATCTTCCGTCATGATCAACCGATTCAACATACAGCGGAGTTCCGCCGCCCCAGTCACCCCATCCGTCAGATCGGTTGCACGCTGAAAGAGAGCCAGAATCCGTTCCTGTCCCTGCATTTTAGCGGTCAACACATGCTGAAACACGACTGCTGGGGAATTGGCCGATCGCACTGCCCCGTCACCCAATCCGGACGGCACCTGCCTCATTAAATCCGCTTGCAAATACGCTAAATAAATACTCAGGGCCACCACACGATACTGGGCCATCAACTGCGGAGAGAGGGGCATGACACATAGCAATTCGACTACGATCTGCTGCCCTGAGGGCAAGCGCACCCCTAAGCCGATCACTGAACGCAGCGGCATGGTTCGGCTCGCATTTCCCATCGAAGGCATCCGCGACGGCACTACTTCTTCACAGGGCGTCTCCACATGCACGACCGTCACCGCTCGATCCAAATCTTCCAGCAGCCCCGCTCCTTCCCACGAGACCCACGACGCCACATTGTCATCGAGTTTCCTGAGTACTTGCTCCACAATCGGCCGTGACCGCGCAAATCCGTCGGACGCCGCCACCTGACATTGCGCCGCTCCCGCTAACGCCGGTCGACACCATTCCCCGTACTGCCCGCACGTCCCGATTAAGAGACAGGTGAGGGTCTCAGCTGAGACGGACAAATCATCACTATGAAGAGATCGGTAATACCGCTGACGCTCTTGGCTAATTTCTTGCCATGGGAGGATAGAATACACACGGGCGGCCAACAGCCCCGGTCCCGCCGGCTCCAAGACACGAAAGTGATCGTAGAAATATTCGGCCAGTTCCTGACTGATCGCCGGCACCCCATGTTCCGGGATCCCAAGCCGCATGATCCGGAAGGCCACATGCGCCGCTTCACGGAGCGTCAGCAATCCTGGATGCACCACGCCTTCTCCCGCGCGCGACTCTCCTGATCGTCCACCCACACTCCAATCTACATCTGTAAAATCTTGGTACATGTTGTCCTCCAAGCTGACCGCCCCATCGATAAAGGCACTCTGCCGGAAGATCCCCCTTCTCGTCACCTGGCCAGGCAACCACTCCGCACTGGCGAGTCCGCCAGTTACCGGTGGCTCAGTCGCCAATGTTTACAAGTCCCGCGAAAGTCTTTGGAGGGGAATAAAGAGACAAGACCTAGAATATCAAGAAGTTCCGCAAATACCCCTACGGAGGAAGAATGGATATATCCGTGAGGCGTTCAGTCGTTATCACTGAGCGGCTGCGAGAGGTTCATCATCTGACACCGTCAGACTCGTTAACAATCGATCATACAGTTCCTGTTTGTCAGAGGCCTCAATCATGGCCATCCGCGCCCGACGCGAGAGTCCCCACCCTAAGGGAAAGCGGACCCCATTATCCTGCAGATCAAATGAATAGATCCATGGGGTATGTTGCTCTGTCGCCGGCCAAAACCGACGGGCCTCCCAGCGTTGGGCCGTCATCCCATACCACTGGTTCGCCTCTCGTGTGCGCATCACGGTTAACGCGGGACCCAAGCCATCGACAAACACCGAGTCCGGTTGTCCACATTGCGGTTGGGCCGGATCCATTTCTTTTGGACATCGATCCGTCGCTTTCAATAGCGGATTCACCCCATTGCGGATTTCAATCACCCGAGGTCGTAACGACAGCTTCATCCGACGCCACGCGGTACACAGAGCAGTCGTCGTACCTTCCCTCCCACATTCCCGCGCTTCTTCTTCCATGATCACCCGTTGCACGGCACGAATCACATCGGTCGTTGTAAAACCGCCGCTGTTATCATAATAGCCCCCATCAGCCAGATGCCCACACACCGACGTCGTATCATGCGGACCCGTCGGCAGCGGATTCAGATGACACGTCGCCGGGGCTCCATGCAAACTGCCAATCGCATTCGTGAAGGGAAACCGAGCAGACGTCGCGGATGCCGTACTCAACGACACCGCATCGCCAACCATACTCACTAAATCATGCGCGCCCGGAAACCACTGCGCATCGATCACCAGATCACTCGCGATCACACGCTCACCGGTCTCAACCCACACGGCATTCAAGAACAAATGCGGCTGATGGTGAAGATCCGCTGGGGTCCGCGGCGCGCGCAGTCGGTCATGCAATCCCTCGGTTGCGGATTCAAGGGTTTGCTCAAACCACGCATCACGATTGAGCAGCCCACACCCGGGCGTGGCGCACCAGACTGTCGGGACAAATCGTCCGATCGCATCCTCAAATAACCACCCGGCCAGCAACGGCGTCAAAAAGTCATGCTCGCCAAATCTTCGCACACACGTCTCCCCTGAGACGGTCGATTGTTGCTGACAGACCCGATACACACTCGCGCCGATCGACCCCCCTGACACACCGGATATTGAAAACGTCCGCTGATTAAAGTCCTGCACCTTGCTAGACAACTGCTCCAACACCAGCGCCGTCCAATAGGCTGCCCGTATTCCACCGCCCTGACTAGAGACAAAATACACAGGAATCGGGGCCATCAGCTGCGCGTCAGCTATCGGCGTCGTGCTCGTCGCCTTCAACGCGGCGGCGAACTCCGGAAGCCCTTGCACCCACTGTATGATTGCGCCTCTCACGTCACAGCGATACGGACGCGCATCCGGAAGACAGGTCTGACTGACCGCCACCGCCTGAGCAGTATGTGACACCAATGAACGTGGCACACTGTAATTAGCAACTGCCAAGATCCCGGAAAAGAAACCGACCACCATGAGAAGAATCGCCACCAGCCGCCACGGTCGAGGCACGCGAGTCCCCCAATCGTGCTGATACACCCCCCAAATCCCCACCACTGCGACCGCCAGGACGGACGCCAGCAGAAATTGCAACGCCCACATCATCAACAGGCCATCGTTCACCCATGACGAGAACACGGGGGCCGGTGATTGCGTCCATACCCACAACCGGTGTTTATCCGTCCACCCGTTCATACTGAAGACCCCGCTCACCAGCAGCAGGCCGGGGAGATACGGAAGCGCATGCTGTTGACCTTTCGCGGCCAGAAGACCAATCGCGCCGAACCACACCACAAACAACCAGGTCAGCACCGGAAATGTCGGGAACGGGCTATCCGCCTCCAGCATGGGCAAGACACGAAGCCACGCGGCCAACAGCAACGCCACCAGCGGAATGAATACCGAGGCTCTTGGAATCCCCCAAAACTGATACGGAGGATGGGAGAGCTCCTCTAATAAGTCGCCAGCTTGTCCACTATCTGGGAAATATGGTCGGTGTTCTTTTCGCTGCCGACGAGTGTTCGCCTTCTCCTGATGCCAATACACCCACAGGCTTCCTACGACCGCCAACACAAGAATCATGACGAGCAAGGTCGTGACGAGATGGGATGCACCCACGCGCACCGCATCGCGCGCCGCTAGGGCACACAAATGAATCACGATCATGTAGGGCACCAACCCGAGCAACCGTGGCCACCATTCAGCCATCCGTTGCACATCATCCGGCCAATACGGTACCGCCTCCCCCTTCACCTCAGAGGTTCCTGGGTTCCGCAATTTCTTGTCCCTCACCGCTTCGAAACGGGGCGCGTGAATCCGGCACAACACCCGCGGCCACAGCCAGGCCATATGCGACAGCATCATTACGCTAATGAGGCTGAACAAGAATAAGATCACGCCCCAGACCCAGGCTTTCCCTCCAACAGTATTTCCGGAGTCCTGATCTAACGACACACTATCGGCCAAAAAGGTTATGACATCGCGCGTCTGATCAAACCCGAGCATCGCCACGCCATAGATGAGTAATCCCAGGATCGTATACCGGCTGCGCCAGAACACTTCATACAGACCGACGCGCAATCGCTGCCGCTCACGATCCTTTTTCTCATCGTCCTGATTGTCCGTCTCAAGGGTATAGAATCGTCCCAACCCCCAAAACCACAGCAAGGGGACGGGGAGCAGGAAAAAGCCGACCGCCCTCACGGCCCACCATTTCAAGCGGGAGGCCATCGTCATCACCCAGAGAACACCAGCACTCGAAGGGACACCCGAGAACAATGCGATGAGGGCCGAGAGATTTTCGAGTCCATCCATCACCGCCAATACTGCGATGGCTATGACCCCGCCGGCTTGCCAGAAAGTCTTCCGCTGCGACGACGGTCCCTCCCACACCTGCATCGATCGCCAGCGATAGAACAACAAGAGGACAAACCCCAGCCCCACAGCGACAGTATCTAGGACAAGCGCCACCACAGGAATCCACCACACCTGTTTGGAATGCCAAGTCTCTAGCGCCTGTGATGATAGATTCGAATCGGAGAGAAAAACAGGCAGGCTGATCTCGATTAACGCGGTATCCGCACCCTGAATCGTAATTTGCGACGCGATCGTCAGCGCACTATATAATCCGCACATGAGGATCGCGAGCAATCCCCCCTGAATATCTTTTCGTGAAACATTCCACTGTTCCCCAAGATTCGTAAACAGCAGGGTGTCCCACACTGCACGCCAGCTTCCACAGTGCGTGCTCAGCCATCTTTGCAGACGACGGACTCGGATCATCGTCCACACTCCTTCCGTTAGAAACCAATGCGGAGTGAGAGCGCACCCAAATACAGTTGTGCCGTGTAGGTCCCATTTACCGTCGGATTATTGTTCCCGGATATGGTCCGGGGTTCATACAACCAGGCTTGAAATGACACGTCGAGTCCGATCGAGGCCGGCGCCCATCCACCGGTGCTGGTATGCCCACAGGGCACCACCCCCATGAACACCCCGCCGTCTAAACAAGTCACTCCCAACCCCGTCGCCACGGTGTGAGAAAACAGAGACGGCGTGCTTGGATTAAACGTGGCGTCCGGCACCTGACTTTGCGTGTAGGTATACCCGCCGCGCCAGGCGATGTCCCAATTCGGCAACATCTCCGGTCGACGCCATTTGTATTCCGTCCCGACTGACACAGTCGGAACCGTCTTCCAATTCTGAGGTTGTCGAATCACACCCCCTGATGACAAACCAATGTCTGTATTGCGGACCGTCTTCCAGCCCACATAATCCACATCCATTTCGAGTTTCCATTCCCGACGTGGATCCCGGATCGGCCACACTGCAAATGCCATGGTATACATCGGCGGCAAGACCAAAGTTGTGTCCGTGCTGGCGACGGGAGCCCCATTCACCAACATCTGTCCTCGCAACGGCACGACTGCCTGGCTCCGATAGATCAATCCAATATTGGCAATCGGTTGTCCCTCGCTATTCATCAGCGCATGGTACAGAAGACTGGCATTCATGCCGACCCCAGTCCCCTTGCCGTTAAACTCCACGGACGCCCCAGCCGGAACCCCGCCTCCTCCCGGCCAGATCACGCGCTGTTCAACATGCCCATCCCCGACAAAACTGGAAAATGTATAAATATCCGCGCCCAGCCCTACGGAGAGCCGATCCGTGATTGCATACGCCATCGTCGGCTTAATCGTCATCATGGGAATCGCCGCACTGGTCACGGCCGTATTGAAGGGATTACTGTCGCTATACCGACTCTTCAACGCATAAGGGGTATTCAGCCCGATGCCGACGACCAGGCCCTTCAAGGAAGAACTCAGCACATCCCCCAGATTGGCCGTGAGGTAGATCTGACTCGGAGGGGGGAGGGCGATTGTGCCCCCTCCATCCCCGCTGGCCCTTTGTCCGGCGGCATTGTGAAAGCCCACTGACGCGCCGACAAATTGCATGGTCGAGGACCACTGCACCCCCGATAACTGCGTCATGCCGGCCGGGTTATAGTACAGCGCGGAAGCATCGTCCGCCTGGGCACTAAACGCATTCGCCTGCGCCGCCCCCGTGCCACTCTGCGGCTGATAGCGAAACGCCTGCGCGCGCACGAGTCCCGGCGTCAAGCACACCGCCGCGACGATCCCCACGACCCCAATCCAACCCCGGCCCTTCATACCTGATCCTTTCGTTATGGAGTCGTCACTCCCGCATCCTCTGGCCACTCTGCATCGCGTACCCGTTTGGTTCCAGCCCCACGACCCACCACCGCGACGCCATGGATATTCCCGACTCCTGCCGTCACAATCATTGCCCGCGCCGCCTCCGTCCGAGAGGCTGGCCCCGCCGCCTCACCCCCCCAGAGGGGAATCACTCGCGTGGCGTTCCGAACAACTGGCAGCGTTCCTTCCGCCAGCGCTGCACAGGCCGCAATCACTTGTAGCGGACCTGTCGCGCCAAACACATGCCCGACATGGCCCCCTAAACTGGTCACACACGGCTTCTCTTTTGCCCCCTCGCTCCACACCGTGGAGATCACCCGACACTCTCGCTGATCCATCTCTGACAGGCCGATGCCCGTCAGCCAGACGTGATCGATCCCTGAATTTCTCTCCGGCTGCTGCTGCCGCCACCGTCGCACCGTTGCCGCCATGGCCACGTGCCCCTCATCAAACCCGGCCGACGCCGGCGGGGTCACCCCTCCGGCATAGCCCTCCCATTCGGCATACCAGTTCGCTCCTCGTGCCCGCGCGTGCGCTTCAGTTTCAAGCACAACACAGGCGGCGGCCTCGCCTAAGACCATCCCTGGGCTCCGTGGATCAAACGGCCCGACCCACTCCGCCCGCGACTCATCAGGACGAACCACCCACCCGGCTGCGTCACAATCGGGAAGGATCCCGGAAAGCCATGGGACATCGACCCCACCCGCGACAGCCACCTCGACCTCGCCTTTCCGAATCCAATCCACCGCCTGCGCCACCGCCGAAAGGCCTGCCGCGCTCCCTTGCGAACAGACGGACGTCGGCCCCGTCGACTTCAGGACGTACGCCAAGTCTGTCGCCAGATCTCGCCCCCACTCCAACCCGCCTCCCAGTGATCGACCAGTGACCAGCCCAGAGGACGGCCACACTTGTCCCAGGGCAATTCCCATCCTCGACGGAACCCAATTGGGCCCCTGAGCGTCACGAACCGCCATGAGCCCCGCGGCCGTCATAAGATGCCCAGCCCGACTCATAGTCACCGCGGATTCCATATGCAGATAATCGAGGGGATCAAACTCCGCGACTTCGCAGATCAGCGGCGGACGAGGGGAGGACGTTTCGCGCAGCGGCAGACCCGGAAACCGAGCGACGCAGAGACCAGACCACAATGCAGTGAGAGAATGCCCCAATGGCGAGACCAGCCCAACCCCTGTCAGGACAACCCGACCTCCAGTCACCCTATATCCTCAATTTCTCCTCTGGCCTCTTAGGACAACACAGCCTGATCGCGCTGCGAGGCTCGCGGGAGTAAGCCCGATTGAGTCCACGCATATTGCGCAATCAACTCAAATCGGGAATTGATCCCCAATCGTTGAAAGATATTCGATAAATGAAACCGCACGGTCCGTTCTGACATATTCGTAATGGTCGCAATTTCCCAATTCGTCTTGCCCTCGCAGAGCCATTTCACGATTTCCAGATCCTTCGGCGACAAGATCAACACCTGCTGCGGCAATTCCTTTGACGAGAGCCCTTGTGTGCAGCGGATGTACGACAAATGAAGATGCGGTCCAAGCATATCCATGTACATCCGCAACTTGGGCTGCTCGGCCGGAGCGAAATTACTACAGACGAAATACGTGCACAGATCTTGCTCACCCCGCACTCCCACAGATAGACACGTCTGCACGCCAAAGTCATATTTGATTTCTTCGACAGGCTTCGGCACCTGATAGGGCCGATCCACACTGCAAATCAGCGGTGCCCTCGTTGTATGCATCAACGCCACGGCCGGATCGTACTTAAACCCTTCCGCTTCATACAGCCCCGACAACTCATGATGATAGGTCGTCGTCGTCACCGTTAAGCGTTCCGGATTGGGCGTGCGAAAAGACCCGATCGCACCGAACTCGTGCGGAACCAATCGGCTAATGGCCTCCACCACCAAGCGCAGCTCTCCTGGCGAGGCCACGTCACGAGTCAAGGCCATCACATCCATCACTTGCTGCAACTCAGCCTTCCCTAGCGCCACCGCCTTCATCACGCCCCTCCTGGATGCAAATGATTTGGAACAGGAACGGGCATGATATGTCAGCCTGCCGGATAAAAACCAGTCCTTCCTCACACCACTTTCGTAGGGGATTATCCTGCCCTTCTTCCCTATCCCAGCCCAGTCCCTACTCCCATTCCTACCTCATGCACGTTTCTTCAAATCCGGTCTGTGGAACTAATTATGTTCACAGTTTGGAACTAAAGTTGTTTACAGCGTCTCTTCCCTTAAAAACAGGTTCATTTTTCTTGCCACCGCGGCGACCTGACAACAGAATTACTTCCAGCCGCCCTACTGTCATCAGATTTACTTCCTCAATGAATACACCGGTATGACCGCATTCATGTCTCTTTACATGTTGAAACTCCTGAGCTTTCGATCCCAGATTCAGTAAAGCCATTTAGTTCCTCAGATAAATCCCGAAGCAGGCCATGGACAGACACTAGCCATGCCCTTCCAGTCTTTTCATCCCCTACAGATTGTGCGAACGAATCGGGATCATCCGCTCCGAGACCGGATCAGGTGCACGGATCTTCCCACTGGCGTACAGCACCGCCACCTGACTTCGTCGCGTCACTCGTAACTTGTCCATCAAATTGGCGAGATAGTTTTTCACAGTTTTTTCGCTCAACCCCAACGCCGAGGCGATTTCCTTATTGGTACGGCCCTCCGCCAGATATGGCAGCATGCGGAATTCTTGTGGGGAGACCGGCGCTGGCAGCGTCCCCTCCACCGCCATCGTCCGGATCTGCTGAAGCACCAGGGGCATCAAGGCATCATCCACAAACGACACCCCAGCCAGCGCTTTGTTGATCGCAGTCAGAAAAGAGTCGAGTCCCGACGTCTTGGCGACCAACGCGTGCACTTTAGCCAAGACCGCCCGTTGAAACGACTGCTCGGATTCCTTTGACACCAACCCCACAACCGGAATACCGGTTTCGGCATACCACCGGGATACGGCCACGAAGCCTGCCGTGCTCGCCCAACAGTCCTCATCCATCACCACAACGCGCGGCGCCGCTGCCAACACCTCGTCGTAGGTGTCCGGCCAAGTACTCACATGGCGCACCCCGCGCAACTGCGTATCAGCCTGGAGATAGGTCTCCAGACCAATCCGCACGATTTCTTCCCGGTGAATAAGACAGACCAGAGCCCCGCGCGCAGGCCTCCGTGTGTCTATATTAGACATGGCCTTCTCCTTCCACAAACGCGCCAGCTAACACCGGCTCCAACATCCTTTGATGGGCGCCGTCTCCGCTCATCCCGGCCGTCCGATTTGGCCTGGTCAATGCCAGCACGATATTTTTCCCGCCAAACCCAAAACTATTCACCAGCGCCCGATTCACCAGCGCGGGCCGGCCCACTTGCCCCACGTAATCCAAATCACAGACCGGATCGGGATCCGTGTAATGCAGGGTCGGCGGGATAAATTGATGTTGCAGGACTAAGGTAGTGCCAATCAACTGAAACGACCCGCTTGCCGCAAAGGCATGACCCAGCGCAGCCTTGAAGGACGTCACCGGAACCCGATAGGCACGGCGCCCCAAGGCCTGTTTGATCGCCGTAGTTTCGATTGCATCAAGATCCATCGTGCCCAAGCCACAGGCACTGATGTAGTCCACCTCCTCCGGAAACCAATTCGCCGCCGTTAAGGTCTGGCGAATCGCCCGAGTATGCTCCTTCCCCGACGTATCCGGCCGGGACATCGAGACCGCATCGCAGGTAAACGCCCACCCCTCGAGCTCCGCATAGATCTGCGCCCCGCGCCGAATCGCATGCTCATACTCCTCCAACACCACACAACCGGCCCCTTCGCCGATCACCGTGCCACACCGCTGCCGATCAAACGGGCGCGGCAAATTCACGATCGTGCCTCCCTGATCGTCCGCCAGCATCCGTCCGGCATCCATCGCGGACAAGATCCCATGATGCAGCGGCGCCTCTGTCCCGCCCGCAATCACGACATCCGCTCGGCCGGATTGAATTAGGTCGCACGCCCGGCCCACGGCATTGGCTGTAGAGGAACAACCGTTCGAGTACGTTTCACAGACGCCATGCACCCCCAATGCAATCGACACTTCCCCAGAGACGGCATTCGGAAAGGTCGCCGTCATCGTAAACGGATTAAAATGCTGACAGCCTTTCTTGAGATAGTCTGCATGCGCTTCCAAGGCTTCCTTCAGCCCCGCAATCGATGTCCCCATACAGACCCCGATCAAATCGCGGTCTTCCCATTCCAATTTCAGTTGCGCATGATGCACCGCCATCAACGCCGCCGCTACCGCAAATTGCGAGGCCCGACCCATCCGCCGCGCCTGCTTCCGATTGATAAAATCGGTCGGATCAAAATCGAAGACTTCTCCCCCCAACGTGGTCGACAACCCCCTGGTCTCACACCCCTGGAGCGGACGAATCCCGGTCTGCCCTGTGCTGAGGTAATGCCAGAACAATTTCAGATCCAACCCTAACGGGGAAACCACTCCGAGTCCGGTGATCACAACGCGCTTAGTCATGGGATACCTCCTTCCCTGTCGTCACCCAGCCATGGTCTTGCTCCATATGTTCACGATGGGCCCGTGGAATGGTCGCGGCCGGATAGAACCGGTCATAGAAATCGAGATCGAGATGATGGGCCTGACAGCCTAATCCGAGAGAAAAGGCATCGGCATGCGCGGGAAACCGGCCGTACGTCTTAAGCACATAGTTGGCAAACGCGATCGCCGCTTCCACCGCCCGCTCGGAGTGTGGCATGACTTCATGCGCGAGCTCGGGATTCACCCACGGTTTTCCGGACGACTGCCGATACACGCCGGTCGACCCGAATTTCGCATTGAAGACCCCCATCACCGCGTCATCCATCCGCGTCGTCGCCGGCGTCACCGGCGCTTCCCAGACTCCCGGCAGCCCCCACGGATTCGGACGCGCCCCGGCTCGCGTCTGATACTGGTACTGAAACCCTAATCCCTGACAGACGGCAGGATTGATTCCCAACCAATGCCGACCGCTCCCGACACTCTGCATCCCCCCGCCCAACCCTAACGCCGTTTCCATCATCACGAGGTGTTGACACATCAACGGCTGTTCCGCGGCGGCCAGCGAGGCGATCTGGACGTCGAGATCACGCAAGGTCAAGATGCGTTCCTGCGCCGGATCATCATGGAGATGCCCGCCTCGACTGCGACGAAACGCGTCCAGTCCACAGGCCGCTCCGCCGTTATCGGTATCGACAAAGAAACAGCCATACTCCTCACTCACCAACACCATGAGCAAATTCAGATACAGTTCTGTCACACCCGTGACCGGCATGAAGTAGGTCGAGCCGGGTCGATTCACATACCAATGATTGAATGAGAGCATGATCGGCACCCGGCGCGGGATGTCTAAACGTCCCTCTTGTAGTTTTGTCGCCCGAAACGAGGGGACTCCGTCTTGAACCGCAGCGGATTGGACGAGATACACCCCCTCATCATTGGTCATAAACAGCCGGGTGGTTTGCGCGGAACAGGCACTGGCTACCGTCCGACTGGCCAGATTCATCAGCGCCATGCCCTGCCCATTTTCTCTGCCGGGCTCCCGCTGGAATTGCATATCACCTAAATTATGGCCGGTAGTCCCCACCGCCGCGCAGACCAAATACGCCTCTTCCAATGGAGACAGAGGAATTGGCGCTTGCTGACTCTGGTAGGCCAGAGGCCCAGCTGGCAGCGTCATTCCGCACCCGAATCGTCGAGTTTTCCGCTCAAGCGTCAGACGTAGATAGTCATCTGCCTGCTGGTAGGTCCGAGAATGAACCGCAAGTAATTCCATCGCTGCCTCCTTGGTTAAGAGAGTGGGGGTCGCACATCTTCCTAATGCGCAACGGCTCTATAGGATGGCTGGAGGCTACCGAATCTCCTCAAGGAATGGACCTACCAACTCGGATAGGGTCGAGTAGGCTTTCAGCGAGACCGATTCGTGAATTTGGCTGATTTTCGACGAGACTTCTAGTTGGATCGACGCTGCCTGTGGATAACTAGGGCCGCAAAGAGCCCCGTCCTGGTGGATCTAGGATAATCGACGTGGACGGCTAGGAGAGGGGGCCGTCTCGGACACCTCACGTGTCCCAGATGTCGGGAGCCGATACTGTTGCGTGAGTTCATGCCAGGCCGCAATCGCAGCCCAGCGATGTTCGACCCCGAGCTTGCCCATGATATTGGAGAGATGAAATTTGATGGTATTCAGGGAAACCTTACAGATCACCGAGATTTCCCAGTTGGACTTACCTTCCGCTACCCATCTCAAAATCTCATCTTCGCGAGGAGTCAAGGATATGGCTTGTCGGTGATGAACCTTCTGCCGAGCATAAGCCCGTTGAAAGGCGAGATACAGATGGGGACCCAGGATATCCAACAGCACTTTCAAACGCGCCTGCTGCCGTAGATCGAAGTTACTGAAGGCCATGTACATCGACCAGTTATCTGCCCCTCGAATCGAGACGGAATGACATGTCTGAATCCCATAGTCGAGCTTTAAGCTGAGGACTGTCCGAGGCTCCACGATACGAGGGTCATCGAGACTCGAGGTCTGTCCTACTGAGGTGGAGAGGAGTCTCACCACGGAAGGATCCGCAACCAATCCCTGTGTCATGTAGAGCTGACAGAATTCTTGCGAATAATTCGAGACCGCCAGCCCCGGCTCTTCATGCTGGACGAGCGAGAAATGCCCGCAAGCCGAATACTCCGCCCGTACAAATTGCATGACGAGGGTATGCAACCCAGAAAACTGTTCAACCAAGGATACGTGGAGTGAGTGATACGCGATTTCCTGTATAGCGGAGAAATCGCGCTTGGTGAGGATCATAGTAGACATGTCAGGCCTTACCCAGCGAGAAATGCCCCTGCCGAATCTCCCTAGATGAAGATCGCAGTCTAGGCCCTTCTATCATATCTGCCGGCTAGAGAGATAGGTCCATTTAGGTCGAAGTGGACAAACCTATCAGGAATAAGGACCTCTCTGTTCAGGAAGGCCTCTGTGATAGAGCTTCCTCCGCACCCGCAAGCCGTAATACCTCCCAAGGAGGGAATATCTATGTTGACCTGGACTTATCTTCAATTGCTGTCTGCCCTCAACACGCGTGCAGTCGAACTGACAAACCATACGCCCCTCAGCAACGACGATATTGCCGCTATTGAACAAGCTGAACGCATCTATACCAAGGAAGGCGAACGCGGATTACGACGGTGGTACCGCGAGCACGCGAACGGAGACGGCTCCTCAGAGGACTCTTCACTCGAACAGGCCTCGTAACCTACAGTGAGACACCGCATCCCAATCCTACACATCACCGCGCATTGATCGGAATATCTCATGGCCCCTTCCTTCGTCCATCTCCATATGCACACCGATTTCTCGCTCTTGGACGGAGCGAATCAATTGGATCCGTTATTCCAACAGATCAAAGCCTTTGAGCAGCCAGCCGTCGCCATCACGGATCACGGTAACCTCTTTGGGGCCATTCAGTTCTACACGAAGGCGAAAGCCGCCGGAATCAACCCGATCATCGGCTGTGAAGCGTACATGGCGCCCGGCAGCCGGCTCCAAAAAGACCGAACCCTTGCGCACAACGATTACTATCACCTCATTCTCTTAGCTTATAACGCGACGGGGTATCACAATCTGATCAAATTGGTCAGTCAGTCCTATCTCGACGGCTTTTACTACAAACCGCGCATCGATAAGACATTACTGCAGACGCACCATGAGGGGCTGATCGCTCTATCCGGTTGTCTCAGCGGAGAAATTCCTTATCTACTCGGACAAGGCGATGACCGCGGCGCGCGCCAGGCCGCCATGGAGTTTGTCGATATTTTTGGGCCCGAGCGTTTCTACCTTGAAGTCCAAGCCAATGGATTGCCCCAACAATACGTGGCCAACCAAGGACTCTTACGCCTACATCGCGAGTTGGGGATTCCGCTCGTCGGCACCAATGATTGTCACTATCTTCGTCAAGCCGACGCCCACGCGCATGACTTGATGCTGTGCCTCCAAACCGGCAAAACCATCCAAGACCCCGATCGTTTCCGCTTTGAGACCGATCAACTGTACGTCAAAACCTCTGAGGAGATGCACGCCGCTTTCGCCGACTTCCCTTACGCGGCCCAGAATACCGTCCGCATTGCCGAGGCCTGTGCCCTGAACCTGACTCTCAATAAAACCTATCTCCCCCAATATCCGATCCCGGACGGATTGACTCGCGAGCAGTATCTGGAACAGCTCGCTCTGGACGGACTTCGCGCCCGGCTCCACGAACGACCCTCGACGCTCCCCACCGCCACCTATGAACTCCGTCTGAGAACAGAACTCACGACCATTTCCACGATGGGCTTTGCCGGATACTTCCTGATTGTCTGGGACATCATCCGCTTTGCCCGTTCCCGCCACATTCCGGTGGGCCCCGGTCGCGGATCGGCAGCCGGCAGCCTCGTCGCCTATGCCCTCCGCATTACAGATCTTGACCCGCTCCAATACACGCTCCTATTCGAACGCTTTCTCAATCCTGAACGAGTCTCACTGCCGGATATCGACATGGACTTCTGTATGACCCGCCGCAATGAAGTCATCAACTACGTGATTGAGAAGTACGGAAGTGCCCATGTTGCCCAGATCATTACATTCGGGACCCTCGGAGCCAAAGCCGCCCTCCGGGATGTCGGCCGTGTCCTCAATGTTCCGTACATGGAAGTCGATCGGCTGGCGAAGCTGATCCCCGCACAATTAAACATCACACTGGAGGAGGCCCTCGCCCAAGAACCCAAACTGAAAGCGTTGAGCGAAAGCACCCCTCAGATGCAGGAAGTTTTCGAGGTTGCCCATGCATTGGAAGGCATGACCCGACATGCCAGTACCCACGCCGCGGGGCTCGTCATCTCTGATGCGCCGTTAACGGAGCACGTCCCGCTCTACAAAGGGCCCGACGATGAAATTGTCACGCAATATGCGATGGGGGATGTGGAGAAAGTCGGCCTCGTGAAGTTCGACTTCCTCGGCCTCAAAACGCTCACGATGATTCAACACGCCGTCGATCTCATCAATCAGCGGCCCTCGACCGTCTCGCCCTTCACAATCGAACAGATCTCCTTCACTGACCACGACACCTTTCGTCTCTTGGGAACAGGCAAGACAACAGGCCTTTTCCAACTCGAAAGCTCCGGGATGCGAGACTTGTTGACCGGCCTTAAACCAGACCTGTTTGAAGATATCATCGCCATTATTGCGCTCTATCGTCCCGGTCCTATGGACCTGATCCCCGACTTCATTCTCCGCAAGCAGGGGAAAATCCCGATCACCTACGAGACGGCCGAACTGGAGCCAATCCTGAAAGACACTTACGGGGTCATCGTCTATCAGGAACAGGTGATGGCAATCGCGCATAAAGTCGCCGGATTCTCGCTTGGCCAAGCAGACATTCTTCGGCGGGCCATGGGCAAGAAGAAACCGGAGGAAATGGAAAAACTTCGGCGTAAATTTATCGACGGCTGTGTCGCCAATCAGGTTGCAACAGACCTTGCGGAGAAACTCTTCAGTCTGATCGAACGCTTCGCCGGCTACGGCTTTAATAAGTCACATGCCGCCGCCTACGCCGTTCTGTGCTATCAAACCGCCTATCTCAAAGCGCATTACCCTGTTGAATTTATGGCGGCGCTGATGACTACGGACATGGGGAATACCGAGAAAATCATGTCCTACTTCACTGAATGTCGGGAACTCTCCATCTCCATTCTTCCCCCGAACATCAATCACAGCACCCTGAGCTTTACGGTTATCGATGGCCAAATCCGATTTGGCCTCGGCGCCATCAAGAATGTCGGCGAGCAGGCTGTCGAGAGCATTGTCAGCACCCGGCAAGAATCCGGTCCTTTTGCTCATCTCTTTGATTTCTGCAGTCGCGTCGATTTGCGGAAAGTCAATCGACGGTCGGTAGAGGGCTTCATTAAAGTCGGTGCCTTCGATTCGACCCTGGGGACCCGTGCGCAACTCATGGCCTGTGTGGATGATGCGATCGAACACGGCACCCAACAACACCTGCAGCGGGAACGAGGACAAATCACTCTCTTTACGGATGAGACCACTGAGAGTTTACAGAGCCCGGTCCTTCTTCGCCTCCCCGCGGTACCCGAATGGACCGCGTCTGTCCGGTTGAAATATGAACGGGAATTGACTGGATTCTACATCAGCGCGCACCCATTGGATCACGTCAGCGATGAAATCAGGCAGCTCAGCACAACGACGATTCGGCAGCTCGACACACTCCCCGAAGGGCACGCAGTTACGCTGTGTGGCATTCTCACTAGTCTGAAATCGATCATCACAAAAAAAGGCCAGCCGATGGCGGTCTTAACCCTTGAGGATCTGACAGGCACAATCGAGGTCCTTATCTTTCCCGATCTCTATCAAGCCGGACAAGACTTGCTGGTTCAGGATCAATTATTCCGCCTCAGCGGGGAACTCGATCAGACGGATAAAGGCCCCAAGCTCAAAGCCACCAAACTGGAACTCTTGCAGGAGGCTCTCTTACAGACGCGCAAGCACGTCACAATTGACCTCCATTTGCCGACGCTCGCCCCCACGACACTCCAAGAGCTTCACGCAATCCTTGTCGCGCATCCCGGACCCTGTGCCGTCACGTTGCAGCTTCGGATCAATGATGAACTCGAAGCGGAAACCTCCGTCATTCCCGGGTTATCCATCGCCCCTACCGAACAATGTCTCCATGCCGTCTCAACCGTTCTTGGCTCAGGCCGAATGCACTTCAGTCTCGCCTCTCCCGATCGCCCCTCCGCCCTGACTCGCTTGCCGGCATCCTGATCGCCAAACACGCGACACACCCGCCCTGAAAAGGCTGGTGTCGACAGTTCGATTCTGTCCCTCGGCACCACATTCCGCATACTTAGCGATTGGTCTAGGTAGAAAGGTGGCACTGAAGTGGCACCAAGTGGCACCTGAACGTCATTTTCTCCACTCAGAACAGCTTTCGTGAACGCCTCCAGCCGTGTGATTGCATCCCGCAATCGCGCATTCCAATTGTGAATGTAATACTTTGCCGACCCTGGTAGTGGCTCCCCTTTCAACGTCTGAATCACAGCGTAATCGACGCCACATTGTGTGAGCCAGGTCGTGAAGGTGTGCCGAAGATCGTGAAAGTGAAGATCGTGAACGCCTGCCCGCTCACAGGTTCGCATCCAGGTATGCTTGAAGGAATTCCCGTCTTTCCATTGATGGAAGAAACGTCCACCGATTCTCGGTGTCTTTCCGAACAACGCCTCGTAGGCCAGACCGTTCAGCGGAACCATTTTGGGCACCCCTTTGATTTTTGTCTGGCCTGGCGAGGGAACCACCCACCAGCCGTCTCCCCGCTGCATCAACCACTCTTCATGAATCTCAATCAGCTTGTTTTCTCGAAGGCCGATCTGCAGCGCAGCCATCGCCAGTCGCCAGACGTTCGGTGAGGCCGCCTCTCGGATTTTGAGTAGCTCCCATCCTTCGGCAATCCGCTCGCGCTTCACATATTCGGGCACCGGCAATCGCTTGAGCCGATTCTTATCCAGATGGTCCATATCGACGGCTAAATTCAGCACCGCCATAAGGGCCGCGCACTCTCGCTCAATCGTCCCTGGGGCCACATGTCGCTTCTTGTCGTCCGGGCCGATCAGGGCAGAGCGGCGCTTTTCCAGAAAGGCCAATCCATCTTCAAGGCGGATATCCGAGAGCTTCTTATCGCCAAAATGTGGAATGAGATGGTGCGCGAGAACGGTTTGGTTCCGCCCGTCATTCTTCGGCCGCTTGGCTTTGAGATATTGCAGGTAGATGGGAACAAACTCTGCAAACGTCAGCGTTGAAGGCTGCCCAGCAAGAGGGATCGGCGCTTTCTTGGTTTCCGGCTCCAACGAATTCGCATGAATTGCGGTAATGATTTGGAGAGCACTCTCCCGCTCACGATCAACCGTCAGGTTCTGCCCCAGCACCGGTCGATAGCGTATCCCACGGTACCAATAGGTCAGAATCGATCGAGTGCCCGTGGGAGTGTTGATGCGCCGAATATTCATCGCATGACTTTGTGACGTGGCAACACAAACAAAGGATTCCGATGGTAGACCTTGCCAGGTGTGGCGTCAACGGGTGCCGTCGGTAATTCTGGCTCATCGGCGGCTTTCGGAATACCCCCCTCACATAAGCTTCTCACCCACTTTTCAAGATCTTCCTTCACGAACATAACTCGATGCCCATAGCGGACCCGAGGGATATCGACTCGCTGATAGAGAGTCCGTTTCGTGAGCCTCAAGAACTTCGCTGCCTCAAGAATTGTAAGGAGTGTCATGGAATCCTCTGCCTAGTTCGAGTCGGTTGACCCTACCCGCTTCGTAATTTCTAAAATGCCGGGGGAGTCTTTCGACACCCCCGCGCCCCCAGCTGTGCCCGCGTGGCCGCCGGCCTCGGTCGAAGACTGGGCCCCCAGTGGTGGCGGGCCATCGCCGAGGAGCAGCGGATCAGGCCTTCCCGGGTTCCCTCCCGAGGGCCTCCGCCCGTCCAGGCCCGCCCGCCGCGAGAGCGCTGTGCCCTCTTCCTCCTTGTCTGTCCCACCCCCCTGGTTTGTGCGGGGTGGGACAACAATTTTTCAAGGAGGATTCAGATGAATCAAGACTCAGAACAGAGTTCCGTCAGGCCGAAACGGCTGGTGAAGGCCGGTCGGCCAGCGTTGCCGTATCGGGTGCCTCGGTATCGTGTCGCCCTGGTGTGCGAAGATTCCGGCTCCCCTTTGTCGATGCCTATCAAGACCTCAACCGAAGCCGCTGCCGTCCTTAGGCCCTGCTTTGACAGCCTCGATCGGGAGCAGTTCGTCGTCTGTGGACTCGATGCAAAGCATCACCTGATCGGGATCAATATCGTGTCCATCGGGTCTCTCTCGCTTTCGATCGTCCATCCCCGCGAAGTCCTGAAACCGCTCATTCTGATGAATGCCGCCGCCTGGCTCTGTGCCCATAATCATCCCTCCGGAGACGTGATGCCGAGCCGGGAAGACCTCGCGCTCACGACACGGCTACGAGCCGGTGCTGAGCTGCTGGGGATCGTGCTCCTCGACCATCTCATCCTTGGAGAGAGCTATTACAGCTTCGCCGACCAAGGCTGGCCCGGCGGATGAGCCGCAAGCCCAGATCCGGGTCTTGTCTTAGGCCCGGATCAACCTCAGGACCCACACGACCGCGGAAGCCGTGAGGGCCACGCCAATGACGGCCGCGCCCCAACCAATCAGATCAGTGGACAGCACATTCCCTAATTGTCGTAAATCCGTTGCCACTGTCGCCCAGGCCATTGCTTCACCCCCTGCTAAGTCTCTTGTAGACGAGCAGCCCCTGCCACGCGTTGCAGGAGCCACTCTCACCCACCTAGCGCACCAGAGACTTCACGCGCTTATACGCGAAAATCGTCAGTGCGACCCCGATGAACACCACGCCCCAGGCCACGATGTCAGCTTTCACGCTGGTAATCGTGGTCGTAGTCGCCGCATCCACCGGGAACACCTGAGCCATCGAGACTCCGGCGTTCAGCAGGACCGCACTCAAGGCCGCCAGGCCCCAAGACAGTTTCTTGATCATTCGTCATCACCCCCTTTCTGGTTTAGAGTTGCCCCAGCAGAAACTTCACAATCAGCCCCACCGTAAAGCCGCCCAAGAAAAACGCGCCGGCAAAGTAGACGACCGTATCGAGTGCCGCTTGATCCATGCGCGTGTCTCTCCCCTATCTGAGGTCCGGTGGTGTCACGAGTAAATCTTTCGCATTCGGATTCACAAATGCCGGAGGCTCAGGCCCTCCCAGTGCGGGACCGCTTGGAATGGTCCGCAGCTCCGCTGGCACCGCCGATGCCAAGCCGGTGGAGGTCTCTACCGCTGTTGGGGTTCCACCCCAGATTACGCCGAGACCCTGCACTCTCCGCGTCCCGTGCACCCACACGGACTCCACATGAAAGTTGGTCCGCACGAGGAGTTCTTCTTCGGTGAAGATCTCGCCAGTGTTGGAGATCCACCGCCACGAATTCTCCTCGTCCTCATCAAATTCCATCCCGCCGACGATCCGCACCGGGTCGGGAACCACGCCGTCAGGATCGGATAGCGGACGCTCGGTTGAAATAGTCGCCCGAACCGGCGCACGTGGGATCTCCACCGCGACAGCTGGATGGGGAACCGCCGCACTCACAGGCGCACCCGACAACCACCGCCCCCCGGCAAACCAAAACCCCGCCACGCTCAAGCCGATGAGTCCCAAAACCACCGTCGGTGATTTGAAGATGGAGCCCGTGCGCGCTTGCTCTCGGATGGCCGCGTTCGAGTACGACGAATAGTAGGCATAGAGCGTGGGGTGATATTTGCCGGTGTACATCCGGATCGTTTCCGTCTCCTCCGGATTCCCCCGGACCATGGCTTGATAGCGTCCCTTCAAGCCGAAGCGGTCGAGCCGTCGGAACTTGGTCGTGACTTCGACCAACCGCAGGACCCCTAACGTACATTGGGCCGCCGCTTGCACCATCAGCACGACATCGTTCCCCCGATGCCGGTGCGTTTCGAGCCAGCGCAACAATTCGGGCGACAGCTTTTCCTTCGACCGAAAGATCGTTTGCGCTTCATCGATCAAGACCGCTGCGCCGGGCTCCACGGTCAAGAGCCCCTCCAGCACATCGTCTTTGGTCACCCAACAGGTCATTTGTTTCCGGAGCTCCTCGACTGTCCGATTTTCAAACGCTGCGAGCCGGTCCAGATAGATGCCGTCGATGGCCACGTACAACCGTCGTCCAGCCCGCAGCCACGGCAGCAGTTTGTCAGCCACCGCGTGATAGGACTTGCCTGAACCTGGAACGCCTTCCAGCATTTCGATCATGATCGGTGCCCTCTGGCCCAGATCTCCTCGACCCGCTTGAGATGTCCTGTGCGCGCTTCGAGCGCCTGCAGCACCTCGGCGTCATAGCCCTGATGGACGGCCAGCAAGAGCAGCCCCATCCGGATGCCGTCCGACAGCGAACACCCGCGCCTCAGGCAGATCCTCCGCAGGAGCTCCGTTTCCTCCGGCAGCAGCTTGAAGGAATGCGTGCGCACGAGTTTCATCATGAACCCCACCGCACAAACGGCACGGATTGCAGGACAAAGCGCGTCAGCATCGCCCCGGCGACAATCGCCAAGGCTTGCGCCATGCCCGTGGCCCCGAGCAGCCACGCATACTGATCGGGAATCAGCGGTGTGGAGAGTGAGCCAGTCCCGATCGACGCGAGGATCGTATCGGCTGGACCCAAAACCGAATCCCAACTGTCCAGCACGATATCGTTCAACGTGCCGAAGAAGTCGCGCAACCAACACAGGATCGCATTCAGAATCGCCGCCATCAGTCTGCCCCCGCCGATCCGCCCACAAAAATGATCCGATAGGCCGCAAAGCCCGCTCCAGCAATGATCAGCGAGCGCAACCCGAACAAGATCCCGTTCCACGCCGTGAAGTCGAAGGAGAAGGTGCCTAACAGTCCACTATTCAAGGTGTACGTGGGTGAAGCACTCGGCCACGTGAGCAACTGGAGGGTGGAGAGGGCTCCCGCGATCCCCGACCCTCGCCAGGTCTCAATATGAGATTGAAGAATCGTCCCCAACGTCCGACTATCGTGCTGACCCGCCGAGCAATCCGACACCGTCGTGGTCTCTTCTTGCGTCGTCGTCGAGCCATCGGGATTCGTCGTCGTGGTGGTCGTGGTCGTGGAGGTTTGCGTTTCCGTGGTGGACACCGGGCCCGCCCCTGGTTCTGCCGACGGGTCCAGGACTGTATCAGTCGGCGACACGGACGACGCCGGAACGACTTGCGTCTGCAGTTCGGTGGAATTGATGGGGAACTCCACGACCTGGTTCGCCGAAGATGGAGCCACCCCGGCCCCCACCTGATCAAAATTCGATTCCATGCTGTTCGGATCACTGGCGGGCAGCCCACCGAGGTAGTCCGAGACATCTTGCGGCGTGGGAGGACTGGCCGGCGCTTGGCTCGCCGGATTCGGTTGTCCGGTGACATGATAGGCCACGCAGGTATTGGGTGAGCCCGATTGCGAGAACCACCCGGCCCAGCCAGCAGGCAAGGGTGACGACGCAAAGATCTGTGACGAACAGCCTGGACTGGGCGGCGGTTGGGGTGAGGGCGCGGTCAGCTTCTGATCCATATTGGCCGGACAGCCCGACGCCTGTGGGCAGGGCTCAATGATGGTGCCCGCCGGCATCGGGTTCGCACCCGCCGAGACGGGACCCGGATCACCCGCCTGACTCTTGATGTCGGCTACTTGCTGTTGATTCCAGAAGTACTGCGCGACGACCAGGCCCGCCGCGATCCCAATGGCGGGCCATCCCACTCCACTCGCGACAATACGCGCAGCGACAGAAGCGCCGGACCCTGAACTCGCAATGGCAGACCCAATCGATTGGACCGCGAGCGATCGTTTGGCCACGTTCAGGGCATTCATCGCCGATTGCGAGGCGATCCGGGCATGGCCCGTGGTCGAGACCAGCGCCTGTGCTGGGGTCACACAGATCATGATCCCCAGCACCGCGATGAACCCCACGTAGGCCGAGAGGCTTAGTGCCGCCCGACAGAGAGGCCAACCAGGAATGTACAGACGAAGAACATCGCCCACGTGAGTTGCTCCGAGACAGTTAAGACAGTCCAGACCATCGGCTCATCCTCTTACGCCTTGGCGGGCTCCTTGCCAGGAACTGATACCGACGCCGCCCCGGTGATCGGCTGATACCCGGTCACATCGAGAAACCGCTGGCCCTTGTACTCCCGGAGATTGATGGTCACGTGCGCCAGCTTCATCTTGTTGGCGTCCATGAGTCGGTAGAGCGCCTCGTGCTCATCGGAGACACTCGCTTCGAGGGTGGTGGTGTCTTCCTCGAAATAGAGCACGGCGTTGCGAAAGATCCGCTTGCCGTCCTGACTCGGTCTCGCCTTCACTCCCATCACCACACAATTGGCCACGAACTTCGACATAATCGACTCCTCCCTGTGATTAGTTGGACCACTGAAACCAGCCCCGCTTCATGCAGGACCAGAGAAACACCCACACCGTGCCACAGCTCCGACACCGGCCACGCAATCGCGGCCCGCACATGTAGAGCTTTAGGTGCCCGACGTGGCATACACGGCAGAGAATCCGTCTCTGGGATTCCACCACCGAATCTTCTTCTTGGCCTTTTGGGCCTCCCGACCGCTCGTTAAGAGGGCCAGATGTTTGGCGCGCCATCGTTCCACTCCATCGACGATTGTTTTCACTAACCACCGTTCACCCGCTTCCGGATGGGCACACAACAGTCCCAACATGGGAGAGAGACTCTTTTCTGCCCACCGCTTCACGTCCTCAATCTTCTGCACGGACTTGGCAATCTCCAATTTGGCCCGCTGCATGCCCTCTGTCAGGACTTGCCACCAATCGAGCAAGGGCGCGTAATAGCGATCCTTCGGATCATCCGCACGCGTGCAGTCCCGGAAATCCACGGCACTGCGAAACACCCCAACGATGTATTTCTGAAAGGAGTCTTGATCCAATCCGGACAAGGCCATGCCCACGGCCTGGGCCCGCTCCGCTTTCCATTCCATTTCCCACCGAATCCAGGCCCCGTCGACGGGTTTCTCTTTGGATCGTTGTTCAGCGGCTTTGTCGTAGATGCGGAGGTAGGTATCGGATTGCCGGGAGCCCAGGCCGATGGTTTTGCCGGTATCGGAGCCTGAACCAAGCTCATGTCCTGAGATCAACCGCGATTTGCGAAAGTGCGAGACGCAGTTTCCCGCCACGACTGACGCATAGATCCGATCGATATCGATCACGCCCGTGCGGTCATCAAGGGCCACGTCGATTCGACCGAAATGACCCTGTTTCGAAATAACCCAAGTGGCTACCTGCTTAAACTGGTCATAGGACCAGCCACTGATGAGTTCTTGCGACAAATCGACATGCACTTCACGCGGAGCCCGTTTGGCTCCAGTTCCGATGCGTCCTAACCCACCGGTATTCCCTCGGGAGAGCCAGGCTTGGGCATAGCCTTGAAAGCCTTTTTGATCCTTGATCCACTCGCCACCGATGAGGGCGATGATTTCATCGACGGTGGAGTCCGGCACGGTAAAGCGAAACCAGCCGATCACACAGGTCCAGAGACTCATTTCTTCCTCCTGATAGCACCTTGGAAATTCCGCCCCCGTTTTACTGAACGGGGGCTGGTCGCGCCGCGCCGTCGGCTCACGCCGCCGGTCGCGCGCGGCGTCGTCGCTGTCCGTGTGCCAGCCACCGTCAGGCCTTCTCCCTTGCGCTGCATCACCATCCTCACGTGGTCCAAGTCGAAGCGGACCATCCGCCCGACGCGAACCACCGGGATGTCCCCTTTCGTGTAGGCCCGCCGGATGGACACCACACTCAACTTGAGAGCTGCGGCTATTTCTGAGACGGTCATCCACGTGACTTTCATGGAACTCCTTTCAACCCACACTCGCGCTACGAGTGAAACCATACCGAGATGGTCAGTTGTTAGAAATACTCCTGTTCAGATCTGTAGCGATCAGTAGTGATCAGGAGTGGTCTGTAGTTATGGCGCTGCGAATGCTCCAAGATTCGAGGTCACAATCGAATCACCACCGATGTTGTTCGGTGTGCTAATTGTCTATACTCAGAAACACCGCGACAGGCGCAAGTGTTCGTACGTAGAGTCGAGAAGAAATTTCAGGTGTGGGCAAGGAAGAAGAATACGAACGGGCAACAATGAGCAGCAACGAGCACGAACGGAGAGGATATTTCAGAAATTATAGTTCGTAGAGCCGAAATAGTTTACGGATAGGGCCGATTGGCTGAAGCCCTGACTTCTCTCAAATATGCAGAGCGCACGACCATGCATAAGGTCCCCGGTCAAGGAGACTGTTTCAACTCTGCAACCATTTTTCACTGATATCTCGAACCGGGTCAAACGACTCAAATACATGAGCGATAAACCCTTCCGCCTGAGGTATTAGCAAACTTTCTGATCGTAAAGTAGAAGCTTGATCTAGTGAGTAAGGGGGCGTGGCGGGTGCTGCACTAATAATCCGAAATCTCTTTCAAACTCCAGACGGATAATTTCATTGCTTGAGTCAGGTGACACGAACCATGATCCATCGGAATCCGTCGGACCAAGACAGACACCTTCCTCACCTGCATGGGGCTCAACGAGGATCAACACCCGAGAGCCTGTAAGATTTGGGGGACGTTGTGCCATGGGATCAGCTCATAAGTGACTGACGCAGTTTAGGCTTAAGAGAAGTAACTATAAACTCTCCGGCCCCCTTCTGTAAATTCCTGCCTGGAAGGCTATCAGGAAAACTCCAAACCCATATCCTTTGCGGAGCATTTACATAACAGAAATGACCCTCGTATCGACCAATGATCCGAGATGTTCATCCAATAAGCGGGGGATGTGCCCTCCAGAGATCAACACCCCCACCTCCATATTTTTCTCCATCGCGAAACCAGTCAGATTTGCACTCGTAATGAAGCAGATGTTGCCATCGGCAACGGCGACCTTTGCATGCACTCGACCATCGGAAAACTCCTCGGCTTTGTCCCGCCACGCATAGAGCCGAGCGGAGGGGACCAGTAGCTTCATCTTCCCGATGGCATCGAAAGATATGCTTCCACCGTGCTCCTGAGACAACTCCAGAAGAATAGAAATGAGGACCCCTCGTGCGCCCGCCTCATTCAATGCTTTGACGATCGATGACACGTCGTACGCCACGAAGCTCGTGATGAACAAGGATGTCTTTGCAAGATTGATGACTTGAAGTAGTGCCTGCTCCGTTCGTCTAGCAGAGACGAACGGGGTCGTTGGGCCCGTCCACACGAGTTCGGTTGACTGCCCCAAGGCAGCCCTCGCCAAAGCATGCCTCGCGGCAAGGAGCATCGATGCGAGCTCATCCGAGCTTACAGGGACGGACTGCCAAGCGTCGACCAGTTCGCCGATGACACCTGAAGCGATCGGCGTTCCGACGACACCACTCAAGACCGAGGCAGCCGTGCGTGCATCCGTCTTGCGAATGCGGGAAGCAATAGCATTCACCTTGTCTGGCGAGACGAGACAAACTACGGCTGCAACGGCATCCAATAGTTTCTCCATTTCAGATGCCTTTCAAGTATGCCGCGTCGGCGCGTTGAAGGGTCGGCACCAGGAGTGATCGGTCCAAGTATCGGTTTCCTCGCTCGCATGAGGTTTCAGCCACCAGACAACAGGCATGACAAGCTGCGCCATGAAGAGATCGATCCTTTTCAGGATCGTGCTCCGAGCACAGGGGATCCGAAGAACAGATCTTCGCTCGATTCAGTGCCAGATCCAACAAACGTCCGAGGTTTTCCGGCTTACCGAGGTCGACGAGGCCACCGAGTGTTCCATCCGAGTCTGCAGCCGCGGTGTAGATGAGGATGCCGGCCTGGCCGCTCTCGCCTGAAGTGTCTGCGTAGATTCGCTCACGAATGCTCGCTGCATTGTAGCCGCACTCCAGAGCCAGCTCTCGGATCAGAAGGTGCGAGAGAGTATGGAGCATGGCGTAACGAATACCGGGATACCCCTCGTCCGGATTCAGATGTCGTGAGTTGCGCCACCCCTTGTGGCCGCCACGTATCATCCGGTCAACTTTCTTCACAGCGGCCAAGCTTTCCCACGCAATGAGGGCCTGCTCGTCGAACTGGATGAAGATGCCTTCCCCATGGACTTGATTCGCTGGCACCCAGTCAGGGTCGGTACGAGAGAGGTTGGCCATCGGTGGCCGTTCTTTGGGGTCCGCGGATTCTTCGGGTGCTTCGACACGCGTGAAACCCACCAGCGCATTCACCTCACGCAATCGCTCGAGGAGAAGGACTCTGCTGATACGTGACTCGAGTCCGAGTGGAGTCGCGACTTTCTTGCTCATGAAGTGTGGATAGTCGGTAGGGGGATTCGTTTCCGTCAGGACATCCCACTCCGGACCTTTGATGTCGGCTTCACCAACGACTTCCTGGCCTTTGCCCGAGCGATTTGCCTCGATGGCGGACCAAATGGCAGCCGGTGCATACTTGTCGATACCCGGAAGAGCCCCTGTCTTCTTGAGCGTCTTGACGGTCACCGATACCTCGGCTTCAGACTCCAAGTCTGCGAAGTACTCCCATCCGTCCTGAACCAATTGGCTGAGAGGGTCCTTAGTCTGGGGAATCGCGAGAGCCGAAAGCGTGATCGGGAACCAGCTATTCGTAGACCCCAAGAGTACGGCTCTCGCCTCTTCTCCGCACTTGGCTTCGAACATGTCCAGATGAGGATGGCGTCCCCGACAGGCAGGGAGATTTTCTTTTCCTGACTTACCGAAGGCTTGGGCCATGCTCCTGGGTGCCCCACAAGCGTCGCACTTGACCCACAGGTTTTCTGTCTGCAGGGATGCCCCACTCTCGAAAAAGCGCAGAGATCCTTTGCAGGAATCATTACCTCGATGCACGAAATAGTGCCAAGGGAAGTCGTCCAAGTGTCCGTTCCGGCACGCCAGCAGGAAACGGGCGGGCACGGCATCCGCGTCCCTAGAGGGCTGATTACCCTTCGATCCGCGACAGCCCTTATGGACGAAGCGGGTCCTTTCTGGTCGGCGGCCCACCTTGATCTCGAACAGTCCTAGATCGAAGGGCGAGAGCAGACCGCACTTCACACAACGCATCCATCGGGGAAATGGTCTGACCGGAACTCCGATGTGGGCTTCGGCCGACCAGAGGTCGACTAGGTCGCTCTTTTGAAAAGGTGGCATCCGCAAGCTTTCTACTTGCGATCCCAATACCTTCCTGACGGCAGCAAGTAGTCGTGCCTCCTGAATCGGTTGACAACGATCCTTCTCCCAACGATCGATACCCTGCGTGACGACCGAAAGATTCGGAAGGTCGATCAATGCTCCAGGCCCATAGGTCCAAAGTAGCTGGCTGGGTCGGACGTCTCCAACTGGAGTCTTCATGCTCAATCCTCATCCTTCGATACCGGACGAGGCTTCCATTCCTGATCGTCCGCAATGTGGCTCGTGTCCATGATCAAACGCACACCAGGCTCCACCTCCCGCAGCGACATCGGCACGGTCCAATTATCCCAGGCTTGGATACCTGGAGATTTGATCAACGCGACGGTCTGTGGGCCTGGTTTTGTATAAGCCAATATCCTCCCCCCCCTGCTCGCCTCTTTGGCCCACTCGTCTGCGCGCTCTTTGAGTTCTTGAGTTGCCAAGGTCTTGGTACCCGATAGATCGGTCACACCCCAGGCCCGTCGGACGATGACATCGATGGTCTCGTTGATCTCGGCTCGGTCTGATTTGTCCAACTTGCTCGCCCCTTCATTGGGATTGAACACGTCATTGTCGAGTCGCATCAGGCTGAGCATGGTGCCCGTCAGTCCACGGTCCATCGCTCTCGGTGAAAAAGGTGTCACCGATTGTGCTTCGACGTGCTTATAGAAGGTCGCGTGGTAATGCTCGAAGGTCTCGTAGTGCGACAAATCTCGAGGGCGCGCCCAAGTAAGCACCGTGCAGACCAGGCCATGGAAAGACCGACCGACACGGCTGGTCGATTGGATGTACTCTGCAGTGCCTTTGGGTTGGCCATTCACAGCCATCAACCCCAAGCGATTGACGTCTACGCCGACCGAGAACATGTTGGTGGCGAGTACCATGTCGATCGCCCGCGTCTCCCCCTCTTCCCAGCGAGTCACGTACTTGCCCTCGGTGGCGTCGAATTCGGCCTTGAACTTGATCTCCAACTGGTCGAGGTACTTCGGGATATCCTGACTGGAGACACGCGAGGTCAGCTCGCGGATGTTGCTCACGCTACGCTGGGCCAGTGCCGGGCGCTCCACCATGCTCATCTGCACGCGATACGACCGGGTCTGCACGTCGTCTTCGGCCAGACGCTTCATCCCGCCGAGTTCACGCAGCGAATTGAAATATCCGATCATGGTCATATACGGATCTGCCGGCGCACCGAAACGATCGAACAATGCCTGTCCCGCCGTCAAAAATGCTGTGTAAACCCTGATCAACATCGCAGGCCTGGAACTGCCTGGTGAACAAACCCCGAGATACCGACGACCTGGCTTGTCTGCGATCGGCCTCTGGATCGAAAAGAAGTTGTCTTCTACGTCGAGGCCATGGGGCGGGAATACCGACACGCGACGCATGAACACGTTGTTCACTTGCTCTCTCGCCTTACGCACCGTGGCGGTCGACGCGATGATCTTCGGTTTGACGATCTCATTGTCCAGCTTCCAACCACACAGTTCATCCACGACCGTCTCGTAGAGACCGACCATCGTGCCCAGTGGCCCACTGATGAGGTGGAACTCGTCCTGGATGATCAGGTCTGGGGGGCGAAGCGGGGCAATAGCCTTCACCTTGCTAGCCGTTAGACCTTGGCCAGCCCGGTGATTACCAGTACAATCCGCCTCGGGCCAGAGCAAGCCATGGCGAGGGCACTCCTGGCTTGCACGACCAAATAGCGTTCGGACCTGTCCTCGCCAAGCCATCATGGCGAATTTGTCGACGGTGGCAATCATCATCGAGGGCGGTCGGTGGTAGATCTCTTCATCGACCGTGAGTGCGGGAAGCCCTGGATGAGGCTGTCGGCTCGATCGACCCTTGGAGAAATCGCAACGACTCCTGTTGTCCCCGCAGTAGATGATCGTGCGGTTGGTGGCCTTATCGACTGCAACGTCACGTCCCGGCACGATCTCAGTGCCACACCATGGGCAACTCGTCAGCTGTGCCGGGGATGCCAAGCCAGCGGTGTTCTGGCCAGGTGTTCGGAGCGCCTCGATCGCCTTGTGACTGTCTTCGGTCGTGCCAGGTGTCACCCGGTTACCCACCCATAAACCAATGGTAAATGGTTCGGTGCCGAGAGACTCGTCGCCCTTCTCCAAAGGCTCACGACGCAGCACTTCCATTGCACAGATCAACGCGGTGGCACGTTGGAACTGTTGTATCGTCAGCAGACGCAAGGTGTAGCGCATGATCACGGCCAAACCACGCGAGCTGTCATAACCACCCAGATTGCCCTGCATTCGACGAACAGCCATGGTGAAGGCAGCCACACCCAAGTAGGCTTCGGTCTTGCCTCCTCCGGTAGGGAACCAGAGAAGGTCGGCATACGCTTCGACGGGCTTGACGCGATCCGGGTGATACGGATTGGCCAGGGAAGGGATGGACAGCAACAGAAATGCGAGCTGGAACGGACGCCAACTGCGGTTCTTCAAGACATTGAAACTGTCGACCGTGACATCCTCGCCACGACGCATGGCGAGCGCATACATGCTACGGACACGCTGGGTGGCCATCGCGCGATTTGCAAAGCGGAAAGCAGCGAGAGCTTTTTCGTCCGTTTTCAGAGTCTCGATACCCTCCTGCAAGCGCTCATAGATATCCTGGCACCGATCCATCGCTTGTCGAGATTGCGCATCGTAGCCGACTACATCAATACCAATCCTGGCACGCTGTTCATTGATCCAGACGGCGTAGTCTTTGGTCAGCACACTCAGGGCCTCGACCAATGCGGTTTTTTCCAAAGTCGCAAGTCGCTGCATGTCGAGCAGCCCGCTGCTCACCATCTCCTTCATCGCAAGACGATCCGAGGGGTCGAGACCCGGCGTCTCGGTGACCTGGACTTCGTATCGAGGCATGACCACCGTTCGTACTTCGGTAGCCAACGTCACGTCTTCCGATGTCGTGGCATGCACGGACACGCCGTGCCCAACTGCGAATTCGACCCGGTTGCGATAGATCATCTCCAGCGCGTCGCGTTCCAGGTCGATGCCGACCGAGTCGAGTACCGGCCTGCGCCGAAAGATGGCGCGCGGGCTGGCGTTCTTCTCTGCACGGATGATCAACTCTGGCTGAAACACCCAGGCCGTATCACGATTGGTCTCCGGTTCTTCTTGGGCATTGACCAGGAACAGGGTCACCAAGCGATCGCCATTTTGGTTCTTGCCGCGAATCGAGCCCTGCACCCGAACCTCGGGGTAAGTCTCGTCGGGAGCCTGATGGGGAATCACACCTTCCGTGAGCGGGAGCGTGAGTGTGCCACCGCAAGGGATCCGTTGCCAGACCTTGACCTTGGTCTGCTCTTCCTCACCAGTTTCTTTGTTTTTGTGGGTCTTGAAGACTTCATGGTCAGTACTTCGTTCGTAGCGCCCCCAGCGCACTTCGACCTCGATTCGTTCGGTATCGCCCTTCACACAGAAGGTCAGACCCAGGCTCGAAGGTATGAGAGACTGATTGCTGGCGGCGTCGATTTCATCAGATGGTTCCGCTTCGCCTTTACCACGTGCTGGTGGCGAATCGACCTCTTTGGCCCGAGCCTTCACGATCAAATCATCTGGCTCCTCGGACCCTACATCGGCTCCATCGACAGGAAACTCCTGACCCTTTTCTGCAGCCTCGCGGGGGGCCAGCTTGCCCACGAGATACCGGTCCCGCACACCCATGTCGACGATCCGCTCATGCGGGCCGCCAGCCGGGCCGAGCAGATCATCCTCTACCGCGAGCTGCAGCAACTCTCGGATGTACGCTTGGTCCTCGATGCTGGGTATCTCTTCAATGGTCTTGTGGAGTGCGCTTGAAAGTGCCGTAACGAAGTCAGTCCATTGGACTCGCACGACACTGCCGGAAGTCGGGGGAGACAACGAAGTCACTCCGATCGAAACGCCTGGATCGACCAGCAGTACACGATCGAGGTACAGCGTGGTGGCTTCGAGATCCGAGCGCGTGCGGAGAACACGCCCGACTCGAGTGATGTCATTGCCAGGGTTCAGGACTAGCACCCAGTCGTCCTCCTCGATGGCCTGATACAGAGACCTGTCCCCCTTCAGAACCAGGATGAAGGGCTTGAGCCTGTGGTCGGTGCCGAGGCCATGATTGATGGCAATCCATGCATTGGGATTTTTCGTCATACCTTGGACCCCTCATATCCTGTCCGTTCTTCGGGCAGAAGGCTCGCTTGCGCAGATGAGCGACCTCCGGCTTGTCTACCCCTTGGGCGACCTCCAGCGGAAATCGGATTCGGCGCTCCCGTAGCTTCGTGCTGCGTGCGGTTCAGGCCGATTAGCATGTCGAGTAGGCGGCCGCGCGAGGCCACATCAAGGCCGTGGCGGACGACACTCATACCTTCGGCATCAATATCGTGCCGGAAGTCGTGGGCGAGATCCACATCAGTCCAGCCGTACGCACTCGCTACTTCCATATCGAGGCGCGCCAAAAGGCCCCGCATCTTGACAATCTCGGGGTCGCTGTCTCCCGGATAATGCACAGCGTTCATTGCGTCCGTCATCCCCGCGTAATTCATCTTGCTCCAAGACTCAAGCACTTCCTGAAACTTCTTCGCTGCTGCGACACCATACTGGCTAACAGTTACATGCGGCAGAGGGTACGTCCAGAAGGCTTTGCTGATGGAAAGGCTCGTCGTCTTGTTGTCTGCGCCAAGGCTCCGAACTGAGAAGTTGTGCAACCACGCCTGGCAAAGCGAACTGAGAAAGATCGCGTGAAGGTCCTCGCGGTCGGCGCGAACCAAGATCACTTTGTTTGTGTAGATGCACGACGACGGCGCCACCAGCGAAATCTGATACTTCGCGGCCTTGGCAAATACGATGCAATCCGGTTTCGAGCGGAGCTGTCCCAGTTGGTCTGTCCGATTCCGGGAAAACTTCCACCAACGTTCGGCAAGCCCGGGGTAGCTTTCCAGCTCCTGCGGGGTGCGGGTTGGCTGAACAACCTCGGAAAGAAAACGAGCGGCAACGGGCCACCGTGAGTTAATGGTCGCCAGCTCAATGTCTCCAATGTCGAGCGCCCACCGTTCCAATCGTGTAAGTGACGAACTGGTAATGTCGTCGCCCGTGACGTAGGGTCGAAGCAGGGAATCACGTTCGGAACGTAGGCGATCGAACCACTTGTCCGCACTCGTCACGAGGAAAGCGAGCCCTTTACTATTGTCAACTCCCGGAAAGGCGAACAGCGGAGGCTCAAGCGTTTTGGGCTCCCAGCCTTCGACAGTTTCGGGCTGGAGTCGTGGACTAATCTTCGGACATAGGGCGCCATTGCAGGTGCGCAGACCGTTCCACGAGCCTTTCCAGAAGCAGACAATAGCGATCACCGTCGAGGCAGCGCCTGGCCACGGCATACTTTTGCGCGTGAAATAAAAGTCACCGATCGCTGCAATGCGCTCCAAGCCTACGGAGAGGGCGCTACCTTCGGCGATGTTACTAGTAGCTAGAAGCCCGTATGTCCCGTTGCGCCTCAGTAGTGCAGTTGCCCGACGATGGAAGGCGACACAGAGGTCAATCTTACCGACCGCCGACTCAAGGACGATCTGTACGATTCGTTGAAGAGAGGCACCATTTGTCCCTTTCCAAAGCCTGTTTCCAAGAAATGGCGGGTTTCCCACGAACGCATCGAACCCGCCGTTGGGGCGAAGGAAAACCTCGGGAAATTCAAGCGGCCAGTGGAAAGGCTGGCCGCGTCGACCGTTGAGGGTTCCTTTACCGAGATCGTCTAGGGACTGCCTCTCCAACCTCGTAAGTGCGTCGGTGTTCCCTTGCGCGGCTATGTCCGCTTCGATTCCAAGAGCAGCGATGCTCTTCTCGAGATCCTGAGCGCCGTCGGTCGCAAACACGAGGCCGATGAAGGCGTCAGCCACACGCGCGGGGATGGCAACCTTGGCGCGGGCCGCGGCGTCAAGGCTTGCCATCTCCCCGACATCGCCGATGTCACGGATAGGTATCTCGCGGAGCTGGAGGCGGATCACCATGGCCTCGTCGACGGCCTGCCGAACGCTCTTGCCAAAGAGCCGTCCCTGAGTCTGAATCGTCGGCGCCATCGCCAGCTCGATGAGCTGTTCGAGGTGGTCGATGCCGAGCAAGCTATTTCCACACCGAAGATTGTGATCAAGGAAGCCAAACGGGTAGCCCTTGGCGAGAGTGACCAGCCACAACGAAAGCTTCGCTAACTCGACCGCGAGGGGGTTCAGGTCGACGCCATATAGACATCGTTCGGCGACGAGGCGGTGGGCGATGAGGATGCGGGCTTCCGTGTCGCGCGGCAAGGGCTCCTTGGTGTTTGACGCATCCAGGACTTCGCCGTCCACGCTCACCGCCTTACCTGCAACTTCAGCCTGCGACCAAGCCTCGACCAGACGTTCGGCCAACCAGCGGCACGCTTGCACGAGGAAAGCCCCCGAGCCCATGGCTGGGTCACAGATCTTGAGATCAAGCAGTTCGGCGGGGGACTTCAACACCCATTTATCACGCGGCTTCCCTTCGGCGGGGCCGACATAGGCGACCGGCGTGAGCGTCTCCGTGACGATCGTCTCCGTCAGTGACTTCGGTGTGTAGTGGGTGCCTGTTTCTCGCCGATCAGAGCCAGTGGTGACGATGAACGCACCTTTGGGATAAATGAGTGGATAGCCCCAGGGATCGGTGCGTAGCAGGTGGGCGTATGGTTTGATGCGACCCCGCAAGGCTGAGTCGCCCTGGCAGGCCGTGAGCAAACGATCGGCAAGCGCGTCCTCGACTGGTTTGGCGAGATCATTGCGAACCCGACTGGTTGAGCTGCCCGAACGCTCCAGCAACAACTCAATGAGCCGGTTGTCACCATCCAATTTCGCCGATTCCAACTCAGCCAGCTTCACCCAGGGAGTCTTGGCACTCTTAGTGGCATCAAGTTCCAGCGTGACCTCTTCCGTCCGCTTGACCGTGCGTTCGAGCAAGCCCTCATAGACGTAGCCGATCTGCTCGACGTCCAAAGCTCGATACGAGAGTGTGCGCCCATGGAATTGCTGGATGGCTTCGAGCAACAGCAGCACGGTGCGGTTATCGATCGGCAGCGGTTTGGCGGTGTCGCTGCGCCAGTCGGAGCCTTTGACGCGGCCCTCGAGGAAGGGAAAGCGATCCGGGTCGAACAGCGAGCCGCCCAGCGCGGGCAGGCGTAGGTTCTCGTGCTCAATGCCGCCAAACACGGCGCGGAAAATTGCCAGCAAACGCGACCAGGCATCCCAGCGCCGTTCGAGGATCTCCTCGGATTCGGTGCGTAGCTTCATGCGCAGCGTGGAGAGCGCGTAGTTGGCCTCGTAGCGTTCGTCTCCGAGCAGCAAGAGGCCACGCTCCTCGGCCGAGAGCAGGAAGACGAGGCGCATCATGACGGTGAGGCCGGTCTCGTAGAGTTCGGCGGGAGCGACGTCGCGCAGGAGTTCGCGGTTGCGATCTAGGTCGGCCTTATCGAGCGACTGGATCAAGACCTCGACCGCACGCCGTACTTGCTCACCGAGGGCTTCGGTGACCTCGTCTTGGTGTTTGAGTGAACGATCGAAGAGCGCCGGGAGCTGTTCCGACTGGTCGAAGAAGAAGCGGCGGATGCCCAGCAGATCCACGAACGCTTGCAGCGTGATCGGCTCCTGGCTCCAGATCCGCGCGTACCAGCTCGCGAATGTGGTGACGGCACCCACCGGTGCGTCGACGAGCATCCAGCGTTCACCATTCGTGACGAGCCCGATTCGACATCCAGTCAGCCGGCAGAGCTGGACCATGCGCTCGGCTGGGTTCGCTGCCCAGCCGTCATGCTTCATGGTCGCCTCGAGATCAACATCGGCCTCATACGTCTGGATGAGCATCAAGGGTTTGTCGCCTTGACTGGAGTCGACGATGGCGAAATCGGGTGCGAGCGTCACCCCATGTTCTGGCGACGTGACGCGCAAACTCGCAGGAACTCGATCCCCTCGTTTGAGGACATCGCCGGTTCTATCCTCGTCGAGCTCCAAACCACGCGAGAGGACCTCGTCGATCCAGGCCGCATGGAGTTCCAGGAACTGCGGGTCGTCCGTCTCTAGCGCTTCACGCCATTCCTCGTAGGCTTGTCGCAGGCGTTTGCGCTTCGATCCGTCGAGTTCCTCCGGCCCTTGAGGGAAGACCTCTTTCAAGACTGGAATGGCGAGGAATGGCCCAGAGATCTCAATGAGCGACAGCCATTCGTCGTGCACGCTCGTCGAGCTCATGCCCGCCCTCCCCTTGCAGTGGATTCTGAGATCAGAAACACCACGGCGACGGGAAAGGTACGGTCGACGAAGTCGGCGTAGCGCGTTTCGATGGTTCGAATCTCCTGGACTCGTTCGGTCGGGATGCGGGCCAACCGGGCTTCGAGTGCATCAGTGTCTCGCCGAAGCTGAGTCCGCTCGTCTTCAGAGAACAGCGAGAGTTGCTCGGGCTGCTGCTCTTTCTTCAGCTCGGTCTGGATGGCTTTTTCGAGCTCATCCAGCACGGCCGTGATATTCTCGATCTCCTGCTGCTTTCGGCCCTGCAGGGTATTGGCGAGGTACTTGAGCCTGTCCTTCGATCGCGCATCCACCGTTTGCAGGATGGCGCTCTGCATGCGCTCGAAGCGACTCCGTAGCGTGTCGAAGGTCGAATCGCTGGCCCTGGTCTGCTTGGCCTCGTCGAGCCACTGCTGGACACGAGTGACACTCTCCTCTCGCCGGAAATTGTTGTCGCGCAGGTAGCCACCCGAGATGGTGAGCTCCTCATGCAATCGATGATGATTGCCTCCAGTGATCAGGAGACGCGAGACGATGACCACGACCGGCCCCTCGATGCGATCGTCCGGAAGTGTCCGAACGGTAACGCGGTGGAGCTTTTTCACGTCGTCCTGCTTCCAGACTTCCTCTCGCATCAGGCGCAGGCACATCTGCACCAAGCGGTGATTGAGATGGACGAGCACGACGTCCTCACGCCCCTTCGCAATGGCATGATCGAAAGTGACAGGGCGAATCCGTTGTGTATGCGGATGACGCAGCCCTTCCAGACAACGTGCCCACGACCCAGAGAGCGGTGGCATCCTGAAGACCGTACCGCTTGGCGCCCCTGGCAATTCGGCTGGTTCGAGCGATGGCCGTCCTGCCAATGACAGGCCTGTTTTCACCGCCATCAGAATACGGCCCGGGGTGAGGTGGAAATCGTGCTGGGTCTCCAGCAGACGTTCGTGGAGTTTTGTGACCCGCTCCTTGAGTTCGCGCTCTGCACGTACGAATCGTCTCGCCTTGGCGATCTTGGCATCTGCCTGACGGGTATCGAGGTCTTTGATGGAGCCTTCGATCAGGCCAGACATCTGCGGAGCGATGACCGGGTTGACGCTCCCCATGTCGGCTCGCATCGACTCTAGTTTCCGCAAGGCACGGAGGATATCCTCACCATGGCCACCGACGACGGAACTCGCGTGCGCGCCACCGTCCACTGGGTGCCAAATGAGCACTTCTTTCTGGCGCTGGCCATGCCGGTCGATACGACCGTTGCGCTGCTCCATCACGTTGGGATTGTACGGGATCTCGAGATGAATGAGGCAATTGCAGTAGTTCTGCAGGTCGATCCCTTCTGAAGCTGCGTCCGTTGCGAGCAGGATGCGGACGGCAGCGTCTTTCGGGGAGGTTTGGAACGCGGCCTTGATCTCCTCCCGATCCTTCATGTCGAGTCCACCATGAAGGATGGCGAGCCGTTCCCCACCGAAACCATGGCTGGCAAGGATCTCATGCATCCATTGGTGTGTAGACCGGTATTCGGTGAAGAGGATCACACGTCGATCGTTCCACTGTCCGTTCGTCTTCAGATTGGATTCCAGCCAGTCGATGATGGCTTGGGCTTTGGAGTCGACCTTATTCTTGGCGCGTTGTGCCCATTGACGGAGCTCGTCGAGTGCCCGTTTCTGTTCGGGCGTCAATGCATGGCTACGTCGTGAAGCCTCTTCGACTGCCTCTGCCTGCGCGTCCTCAACGTCCTGATCCTTGGCGTAGTCTTCATCGATACGGAGGATGGCCTTTCGCAGGATGCGCTCGGCCATGGGGTCCTTCTCTTTGCGCTGAACACCTCCAGACAAGCTGCTGATGTGCTTCTCCAGCGTACAGGCAAATGCCGCGGGCGAGGAGAAGAGTCTTTTCTTGAGTAGCTGATTGACGAACGCCGTACCGAATGCGCTACGGGTCCCATCCGCGGCATGCTCTCGACTTGCACAGTAATCCGTGAGCTTTTGATGGATCGACCGCTCTTCATTGGTGTACGGAACGGCCAAGGCTTGCAACTTGCGCTCTGCATAAAGAGGTTTGCCATCCACATCGACGAGGTCGCTCTTCAGGCGACGAATCATCACCTGGCTCAGTCGCTTTTCATCCGGCAGGATGTTGCGGGCAAAACGCTGGTCGTCCAGTAGCTCCAAAAGAGAAGTGAAGGACTCGGTGTAGCCGTTGTGCGGTGTCGCCGTCAGGAACAGGCGATGCTGGTAATGTGGGCTGATCGCACGAATGAACCGAGTACGCTGACTCTCGAGTGCGTAGTGTGCGGCTGGGGCAGGCGCGACGTTATGTGCCTCGTCTACGACGAGCATGTCGAATTTTCGTGGGTAGCTGACGTGAGGGGGCAAGACGTCGCGCATGGCACGTAGCCCTTCGCCGCTCTTTACCCAGTCCATCGATGCGATGAGGCGTGGATGTGATGTCCAGGGGTTCGCGTGAATGCCACGCTCGCGGCGTAGTTGCTTGATGTACTCTGTATCGACCACGCAGAACTCGAGGCCGAACTTTTCCAGCATCTCGAGTCGCCACTTCTCTTGGAGAGAGGCCGGGCATACGATCAAGACGGTGCGGGCACGATGTCTGAGCAGGAGCTCCTGGATGACCAGACCGGCTTCGATGGTCTTCCCTAACCCGACGTCGTCGGCAATGAGCAGGTTCACACGGGCCATGTCGATGGCCCGCACCAGGGGGTCCAGCTGGAAGTCCTCGATGCTGACACCACTTCGAAATGGGGCTTGAAGGAACCCGCGGTCGGCATTGGTTGCGGCTCCCCAGCGAACGGCGTCGAGGAACGCCTCTAGCTTCTCAGAGTCGTCCTGCCCTGAGATGGAGGGAAGGCCTGCCCGCTCGATGACTTGAGCGCCGGGCTCGATCTCCCAGATGACTTCCAACTCCTCGCCGAGTCCATCTTCGTCGATCGAGGAGAGGGTCACCGCATTCTGCGAGGACGAGCCAGACGTTAGATTGGAGGAAACGACGTCCACGACTACCCATTGACGACGACGGACCTCGACCAATTGACCAGGCTCCGGCCTCGCGCGGTATGTTTCACTTGTGTGGGTGGCCGAACTTTTCATGAGAAGGATCGATTCCTGGATTATCGTTGCTTAACCGAGTCGGACCTCGACTTGGTTTGCATCTCTTTGATTCGAACGACCAGTAGCGAGATGGCTGCTGCTACGTCTGTTGGTGACTCATGCGCCCAGACCCGCACTACTCTCCAACCGGCCGCCTGTAGCTTGGCCACTGTATCGGCATCACGCGCCCGGTTCGTCTCGATCTTGTTACGCCAATACTCGGGGTTCTGTTTTGGCCAAGTTACATGCTTCGGACAGCCATGCCAGAAACAACCATCGACGAAGACGGCGACTCTGAGGCTAGGAAAAGCTATGTCAGCGACCCTACGTGGTTTCTTCAGTACCTGAAAACTGACCCGATATCGCAAACCCCTGCGAAATAGCTCCCGCCGCAACGCCAGTTCCGCCTCGGTCCCTGTCTGTCGGACCTTGGCCATGCGTCGACTGGCTTCGGGGGATGAGGCTGGACACGAGACATTGTATCGCCCTCGTGACATTGCTCAGCGAACAGTTACCGACGCCAGATGGGCCTTGATGCTCCGCGCAATGGCTCGACCGAGATCGACGGGTACTGCATTGCCGATGAGGCGTCCCAACAGCTTGAAGCTCACTTCACCGCCTTCTGGAACGAACGCGTAATCGCGCGGGAAGCTCTGTAGTATCGCCGCTTCGCGCAATGAGATGGCACGATGTTGTTCAGGGTGACCGAACCGTCCATTTCCAAACCCAAAACACTGCGTGGTCATGGTAGGTGCTGGCTTGTCCCATTCCATCCGTCCGTAGACGCCAGGGTATGTGCGCCCCCTCTCGTCTCGATGACAATTGGCAATAAGGTACTTGGGCCAATCACGCCAAGTACCACCAGGTTTCGAGAGCTTGATGCGATGCAGATTTTTCTTCGACAGCTTCGACGCAACATGCAATTTATCCCGTGGGGCCGCCTCCCCTGCGCTCAGCGGCCGCAGACGACCGATCGCCTGCCGAACCGTCTTGGCATTCCTGTGGGTCGGCTCGATGATTTTGAACTGACCGTGTTTGGATGCAAATAGGACCATCCGCCGGCGAGCCTGAGGGACGCCATACTTGGAGCTGTCCACCACGTCGTACCAAACGTGGTAACCAAACCGTCTCAAAGCATCGACAAAGTCATGAAACACGGCGTGCCGCGCGACCGTCGGAACATTTTCCATCGTGATGACATCAGGGCTGGTCGCTTCGGCGAGTCGTGCAAACTCATGTAAGAGTCCCCACTTGTCGTCGCCGTCGAGAGAGTACCTCTGTGCGTAGGTCGAGAAGGGCTGACAGGGAGCACACCCCGCGAGAATCTTTATGTCAGCGTCACCGAATAGTTTATTGAGCTCCGCAGGGGTAACGGTGCTGATGTCACACTCGAGGAAGATGGCGCGGTTGTTCTCTTCGTAAGGAAATCGACATGCCGGGTCCATATCGACTCCAGCTACGACGGGAAGCCCCTCCAATATGAATCCATGAGTCAATCCGCCCACTCCGCAAAACAAATCGACACAAGATATCCTTGGCACCGGCGCCTCATTTTGTCTCATCGTTTTCAAACCTAGTATTTTTTGTTTGACCGGAGCTTTCACGATATCAAGGCCCACTAATTACTTGTCAAAACCAGCCCCTAAGATTCCAGAGCGCTTCGTTCACGCTCTTGAGTCACATCCCTGGCCTTCGCTATCGTGGACGAGGTAAAAAGCGTATCCAGCATGCACCAGACTCGACCACTGGGATAAATTGTTCCAGTCGGAACAGCATGCGCAGGAGCAAAAGGTTTTCCAAGCTTATAGAGAAACCGTGGCTCCTTGTCTTCGTTACCCTTAGGAATTTCAGGGATTCGTTCATTCAATGTGTCAAAGACTTCATAATCATCGATATGATGAATCGACTGAAGTTTTCCATGATAGCGAAAAGCAATGTAGTTGGGTGGGACCGCAGGCCATCCCTTGGCTGCTGGATGGAAATAAAGAGATCGTTTATTCACGATATCGATCCATGAAATTCCCCATCCTTCAGGCGTCCCTGAACTCAGGGAGACAACATATACTAAGTTCGAATCAGTCTTTTGGGTCGTCATCAGGCCCTCCAGGTACGTTTCCAGCCCACAGAGAAGCTGCTTTTCCGAGTGAGAACCGCTCTTATAAGCTCTGCGGACACAGATCGTAACCTGCCGCCAGGAAACATGTACGACTCGAATATCCTGGATATACTTTGCTTCCAAGTTCCGCGATGCGTAGTCGAAACTGCATTCGCTCAACGTGACCAATAGCCTTTTGGCAGATGTTGAGTGCTTGAAAGATTCACGATTTACATATTGCTGCAGTTGTTTCAATCCAGGGAGATTCCACCCACGTTTCGCCTCGACGATGATGTGCAGTTCTCCAGGAAGTCTTAATTCGATATCGGTAATCCCGCCTTTTGTTTCATGTTCTTGCAGACTGATCGTCACTGACTCGGTGTTTACCGTCTCGTTCGTGACCTCCTTGATGAAATGCCTAAGAAACTGTGGTGACCGAGAAAGACCCCAGGCGATACTGTAGGTGATATGGTTTTCTTTATCCCCTAATAGACTGAAGACATTCGAAACCAGCCGTTTGCGAAGATAAAGATCGCTCATGTGATTTCACATCTCATCCTTCGCCAACCTCTTCCTCAACTTGATACTCCCACACAACCGTACATCCGCTTGGCAACATTATTGTGTTTGATCATGAAAATCAGAGGTCTGTTTTGAGTCATACAATCATTCGGTGATAACAGGCTCCCCCTACTCGTTCAGTCAAAGACAACCCCGGAAAGATTAGCTTTTCTCTTCGACAATTGGCGCCGAAGAATACCGCTTTTCATCATGGGAAGGAAGAGAAGGGAGACAGAAATGACGTTGGCCCCGTACCCAGACAACCTCAACCAGAAAAAACGACTCACCATCAAAATGCTTCAGAAAGTTCGGACATTTGTGAGAGCCAGGAAGGCGGGGAACGGGGATATTCTCCTATTCCGGATGTCACTGACCGCATTGCTTCGATCCATAGCATAGGAGTAGGCTGAGTCTGCCGATCATTCAGCTTTGCGGGGGCTCTAAATGTGGATTGTCTTCTTCCTTCTCCTGCCCCTGATCTTATCCATCCATTTCGTGTTAGCCGATCCCGGCTTTGACGAGAAATATGAGCGTGACTACAACATCTTCAATCCGGCCAGTAAATATGCGCCTGACAATCCTTTGAATCCCGCGCAGACCTACGCGCCGGATAATCCCTTCAACCCTGCGAATCGCTATGATCCTGGGAATCCGGTCAATCCCACGAATCGTTATAGCCCCAACAACCCGTTCAATCCGACGAACCAATACAATCCAAACAATCCTCTGAACCCCGCCAATCGTTTCAACCCTAATGTGCCGTTCGAACCCCTGAATCGTCCCTCGCGATCCAATCGCTAGTCTAAACCGCCCGAGTTTCTTCCCGCCGCCTCCCCTCGCATTCTTATAGTAGCCACGGCAAAGGCCGACCGGCTCACACCTGCGAGGCGCACCGATCGCGCCAGCTTCTCTGTGACTCCCGCCGCTTATTCCTCTCCGGTACGCCGGCAACTAAACTTTACTCAAATCCGTAAACGCCCAGTTAAGCCACAACTGTTCGCGACTAGAATTCGAAGGGGAACAACAAGACTTCCACTCCCACTCTCCTTGACACTTCCCTACAGACGGCCTAGCCTTCGACGTAAACAGCATGTGTGGACGCTTTACCCAAACGGCCTCGCCAGCGGTGATCGCCCAAGAGTTTGGCATCACAGTCCCTCTCCCGTTCACGCCCCGCTACAACATTGCTCCCTCACAACCGGTGGCGGCGATCCGGATCGAGCCTGGTACGACGACCCGTCAGCTGGTGCTGTTGCGCTGGGGCCTGATTCCGTCCTGGGCCCAAGACCCCAAGATCGGGTATCAGTGCATTAATGCCAAAGCCGAGACCGTAGCGGAGAAACCCTCGTTTCGTGCCGCTCTCAAGACCCGACGCTGTCTTGTGATTGCGACGGGATTCTATGAATGGCAGGTCCAGGGACTGAGAAAGCAGCCGATGTGGATCGGCTTAAAGAGTCACCGTCCCTTTGCCTTTGCCGGCTTGTGGGAGCAATGGCATCCCCCGGAAGGCGCGGACATTGAATCCTGTACGATCCTCACGACGGAACCGAACGAGTTGCTGCGACCGATTCACAATCGGATGCCGGTCATTCTGGCGCCCTCGGCCTATGACCAGTGGCTCGACCCCACCGTCCATGACGCAGAATCCCTGAAATCCCTACTTTGTCCCTATCCGAGTGAGGAACTTACAGCCTATCCGGTCAGTACGCTTGTGAATAACCCGCGACATGTTGCTCCGGACTGCCTTGAGCCTGTCTCGGTTTAGGACTACACTAGGCGCGGTCAATCTGGTGAGGGTCTTCGATGCCGATGAATGTGGATGCCGTCTACTCCCCTGATCTCTCGACGCGGTATGCGCTGCCGGTGTTTCTTGGCCGCCTGCCGGCTGGTTTTCCCTCTCCGGCTGACGACTATATCGAGGGGAAGCTTGATCTGAATCGACACCTCATCAAGCACCCGGCTGCCACGTTCTTTGTGCGCGTAACCGGCGACTCGATGTTGGAGGCCGGGATTCATTCTCGTGACATTCTGATCGTGGATCGTTCCCTCGAAGCCATTGACGGCAACGTGATCGTGGCGGTTCTGGACGGAGAATTGACGGTCAAACGGCTCTATAAACGGAACAATGTTCTACGCCTGCTCCCAGCCAACAAGGACTATCAGCCCATCGAGATTCAGGCCCATCAATCCTTTGAGATTTGGGGCGTCGTCACTAACGTCATTCACGCGCTCTGAGCGGTCCCATGCCTCCCATCTTTGCCCTGGTCGATTGCAATAACTTCTATGCCTCCTGCGAGCGGGTGTTTAATCCGAGGCTAGAGGGCAAGCCCATCGTCGTCCTGTCCAATAATGACGGTTGTGTGGTGGCTCGGTCGAATGAAACCAAGGCGCTTGGCATTGCGATGGGTGTGCCAGAGTTTCAGATTCGCCCGCTCCTGCGTGCCCATCAGGTGCAGGTGTTTTCCTCGAACTACACCCTCTACGGAGATATGTCGCAGCGGGTCATGGAGACCCTCGAACAGTTCTGCCCGGATCTCGAAGTCTATTCCATTGATGAAGCTTTTTTGAGTCTGTCCGGGTTCACCTCTCGGAACTTTACGGAGTACGGCCGTACCATTCGGACCACGGTGAAGCGCTGGACCGGGCTTCCGGTGTCGGTCGGCATCGCGGATACCAAGACCCTTGCGAAGATTGCCAACCGTGTAGCGAAACGCACACCGGATACGAACGGGGTGTTCGATCTCCTGGCCTGTCCAGACCGAGACGCCTTACTGGGCTGGGTGCCAGTTGAGGATGTCTGGGGAATCGGGCGAAACCACACCAGGCTTCTGAATCAGCATGGCATCATGACGGCGCTCCAATTACGCGAGGTCGAAGACCAGTGGATCAGAAAGCATCTGGGTATCGTGGGCCTTCGTCTGGTGATGGAGCTGCGCGGAGTCTCGTGCTTAGACCTGGAAGAATGCCCCGCTCCGAAGCAGAGCCTGACGTGCTCCCGTGCGTTCGGGCAACTCATCAACACCCTGGCTGATATGGAAGAGGCGGTTTCGTCCTATGCGTCTCGTGTGGCGGAGAAGTTGAGACGCGAACGACTCGCCGCAACGGTGATGACGGTGTGCCTCACCACGAACGAATTCAAAGAGGGACCGCAGTACAGCAACGCGGTGACGCTGAAGCTGCCGGTTGCGACCGACTCCACGTCAGACCTTATTCGGTCCGGGCTGCAGGGAATCCGCGCCATCTATCGAGCGGGCTACATCTACAAGAAGGCAGGGGTGATGCTCACAGGCCTTGTCTCAGCCAGTCAGGCACAGGTTGACCTGTTCGATGATGCTCAGGACAGGGGAAAGTCCAAGCGGCTGATGTCCGCGCTTGATGCGATCAATAATCGCTGGGGTGCAGACACCCTCCACTATGCCTCCAGCGGTATAAACAAGGCCTGGAAGACGCAGTTTCAACATCGTTCGCCGGCCTATACGACGGATTGGGCTGCGTTGCCAATCGTGGCGGCCACGAACTGACCATGGGACGCGTCACGCGCATGCAATCAAAAGTGATGACACTGCTGGAATCAGCAATTAGGTTACAGGGCGAGTTCAGAAGAATCTTGGAACCGATCCAGGTGACGCCGCTCCAAGCAGCCATGATCCTCTTCCTGCGTCGTCACGAGGATGGCAGAGTGAGTGACCTCGCCATTGCGTTCAGTTTGAAGTTGCCGACTGTGGTTCAGGTTGTGCACGACCTGGAGCACAATGGCTGGGTGACTAAGCGGCAGTCAGTGCAGGATCGCCGTGCAGTATTCTTGCGGCTCAGTCGGCAAGGACAAGCCCTCGCCCGGAAGATCGAGGCCCAGGTTGAACGACTAAGCGACGGAGTGGTGTACACCAGGCGGAGCAATCACAAAGTTTTGGCAAAAGAGAAGTAAAGAGAAGGAGATTTCATGATGCTACTTAAATTTGTCTCCATTTGCCTGGTAGGATTTTCCTTATGCGCTGCCACTCCTGTTGCGCTTTCGGCGGAACCCGCTCAAGTGCTTCTGAGAGTCTCAGCGAATGGGATAAGAAATCTGCGCCCGTTCACTGTAAAAGACAAGTGGGAAATTCAGTGGGACTCCAAGGGCGAATTGCTGACAATTAATATTCACACCGCCGATGGAATATTTTTCGGCGTCGCCGGCATGCAGCAAGGCCCTGGAAGTGGATCATCCTACCAGCCAAAGGGCGGGGACTTTTACCTTCAAATCATCGGAACTGGGGAATGGACTATCACTGTAGTTCAGCTGCCATAAAGTGGGTTCTTCCGGCCTTCCTAGTCCTGCTGCTTTCTTCAAGCGGGTGGTCAAAGGATTTCACCAGTGAGGTGGTGGGAGTCCTCGACGGAGATACCATCGAAGTCCTACACAACCAACTCCCCGAACGCATCCGACTCAACGGCATCGACTGCCCTGAGAAGGGCCAAGCCTATGGACAGAAGGCAAAGCAGGCCGCCTCAGCCCTAGCCTTTGGCAAAGAAGCCACCATCCAGACCCACGGCCACGACAAGTACAGGCGCACCATCGGGGATGTGATCCTGCCTGATGGGATGAATCTCAATCAGGAGCTGGTGAAGCAGGGTTGGTGCTGGTGGTATAGGAAATATGCGCCAAGAGATACGGTGCTGGAAGCCTTAGAGAGCGAGGCGCGAGAGGCGAAGAGAGGACTCTGGGCAGATCCGCATCCCGTGCCGCCTTGGGAGTGGCGTAAGAAAATCCGTTGAGGCCACCGTATTTGTAACAATTCAGACTCGATCTGGCAGTCAGTGTCAGCGATCGACCCAAACCCGAAGTCCACGACCGACCGCTATCAGAAGGGGGGGCTTACGCCTATCCGCATAAGAACCCGTGATACATGGTCGCCCAGTCGCAACTCATTGAAACGACAAAGAGCACGGCGTATTCTTCACGCACAGTAGTACAGCCGCAACTAGTTATAGTCCCTCGTTCAATTCAGGATACATATGTATATCGCCAAACTCGCCATCACCAATCTCCGCTGCTTCTGCCAAACGACGATCGAATTCCAACCTGGGATCAACGTGATCCTTGGGGAGAACAATGCGGGCAAGACAGCGCTTCTATGTGCGCTACGGCTCGTGTTTGACCGCTCCGGCCGACTGCGTCCCGATCTCCCCGATTTCCACCAGGGCATCGCCGACTTCACGAAAGCTCCCGCGATCTCCGTCGCCGCAACCCTACGATCGTCACCGGCCGATACCATCGACGACAAAGCTCTCGTAGCAACCTGGCTCACCAAGTTGGACGCCCCCTGGGAAGCGCAGCTCACCTACGAGTTCTTCCTTCCTGACGAAGAGGTTCCGGGGTTTATCGCGGCGTGCGGGGCGGCACCCGACCGCGACCAATTCTTCCGCGTCCTGGAGCAGTTTATCCCCAAGTACGTCGCCCGCACCTTCGCCGGGCTCCCGGAGAATCGGCTGGTCGCCGAGCCCGACGCGCTGGCGAAATTCGACTGCCACACCGTCGATGCGATCCGTGACGTCGAATCCGAACTGTTCGCGGGCACGAATCCCCTACTACGCACGATGCTGCGTCAGGTGCTCGATCATGATGCCAACGAGGCCGAGATCCTGAATCGTCGTCGTCAATTCCGCACCCTGACGCAGGATGCCCGTTCCAATCTTACAGACCGCATGAATCTGGACGCGCTCTTCGAGCTCGCCAAGGACACGGGAGCGGCTGATGGCGGGACCCCCATCCTGCGTGACGCCATCGACGAAGACGACTTTATTGCCGCTCTCCGTCTCTACATCGACAGGGCGCCGTTCACGGTTCCCGCAACCCACAACGGTCTCGGATACAACAACCTAGTGTACATCTCCCTGCTCTTGGCCAGTTTGCAGTTCAAAGCGTCGGTGCCCCGACGGGGCCAGAATGCAGTCCTCTTCCCCATGCTTGTCATCGAGGAGCCGGAAGCGCACCTCCATCCGTCGCTCCAGTACAAGCTGCTCAAGTACATCCAGAAGCGACTCTCCCCTGAGAAGACCAGTCGGCAGGTATTCCTTACGACCCATTCGACGCACATCACGGCTGCCGCGGGACTTGAATCCATCATCTGCCTCAGCCTCTCCGAAGCCGATGGGGGCGTCCACGTCGCCTATCCCGCCCGCGTCTTCGGCGAGAGTCCGGGAGGCAAAGCGTCCCGCAACTACGTTGAACGGTACCTGGATGCGACAAAATCCAACATGCTGTTCGCGAAGGGCGTCATCTTCGTGGAAGGGATCGCGGAACAACTGCTCGTTCCCTGTCTTTCCCAATGTATCGGCCGTCCCATAGAAACCCACCATGTCGCGGTTATTGCTGTAGGAGGCGTGACCTTCAAGCACTTTCTGCCGCTCTTCGGGGCGGGGGAAGACGAACCTCTCCGTCGCTATGCGCTGCGTCGCCCCGTCGCGTGCATGGTGGATGCTGATCCGGCTCGCAAGGCCAAGATCACGAACGCTCGACGTCAGAAATGCTGGCCGTACGCCCTGCACCGCGACTGCACCAACTACGACTACTTCCCCGTGTCCGGCGTCGTCACCAATTTGCAGGCCATGCAAGGCCGATCACCTGGGAATATCAAGATCTGCGTCGGCACCAAGACCCTGGAGTACGACCTGGCCCTCGCAAACGCACAACTCCCCCTCCTCGTCACACCGTCTTGCGAGCACGAGGTGGATCTTCGCGCCCTGACGGAGACCCCAGCGACTTTGCCGGCACCCCTCCAATCCCTGCTCGACGGGGACGGATCCGATACCCTCGATGCGCTGGCGGCTTGTCCAGACATAGCGACGCATCGGTTCGCGACCTGCTACCTGCTCTGCGCCGAGGGTGCCAAGGGGGAGCATGCCTTTGTGCTGGAACGGCAGCTCCGCGAGAACGCCTCGAAGCCGGAGGCAGACCGCAAGTCGTTCGTGTGTCCGGATTACATCAAGGACGCCATCCACTGGACCTGCGTGTTCGATACGCCAGAGCCTCCCCATGCCTGAGAAGCTGGAAATCGATTCCGGCACATTCCTCACCGACATCGAAAGTCATTTCCGTGTCATGGCTGGGCCGGGAGCCGGTAAGACGTACTGGCTCGTGAACCACATCAAGCAGGTCGTTGCCAGATCCAAGCGGCTCTCTCCTGCGTCCCGCATTGCGTGCATCTCGTACACGAACGTCGCTGTGCATGAGATTGTCACTCAACTCGGTTCGGCCGCTACTAAGGTGGATGCCTCGACAATCCACAGCTTCCTCTACCGCAACGTCGTCCGGCCGTACCTCCACCTGTTGCGGGATGGTGACCAGCCCCTCGTTGCGTTCACATCCGTCGACGGTCACGATGAACACCACCCGTCCTACACCATCGTCGACGAATGGCTGAGAAGCATTGGGCAGGCCAAGATCCTACAGAAGACCTTTGAGGGGCAACGAGATATTCTCAAGGACAAGCTGCGTCAGTTGGTCTGGCAACGTCCGGGGGACGGCGTCTGGACGCTTGGGCCACGAACGCTCGATCGCATGGGGAAGATGCTCAACGCCATCTGCACGAGCGCGAACCTCATCGACTACAAACGCCGATACTGGAGCCTTGGCATCGTCGATCACGAGGACATCCTCTACTTCGCGCACCGCATCCTCGAAGAGCACCCACTCGTCTGTCAGTGCCTGAGTGCCCGCTATCGCTACCTGTTCATCGACGAATTCCAGGATACGTTGCCCATCCAGACCAATGTCGTACAGTGGCTCGCCGGCGCAGGGACGGTGGTCGGCGTCATCGGTGATGCCGAACAATCCATCTACGGCTTCCTCGACGCCCACCCGCAGCATTTCCTGTCGTTCTCGCTGCCCGATTACCTCGACATGACCATGCATCACAACCGCCGCAGCACGCGCCGTATCATCTCGATTCTCGACCACCTGCGGTCGGACGGTCTACGGCAACATTGCTTCCGCGAACTCGACGGGCAACCCGTGACGGTGTACATCGGCGACGTCGACCGCAGTCTCGCGGCCATTCGTGCCGACCTGCCGCCGGATGCCGTCCTCCACGTGCTGACGCGGAAGAACAAGGATGCCCATCGCGTGCGATCGGCCCTCGCGCCCGGAACCGTGGAGCCGTGGGAGTCCTTCTACGATGCCGATGACGAACGTGCCCGTTTCATGGAGCACGTCATTGCCGCGACGGAACTCGCGAAACGCGGCCAGTACGCGCTCGCCCACCGAGAAGTGGCTCAGATCATCGGACGGAAAGGACGGGTGAGAAGGCCCCTCAAGTGTGACATGGACGTGAGCGACGTTCACCGGAAGGGAATCGCCGTTACCGTGCTACAGGAGTTCCTCACCAACCACGCCACCATTTTTGCCGGCACGCTGCTTCAGGCGTACGTCCGCTGCGGAGACTGCATCACGGTCGCGTATCCGGCGGTGACCCTGATCACTGCAAAGGCCGGGAAGTTCAAGACGTTCGCAGAAGCCACACCGTATGCACACCTCTCAGGATCGGTTCGTTTGCAGGAAGAGGTGCGTCATGTGCGGACCATTCACCAGGCGAAAGGGAGCGAGGGGGACAACATCGCCGTGTACTTCGAGGATGCTGACCGCGTCCGCCATATCACACAACCCTCGACCACCCCGGCAGATGAGGAGAAGCGCCTCACCTACGTCGCCTTAAGCCGCGCCCGCGATCGTCTCTTCCTCTGCATTCCGCCGGATGTCGCCATTAACGCCGACGAGCTCCGTGCGCTCGCTCTTCACGTAATCGACCTACGGGAGACACTGTAGCATCCGCCACTGCTCCCGATGTGCCGATTTGTCCTTGTCATTCGCGTCAACATGTTCTGTCGGTTATTCATGAAAGAGAGTGCGACGGGCTGGAAGTCAACCGTGCCTCGATTGGGGTACTGTGACAACTCGGCATATCTTTATGGGTTGACACTTTTTCCCCCTTGGGGGCAAGAAGGGGCCGAACAACACGCTCCAACACGGCGGCAGCGTGATCTCGGTACCGAACTTCCGCATTTGGCCGAGGTCAGTCCTCGACCCAAAGCCGAAGTCCACGACCGACGGCTATCAGAAGGGGGGGCGTACGCTGATCCGCATAAGAACCCGTGATCAATGGTCCTACCGTCGCAACTCATTGAAACGGCCCCAGTTATGGCGTATTGTTCGGAAACCATAGTGGCGTCTCATACGGACAGAACATGGCAGATCCGGTTCTTGTATGGATCCGCCTAAACACTGTTGGGCCTCAAGGGAGAAACCATGGAACCCATTTTCGACAAACACTGCAAATTGGTCGCGTGGCTGAACCCGCAGAGCAGCTATATTTTCAGCACCAGAATGCAATTTATTGCGTTCATTCGTGGTAACGCGCTGTTCTCACCAAGAAGCAAGCATCTTGGTTTCTTTATGAACGGTATCTTTCGAGACAAGCGCGCTGGGGCTGTAGCATTCTTGCGAGGCAGTTCTCCTGGTGCAACTCCAGCAACCCCAGCGACTCCGGCAACTCCTGCCACTCCAGCAACCCCAGCGACTCCGGCTACTCCCGCCACACCAGCAACCCCAGCGACTCCAGCCGGCTCATTCGGGCCGATGACTTGGGATGAATTGATTCGTGGCTAAGCGGCCAAACAAATCATTCCAGCAGACTAGCAAGAATCTACGCTTCTTGCCGTCCGATGAATTCACACGTTAGGTGCTCCGTGAAACAAACTTATCTACATCGCCCAAATTTGAGGATACATGCGGAGTTTTCTCCCGAGGGCACTCCGATTTTCCGATATCGGTTGGAAGCAATAAAATATGGGGCTTCGAACAACCCGAGAACTGTATGTGCAGTCATGCAAAACCCAAGCTATGCCTCTGTTGAGATAGCTGACAAATCTGTCCAAATGCTTGAACGGGTTGTTTTTGAGAAAGAGTTGCCCGAGTTCAATGGCGTTGAGCGCCTGATTATCGTGAATCAGTTCGCCTTTATACAAACCAAAGACTTCGTGGGTACTGACGCTCAGATTGGCGAAAGAAATGATGACGCTATAGCCAGGGCAGTTGATGAGTCAGAGGTAGTCCTAATTGCTTGGGGTAAGGGCAATGGTTTTGTGCAGCGTCAAAAACGAATTCTAGAAATTGTTCTTGCCAGGGAAGGGAAATCGCTGCTCAAAACTAGCAAGCATCCTTCAAGAGTTACTTATGATAGTTTCATTCAACAATTCCGCACCTAACAAACGCTTCCAGAAGGACGCTCCGCCGGGAAGCTAGCTCCGCGCCCCTCAAGCTGCACATTAATGCGACAGGGCTGAGGACCGCTTTATGGCAGTGCGATCCGAGCACCGAACTTCCGCAGTTGGCCGATAGCTGACACTGACTGCCAGGTCTAATCTGAACTACTACAAATACGTTGGGCTCTACTACCTCTTCCTCCACACCCGCACGAGCCATCAGTTCTCCAGAAGAAGCTTAAACATCGCAATTCATTCCGGTGCCACTAGTGGCACCTAGCCCTGTAACTCATTGATTTCTCATGACATGAAATGTCACTTTTTGCATTGGATATATCCTCCATCTATTTGACCTTACTCACTTTCTTCCTGTCCTGCCCTGACCGGCGCACTCCCTCAAAGGGGTAGTAGGCATTCACTGATAAGTTCACTACAATGCACCACTTGGAGGAAGGATGGATTCCAGACCGATCGCGCCGCGCCGCTCGCTCCCGACCATTCCCCCAGGACTCGTCCAATCACTCACGGACGTCTATGCGGCCTTGCTCAAACGGCAGCGTACGGCTGCGTCCGCCTTTATTCGTTGGAGCCTGCCGACAAAACACAGCCACGAGTTCACCTGGCTCCAGGAATCTACAGAAACGCTATTTTCAACCGGGAAGCCGATTGCGATCCGGAAGACCCATCCCAACTACGATCAATTACAACGGATCATGGCGACCCATGCCTTGAATCCCTACGAAAAGGAAGTCTATCTCGGATACCCCTACGTGCTCGGCAATCACAAGGGCACCGTCCTTCGCGCCCCGCTGTTTACGATGCCGGTCACCATCCAAGCGGATGGTGCCTCACTGGTGATCACCGGAAAAGAGGACAGTATCCGATTCAATTCCCTCCCGTACCGATCAGATGAAGATACCGCGCTGTTCGAACAGAGCTTAGATCGACTGATTGATAGCGTGCCGCCTCTTCCCCTCACATCTCAAGCACTCCAACATTTCTGCGATGCCGTCGCACGGGAGCTGCAATTCACCGTTCACGCTTCCCTGGACGGCCGACTCACCACACCGCCAAGCGCCCCGATCGCCGAGCCGCCCATCGACATCTATGATCTCGTCGGGATCTTCATTGCCCCCAAGACAAACTATTTTCTCACCAAGGATTTAGAGGATATCGGCAAGCAATCGGACGAGATCGTCGCCGGCACGGCACTCGGCGCCCTCATCGGCACACGAGATCCCCGCCCCACCAGCGATCTCTTCACGGATTCCCGGCAGGTCTACTTCCCGTTCTCCTCGAATGCCAACCAACGTCGCGCCGCGCTGCTCGCACGCGAAGCGGATGTCACCATTTTGAACATCTACGGCCCCCCGGGCACGGGCAAAACCCTGACGATGGGCAATATCGCGTGCGATCTCATTGCGAACGGCAAACGGGTCCTGATCACATCACAAAAAGACAAAGCGCTGGAAATGGTCGACGAGCTCCTCCGGACGCTTGATTTGCCTCAATTGCCGATGACCCTGCTCCGGCAAGATCGCAGTTCGAAAGAAGAACTCCGCCAACGGCTCGATGCGATCCAAAAGTCTAAATCCAGCGAAGAAACCGCGCGTGCCCGACAGAAGCATGCGACACATCATGCCCAGACCGTCTCCAGTACAACGCACACCTATGACGCGCTCAGTGAAAGCCTGCTGGCGGAGCATCGGATCGAACAGGCGGTTCGCGCCCTCGATCAATCCAAGGGAATTCTGAAACGGTTCCGCAGCCAGTGGACGCTCTGGGAAGCCCGTCGACTCGCCAAGCATCGAGCCCGCCTGCTGTCGGACGAATTAGGAGACACGGCTCGAGCCCAACGCACCAGCCTGCTTCGCTCCGCACTCCAGGTCCTCGAAAGTGCGGCCGAGCATCGGACCAGCGAAGCGACGCGCACAGAACGCAACCAATTACGGGAATTTTCGAAGCTTTTATCCAGGAATCAACAGTCCTTCCGCAACTTCCCGGTCTTTGACCGGATGAAGACGGACCCGGCCAAATGCGACATGCTCCTCAAGATTCTCCCCTGCTGGATCATGACACCCGATGATGCCGCGCGCTTGCTCCCCTGCGCGCCGGGACTCTTCGACACCGTCCTCATTGACGAAGCCAGTCAGGCCGATCTGGCCTCGATGGCTCCTATTCTCTATCGCGCCAAACAACTGATTTGCTGTGGCGACTCCCAACAAATGAAAGCGAGTCGCTTTAGTTTTACGTCCGGACAAATCAATACCCAAGCCTGGCGGCAACATCGGATGAACCAGTTCGATCCGGACCGCTGGCTCGACCCGACCAAGATCGACCTGCTCCAGCTGTGCACCATCCGTGCAGATGAAGAAGTCATGTTGACCGAACATTATCGATCGCTCCCTAGTCTCATCTCCTTTTCCAACGAAAAATGGTACGGCGGACAACTCCGGCTAATGCGAGACCATGACGATCGTCGGCATGGGGACCCGGATCACCCCACAATCCGGCTGTACCATGTTCCAGAGGGACGGGTTGCTGAGGGCTCTCAGGAAAATCCTCGTGAAGCGGAAGCTCTGATGGACGCGCTCACCGCGATGCTCGCGCACCCCGCCTATGCGGAGGCCAGTATCGGGATTCTCTGTCTCTATGAGCAGCAGGCACAGCTGTTAAGCGAGATGGTCCAAACACGCATCACTGAAGAGGCACGCCTCAGGCACGATCTCATTGTCAGTAATCCAGATGGCGTACAAGGCGACGAACGCGACATTATTCTATTCTCGCTGTCATACGATGCCCAAGGGATGACGCAAGCACAACTCTCAGCCCGGCAGTCAGACCGTGACCATGTCCAAGGCATGCTCAATGTGGCGTTCACTCGCGCGCGGGAGGAAATCCACGTCTTCCATAGCGCTCCGATTGTCGAGTTCGCGATGGCCTCCGGGAAGGGCACCCTTCGGGATTGGCTGGCCTATTGTGCAGAGATCCAACAAGGTGCCCGCCCGAATGGAATCCGTACCGCCCCGCGCGCCGACTCTGAGTTTGAAGCCCAAGTCAGCCAAGCCCTTCAAGCCAAAGGCATTCAGACAACAGCCCAATTCCCCTCATGTGGGTACTACATCGATCTTGTTGCTGAAAAAGATGGCCAGCGAGTCGCGATCGAATGCGACGGAGAGATCTACCACACAGATGAAAGCGGGAATCTAACGGCAGAGGACTGCTATCGGCAAGAGGTTTTAGAACGCGGCGGGTGGCGGCTTCTTCGGATTCCCTATCGGGGATGGACCGCTCAACCAGAGCTTCACATCAGTCGCGTACTCCGAGCCTTGCAAGACATTGACCAAGACGTAGACCCATCTCAGAAAGAGGAGTCAGTAGACTCCAGTGAGACAAAGGCCCTCACAGTAACGAAATACGAACAGGCCATTATTGAAGCCCTTCGAACCGACGTCCATATCCTGGATGACGTCCTCCGTGCAGGACGAACTCAGCTCGGCTTATCCAGACTCAGCGCCACCACCAAACAAGCCCTCACCGCGGCCATTGAGACGCTGAAACAAAAACAGATTGTCGTGATCGAAGAAGACGAGCTTTTCTTATCTGAACCTGCCAAGACGGCGCCGCTCCGACAAGTCCATACTCCCCCACTAACGACCCACCGTCCGTTTCGTCGGCATCGGCCACATCGGCGGTATTAAGCGAACGCCCTTCCAACACGTCAAGATCAGCGACGGTCACTTCTTCCAGCCATCCCGCCAAATAAAATTCACGGATGTGACATTTTGCCCACACCAAAACCTTGACGAACTCGACACTGCTCAGCCATTCTACCTTTCCTAACTATCGCACAGAAACTCTCAACATCAAGGAAGCACACAACATTTCGATAGAGCGCATGACTATTCCGATCTGATGAATCAAGAAACGAACAACTCATGGCAGATACATCATTCATCAGACGAACAATCAATAAAAAGAATAAATGGGTTCCGCTTACCGTTGAACCCGTAGAAAGTGAGCATCTAGAATTTTGGAAGACGTTTATCCAACCATTCATCACAGTCTTGGGCCCAACCAAACGAGTCGATCACGATTGGAACTGGGACACGATTACTTTTGGTGCACGATACGCACCTGAAACCCGGCAAAAGCCAGCCGCCTACGCTCTAGTCTATCGCCACCCCACCCTTAATATGAAGATTGTCTGTGGGCTCATCAACCTCGCCCGCAATTATCACTTCCTTCCAGACATAGGACGGCAAAACCCCACACGACAGGCATGTTTTCTCTGGAATTGCGCAACCCCTCCACTCATCGCGTTACAGCCCTATTTTATGCCTGAGGACATACCAAAGCGACTTTCCCAGTTATGTATTGATGTTGCCGTCACTGTCTCTGAGCAAGACGGACATCATGGGCGTATATGTCTCCACGCCGACCCTGGGGCAATGCCACCTCAGATGGCAGAAGATATCTTGTTAAATTTTTATGAATCACCACCTCTCGTTATGAGTCGGCTGGATCCATCGATCGTCATCCCAGGATTGCGAGGAATATTCGCTAAGAATGACGGACGATATTTTTATTTTGACGAAGGTGACGCATACAAGTTCTCTTTAGAGTTTACGGACTACCGATAAGCGCCCTAACAGATTGATATTATTAAAATCCAAGAACAGATATCTCATTGACCGCTTATAGAATGGAGCGTAGACTAACCTCGTGTCATCCCTCATGAACGCATACGCGAAGATTGCACAGATCCATGGGAAGGTCGACCCCAAAGACGAGGCTGCCGTACAACAATTTTTCGAAGCAACCTTCCCCACATTGAGTCCTGCAGAACAGCAAGAAATCGTCGATGAGTTATTCTTCGAAACGACAGGACTTGGCTCTGACACCGCTCATCAAGAAGGCCAGAGCACAACAACTCATCTAGTACCGTTCCACAATCTACTCACACATCTTGAAAATCAGGTCCTTCAGCGTATTGCCGATGGACAAACGAACTCTCAAATTACTCGAAGCCTCGGATTAAGCAGGAGCGCGTTCAAGAATGTAATAGCAAGCATCTGGACAAAAATAGATATAGGAACAAAGGCGGTCATTGTTTTAACTCAAAAGAGCACGAGCTTTAACGCTCTAGAGCCAATTCAAGCATCAGATTTTAGAGCACTGATCGAACAGTATCTGCATTACATAAATTCATCCCAAGGTTCGGCTGAGAGCTCCCAACTCTTAAATGAACTAGCTACATCACGGTATCACCGATCCTAACCGCAGTTCTATTTTTCCCCTACAAGCCGCAGACGCACATTCTTCACCCGAAGAACATCGTTCACCCCATCTGCGAAATATTCAATTCTTCTCACAATAAGGCTCCAGGATTGTCTCATCCAGCCTTTAATCATAGGATCTGACACCCGTAATACGAAAGAGATCACTGGATTGACTATTGCTGGATGGATACTTCAATCATCTCCGAACTCCCTCTCGTTCGGCCCAAATCACCCCGCCCTGCTATTAGTCTCAGTGTCCGGCGACCGGATTTGGCAGAGCAATGGGACTACGCGGCAAATGAGGGGCATCGCCTCAACGACTTTGACTACAGGTCAACGTATCGAGCCTGGTGGGTCTGCCCAAGGCAGCATCACTGGCAAGCCACAATCAAATCCCGCTACAGTAAGCGCTCGGGCTGCCGGCGGTGCGCCCTGGCCACGGCACCCCGACAAGATCAGTCCTTTCTCTCCAGAACCTTGCTGGTGCGCTCTCCTGACATTGCCAAGACCTGGCACCCCGAGAAGAATCCAGGTCTCACCCCGGATGATGTGACCTTCAGTTCACGCACTCGGATCTGGTGGCAATGTCCCGCCGTTCCTTGGCATGTCTGGGAAACGACTGTCAATAATCGCCAGCGGAGCGGATGCCCCTATTGTGCCGGCCGCATGAAACCACAGCACTATACCCGCGTGCGCTATACGCTCTCGCTACGAGCCAGCCATCCGGAGTTATCGAAAGAATGGGACCTCAGCCGCAATGGCGCACTGACACCGGACTTGGTCACAGCCGGATCGAAATATTCCGCCTGGTGGCAATGCCCGATCGATCCGACGCACGCCTGGCAGTTATCCGTTTTTGCCCGCACTCAACGCAATCGGTCTTGCCCCCACTGTCGGGCCAAGCGAAAGCAACGCAAACAGGAAGGGGTCCGTACTCCGTACCAGCCCTCTCCCGCCGACGAGAGTCCGTAACTTTCCGCTTGCATTCCCACCAGCGCCGCTCGTATAGTTCGGCCACGCCACTTCTATGACAGTTTTGTCATAGAACTATTTTCGGATGTTGCGATGTCGAACGACTCCTCTTCACAGCTTCTGGCAGACTCATCAGGCCCATCTCACCCCTTGCCGTTTCCTGCCGATGACCTGTTTAATGCCTTTGCCGCCATCCGTCATCTTCACCCGAAACAACTCCGCCTGCTTGAATACCTCAATAGCCGGCGGGATACCGCGAGGCCGGCTCAGACAGTTCCATTAAGCTATGCCCATCTCCATCATGCGACAAGCATTACTATCGAGCATATCCGTCGAAACGGACTCCATCGACTCTTTGCCAGTGGACTCCTTAGTGTTGTTCTGCAAGGGCTTGGAGGAACCATCTATCGCATTCACTATTCCGCTCCCGTTCTGAATCAGGTATTGGCCAAGGTTGCCGGCGCCACCGAGCTCAGCTTTGCTGAGAACACGCCGACAACGCAGTCGACCACCCCATCGTTACATCGTGAATTGCACGATCTCGAAGCCCATCTGAGCCTGCTGAAGCAAATTCAGGCAAGTCGAGAATCTGTTCGACGGGAATCCTTTCTGGCGCAACTCCGACCAGAGCAGCTCCAATGGCTGGCGACCAGCGCCCAACAGACCATCGATGCACAAGAAGGCATCCGATTCGTGCGTGATCGCTTTCCGCTCTATGAACAGGAGCGAGCTCGACTGATCGATGAGTGGATCGCTCGACACGCCTATGGACAAGCCGTACCGACATCCCCCTTTCCCACCACCCGGGAGTCCCAATCATGAACCACCATCTCTTTCAGTCGAATGCGCTGTTATCGCTCCTCTTCTTCAGCCTTGGCATGCTCCTATCGAGCCCGGCGTCATCCCTTTCAGCTGAATCCGGATCGACCCGCACCACGGATCCAACAACCGGACTATCGTTCGTTCACCCTTCAGCCTTTCATCTAGCGAGATACCAAGACAATGCGCTTCTCCAGCCCGCTCAACGGGAAGCTCTTCCGCGCGTGCTTGTCCTTGTCGAGAACACTCTCCATCATGGACAGACCCCAATAGCGATTGGCAGCCTACCGGTCATCTCTCTTAAGGCGAGGTTCCTAGGTTCGAGACTCAGTGGAATCCCCACTTCCTAAGAAAGACAGAGTCAACCTTCCCTCAGTTCCGTTGACACCCAGTTAAGCCACCACTATCCTCGCCTAGAACTCGGAAGGGAACGCTCAGTACTCCCCTCCCACTCTCCTTGACACTTCTCCACGGACGTCCTAGCCTTCGACGTATAACAACATGTGTGGACGCTTTACCAAAACGGCTTCGCCAGCGGAGATCGCCCAACAGTTTGACGTCGCCGTCCCTCCCCTCTTCACTGCCCATTACGAACAACTCTGGCACATGCGTCAAACGACCGCTTTCGACCCAAAGCCGAAGCACACGACCGACGGCTATCTGGGCTGCTGCCGGGTTCATTCATACACCTAATTCGGAGTCTTTGAAACAGGCAGCAGCCCAGTTGCAGTTACAAGTAGTATGGTAAAGGCGAGTGCGGACGGATCTAAGAAAGAACCATTTATAAACCTATCGATCGCGATCTCAGCCAAGGCTCTCGGAAAACAACAGTCCGGGGTTACCAGTCTAGCCGCAGTTGGCGAAGGTGTCTTTTCTGTTCCGAATGTTGAAATTGGGAAGGACGGCAAACCGTATAGGTGCAAACCTAAAGAGACCGACAAAGACGAATTGCCTATATGCCCCGAGTCTGACCTCGTGGCTTATCCTGTGGGAAAGGGTCCTTCGTCAATTACAGTCAGCGTGGCGGAAACCGGAAATGTTGATATTGATTTTGACCAAACTACGGAAGAACTGAGAGCGATAAAAGAAGCTTTAGGGCCAGCCATAAAGGACTCGCTTAAAGAAGCTTTAAAATAATCCGCGACGCATCCCAGGCTTCTCGCCTTCAATGAGATCCAACGCGAAAATGCAATACATGATCATTGACGATATTCTTGAACTCCTGAACGCGAACGGCCTGACCTCACATCAGCCGTTAAACCTGCTCAAGCGATTGGGCGGGATCATAGAGGTGGGGCAACGATTGGCGAAGGGGACGACGCACTGAAAGGGATATTAGCATGCTGCCAAGAGAAGAACTGAATCCAATTTCTTCATTCTTTCAAGGGTGGGTAGATAAAGCAAGAATCCTGCATTCCTACTATTTCACTGCGCGAGCTGTGATGCAGGGTACGCCCCTGCATGATTATTCATTAGAAGAGCTTAGCGCGAATAGGTTCATGAGGCCTTGGAGCTTCAACCTTATGGCGACAGCTATCGCGAGTTTCCCAGCAATGATTCTTATCAATTGGTATGGCCCTAAGGGTCTGGACCCCGCTATCCTGGGCACGCTAGACGAACGTACGAACTTCGTACTGCAAAAGACGATAGAAATAGCAGAAACATTATCGGCCGCAATCCCCCCAGTACTGCTCACGCTTTCTGCCTACTCTGCTAGCTGGGCTTCCCTAGGAGCCAAGAAGCATGAAAGTGCAGCGTTTCATAGGGGTGTGCGAGCATATCTCTACTACGATGGCGCGTATGGCTTGGTGGCGGAAATGTTCCTTTCAATTTATTACGTTTTTGGTGCGTTGGGCATAAGTCCTTTAATAAATTTAGGTGATGAGCCAAGAACAGTTTACCTGTTTGTAAACACGATACTATTTTTCACCCTGCACGCGTCGGCGCTGTTAAGTTGTTTTTACTTGATATGGGTGAAATACGATTTGATTGGCCCTTCGTTGTTTAAAATGAACGGATGGGAGGAGCCTCACTATCCTTGGATGCGATATATCGCGTTAGTGTTGTTTGGGCTGGTGCTCATGCATTATCTACTTCTATTGATCCTCATGGTCTTAGCCGCTCTTGCTGGGAAGGCTTGGGGCTATTTCCACTTCGCATTTCTAGACTGGTTTCCAAATTGAAGGCTCATGGCCCAATATCTCGAATTTTGGCTAAATGAACCTTTGTTATAGCTATTCTATTGGTCTTCTCCTTTCAAGTCTCGGGCGCTGACTTCTCCGGCCCAGTAGTCTCAATCCTCGACGGCGGCACCAACGAAGTCCTGCACAACCAGCGCCCTGAAAGTATTCGCCTCAGCGGGATCGACTGTCCCGAGAAGGGGCAAACCTTCGGCCAGAAGACCAAGCACGCCGCCTCAGACCTCGCCTTTGGCAAAGACGTGACCATCCAAATCCACGGGCACGACAAGTACCAGCGAACCCTTGGAGGCGTGATCCTGCCTAATGGCATGAACCTCAATCAGGAACTCGTCAAGCAAGGCTGGTGCTGGTGGTATCGGAAGTATGCGCCGGGAGATACGGCGCTGGAAGGGTTAGAGAGGGACACGAGTGAGGCCAAGAAGGGTTGTGGGCTGATCCGCAGCCGGTGCCGCCGTGGGTGTGGCGGAAGAAAAGCCGTTGAGACCAACGTATTTGTAGTAGTTCAGACTCGACCTGGCAGTCAGTATCAGCTATCGACCCTGAGCCGAAGTACACGACCGAAGGCTATCAGGCGGGGGATTTAAGGAAACATTCTGGATTTCTTGCCGCCGAAACTGAATCACTATCTGCGGAAATTCAGAATGTCCCCATTTCGTCCCCTCCGCATATCGAGTGGCGCGCGATGTTTCATATAGTAGAACCAGAAGCCAACATATCCCATCGTGGCTAAGTAGCACAACGAGATCGTCATACCTGCCCAACCGCCGACTTGCAGTACCTCACCTAGATTCCATCCCTGCTCAGGCGTGGGTTTTACTCCATTGAGCACGTACGACCCTGCATAGGATGCGATCGCTGCCAGAACGAATGCCAGAACGCCGCGGCCTACACGCCACCAGACCGTGCCCCAAAATCCACCGTCGGTCTTGAGAAAGAGGCGCTGGCCGGCTTGGCAAGCGGTGGCGATATCATAGGCACCATAATCCATCTCAGGAATACGCTTGGGCAACCAAAGCCATCTCCATGTTCGCTCCACCCGGTAGTCCCGCAGCTCGTTCAGCCAGATGAGAATGCGCCGCCACGCCACTACTCCACGGACCAAATTCGCCAACAAGCCAGCACGGGGTTTCCAGCGATCGAGCAAACTAGACCGACCTGCATGACCAGTGTTCTCATCACCGGGCCCTAACTCTTTGGCGTAACCTCGGCGGAAGCTAGGCAGCACCCACAACAGGATTGCCCCAGCAATGGCGGCGGCATAGGCCAACGCGAATCCTTTTATCTTCAAGCTAATCCACCCATAGCTGAGCAACGAGCCGGTCAACACGGCGGAAAAGAGCGGAATTCTGAAATAGGCCCACACCAGTGCGGTAGCGTAGACTTCTGGCACATCCACAAACTGTTTATTGACAAACCAACCGGGGGGATGACCATCGATCACTTCGCACAACAGACCTTTAAACAACTCACGGTCTTTCCAGTACTGCACATGCGCCGCACCGGGAATAGGATACCGTCGAAAGACGACGTCACGATAGGCGATCTGATCCTGCTCGTACCGAAACACCTTGCGGTAGTTTTGGCACTCCGTGGTTGTGTCGAGATGATGGCCAACCGGATCCTGCTCATCACACAAGTTATAATGGAGAATTTTTTGAGTCGGTTCGTCCAACCAATCCTCAGCCCAATCCTGTTCGAAATCCCCGTGCATGAGCCCCATATGGCGGTAATTATGGTGCCAGAGCACATGAAACTTGTCGATCGGCGAGCCAAGCGACACGAAATGTCGGACCTGCGCCCGCCATAACAGCGGAGGGATGGTCGGTGTGTCCAATTTCAGACTTGGATAGACTCCCGTCAGCACGGACCAATCGTGATGGCCATCAGGCAGGCCTGCCCCACGTGGTTTATCCCGGATCTCCTGCAGCAAACTTCGCCACGAAGCCTCCTCGTCAGGATCGCGTTCAGTGTAGCCAGGGAAAGGGATAGAGGTAGCAGCGTGCCTCGTGCTGCCGGAACGTATGGCAGGGTTGGCAAACGCATAGACCAACGCATCGAAACTCAGCACGGTACCAAGGCTGTGAGCCAACACGGTAAACACAGGTGGCACATACGGCTCCTCAGCAGTCTTCCGCTCGAAGCGGCACCATTGCGCGTAGTCACGCAGAACAATTTCGTCCAACATCCAGTGAAAGCGCCGCACGGCTTGGCCGCGTGTCCGAGCATAGTCTCCGTAGAGGTGCACGTCCCCGATAATACTATTGAAGACTAAATCGTCGAGAGCATGCGATATCTTCTTGAGCAGCATCCTCGCTGGCAGAACGGAATCATTGATTTCTTGAAGTAACGGCATGGCCCAGATCGGCAGCCAGTTAATCGGAGTAAACGGTGGAGAGAGCCGTTTAACGCGCGATTTGGCCCATTCTTCCGGCGGTGAACTGAAGGCTTTCGCATGTTCTTGAAGGATGTCTGCCCAGCGTAGGTCTACGAACCGGAAATTGCGCCCAGACATTGCCCCCGATGCTCGCGTACCATCGAAGATGCCGGTGTTGTCCTGCGGATTGACCGGAATGCCGCCAAATTCAGTCCAGCCTTGCCCACCACCGGCACGGCGAATGGATTGCGACGATAGGTCGGCGGGCATCAACCCTTCTAGACGAACCGGATGCATGGGGCCGGACCGCGCTTCAGCAAACCGATGGACGACTTCAACGGTCGTTTCATTGTGGCGTTGCTCGCCGATACCATGGACTACAACAACATAGTGTCGCGAGGATCGTTGTGAGGGAGTCGAGGCATCCATATTAATTTTGAACGGGTTGGGCCTGCTAATGATACACTGCTAACTAGTCGTTTCGCTATGCTAGCCTCCGGCAGCCAAAGATTGGGTTGCCGGCTAACGAAACCCCATCATACTTCTATTTGTTCATCCCTGAAGCTGAACGCACTGCTTATTAAAAACGTCTGGCCACAACTTTTCATAAGTTTCGTTTCCTCGTTTTTCTGCTGGGGGCAAGACGTAGGGACATTGCACTTTGACATCAGTAGGGAAATCAATCCCCATCCAATAGTCTGGAGCGTCGCGGCTTGGTCAGGGACAGGTGGGAGGTTCTGGGACGTCGGGCGTCCTTCCTAGGAGGCTCCAGCTCCGTTTCTCTTGAACGTCGAAGCGGTACGGTTCTTGGCGCGCCTGAATATAGGACGGCGAAAACAATCCGGTCCGAATACTGAACTCATCGGTCATGGCCTCGCAGTGGACGGTCAGTGACAAGGGTCCGGCCTGTAGGTCGGTGGTTTTTGAGACAGATTGGACTTCTCCGCAAATGGCGCCTTCGGCCACGGTGCCGGGTTGCTCATGGATGCGGTCCTGTCCGGGAGTACCGCGGAAGACGATGCCGTTTTCAGTTTCGTCGAAATGAATCCGTCTGGTACTGCAAGCGGTCATTAACAGAATCGGACCGGCTTTGGGGGCGCCGATGAGCTTCTCAGTTTTTGACCAGTAGATGACCGAATTGCGCGGATCTCCTTCAGAGTTTACCGTGCCCAGCTCGGCGTGATACAGGGAATGGGTACAGCTGGGGAGAACCATCAACGCAATTGACCAGGCGATATTTCGAGCAATGGTACGCATACCGTAACCCTCTTAATTTGTGACCATATCAAATAGGCCGTCGCCGACCGTGGGATTGTCCCAATAAGCCACGTGCGCCAACAGCCAGACTTTTCCGGTATCCACCGGGCGATCGCGGATGACCCATCCCTGCTTGGGGGAGGGCGAGCGGTACTTTTCGGCGATTTCGTAGCCGGTCAAGTTTTGCCCGAACATTTTGCCTGAGACGACCGGATCGGTCCGATCCCAATAGTTGACCCATCGAAACATCTTGTCCCCTTCTCCCAAAGCGTGAACCCTTTTCCGTCCTTTGTTGAACATGGAAAGCCCGATGGGAGAGCCGAGCGTAATCAAACCTTGCACCGGCCAGGTCCGACGGGACTGTCGCTCGAAGAATGCTTCCTCGGACATCAGGTCGTTGATGACGTCGAAAGCGTAAATAGAGCCTAAACTGTGGGCGACCACATAACAGGGATTGCCGGCGTCAAAAATCTCCAGAATTTTGTCCTTGAATCCTTGTCTGATTTTCGCCGCGGTGCTCGTGTCCAGCCTCGCGGTGACCACATCGCCGATCAGGTCAATGGCCGTTGACGTCAGCGCCTGCCCGACGGGATTGGCCACGATCAACTTGATCAGTTTCTGGTATTTGCTTTGGGCTTGATCGTTGAGGTCTTCATAGCGGAACAGGTCGGTGGTGAATTTGAGCGGCATGTTGCCTAAACGGCTTTCCAGAAGTTGCTTGATCAATTGGTGTTGGTTCAGATCCGCGCCGTCACCGGTTTGAACGCCGTGAATGACCAGAACGGTTCGTGGTTTTGTGGGATCCACCGCCATAGGATTCTCCTTTGATTTGGTGTCGCGCGACTGCTTCCTGTTGTATCCCGCATCCAGCGAGACCTGACGCCGCGGCCCGCTCGATTCAGCCCCCCAACAAGATGACGCAATGCTTTGTCTGGGTGCTGGAAAACAACAACAAACGGCTGGTTTCCTTGATGGTTACCGTGACGACTCCGGATTGTTTATGCAACCGCATATAGGTGTGTGTGCCCGTGGAAAAGCTGTCGCGAAGGCGTTGTTCAAGAATCAACGTGTCACCCTCGGAGTTAACCGTCACGAAGGTATCGTCCGGAGCGTCAAAATACATGCCATCTCCGATGGACGTCGAAGGCGTGTATGCCCCGCGGATTGTAAAATATTCCTTTCCCGGTTCGGAAAAATCCAGGCGCACGCGACAGGTCTCTCCATACTCCGGAGGAGTGTCCACATAGCGCCCCTGAAATTCCGCAACCGGCTCCGTGACCTGGAAAAACTTTTTGACGGCCGCTGAGGCCTGCTGCTTCAATGTGGCGACCGAATATGCGGGCATAGTCGTCAGAAGCAAAAACGAAATCAGCACGAATGGAATCATCGGTTCCCGTCGAGCGCCGATTCCGCAATTTTTCACATGAGAAAAATGGACCAAGAAGATATCAATGTGCCGACCACATCATTGTCGGGCTTTACTGTTCAAGCAGACAGGCTGATAACGCACAAGATCCATGACGACAGGACGCATTCTCTGAAATCTTGCGGAAGAAGTAAAGGTCAAAGTGCCACGCGTAATCCATGCCACATTCTTCCAACAAACCGATACACATCTGGGCGATGCACCGGCACGCGCTTTGCGTGGCCGGTGATCTTTGTCGTTATTGCGGCAGCGCTGAGGACCGCTTTAGTGTCGCGCAATCTCGGCGCCGAACTTCCGCTCGTGGCCGAGACTTGCCGGTCAATATGTGTGCTCTCTTCCATCGTTTGTCAGAGCAAACCTGTGCTCTTACAGCTTACGGCCATGCAATTTTCTATCAGCATCAGAACTTCCATGGTTCATTTATTTCTTTCTTCTTTGCCCCGTCCTGAGATTTGTGAGGGCCTCTCTACTTCCGTAGTCTCCATCCTCGACGGCGACGTCATCGAAGTCCTGCACAACCACCGCTCTGTATCGTTTTCGTTCACCTCGTATCGGTACTGATACAAGCCCACACCACACCCAACCGTTTCTTCGTGCAATATCCCTGATTCTCCACTATGCAATGACCTGAGCATAGTCGGCACGATGGTTGCGGAGATCCTTGTTAGCACCGTACCTCACTCAAGGAGATACCGTCATGTCGAATGCCCCAACATTTTCAACGAGTGCCCCCGTCGCTCCCGGCATCTATCTAGACGAGATTGATCCTGGTGCCCCTGATATGCCTGCTGTCACGCGCGAGTTGGCCAGGGCCTCGCTAGAGCAAATCTGTGAAAGTGAGCTCGCCGGGTGTGTCTACGAGGAGAATACGCCAGAGACGCGAGCCCAGCTCACAGCGACCTTGCGCGGGCATCTGGTGATGCGGTGGGCGAAAGATCAGCTCAAAGGGCAGTCTGCACAAGAAGCTTTCTTTCTCCGGTGCGATCCCACCACGACAACACAGACTGACCTCGATAATGGGTTTCTGATCTGTGAAGTTGGCATGGCCCCGGTCAACCCGTCGGAGTTTGTCGTCTTCCGCATGCTCATCCGGTTCGCGCCCAGGCCGTAAGCCTCTCGCCAGGCTCTGGGAAGCCTGCTAGCATGCGGCTTATGCGCTTGGTCTGGACGATCCTTGTCACCTTTTGGCTTGTAGGTGCTGCTAGCGCTGGTGAATTCACTGGCACGGTTGTCAACGTGCTGGATGGCGACACCATTGAAGTCTCTCGGAATCATCGCACGGTCAAGATTCGTCTCAACGGCATCGATGCCCCAGAGAAGGGACAAGCCTACGGTCATCAGTCCGCGCTCTTCGTGGCCACACAGACATTCCTTAAAGAAGTGACTGTGCAGTCGCATGGGCTCGACAAGTACGGTCGCACCATCGGCGACGTGTACTTGTCTGACGGAACGCAGATCAACAAAGAGCTAGTCAAGGCGGGGTTAGCGTGGTGGTACTGTAAATACTCAATGGACCAAGCCCTTGCCCAGCTTGAGCTCGAAGCCAGAGAAGCCAGAGTTGGCCTCTGGCAAGACCCGAAGCCTGTTCCGCCATGGGTGTTTCGCAAGCGACAACGTGGGCAGTCGGTCAGTCGCGATGAGATGTCGTGCCTTCCCCTTGCGCCCATCCCCAGCAATGGCATTCATTTACCGTTACAACCGGAAGCGCAAGAGCTTGTGACGCTGCCTGTGGTCGGAAACAAGCGAAGCGGGAAGTACCATCTGCCGCACTGCTCAGGGTACAGCCAAGTTAGTATCAAGAATCGCGTAGAGTTCGCAAGTGAAGCCGAGGCGGAAGCGGGAGGATTTCTCAAAGCAGGGAATTGTCCGTGAGAGGAGGTCATATGAGAGCCTTGTTGAACGTACTCATGTCTGGATGGGTCTTTTGGATGAACGTTGGGTTTGCCGATGAATTCCCGTTTGGGAAGGATAAATGGAGGATTGAGGAGGCCTATGAATCGCGCGCTGATTGTCACCAGGCTAGGGCTGATTCAATGAAAAAGTCCATTGAGACACTCTCCGAAAATGGCATTGCAGTTAAGATCTTTCCGGCCCTGCTTATTCATTCAGGGCAAGATGGAAGAGCATTCTTTTCCCACTACTACTGTCTCCCCGCCGAATTGGATCCAAGGCCACGAGGCTAAGGCGGAAGTGGCAGGGGATCGAGTGGCGGGGAACTGTCCGTGATGATTGCCGGTGCCGCCGTGGGAGTGGCGGAAACGTAAGTAACTGTCAAATCCCTGAAAGACCCCCTAGGAGCGTGCACATGTCAAAATCTAATCAGTCTTTCGCCGAACGGATGAAAGAGTATCAGATCGCCTGGGCTAACAAGAACGGCCTCAATCACTTGCTAGATCCACGAAATAATTCGCAACCATCATGGGTCTTGAATCGAGAACACAAGACCAGAAATCTACAGAACCCTACGTGGTGGCAATACATCGAAGGGAGAGAGCACAAGTGGGCTCGGAGTCTCCTTTCAAGTCAGTGTTTTGCAGTGAATTTATTTGGCCCGTTAGTAGCGCAACCCCTTCTGGCAAAACGAGTACTTGAAAATCTGCTTCCACATCGAACACTTGAGAAGGACGTTGAAGTTTCCGTCCTATTCGAACACACGCCAGAGGGAACGCGAAAGTGGTTAGGAGAGACCAAGACCCGTCAGCCGACACAGGTGGACGTATTATTCTCTGTGACGCGGAGGAGGAGGCTAATGGGCTATCTTCTCGTAGAAGTGAAATTCACGGAACCTGAGTTTGGGTCCTGTCGAGGAGCAGTTCCTTCTACACCAACGAAACCTGGCAACCGAGATTCGTCTCGGTGTATCAACCTTCAGTCCGTACTCGCAAGCCCCAAACAGATGTGCTGGATGGCTGAACCTGGAAATGGACGGCACTATTGGGACTTCATGCTGTCTGCTGCCACTCCCTTCGCGTTCACTTCAGCGGTGGCTTGTCCGTTTCGGCAAAGTCTTTACCAGTTGATGAGGAACCAGGTTCTGGCTCTTGCGCTAGTCCAAAACACATCCGCTGACTGGGCCGAATTTGGGGTGTGTCTTCATCCTGGGAACACAAAGGTTCGTCAACTCTCGGATGCTGTGTTAGGACATTCAGACGCATTGGACGCGTTCAATGCGATCCTTCCCAATAATACGAAAATCATCGAAATTCTTCCATACACCATCATGGAACTTGCTAGGGGAAATGACCCGGCTTTGTCAGAGTGGGCGGATTGGATGCGATCTCGCTATGATCTTCATTTGTGATCCAGGATCATCTCAATCTGAATCGGCGTCAGCAACGAGCGTGGATGATGCTGACCCACCCAGCGAATGGCGTCTCTCCCAGGGATTCCGATCACCTTCATGGCAAGAAAGATGGCAAAGAGTGCAGTACGGCCAATACCAGCAGAACAGTGGATCAAGGCACTCTGAGAAGCAGTAGCATGCCCAATCGTTCTCATGATGGCCACGTCTAAAAGTTCATACGAAGGAATCCCGTAGTTTGGTATTGGCAAGTGGATCACTTCGAAACCCTGTGTCGAGTAAAACTCGGGAAGGTTACGTTGTGTTTGTTCTAAATATTCGTCAACTTCCGCAAGAACCACCACGACAGAAATATCCTGCCTTTTCAATTCAGGAAATAACTCACCGTCCTTATCATACGTTCCAAAAGGCATGGGGCTACCGAAGACACGGCCAGGCAGACCCAATGGAAATTCCGTGAAGGTCTTCATGGATCACGCTCCAACTGTCAGAGGAAGAAGGGAGAATAGTATGGCCAGATCGTGTCCTTCAAACAACCATTATCCCTACCCGCCCCTTGCGCCTCCTTCGGTATCCTCCTAGAATGCATCTTCCTGGGAGGCCCCTATGCCCTTCTCGATTCGTCCCTACCGTCGCCTCCCTGTTAGGCAATAAGGTTAGGACGACATTATGATCAACTGAAGGAGATTTTATGCCTACACCAGACTCCCGGCATGAGAGAAGGAGTGAGAATGAACCCTATATTGAGGAACATACTTTTTACAGCAAGGAAGAGGATAAAAGCGGGAGTCCATTAAGGACGTACCATGTTCGACGGGTTGATGTTGGGCACGGCTGGAGCTACGAAGTAACTATGGAGGTTGTCGCGAAAGACGCGGCTGCCGACATTTTAGGTAGGAGCGCAGGTCAGAAGGAAAATACAAGAGCCATATGGGAGCAAATCTGGCGCTCGCAGGAATAATGATAAGTTGATTTCAGGAGACCTCCACACCGAACGGTTCACCCCAAATGACTGTGCTAAAATTGTGCTAAAAGGCTTCGCAAAGCATCGAATTGTGCAGAATCAATTGACTGCATAGAAACTCTCCAAGCCTACGATTTTTCACGCGAAAGTGGGGAAACCTTCGCAACAACGAGCCCTTTGAAAAATCGGCCTTTTGTCCCTCTCGATGTACTCACCGGACCTCGCGCCGCCTTCAATCAAGTATTCTTAAAGCCGGAGTTTCGCAAGACCATCGGTTCCCGGATTGTGTACGAATTGCCGACGCACCAGGGGCCCCTGCATCAACAAGTGTTTTATTACCTGGTCCCGCTCAGCACGGATCGGATCGTCGAAATTGCCGGCCACCGCTTTTATTTCACGCCCGGGCAAACCTCCGGGCCCGCCAAAGCAACACATTACGACACTGTGATTGCCAATCTTATTGCCTCTCTTACTCCAGGCACCTTGTAATCGACCCAGACACAACTCGTTACACTTTACCGAGGCGTCCACCATGTATGACCAGATCATAAATAAACTAGCCTCTTCCCATTCAGCTGCGTATTCCGACCCAAGCCGGCCACTGATTCCGACGCAAGTCGGCCACCCAT
>ERZ1292630.12-Hain-H41-02um-R3-12-length-262535-cov-10_pt2 | contig 117239 bp, 125 predicted proteins | sample MGYA00564408_ERZ1292630 | MGnify/ENA primary metagenome ERZ1292630 (study PRJEB36523, sample SAMEA6512641) | groundwater metagenome | collected 2019-01-08 | study: AquaDiva: Metagenomics assemblies of 32 groundwater samples
CCTCGTGCTATACTAAACACATAATTTTTCCTATGCACATACCATCTACGTCGATGATAGTGGTCGGTTCACTCACGGTTACGCTCATGGCCACCTCAATGGTCGCCATTGCTGCACCTGCTCCAGTCCTCAATCCTGTTCGCCCAGGCGAAGCACGCGTTCTAGACAAAGGACTCACCGTGAAGTCGTTCAAAGACGCTAACTACAAAGGCAAATTCCCCGCACCAGAAGGTGTGGTGCTCCAAGGCACATACGGCGCAGACAAATACAAAGAGCCAACAGGATCTGGTACGTACAAGTTCCGCGTCATGACTGATGCGAAGCTCCCATTGGCATGCCTGGACAACTCGCGCATCATCATTGGCAGCAAGGGCAAGACGTATGATCGTGGTTGGTTCACCGGATACGACATTGCGAAGTCCGATGCCGCGCAGATCATCCAAATCTACAACGACAAGCCACGCGGCGCTGGTGCAGGCAACAAATTCTTCGATGAAGGATTCCGCAAAGGATACGCGTTCAGCTTCAACGGCGGATTCGAGACTGCTGCACGCTACAACTGCCGCAAGCAGATGCAAGACGTCAAGCGTGTAGACGCAGACGGCTGGATCAAGTACGACAAAGGCAACGTAGCATTTCTCACCAAGCGCACACCGAGCATCGCATCCTTCGCACTCCCTGTGCTCCCCTATGCATCTCTTGACGAGCGCGCAAGTGGACTTCTCAAGATCCCTAACGCGTGGGTCGCAGGTCTGAGCAGCGTAACGCCAGAGTCTTCGATTGAAAAAGCAAATCCAAAGGCTGGTCGCGTCAACCTCTCACACATCGAAGCATTCGAAAGTGCTGACGCAGACGACCGGGCCATGACCACAACCCAGTTCGGCAACGACCTCTACGCAGGGATGAAGACACAATCCGAAGCAGCATTCGCAAAGTATCGCGATCGAATTTGCAACGTGAGCGAAGCCTCGATCGAGGACAAGACCTACGCTGGCCAGACCTACACCCTCGTGACATTCTACCGATCGTGCACAGGCAAAGCAGTGAAGGAAGCTGAGTGGAAGCTCCTCGCATTTGCACTCACCAAGTCTCCATCAACGGGCAATCTCGTAGGATTCTTCTTCTCCACTCCACATTCAATCAAGAAGGCAGGAGCAGACGAAGTTGATATGACGAAGTTCCCAAGCGTACCATTCATCGAACAGTTCCTCGGCAAAGTCGTGATCAAATAGTCGCGACTCGAGACCAAATGCAAACGACCTGCAGTGGATATACCCTGCAGGTCGTATTGTTTGCGACGCGCTTTCACACGCCCACAGTTGCAACTACTTGCAACTACTACACAACCCAGTGAGAACGAGATTGTGATCATTCACCGTGAACCCTTTCAACTTCGACACAGAGATTTTGCATTCTACGCAGCGTGCCTCACGGCAACTGGTGCACACGGCGTGGTGATGGTGATCTTCGTGGCCGTGCAACTCATAATATTGCTCACCTTCGAACACGATGCTCGGGTGAATCATATCCAGCTCCTTGAGCAGTTGGAGTGTGCGATACACGGATACCGTATCAATAGGCTTGAGCGCCTTTGCAATCTGCGCAGCAGCAAAAATCCCATCGAGATTCTCGATGTACTCAATGATCTCACGACGCGGACCGGTGAGCTTTGCGCCAGACTCTCGAACATGTTCTGCGATAGATGCCATATGGCGACAAGTATACCGCGTGACGAGACTCGCGTCCACGCGATATACTCATACTCTATGAACACATCCTCCCCGACCTGGAGCAATACCCGCGCAGCAGCACAGATCTCGATACAAATATTCAACGACTTCGCGGATCGTCATGAGATGGCAAATCAGCTCCTCGCTGACCACATTGGATTCAAATGCGCCTCGAGTGAGGAATTCACATCGATGCGTGCGCTGCTCGAAGACGCTTCTGTCTATACATACCAATCCATCATCTCGGCTCGACGCATCGCGATTTGCAGACTACGTGAACCATTCCCAACTGCATGTGGCCCCGTACACTTCGTCGAACTCTCTGATCAGAAGCCAGACCTCAGTCAAACAAGTGGATTCGATCACATCGAAGTCTATCCCGCAGACCACGACGTACAACGCGCAGTAACACTATTACAGTCACGAGGTGTCGAGATCGCGCAGTCGCACCGCCCACATCACAGCACATTCGACACGCGACTCTCACCCACGTTCACTCTGCGCATCGAGCATGAGCCACTCATAGTGAAGATCAAAGACACAGAAATGCACTAGTTCCATTGACATTTTTCGCCAATCTGCTACGCTCTGGACCACCACAGCCATTGGAGGCGTTCATGAGCAAGACAGTTCAACCCAACAAGCGTTCCTACGACGAGAAAGCCGAAGGCGCACTGCACACTGCGAGAATGTGCGTAAAACGCAAAAGAGACGAGGGCCACACTGATCCAACAACAGCACTCAAGAACTTTCTGTACTACGCATGGCGCGCAGGCAGAAGCATTGAGAGCTTTGGCACAACGGACGCAGAACTGCGCGAGATCGCACGCACCTACGAAGTGAACACTGGCGACCGCATCTTGCGACGGCTCAGTGGCAAGGGCAGCTACAGTCCGAGACAACGCCACAACCTGATCGAGGACGCGCGACGGATCTTCGCCAACGCCGGACTCTCCCAAGCAGAAATCGACCAGCGACTCCGACCGTACCCTCGATGACTGTTCGTACAACACCCTACTGAGGATTTCAGTAGGGTGTTCTCATTTTGTGACGCCGCACGTTGCTACCGCTTCTTGTAACTCACTGGCGTTGCAACATCCCACACAATCTCGAAGAGTGCACGAAGAATATTTGCTAGCACACTACTTTCGATAATAGCAGTCATGCGATTGGGGCGCTGTGGCAGCGCAATCACGACATTATTGTCATAGACCGTCAGCTCGCCACCAAATTGCATGAGCCCCTTCGCCTGATCCTTCGTCACCCATCGATACACGGTATACGGAGACGGACGATACGTACGAATCCACTCACGTCCCTGCGGCGTGTCGAGCAGGAGGATTCGCTCTTTAATTTTTAGTTTGTTGCGATTGCGGTTGTACGAGCGCGCCCAATCCCACAACTCTGGATCTTGCCAGCACTCCACATCAGTCACAGAAATAATCTCGCCCGTGGCCTGCAATGATTCCTCGTACAGCCGCGTAACACCCTGCACACCTTCCTGATACCGAATCACTGGCTTTTCATTGTCCTTGTATAGCGCGACAAGATCTGGAAGTAATTGCTCCGCGCTCGCCACATTTCGCTCCCACTGATTTTTCTTGTTCTTCACGTACTGCAAGAAGCTGCGCGGATGTTCTGCTGTGTACTTGCGCTTCATTTCTGAACCACTAGTTCGTGTCACCAACCCCAGGAGCCCAAGACGTTCGAGAATAGAGTACCCAAGCGTGCGTGTGATCTGCGCCTTCTTTGTGATTTCAGTAACCGTAGCGGGCCCCAGTTCTAGGAGAGTGAGGTACACACATGCCTCGTTTTCTTCTAGGCCATAGGAGCGTAATGCAGTATGGAGCATAGAAATGCAGCATACTTCGTGGGACTTTTTTTGTCAAAATGGATTTACAATTTTCATTATTTTGTTATTTTTTTGCTAAACACTGAATAGAAAAGTTATATATTTTGTCCAGCTGCATTTTCAAAAATGACGTATTTACTATGCTGGATGCGGACATGCCACAACAAGGAGAAGTGCATGGGTAACTCGACATATAGCTCGATCATCGATCCCTCATTGTATTGCCGGATCATGGACGATCATTTCTGTCTCGCTGAGGCAGACGCGGCAGCGATCAGGTTCGTGGAATCATTTCGAGACAACCCGCACTGGAACGGGTACATCATGGAGGGAGGGTCTGGCCCCGGACGATTCACGAATAAGCTACACGAGGCGGTGTCTGATGTCACCGTCATCGCAGTAGATCATGATGTCATGTACCAGGGCTACGCGCGAAATCACTGCAAGCATCGCAATCGTGTGCAGTACATTTTCGGAGATTGCACCAAGCCGCAGAGCTGGCTCTCTGTTCCACTCATCGTGCTGCAAGGTGTCTTCCACCACTTCCCCACCCAGGACGGGACGCGGGCTCGCGCGCTCCAGACGTTCCGATCCTTCTTGCCATCCGGTGGTCGACTCATCGTCAGCGACGAGTTTCTGGCTCCGTACGAAGACGAAGAGCAACGAATGTGCAACGCGATCCAGTGGTACAGCCATGTCATCGCACTCGCACAACCCGCGCTTGCCGTTGAGGAGGCCAAGACACTTCTCGACGATCTTCCGAAGCTCGCAGGACCCAAAACGCGTCACCAGATCAACCTGATCATCCAAACATCGGTCACCATCAAGGAACTGGTGACCGATGGTCAACTCCTGGCGGCGCGTGACGCTTCCCTCCAACTCTATTCCGCGCTACTGCGCATGCGCCCCGCGCGCGCACCGCTTGATTGGACCATGTCACTCTCTCGCGGCGACGAGAAGTGCGACGTACGGCGGTTCCTAGAACTCGCCACACCGTACTTCAAGGTCGTCTCCAGCGAGTCCTTCGGACCCATGGAAACCTGCGGCGGCTTCGTGGTCTTCGAGTTCGAAGCCATTTAGCCAAAAACAACTCCACCCTGCACGACGTGAACATTGTGCAGGGTGGACTATTTTTGTAGGAAGTAATGTATCGAGAAGACACTACACGGGTTCGAACTCCATGATCATCGGCAGATGATCAGACAATGGCAAATCTGGAACCTCGAATCTCGTCTCGCGTACACCACTGGTGACAAACGTATAATCTGCGAACTCCTGCCAACCCCACTTCCCAGAACCATACGTCGGATGGGCAATACGCATCTGCGTTCCGCGCGTCGTCGTAATTGCATATTCCTTCACAAGATCGCGATATCCTGCATCAACAAACATCTGCAACGACACCGTCCCAGGTAGCATATTGAAATCCCCCATCACAATCTTCTCCCCAGGTTGCGCCTGCATGAACGCCAATACACGACGCGATTGCTCCAACCGCTCTGGAGAATCCAACTTGTCATATGGCCCGCAGGTGCCATGGACATTTGCAATGGTGAGAAGCGTCCCGTTCACGTCGAACTGCACAGCAAACATATTACTTGGCACCGTCCCATAGTCCCCTGGAATGAACCCGTTACGCGTACCGCAAATCAGTTGCTCTTCGGTTTTTAGCACGGTACGTGTCTTGCGAACAAATGTCGCACTGCCAGCAGTAATCGGTTCGACAGTCGTCATTGTATGATCATAGTACTCTTGGACTGGAGCAAAATACGCATGGAAATCAGGCAGCGCTCCACACAACTCCTCGTATAGATTCGCGCGCGACCCACTGCTCACCACTGGCCCAATCGGCGAATCCAATACTTCCTGAAAGCAAAACACATCTGTCGTTGGTGCATGCTCCCGCACAAACGCCATCAACGCATCGAAGTAGCGACCACCCCAAATGTTGAACGAGATCATCTTCATACACCTTGCTGTTTCAAATTTTCTTTAAGTCGATCCACTCTACCAAACACCCTGCAACCGTCAACGCATCCATTGCGTGTACCACACCACCATTCGCTCACCCCAGAGAAGTGCAATACCACTTCCCACCGCCAAAAACGTTCCAAACGGCAGCGCGCTCGTGCGCTGATGTGTCCCGCGTAACAGGAGCGCGCCGCCTATGATCGCACCTACTACATACGCAACGTATGTTGCGATGACCGCCGGCCACAACCCAAGCATGGCTCCCATGAGAGCACCCATACGAATGTCGCCACCACCAATCCAACGTCCGTGAGATACCAAGAACTGTATGAAAAAAAATCCACCAACAACACTCGCCCCAGCGACCATAGACCACAGCTGCACATGTCCGCCCACCAGATTCCACACGACCACAACAGCAATCGAAGGCAACGTGATCGCGTCCGGCAGAATCCCGTGGCGCAGATCCCACACAAAGAGCACCGCAAGTACTAGCACAAAAAAACTGATTCGAAATATTTCTTCCATACTCCAAGTATAGTCTCAAGAAAGCCGTCAAGCACGCTCCTGGCTCCCCCACGCGTGCTCAAACAACGCGCGTTGCATCTCCGCAATTGTCGCGCTCTCGATCACTACGACCACATAGTCGCCTGTGAATGAAATGAGGCACACCTTGGACTTCCACACGTACATCATCCCATGGAATTCCGGTCGACTCGGCACAATGCGAACCTGACGCAACTGCTGCTGACCGAGACGTTTGCGCTCCTGGGCCTTTGCAGAGTTTGGCAAGATCACACGAACAGGAATCTTCCGACGAACACGTTCTTCCACGAAATTCTCAAACTTCTCAACTTCGCGAAAAATATCATCAGCAGCGCCAAACGACAGCAGCTCACTCGCCTCCTCAAGAATTTCCTCGAGTACCGTCGCAATTCCTGCTTTCCCTTCATACATGCGTACGCCTGGACGCTTGCGCGAGCGACTATGCATGGCTTCGAGTTCTGGCAATGATTCCTTGAGCAACGACACCCGTTGCTCCATGCGCGCAAGCACGCGACGCGGCTCCTCGGCACTGAAGTATCGTGCCTTCTTTTTCAAAAACGTGGTCACCATTCCCTTTGCACGCAGCGTTTCTAGTACTTCATACGCGGTTGACCGAGCCACCGCTGCCTTCTCTGCGATGCGCTGCACCGAAGCGGAACCGAGCTCTAACGCCGCCTTGTAGAGCGCCGTTTCCTTGGTGTTGAGACCACAGGTTCTAAGTACTTCTTCAAGATTTGCCATATTTTGTCGGTAAAAGCGACAACGTTTTTATATCATTTTTGTCAATAAATGTAAAGTATTTTAGATTTTCCGTCGGAAAGCCTGTCATTTATTCGCAGACCAGCTATAGTCACCGCACCTTACAAGGGCCAGACAGAGAAGTTCTGCCTGTGACACTGGTGAAAATGGAGTCGAATCATGTATGACAAACGACCAGGCTCGCTCCTCTACAACGCATTCGCAGACGAATACAGAATACTAACAGGTGGAGGCACGGACGGGTTCAACGCGCTCTGCAGGCTAGCGCGCACTGAAACGAGACCCAAGAGCCAGCCCATCGCCATGCTCATCGATCCCTGTGCACCAATCCAGCTTGCCTGGCTGTTCGTGGGCATCGATCTGGACTGGTTCAGTGCGATGAATGTGCCCATCACGGCTTCGTTCCAATATCTCGGATCACCACCTGGCTCTACCCAGGCCACACTGATCATTCTTCCGGGACAAGAGCTGCCCCAGGCAGGACAAGCTCGTGAGATTCACCTTCCGAAGTGGGAATCATCTTACAGTCTGCAGCGCCTGTTAGACCCAACGGAGAGTGTCGGACTCCTCCATGGCCTCGTCCCACTGACAGGTCCGGACACATCGATGAACCGCGACGCGTTCCCCAGATGCGCGCAAATTGCCGCATCGATCGTACAGACAATCCTCCAGTCCGGGGCGGCTGAAGGATGCATGAGCATCGCACAACGACAAATCCTCACCACCGTGCATCGGTGGTGTCGCGAGAACCTTTGGGAATGCCCGACTCTGGAAGAACTGAGGGAAGCGAAGCCCCTGCTCCCAGCGTAGGACAACCCCCCAACCAAAAAAGAAACGATCCGCCCTGAACACGCACGTGTTGGGGCGGATTCTTTTACCGCACGCGCCCAATGACAAATCCATCCCACCCTTTCTCGCCCACCGTCTGAAGCGCCGTCATATCCACGCGCAATTCAGTTGCAACATGCGCAAAGAATCGCTGCATACCGCGCACATGCTTGTCCTCGGTTGCACCATTGAGCACTTCGCCATCGCGCACCACATTGTCCACCACAATAACCGTTCCCGGTCGAGAGAGTTGTATTGCCCACTGGAAATAATCAAACGTATGTTGCTTGTCCGCGTCAACAAAAATGAAATCGAACTTCGCACCAGCCTCTGCAACCAGCTGCGGCATTGTGTCCATCGCCGAGCCGACACGAATTTCCACGCGATCGCCCAACCCCACTGCGTCGAGATTCGCACGCGCAATTGCAGCGCGCGCAGGATCAATCTCGAGTGTAATAAGCTGTCCATCATCTGGAAGTGCAGATGCAAACCACGCTGTGCTATACCCGCCGAGTGTCCCGACTTCGAGAACACGCCGTGCTCCACTGATCTGCGCGAGCATGCGCAAAAATTTGCCTTGTGTTGGGGTCACACTGAAGGGAGGCAAGCCGGCAGACTCGCATGCAGCAGCAACCTGTGCAGGAATAAGGTCGCTAGCTAGCAATTGTTGTTCGAAAAAGTGATCGACTGCTGCGTAGTTCATATATCAGATCTATTTTGTCTTTGTAGCCTTCGCACCAAAAACCATTTTTCCCAGCAACACCACACCAACCACAGCACGCGCCGAGTACTGAGCACACAGTGCGAGCACTGGGAGCGTAATGATCACGTGAAACAGCGCTGGAGCAACAATATTGACAACATCCTGTTCAGTTTTACGGTTCTGGTAAATGCGCGCAATGTGTGTGAGACACAACAACAATGTACTCACCGCAATAGCACGTGCATGTACCTGCACAAACGGCGCAAGCACATCCCACCACATTCCCCATCCGAGCGCCGGCGCATTCTCAACACCCAACGGCTGCGCACTCACGCTGTCGAGGCTCACCATGAAGAATCCGAATTGAAGAAAGAGTACAACTCCGTAGAAGAGCACGAACCCAACAGCCGCACGCCACCGCGTGCGCAACTGCGCAACGGTCACTAGGCCCAAGACCACAGCTTCGAAGAAGTACACTGCCAAAATAATAAAGACATCCCACCCAAAGAACCAGACCCCAACAAGCGGAATCGCATTGCCAATCACTGCTGCTACCGCGCGGACCATAGCCTATTGATCAATGTTGTCATATGTACACCAGCGTACCATTCTTCACCCCCTGTGCCCACTCAAAACAAAACAACCTCCTTGGTAGGAGGTTGTCTCAGGTGCAAGCGATTACGCTGCTGCCTCTTCTTCCTCGGCTGGAGCTTCTTCCTCCACACCTTCTTCAGCTGGCATTTCTGCTGGAGCTTCTGTCGTCTCAACTTCTTCTACTTCTGGTTCCATATATTTGGATTATGAATACATTTGTAGTATGCACGGTATAGGATGATCGAGCAAGGGGCGGATCCTATTTTGCAGTTTCAATTCTTGATCGTGTTGCACTGTCCTTGACATTTCCTTATTTTTGTGCTATATTACTACGTTTTCTAGTATTGGCCCATTTGCCATGGTGGCGTATGGGTTAAGAAAGAAATGCAGCTCGAGAGAGGCACACATGTCGCACATCAACTGGCCAACACTCTTCGCGCACGATGACGAGACACTGCGCAACGCGATTCTCGCGTCCATGAGCATCGAGGCGACGCGGGAGTGGTTCGCCACACAGTATCCGCACTTGTTCCTTCCAGATTCGGCGGACCGGGCACCCATACCGCTATCGTACCTGCTGCAACGCTTCGAGGCATATCGCAAGAAGGACGAGACGATGCGGCGCCGCAATCCCAAGCGTGAGCTCGCGACCGGTCTCGCGTGCGCCTGGGCAGGCTTTCCTGAACTGGAGCCGCCGATCGCATCTAGATACGATGCACAACTGTCGGCCAGCCACAAGGAGCTGGACAACGCATCGATCAGACTCACGGGTGTGATACACCAATGGCCCATGATCCTCTCAGACAACGGGAAGGAGTACGTGGTGGTACAACTGGACTTCGTGGGCTACGAACCGAAGCTCGGAACTCGTCTCACAGAGAATCGTCTTCTCGACCATCTCGACTTCCTCGAGCTCGTCGAGACCAAGTACATCGACTTCAACTCCTGACCAACCTCAACCCCGCGTTCACACGAGCGCGGGGTTGTTGTTTTTTACTGCGACCACATCACTTCTAAAAACCAAGACCGCGTGCCTATTCCACTCGCCTACTAATTCACAAAGGAGGGTCTTCTCTTTTTGAGTGAGCTCCCGATCTACATGCGCTCCAAGAAATCGTGAAGCACTTTTTCCGTTGACTCAACAAGCGCCTTTTTGATCACTTCCGGTGCAATACGATTCTGTAAAAAACCTGAGAGTTCCTCCGGGGTACCCATTTGCGTTTCCTTCAAAGCAGCTTGGTCCTCTGCACTCAGTTGTGACATCAGGGTAGTCATCATGCGCATTGCAACCGCTGCGTCGATCTTCTGCAGCACAGTTGACTTCTCCTCTTCCGACAAGCCAGCCATCGTAAAAAGCTCCTGCAATGACTCGACAACTCCGCCACCTTGGTTTGCCAAAGGTTGAGTCATATTTATTCATTTTCGTTAGAGGTTGGCTTCTTAAGCATGCCAAATTTTTCACGGAAGGATTCAAGTCGCAATCCCATATACCCACTAGCGCCCATTGCAAGTATAGCCGACCCCCCGATGGCCTTTGTAAACCCGACCGCGCTAGCGGTCATACCTGGATTTACAACGCCAGTTTTTTCGAGAAGAAACAGAGCACTTGTGGTAGCCAAGGCGCCCAGAACCATCACACCATTTGTTTTCATTACGTTGGTCCACCCCTTCGACCAAGATGCTAACCGTTGTTCTTCTGCCTCATACACACCTTCTGCAGCTTGCAACACCCGGCTATGAAATTGCTCCCGCGTTTCTTCTGGTGTTTGCACGAGCTCAGGGTTGTTTCCTCGTCGTTCTGGATTGTTCATATGCAAAAAGCATACACCACTTCTCACTCTCCCAACAAGAAATGCTTATCCACAAATTCCTTTTTGTTGTTGAAAAAAATGAGCTGCTCTACTGAATTCTACGCTTCGGGTGGAATGTAATTCCTCCGACAGTCAAAAAGAATTCTCCCTCGGAGACTTTCGCAGATCGATCGGCCGGCCGAATCAGCCGATAGGCGTGATGCGTTATCCGATCGATCGAGAACGAGACGCGATACCCCGGTGAGGGGGGTCGACGTTGTGCTCCGAGGGAGAATTCTTTTTGGCGGAGCGGGTAGCGGGAGTCGAACCCGCTTCATCAGTTTGGAAAACTGAGATAATAACCGTTATACGATACCCGCAAATGTAGCGTGCACTTTGTGCCGACACTGTACCCAATCTCATCGACTTCCGCAAGTACCTCTCCCATGCTAGGCTAGATACTCAGCAACTGCCACTGTACCTATGCCCGCACTTGACCTCAACCCACAATTCCAACGTGCGCTCGACCTCATGGAGAACACTGACCACCACCTCTTCATCACCGGTCGCGCCGGCACGGGCAAATCCACACTCCTCACCCATTTCCGAGAGCACACGAAGAAAAAAATCGCCGTACTCGCTCCAACCGGCGTCGCCGCACTCAATGTGCGTGGCCAAACCATCCACTCGTTCTTCCTCATTCCACCACACATCACACCACTCTCAGCAGGCAAAGAAAAACTTTCGCCCCGACTCAAACCTATTTGCAAAGCGTTAGAAACCATCATCATCGACGAAGTCTCCATGGTCCGCGCAGAGCTCCTCGATTGCATCGATGTGCTCCTGCGTCGATACCGTGGATCACAGGAACCATTCGGCGGAGTGCAAATGATTTTCATTGGCGATCTGTACCAACTCCCGCCCGTGGTCTCAAGTAATGAGGAAGCGCAGTCGTTCACCATGCTCTACCCCAGCCCATTCTTCTTCGACGCGCATGTGCTGGGCCGAACCACATTCGAACTTGTGCAACTCGAAAAAATCTATCGCCAACGAGACACAACATTCATCGACCTGCTCAATCGTGTACGCACCAACACAACAACTCCTGCGGATCTCGAGGAGCTCAACGCACGCTGGATCGAGGATCATGGTTCGCTCTCAGAACACGAAACAACCATTGTTCTCACCGCGACCAACGCAGCTGCAGACGCCATCAACACTGCACGTCTTGCCGAAATCGACGAAGACGAGCACACATTTGGCGCCGTCGTGCAGGGCAATTTCGACCAACGTGTATACCCAACCGCTGAATCACTCACGCTCAAGAAAGGCGCGCAAGTCATGATGCTCGTCAACGATCCTGCAGGCGGATACGTGAATGGATCACTTGGTATTATCAAGCAAATCGGCCGCGAGGACGAGGATGTACCCAGCATGATCACTGTCGAACTCACCAACGGCGAAGACGCGACGGTCGCCATGCACAATTGGGAAATTCATCGCTATTCATTCGACGCGAGTATCAGCGCACTCACGACAGAACCCGTCGGGTCGTTTCGCCAGTTCCCACTTCGTCTTGCGTGGGCTGTTACTATTCACAAGAGCCAAGGCAAGACATTTGATCGCGTTGTCATCGACTTGGGCCGTGGTGCATTTGCACATGGCCAAGTGTATGTTGCACTGTCACGCTGTACGAGTCTCGACGGCATCGCGCTCCTGCGCCCCATCCGCAACACTGACATCAAGATGGATGCGCGCGTCCACACATTTTTCGAGCGACTTACTTCGTCGGTTTCTTCTTGAGATAGAGCCGCGCACTCGGGCACAGATCGCGCACCGGACACTCCTCGCACTTCGGCCGCGGCGCGCGACAAACTGCTCGTCCGTGGAGAATCATGTACTCATTTACTTCCAGCCAGTTCTTCCTGGGAAAGAGCGCTTCGAGATCTGCAGCAATCGCAATCGGATTCTTACTTTTCGTGAGGCCCAAGCGCGCAGCAACTCGTGTCACATGCGTATCCACGGCAACACCTGTCTGCACTCCGAATTCTTTGGCCATGATGAGATTCGCAGATTTGTACGCCACGCCCGGCAAGAGAATCAGCTCTTCGACCGTCCGGGGCACTTCGCCACCAAATCGCTCTACAAGTACTCGTCCAATCCCTTGCAAATACCGCGACTTCGCGCGGAAGAACGTGATCGATCCGATCGCACGTTCGAGCTCAGCAACTGGCGCATTCGCGTAGTCTGCAGCGGTACGATACTTCTTGAAGAGTTCGCGCGTGACGAGATTCACGCGGACATCCGTGCACTGCGCAGACAGCATAGTAGCCACGACGAGCTCGAGCGGCGTGGACCACAAAACGAACGCATCAGGTACGCGAGCGCGTGCATAGACTTTCTTGAGTTTGCGCAATAGACTCTGTCCTCTCTGCTGCAATATTGACTTCATACAACTCTCACTCTACCAGAACACCTTGTATTGGGAAGACGCACTGTGAGACACTACCCCTATATTCACCACATCCTATGCCTCCACGCTCCCCAGAATTTGGCGGGTACCGGCCACCAGAGATCCTACCAAGCGTCGAAGCCCCACCTGACGTCTTCGCGCAATGGCAACGCAAAGCAACCGAACTCATGAATCCTGAGAAAAAGCACGCGCCCGAACAACTCGGACCTGATCGACCATTTCCACTCATCATCGACGGCAAAGAGGTGCCAGCCTTCGAACGTGCACAATTTGACGGGCAAAGTTTTGAGTTGCAAGTGTACATTCCAGAAATCGACACACCTATCGCGGAGGTGAGATATCGAGCAACGGGAACAGCGCTCGTCATGGGCAAGACATTCGTAACGGACGCATACCAAAAATTAGGCATCAACTCACGTCTCTTCCAAGACATGAGTAATCTCCACCCAGATTGCACATCTGTTGAAACAAAACTAGACGAAACAAATGGATTCACCTATCGCAATGCGGTACAAGACGGCATGGACCCAATCAGTGCAATACAACTGACTCCTGCAGCAAAGATCCGCGAGAAGGCCGGATGGGTATTTGACCCAAAGACGTCATCGCTTCCAGCTTGGGACGCAGAAAGACGACGTTGGCATGTGCCAGACAAGGAGCACAACGACACCACGGTCAGGTTGACCTACCACCGTGCAAAACCGTAGGATGCGAGGGAGGAGAGAACCTAACTACCGCACACCATGAAACCTATTATTGTTGATATCGAGACAATCGGCGCACCCTGGGACTCACTCGACGAGCCACAGCGCGAGTATCTGACCAAGAATGACGAGGACGACGAGGCTCGCGACAAAACTCGCGATTCGCTCGCGCTCTGGGCGCCAACCGCGCGCATCGTGACAATCGCAATGCTCAATCCACTGTCAGACAAAGGCAAGGTGTATTTCAGTGCAGGTGACAGTGTTATTGACTCATTCAACGAAGACAATGCTGAGTACGTCTGCGTAGACGAGAAGTCGATGCTCGAGAAATTCTGGGACGATGTGCAGCACTATGCGCCGGTAATCACATTCAACGGACGATGCTTCGACGGACCAATGCTCATGTTGCGCTCAGCAATGCTCGATGTACGCCCGAGTCTCAACCTCGTTCCCTATCGTTACGACTACAAGTCACACTGTGATTTGCTCGATCAACTCACCTTCTACGGTGCAACTCGCAAATTCAATCTCGATATGTATGCTCGTGCATTCGGCATCCGCAGTCCAAAGGAAGAAGGAGTGACAGGTGACCAAGTTGGCACCATGTATGCCGATGGCAAATACGTCGACATTGCGCGTTACTGCCTTCGCGATGTTCGCGCTACTGCCGAACTCTGGAAACGCTGGGACTACCTCCTGAAATTCTAATGGCATGACTCCACGACACCCGCTCACCGCCTCGCAGTTCCTCCACTACGAGTTCTGCCCGAATTGGGTCTGGCTTGATGCACACGGAGATCACAGTCGTCGCGCGCCGATGAGCGGGCTCATGGAGAAATTGCTCGAACAAGGCGTTGTGCACGAACAACATGTCGTGACACAAATGCAACCAACTGAAGTCTCAACGCGTGAGACCGCAGCAGCAGCCGAAGAAACCATGCACCTCATGCATGCAGGAGCAGAGGCAATTCACGGCGGTGTGCTCACTGCTGTAATCGATGGGCGCCAGTGGATCGGCAGACCCGATCTCCTACTGCGACGTTCTGGTGATTCTGCATTTGGTCGATACTGCTACGAGGCAGTGGAGATCAAGAGTAGCCACGAGATGAAGCCAGTGCAGCGACTGCAACTCACCTTCTACTCCATCCTTTTGCAGGAAGTACAAGGAACATTTCCACCACGCGGAGGCATCATCACCATTCAGGGCGAGCGATTGTACTTCGATCCGCATGACACGATTGATCGGTTCACCGCGCGACGTCGAGAGATCGAACGCATTCTTGATGGCAAAGAACCCGGCATTACACTCACGCGTGGATGTTTGCAATCCCCGTGGGCAGCAGTGTGCCTAGAACGCGCAACAGAGGCGCGAGATATTTCGTTGCTTTACAATATTGACCGATTAGCACTCGATCTCCTGCGACGCAACAACATCCACACCCTTGAGGATGCTGCGCTCATGGATCCAGCGCTCATTCCACATGTACCCGGTGTTACACCTACACGCCTTGCACACATTCGATTGCAGGCGGCATCATTCTTGCACAACACCGTTGAGGTTGTACGCGAGCCACACATTTCGAAGAACGGTCTTCTGATTCATTTCGATATCGAAGCAGATCCACTCGTGGATACAGAATATCTCTTTGGATTTCTTATCGAAGGTGGTACAGAAGATACGTACGTCAATTTCCTTGCGAAGCAACCAGGCGACGAGAGCGCGATGTGGCACCAATTCTTACAGTGGCTCGAGACACTCCCCGAGCAATACACCATTTATCATTACGCGCCGTACGAGAAGCACCACGTGATGATGCTCGCAAAAAAATACGGATCTACTCCTGCGCTCGAGCGATTCCAGCAGAACCTTGTTGACCTCTTTGAGATTGCACAACGATCAGTAATCTTCCCGCTCTCGTTCTACTCATTGAAAGACATTTGCAAATACCTCGGATTCTCATGGCGCAATAATCAAGGGAGTGGTACCCAGAGTATTTTTTGGTATGAACGCTGGCTCGAGACTGGAGATCACAGCGCTCTCGAAGAATGTATTCGCTACAACGAAGACGACGTACGCGCTAGCGCGTTTTTGCGCCGGTGGCTCGAGAACCATAGTACGCAGCAGCCAACGCAGTTGTAATTGGCACTGCCAACACAAGTGCACACGAGCCAACGAGTGTGCGGACAATTTCTTCGGAAATCCCTTCACTATTTATTGCAGCCCAGACTGGCTGGTACTCATTGGTAGCAGTGAGGAGAATGAGCGGGAACGACGCACCAGCGTATGCAAGAGCAAGTGTGTTAACCAGAGATGCGATATGCTCACGTCCTACAGATAACCCGCGATGGTAAAGATCCGCACGCGTCAGTGCGGGATTTGCATGGTGCAACTCTTCCACAACAGCCACTTGGGCCGTTGTAATGTCGTCCAGAATTCCCAATGCACCAATCAGAATACTCCCGAGCAGCAATCCACGCAGATCTAACGTCGCAAGAATGCCTGTTTTGAGGAAGTATGCTTCCTCACTGCCGTAGCCATACAGGCGCGCTACCCACACAAATCCATAGGAGAGCACTGCGGCGAGGCAGCAAGCGATCACCGTGCTCACCCAGGCAATGGACGTGCGGCGTGTGAATCCGTGAGCGACAAACAATGCAACTGTCGCAATAACAATCGATCCTACAATGCACGCGAGCAATGGATCACCACCGCGGATAATCCAAGGGATCACTCCTTTTACTAACACGAGCAGACTGATCCCAAGACCCACAACTGATCCCAGTCCTTTCCAGCGACCGAGCAACAACACGGCAGCAAGGAAAATCAGCCCAGCAACAAGAAGCGCTGGCAATCGATACGGTTCGTAGATGTGGTACACCTCACCGAGTTTGGATCCGTCGTATGTCTCGGACTTGATAAGCACAACCCAATCACCTTTTTCTACAACAAGACCTTCACGCAGTGCGAAGTCCATGCCGTGATTAATCTGTTGTTCGCGTCCTTCCTCATCCCCGCTTTTGATTTGGACAGTAACGCGCTGCATGATGCGCTCTGTACCATCTTCTTCATTTTCTACTGCAGAATTCTCGACAGCGGTGACCTCAGCGCGATACCAGACATCGTTCTTTGGTACATACGTCGCTGGATCGACGCTACCTGGCGTACTGGTCGATTGTGCCTGTACCCCCTGAGTCGTGGCAACCACCAATAACACTGCACACACAGCAACACTCATGATTCGCATCCATTGATTCCAACGCATAGTACACCCATGGTACCACTCGCTCCTCTTTACACAAACACATCCATTGCGTACAACTAGGACATGCAACCACACCCAGACATCGTCGTCATCCTTCCGAATATTCGTTCTGCCCACAATGTAGGTGCATTCTTTCGTACCGCAGACGCGATTGGCGTGCGCAAGATCTACCTCACAGGGTACACTCCAACTCCTGGCCACCCACGAGTGGACAAGGTTTCGCTCGGCGCTGAGAAAACGATTCCCTGGGAACACCGCAAAACCACCCCTTCACTCCTTCGCGAGCTGCGAGCCAACGGCTACAGCATTGTGGCACTCGAGAAGACCAAGAAAAGTATTGACTACCGCGAATGGACACCTGTATTCCCACTCGCCATCATTGTTGGCAACGAAGTAACGGGCATCACTCCAGCACAACTCGCCATCGCAGACACCGTCGTACATCTCCCCATGCTCGGGACCAAGGAATCACTCAACGTCTCTGTTGCCTTTGGCGGCCTCGCCTACGCAATTGCACGTTTTTTCTAACAAAAACAAACGCCGACTGCTTGCGCATCGGCGTGTGTAGAGCGTTTTGTCGTGTGAGCATCCGACCACGTAACCACCACGAAACATGGTACGAATGCTCGCGCGACAATCCCTACGAATTATCACGTCTCCCCGTTCTTTTCGATCTCTCAAGGCACTACTTTAGCACATCTACACTTTTTGTCAAGTAACAAGTTGACAAAATACGCCCATGCAACGGCTCGTATTTTTCATCTGTTTTTGCGCAAAACATCCTTGACGCACCCCCTGGCCCATGCTAGGCTGAAATTGCCCGCTACATGGACCTTGGGCAAGACCAGATTTTGCTCCTCCAGAGCAGAATGTCTCGCGTAGCAAGAGGGAGATGCATTGCAATGGGGAACGCATAGCAATTTTCCCTGTCCACGTTGTACCACAACCCAACCGGCAAAGCCGCGCGGAGTGAAGTGACCGAGCACTCGTGCCCAGTACCTTCACTTCCGCGCGGCTAACCGACTTCCAGAATGCTGTCACCTACGTGATGGTTTTTCTTATTTTAACTCTTTCGACCTGATTCTTTGCGCTGCGCCTTTGCTCCGACAAATGCGAAATGAAAGAGCGTGCGCAATGTTTGTGCGAGTCGCTTGCTCTCAATAATTGCCGAATACATTTTGCCCTCGAATGTAACCAAATTGATTTTGTCTCCGTACACACCGATGTGTGCCTTGAACTCGCCGTCTTTGCCCGCCACATAGTAGCGCTCTCCACTATCACTACTCCCACTTGTACCACCATAGAGTCCACGCATCCGCACGGAACGCTTGCGTAGGATGTTACGCAGCGGCTGCAAATCTTGTGGTGTGAGCACGGTGAAGAGTGCGTCGGCATCAGCGATCTCGTCCATTTCCTTGAAGTCCGTGTTCGCCCAATCTTCCATGATTGCACGTACACCTTCCTTGCCTTCGAAGAGGCGAACAATAGGCTTGTCCCCGCCAGCCTGCAGTGTCAGCTCTGGGAGCATCTGTTCGAGATCAGCAATCTTGCCAGCAACGTCACTATGGTACCGATGCGCGTACGCAATGAGCTTGTTAGGTTGTTCTGCTGCAAAATAGCGCTTCTTGCCACGCATCACATTGGTGAACAACCCGCGCTCTGTGAGCGCGTCCACTGCGGTATACACTGCCTGGCGCGACAGATGCGTTGCCTTCGTGAAATCCAGAATAGTGCCAGCTCCACGAGTGAGGCCAGCCACATAGACTTTGATTTCACTGTCCAATAGGCCCAGTGAGCGCAAAAGCGGAGCAAGATCTTTCATATTTAGTACGTTTTTACAAGTGTAGCACATGGGGATAAAAACGCCAGAATAACAAAAAGACCCACCCGGATGGTGAGGTCGCCAAATAATTCAAAGCGATCTCGCACTCAATCACACTTCGTGATTGTTCAACATCTTTGCGATGTCATGGCGATGATCATCGGTGATCTGCATATGACGCAATAGCTGCTGGTTGATACCAGTTACTTTGGCTTCCAGACTTTCCAATCCATCACTCAAACGATCCTCGAGCTTGCTCAACCGAGTATTGGTCTCACAAAATCGATCCTCAACACGCTCAGCATATGCGTGGACGAATATAGACAATTCTGAAATTTGTTCAGTTATCTTATCAAATTTTTGATCAATGGTGAGTCGGACAGTGGATTGCATACTATAAATGATGGTGGTTAGTCCCATTGCACTCGGGAGTACACCACCGTACCGCCCAAGTTTTGTCACTGTCAATTGTGGACTACTTCCCAGCGCTTCCGAACATGCGCAACTTCTTCTCGACAACTGCTTGCACTGCATCGCGAGCTGCACTCGTGTACACGCGTGGATCGAACTCGCGTGCGTTCTTCGCAAGCGCTGTGCGTAGCGCACTCGTATATGCCAATCGCAAATCAGTATCAATATTAATTTTGGTAATTCCCGTCTTGATTGCCTTCTTGATGTCTGCGTCGCTCATGCCTTCTGCTTTGGACAAGCCCATCTTCTTTGCGAGCTTTGGATCCACACTGCTTGCGCCGTGCAACACGAGAGGCACATTCACTGCAGACGCGATTGCTGCGAGCCGCTTCACATCCAACTTCCCTGCAATTCCTGTGTGTTTGAATGCACCATGTGCTGTTCCCACAGACACAGCGAGTGCATCACACCCAGTCTTGTCCACGAATTCTGCGGCTTGCGCAGGATCGGTGTAGAACGCGTCGCGATTCTTCACACTAATCTTGTCCTCACGACCAGGGATCGGTCCGAGTTCTGCTTCAACAGAGATCCCCGCGGCGTGCGCCTCGTCCACAATCTTCTTCACAGTCTTGATATTGTCCTTGAATGCGAGATGCGACGCGTCGATCATCACACTGGTGTAATACCCCGATGCAATCGCAGCACGCACGAGACGCACATCGTGACCATGATCGAGATGCACTACCACTGGCACCTTCACCGACTGCGATGCAACCCACGAAATCACACCGAGATACACCATGCCTGCGTATTCGATCGCGCCACCACTTGTCTGCAATACCACAGGCGACTTCGCTCGCTCAGCCGCTGCAACAATTGCCTGCGCTGTCTCCATGGAACTGAAATTAAATGCACCAACTGCATACTTGTGCAGTTGGGCATGGGGCAAAATATCAGTGAGGGTTGCGCGCATACATGCTCCAATTATGAAATTTTTTTCGGCGTAATCCCTTTGCCGTACGTGCGATAGAACGTCTCGATCTCACGACGATGCAAGAGACCATCTTGCGGGCCAATATGCAGTATAACACTACTACTGTTAGCTGCGCCCCAAGTCAGCGCCGTCGGAAGGTCCTTACCCTCATTGAGCGCGGCAATGACACCAACAGCAAACGAATCTCCCGCACCAGTTCGCTCAACTACTTTTGTGCGCAGAATCGGCATGAAGAACATGTCCTCGCCGTCATACGCAGTGGCACCGTTAGGACCATCCGTGATGAAGACCATTGCTGCACCGAGCTTGTAGAGCGCGCGCAAACTTTCTTTGATCGATTTCTTCCCCACAATACGAGCGGCCTCTTCGACGTTCACAAAGAGTGCGTGTGTGACTGCGATAACTTTCTTCACCTCGGTCACGCCTTCGAGAAATTGATACGTTCCAGGATTGTACGCAAGACGAGTGCCTGTGCGTTCCACATGCGCAATGACTTGTTTGTTGTACGCCATATGCCCCGCGGCGAGACTCGTGAAATACACCCACTTCGACCGTGGCAACTTGGGTAGTCGATACGTGCGTGGTGCGTGATACACGAGAATGGTGCGATCTCCCTGGAAGCGAATCACAGTCGACGCGTTCGTCGCATTCTTTCGATCACGCTCTACGAACTCGCGCGAGACTTTGTTCTCAACCAGCGCTTGCACAATTGCATCTCCGCTCTGATCTACTCCGAGAATCGTATGAATCGCAGTGCGCAACCCGAGTCGCGCGCAGCCAATCGCGTTGTTCGCGGCGTTGCCGGCTACTTTTTGTACCATGTTCGAGACAGGCAGCTTGTCGCCGTAGCGCAACTGGAGCAAACAGTTCGTACGATCGATGGAGCATGCAAGTGATGCGTCTCCAATCTCAATGAGAGTGTCGATCGTAGCATCGCCCAATGAAATAATATCCAACATACACAACAAAACTATTTTTTTCGGACTACGGCGCGTGCTGCAGCAACAATATTCTTTGCTTGCATGCCGTAGAGCTCCAACAACTCATCCGGTGTTCCTGACTGACCAAACGTATCATGCATTCCAACAGGAATAATCGGTACAGGCATTGTCTGTGCAAGTGTTTCTGCCACTGCCCCAAAGAGACCTCCAGTAATTTGATGCTCCTCCACAGTCACAACACATCCTGTTTTTTTCACCGACGCGAGGAGTGTCTTCTCATCAAATGGCTTGAGACTAGGCATGTTGATGACTTCTGCACGAACCCCCGACTTGAGAAGTACCTGTGCCGCATGGAGTGTTTCGTACAACAGCGGACCACATGCAACAAGTGTGACATCCTCCCCCTGCGAAAATACTTCTGCCTTGCCAATAGCAAAGGGTGATTTCGCCGTGGTGATGACTGCAGTCTTCTCACGTGCAAATCGTACGTACACCGGGCCATCATACAACGCTGCTGCATGTATCGCCTTGCGTGTCTCTTCCATATCGCATGGTGCGAGCACCACCATGTTCGGCAGCACTCGCATAATCGCCATATCTTCAAGCGCCTGATGCGTTGCGCCATCAGGCCCCACCGAAATCCCCGCATGCGCACCCATGATCTTCACATTCGTGTTGGAATAACACACAGAGACACGAATCTGATCCCAATTGCGTCCAGGCGAGAACACCGCATAACTAGAAATGAACGGGACAAACCCTTCTGCAGCCATCCCCGCTGCAATCCCTGCCATATTTTGTTCCGCAACACCTACTTCAATAAATCGTTCTGGAAATTTCTCTCGAAACCAGTGCGAACGTGTGGACTCAGTGAGATCGCAACACAATACTGCGATATTTGGATTCAACTCCCCCGCCTCAACGACACCATGGCCATAGCCATCACGCGTCAACCCATACTCAGGTTTGCTGAGGAGGTTTGGTGCCAAATGTTTTACCAGAGGAATGATCATATTATTCGTGTTCGCTCCGAACTTTGCCACCGAGGGTTCGCAATTGATGCAACGCGCGCTTTGCTTCGTCCTTCGCAGGAGTTTTGCCATGCCAATTGTAATCGAACTCCATGAAATCTACCCCCTTACCTGGAATCGTGTGCGCAATAATTGCTACCGGACGTTCATAGATAGCGCGTGCTTCATCACAGGCATCAACAATTTGGCGAATATTGTGCCCATCAATCTCAATCACGTGGAAGTTGAACGCCGCGAACTTCGCAGCGAGCGGCTCAATAGGCGCCACAATCTCTGTGTTACCGTCGATTTGAATATTATTGCGATCAACAATGACCGTGAGACGATGCAGCGGCTTGTTGCCAGCGAGCATCATTGCTTCCCAGTATTGTCCCTCCTGAATTTCACCATCTGATGTGAGCAAAAATGTCTCATACGTTCGTTTGCGCATTTGTCCCGCAAGCGCCACACCCACAGCAACCGACGTACCTTGTCCCAACGGACCGCCAGTATTCTCAATACCAGGCAACGCACCGCGGTGTGGATGTCCTTGCAATCGCGTATGCAATTTGCGCAGTGTCTTCAACTCCTTCTTTGTAAAATACCCCGCATGCGCAAGTGTTGCGTACCACACCGGACAAATATGACCATTGCTGAGGATTACACGATCACGATCTTCCCAATCAGGCTTCTTCGCATCGTGATGCAAAATATGAAAGTAAAGCGCTGTAAAAATATCCGCCATCCCAAGTGGCCCAGCCGTGTGCCCTGATCCTGCAGCAACCAACATCTCGATAACATCTTTGCGAATCGCAGTTGCAATTCGCTCGAGCTGTTGCACTTTGGAATCGTGAATGGGCATAGCCCCGCAATTATAACACAAGAGCGCCGATGGATGTTGAATTCCACTGGCGCTCCCGAGGTTGTATTGCGTCTCATTCGTTACAGACGCAACGTGTGGTGTCAGGCAGCGACGATGCTCGTGCACAAGTCACGAACAAAGTCCTCCCACACGACGCCGGCATGCAGTCGGATCGTACGCGTTCCATAGACCATCTTGATGGCACAGTCCGGCGGAACGTAGAGAATCTCGACATCCGACGGGATGCTCCCGTTGGTGGACACGAGTCGGTGTACGTAACCACCTTCTCGTCCGAGATCCGCATGTGGATGCACCACCATGATCTCGCGAGCGAAGGAGTTGCGCATCATGAGAAGGAGTACGAGCGCCTTCTTCGCCGTTGCGGTCACGCTTCGGTAGTCGACGTTGAGTGGAACTGGACTGAACCAGCTCTCCACTTCCACGCGCGCTCTCAGCACCCTGTCAGGTTCGCCAGTCCTGATGGGCATCGGTTGTCCCGACGTAAGCAGTCCCTCGAGCTCGAACTGGCTCACGGGACCGAGGTTCTCCGCCTTGACCAGCCGACCTTCATGCAGGCGAACGATGCGGAACCCCGGTTCACCAGACTCCGGAGTGAGCGTCACCCGAATCTTCCCCACAGGTGCTGGCGCCCCACCTCTCACACAACCGTACGTGAAATGAAGCACCGCGCTCCACGACTCTTCAGCACATGACATGTCTCTCTCCTTGTGTGAACCATCGAATACACGCTGCACCATGCAGACGCATACATCTTGCTTTCAGCTCTACAGCTTTCGGCGTTGTCGCAGAACACTGAGCACTGCGAACACTTGCGTCAGATGCTCATTGGCTTCGCTGCGGGCGCGGCCTCCATGACCCACCCCCGGATCTCCGTCTACGATGATCTCCATGAGTTCGTGATACGTCACCACGAATTCGCGCGGACCCAGATTTGCCACAAGCTTTGCCCACGTGTCGTCATCGAGTACGAGTACTTGTTCTCCGTTGCGCTTGAAGCAGAATCGGTTCTCATCCTGAATGATCTCAGGCCCCTCCAGCAACCCCGCTTCGATTGCTTCCCGAACGAGATCCCCGTTGCGCACCGACTGCACTCCCGCCTTGAGATTGGATGCACTTGCCTCGAACGACGGAGCCACGAGCACCCCCTTCTTGATCTCCCGTGCAGGATCAGTGAGTGACGCTCCTGGATTTCCTCCACCGAACTTCGCCTGAACCACGATGTGCTCCATGCGCCGATCTGTGAAGAGCACGATGTACCCCGGCTCCTGCGCACGGTAGTCGAGCACTGGATGGCAGTACGTGACCCACGTCTTTGTGCTTGCTACCCAGACTCGGAACGAGAACGCTCGAACACCGAAGAACGCTTCGCGTTCGTTGACGATGTTACCTGCGTCATCCTGGTACCAGCGAGTCTGTTGGTTCATGCTGCCCACCAACAGACCAATGTCAGTAACCTCTGCGGAATCTTGGCACGCTGCGCGGCACCGCGCCAGCTTCGATCTCCACGACTCATGCGTCATACTCATCCAATTGCCTCCATAGCAATCACCTCCGCTCGAAACTGAACGGAGGTGAGCAGAGTACCAATTATGAGCTACTACGTCAAGCTGCGCGCGTATTGAGATAACTGATAGCAGAGAGTGCTGCAGTAATGCCCATTCCCGTTGCAATACCAATCTGGTAATACGGGATATCCGTAACATCACCTGCTGCAAAAATCCCCGGCACCGAAGTCCGTCCCAACTTGTCCACTACAATATGTCCCGAAGGCAACTTCTCGACACAGGTGATGAAATCAGACTGTGGAATCAGTCCAATGTGGACAAATACTCCTTGCACTTCGAGCCGCTTCTCTTCCCCTGATTTGTCCTTGTATACAATGGCTTCTACTTTGTTCTCTCCCTCGATGCGTTGCGTCATGGCCTCGGAGAGAATCTCGATATTCGGATGCGCAAGAACCTTGTCGATAAGAATTGTCTCACCCTTGAAGGATGGGTACTTGGTGAGCACATAATGCTTCTTCGCGATCTCTGCCATCATGAGCGCGGATTCGAGTGCAGAGTTGCCTGTGCCGATTGTTGCGGTGATGCGGTTGCGAAAGAGCGGGCCGTCGCACACCGTGCAGTATGTCACGCCGCGATGATTGAGTTGCTCTTCGCCTGGCACACCCAAGTACCGAGGATGTGATCCAGTCGCAAGAATAACGCTGAGTGCTTCGTACACTTCTACTTCGTCTTGTTCGTTCTTTGCGGTGATGCGGAACGTTCCGCCGTCTTGCAATTCAACTGCAGTTACTACTCGTCCAACGCGCGTAGGAACTTCGTTCGCCTTTTGCTGTTCCTGGAACTTTTGTGACAACTCGATTCCCGTTGTATGAACAATGGCTGGGAAGTTGTCCACGTCCCCCGACACCGCAACTTCGCCCGAGAGATCCTTTGCGATCACGAGGAAATTGAGTTTGCGACGGGATGCGTATACTGATGCTGCGGTTCCTGCTGCTGAGCCACCAATGATAATGAGGTCGTACATATGTCGTATTGTGCTACACCACCATACCAGTCTTGCGCTGTAGCCTCAAGTCCGTCACAATTGCGGCATGTACGACTACGCTATTATCATTCCCTGCTTCAACGAGGCCCAGGGCATTCAGAATACACACGCGCAACTGTGTGAGTTCTTCGCGCAACCAGAATGGCGCGGTTGTAGCGTAGCGTTGGTGTACGTTAATGACGGGAGTACAGACACCACAGATGCCACGCTCACCGAACTTTCTGGAGCGAGTGAGCACGCAGCAGTCGCTGTGTTCACACACAGCTATCCGGTCAACCGCGGCAAAGGCGCTGCGATTCGCGAAGGAGTACAACAAGTGGATGCGTCTCACTACGCGTTCATAGATGCGGATCTCGCATTCCCACTCAGTACATTTGCGCAGATGTATGCACTGCGCGACAGTGCAGACTTGATCGCAGGTCAGCGTACTGAGTTACGTTCTGCTCGCCGCATGCGCTGGGCGATTTCTCGCGTAATCCAATCACTCACCTCGTGGCTTCTCCATCTCCCCGTGCGTGACACACAGTGCGGCATCAAACAATTCTCTCGCCGCGTTGTCACCACACTCTTCCCACAACTTACTGAGGAACGATTTGCGTTCGACGTAGAACTCATTGCACGCGTGCGACAACAGGAATGGCCCATTGCAACACTTCCCGTTCCATTTCGGTACCACTCACACTCGTCTGTGCGGTTTGTGGACGGTTTGCGGTTCCTGGTTTCGCTCTTACGCCTTTCGCGCCATTCCCATTGACAAACAACACAAAAGTGCTACACTCCGGACGCCATTATGGAGGCAAATCAGATGAAAATCGTTCATTACGCGTTCGTTCTCAGCACCAAAGCACAACTCCCTGCGATCGCGATTTCAAAAGCCGCCGCTACAGAAGTCCAAGCAAACTTCACGCTCACACTGCGTCTTCCGGACATCACACGCTGTCTGCCACACATCAGTATTCTCAGCGTATTAGTCGAGGATGAAGTAGCAGAGGATCAACTCAGACTTCGATTCATGGAGGAAGTACGAACCGCAAAGCTCGACGGCAAGTGGCTCAGCGAAATCAACATCGAGATGACGCGTGCCAGATACGTCGAAGACCTCGGCTATCTCCAAATCATCACCGATCACCCACACTTCGTTCAGATCCACGAGCTCGCCATCGCAGCGACCAGATCTGTGCAGATGAAGTCCCCATCTGTGAGGATCGTGTCTGACTGCGGCGACAAATACCGACCGCACCTCACGCTCAGTCACAGCGACGACGTGCAAGGGATCCAACGCCTGGCGGCAAAGTACACGGAGGAACAGCACTGGGGTGATGAAGTACTGCGACTCCGAACTGTCGAGGTGACAAGATACGAGGTAAGACTGGATCATCGCGGGACATTCCCCGGTGGACGCGAAATCATCAGTAACCCGTACTCGTAGGACGTCCGAGCGGTTGCACACAGCCGCCCAAACGAGTACCGTTGGTAGTGTGGCGCCCTTGGCCGCACTAACCACATCATCTATGGAGGACTCCATGCAAAAAATCGCGCTCGTCACTGGCGCAAGCAGTGGCATTGGCGAAGCAGTCGCAAAAAGGCTTGCGCGTGAAGTCGCTCATGTCATTCTCGTAGGCCGAGACATGGCGCGACTCGACGCTGTTCGTGAAGCCATCGTAGCTGCAGGTGGTTCTGCCTCGCAGTACTCAGTGGATCTCACCGACAACAATGCTGTGCTGGAATTTAGCACCAAGCTCGCTGCCGCGCACACGCACTTGGACATACTCGTGCAGTGCGCTGGTGGACTCACGTTCGATACTGATCCGAAGTTCACAGGGAATCCGTTCGCGTCTATCGCAGCGCACATCCAGATGAACTTCACGTCCAAGGTCCTGATGCTCAACGCCTGTATCGAGCTCCTCGAGAAGGCGGCGCGTCCAGTGATCCTCGACGTCTCATCGCAAGCATCGAGCTTCCCCGAGGTGACGGACGCGGCTCATCCATTCGCAGCGCGCACGCATCACGAGCGCGGCTACGTCTGGTCCATGCGAGCTGTCGACGGCATGAATGCAATGATGCAGCGAGACTTCCCGACGTTCCATGTAGCACTCGTGAACCCGGGACTCATCGCAACACCATTGCAGGCACAACATTTTGCAGATGTTCCGAAGGAGGCAGTCCGAACTCCCGAGAACCTCGCCGAAGAGATCATCCGCAAGATCAAAGGAGTGTAGACTCAACAACAACGCAAGCGCCGCCATCCTTCAGGACTGGCGGCGCTGTTGTTTTTTATACACGAGATAGGAATCCGCACAGCGCTACAGCAATCGCATCTGCCGCGTCATCCGACTTCGGCATTTCCTTGAGCCGCAGCAACACCTGCACCATGCGCTGCATCTGATCCTTCTTCGCACCTCCGTAGCCCGTGATAATTTGCTTGATCTGCAGTGGATTGAACTCACGAATCGCAATTCCAGCACGCGCTGCGGTGAGCATAATTACCCCACGCGCATGGCTCACTTGAATTCCTGTTGTGACATTCTTGCCGAAGAAAAGCTGTTCGATCGCCATCGATTCTGGCTGGAACTCTGCAAGCAACTTCTCACACGCATCAGCAATTTCTACAAGACGCTGCGAAAATAGCTGTTCCTTCTTCGTCTCCACACATCCATACGCACGAATCGTGAACTGCTCACGTCCAACTTCCTCAAGTACTGCATACCCCATGCGACCAAATCCCGGGTCAATACCGAGAATACGTCTTCCTACTTCAGATGTACTGCCCATATTTTTGGTCGAATACCCATTGCACGTGCAACGAGTAGGCGCGTATTCCCACCAATAAGGTACGGGGGCTCCCCTTCACGAAAAAGAACAACGGGGGCGGGGATACCTGCACCTGTTTGGAATCCTTCAATAATTTTGTCCACATCACGCTTAGAACCGATATGCGTGATTACTTCCTGCAGTTGCCACGTAGTGTCACGGGAATCAGTGTTCATCATTACTTCCCAGTCACTATCACTCAGTGGTTCCAATGCACCCTGTTCGCATGCAACCAAAAGCTCTCCCGCATTCACGTGCAACTCCTCAGCAGTACGAAAAAATTCACCCTGTTCAAACTCGCCGGATGGTGCAATCCACTGTGGCTCACGAGGTCCTTTTTCTCCTCCTTCTTCCAACATATTATTGCGCGTTAGTGTACCACTCCTGCACGTCGTCGTACTCATCGAGTGCTTCGAAGAAATTCGCCACCGATTCACTCGATTCTTCCGGAACAGCAACATGCTCCTTCGGACGCCACTCAATACCAACGCTATCTGGCGAAACCCCAAGCGCGCGCACTGCCTCCGTCATGCGGTGTAAGGATTCGATTGGACCAAGGACGGTGAGCCCGTCTTCGCCCCACACAATATCCTCTGCACCCGCATCAATGAGTGCAAGCTCTGCTGATTCTCGGTCAGATATTTTTGTAGCAGTTGCAGCGCCAACACGTACCACAGCAAGATGCAAAAATTGCCACGAAACACTTCCCTGCGCACCAACCGCACCACCAGCTTTGTTGAAAATCGATTTGATGTCAGCTGCAGTTCGATTGCGATTATCTGTAAGCGCTTCAACAATCACCGAAACTTTTGCTGGTCCAAATCCTTCGTATGTAATTGACTCAAGTGCAACTCCATCTTTGTCTTCTCCAGTTCCCTTGCGAATGGCGCGCTCAATATTATCCTTGGGCATGTTGACCTCGCGTCCCTGCTCTACAGCAAGTCGCAGCGCAAAATTGGTATCAATAGATCCTCCGCCTTGTCGCGCAGCAAGTGTAATTGCACGTGCAACACGCGTGAATGCTGCAGCCTTGCGGCTATCCTGCGCGCCTTTGCGTCCCTGAATATTGTGCCACTTCGAATGTCCGGACATAGTTGTATTGTTCACCCACACCTTAGCAATTCCCCACCAAAACGCCAACACCCACCGAGCGGTGGGTGTTGGATTCTAGCTGAACTCTTTGTGCTGCTTTACGCTGTCGGCTCAGTTGCAGCCGGTGCAGACTCTTGGTTGTACGCTGCAGTTGCTGACTTGAACCCTCGAGCTGCAGCTGCAAGTTCCATAGCGCTGACTGCGCCTGTGAACCCAGTACCTGCTGGGATCTTGCGTCCGATGATAACGTTCTCCTTGAGACCTTCGAGGTAATCAACCTTGCCAGTAACAGCTGCGTTGATAAGTACCTTTGCAGTTTCTTGGAACGAAGCAGACGAGAGGAAGCTCTGCGTCGAGAGGGACACGCGCGAGATACCGAGGAACAATTCCTTCACGGCTGCGTGCTTGCCACCCTTTTCTACTTCTGCGTTGGACGCACTCCACTGCGCCTTTTCGATCACTTCACCAGGGATGAGATCGGTGTCACCTGCGTCTTCTACAAGTACGCGGGAGAACATCGAGCGAATGATGATCTCAATGTGTTTGTCATTGAGCTTCTGACCCTGCGAAGCGTAGATATCCTGAATTTCCTTGAGGATATAGCGCTGTACTGCTTCCTTGCCCTTGAGTTCGAAGAGCTGCTGGAGATCCATGTGACCTTCGGTAAGCGCATCTCCAACATTGACGAGATCACCATCTGCAACGAGAATCTTGAAGCCCAGTGGGATAATGTACTCCTTGCTCGTAGAACCCGTACCAGAAAGCGTAACTGCCTTCTTCTGTACGCGAACCGATCCAGCAATCGGAGCCATGATCTTGGTGCCATCAGCCTTCTCGATGAGGAGATCGCCTACTGCAACACTCTTGCCATCAATTGCATGCACTGTGTCCTTGTCTGCGAGTGGGAATACATCTTCGCGTACGCCATCGTATGCAACGTTGACGATCTTCTGACCGCGGCGGCCTTCGAAGATACGCTTGCCGTTGTGTTCGATAACTTTGCCTTCTGCTGATTCAATGTGTGCGATACCACCTACTTCTGCAACATACGCCTTCTTCTTCGGCGAACGAGCTTCGAAGAGTTCGTCTACGCGTGGAAGACCCTGCGTAATATCCTGTCCTGCAACACCACCAGTATGGAAGGTACGCATGGTGAGCTGTGTACCTGGCTCACCGATAGACTGTGCTGCAATGATACCAACTGCTGTACCCATTTGTACTGGCTTGTTGTGCGCCATATCCACGCCGTAGCAGCGTCCACAAACACCCTTCGGAAGGAGACACTTGAATACGGTGCGAACATGCACTTCTTGTACACCGGAGGTCTCAAGTTCGCGAGCATGTGGCTCGAGAATCATGCTACCAGCAGTGACGATGATCTGCTTGGTTTCTGGATTGATAACATCAGCCATTGTGTAGCGACCTTGTACACGCTCAGAGAGCGTCTCGCCCATTTCGCGCTCAGACTCTTCGCGGGTCACGATAACGCCGTCGAGTGTGCCACAGTCCTCTGCCAACACCACAACATCTTGTGCAACGTCTACAAGACGTCGCGTGAGATATCCTGCGTTAGCGGTACGAAGTGCGGTGTCAGTAAGACCCTTACGTACACCGTGAGACGAGATAAAGAATTCAAGTACAGAGAAGCCTTCTTTGAAGTTACCCTTTACTGGAAGTTCGATAATGTCACCGGCTGGGTTACTTACGAGACCCTTCATACCAATCACCTGACCGAGCTGTCCCCATGAACCACGAGCACCAGATTCAATCATGGCGAACACTGGACCAAATGGGTGGAGCGAGTTGCGGTTGTGCTTGAGTACGCGATCTTTGATGTCAGTCCACACACCAATAATCTTGGTGTAGCGCTCGTTCTGTGTGAGGAGACCGTCCTGGTATTGTTCTTCGATCTCTGCCACAGAATCATCACCCTCATCAAGAAGCGCTTGCTTCTCAGGAACGCGTGGGAAGTCGTCCATACCGAGCGAGTATCCAGACTTGGTAACGTACTTGAATCCAAGATCCTTGATACCATCGAGCATGTGCGCTGTGTTCTCAACGCCTTCTTTTTCGAGTACGAGACGAACAATGTTACCGAGCTTCTTTGCAGTTACTACTTCGTTGTACCAAGGGAGCGATGCTGGCAACACGTCGTTGAATGCGATGCGACCAATGGTCGTCACCATACGTGTTGGAACACCTTCGCCAATACGCGTGCAATCTGTGCCGTCGAAGTAGACTTCGATAGGCTGCTGCAAGAGAATGATGCGCATCTTGTACGCAAGACGAGCTTCCTGAACCGACGAGAAACGCTTCATCTTCTCCTTCGGCACATCTGCTTCTACTGGGCGCATGGTCGTCATGTAGAACGCACCCAATACAATATCCTGCTTTGGTGTTGCAATTGGCTGACCTGTAGCTGGCTTCAAGATGTTGCGCTCTGCAGCCATGAGATGCTCTGCTTCCCACTTTGCCTGTTCGGTAAGTGGTACGTGCACAGCCATTTGGTCACCGTCGAAGTCGGCGTTGAACGCGGTACATACGAGCGGATGAATGCGGATTGCCTTACCTTCGATAAGTCGAGGCTTGAATGCCTGAATACCGAGACGGTGAAGGGTTGGAGCACGGTTGAGAAGTACGCGCGTATTTGCTGTCACTTCTTCGAGAATGTCCCACACCTCGTCATGATCTGCTTCGATGTAGCGAGATGCAGAGCGAACGTTGTGCGCATGTCCACGCTTGATGATTTCACTCATCACAAACGGCTTGAAGAGTTCCAATGCCATGCGCTTTGGAATACCACATTCGTTCATCTGCATGTTCGGCCCTACAACGATTACCGAACGACCGGAGTAGTCAGTACGCTTACCGAGCAAGTTCTGGCGGAAACGTCCTTGCTTACCCTTGAGAAGATCCGCGATGGAGCGCAATTTGCGGCGCTGACCAGTCGATGCAGTTACGGTCTTGCTGCGACGTGCATCGTTGTCGATGAGCGCGTCGATAGCTTCCTGCAACATGCGCTTCTCGTTGCGTACGATAACTTCAGGCGCGTTCAATTCGAGGAGGCGCTTGAGGCGGTTGTTGCGGTTGATCACGCGGCGATAGAGATCGTTGAGGTCAGAAGTAGCAAAACGGCCACCATCAAGAGCTACCATCGGACGCAAATCTGGTGGAATCACCGGAATCACGTTGAGAATCATCCACCAAGGAGAGATCTCGTTGATGTTGAGTGACTTGAGGAGCTTGAGACGGCGAATCAACTTGTCGCGCTTCGCAGTCTTGTTGTCCTTCACTTCTTCTTCAAGTGCTTCGATCGTCTTCGGAATATCGAGACGCTTCAAGAGATACTGAATTGCGTCAGCTCCGATTTGTGCGTCGAAGATATGTCCATAGCGCATGGACAATTCCTGGTAGTCGTTCTCCGAGAGAATGCGCATTGGCGCAAGCTCCTTGATTTCGCGCTCAGTGAGTACGTAGTCTTCTTCGAGTGCTGCAAGCGCTTCTTCGCCTTCTTTTTCTACTGCAGTTGCGTCAGCCTTCTTCTCTGTTGCTGCTTCGGCTTTTTGCTTGTACTCATTGGTGATCTGTTTGCGCTTGCTCTTGTACTCTTCCTTGAGCATTTCGAGTGTCTCTTCCTGCAACTTGGTGTCTACATCGGTAACAATGAAGTTCGCAAAGTAAATCACCTTCTCCAATGTCTGGATCGAGAGGTCGAGAATCGTACCGATCTTGGAAGGGATCGAGCGAAGGAACCAAATGTGGGCAACAGGTGCAGCAAGTTCGATGTGACCCATGCGCTCGCGGCGAACCAACGAGTGCGTCACTTCTACTCCACACTTGTCACACACGATTCCTTTGTAGCGAATCTTCTTGTACTTACCACAGTAACATTCCCAGTCCTTCGTAGGTCCGAAGATTTCTTCGGCGAAGAGTCCACCTTTTTCTGGCTTCTGTGTGCGGTAGTTGATGGTTTCTGGCTTTGCAACCTCACCACTACTCCAACCGCGGATAACTTCTGGAGATGCGACGCGCAATCGAATCGCGTCGAATTCCATGGTGTGCATTGTATCGTTATGCATCATAGTGGTGAGCGTTAGCGTGAACGATCTTCATCGTATGCCCCCATCTCCTCCTCTTCGGTGAGTGCGGTATACGTGTCGCCATCGCGCTTGAGCAATTCAACATCGAGGCACAGACCCTTCAATTCACGTGTAAGTACGTGGAAGGATTCTGGGATGTTGATACGCGTGATGGATTCGCCCTTAATAATTGATTCATACGCCTTGCTGCGTCCTGGAACATCGTCTGACTTGATCGTGAGGATTTCCTGCAAGGTATTTGCAGCACCGTACGCTTCGAGCGCCCATACTTCCATTTCTCCGAAACGCTGACCACCGAACTGCGCCTTACCACCAAGTGGCTGCTGCGATACGAGTGAGTATGGTCCGATAGAACGCTGGTGAATCTTGTCTTCAACCATGTGGTTGAGCTTGAGCACGTAGGTGTAACCAACCGTCGTCTTGTGGTCAAACGGTTCACCAGTACGGCCGTCGAGCAACTGCGCCTGTCCATCTACTGGAAGTCCTGCGCTAGCAAGCAACTCCTTGATCTGTTCTTCCGTAAGTCCATTGAGTGGTGGCGTTGCTACGCGGTGACCGTGTGCATTTGCTGCGAGACCTGCGTGGTTCTCGAGAATCTGACCGAGGTTCATACGCGAGATAACACCCAGTGGCGAAAGAATGATGTCCACTGGCGTACCGTCTGGCAAAAATGGCATGTCCTCTACTGGAACAACGCGTGAGATAACACCCTTGTTACCGTGACGACCTGCAACCTTGTCACCTACCTGCACCTTGCGCATGTCTGCAACAGTGACTTGGAGCTGCTTGATAACACCTGGCTGCAACTTGTCGCCGTCGTCTGCGCTGAACGTCTTGATCTCAATAACTTTGCCGTGCTCACCGTGCTCGAGATACTTCGAAGAGTCGCGCACGTCGCGTGCCTTCTCACCGAAGATTGCGCGGAGCAATTTTTCTTCTGCTGAGAGTTCGGTTTCGCCCTTTGGTGTGATCTTACCAACAAGGATGTCACCAGACTTCACCTCAGCACCGATGCGAACTACACCTTCGGAATCGAGGTTGTGCAACTTTTCTTCCGAAACGTTTGGAATGTCGGATGTGACCATTTCAGGTCCGAGCTTGGTTTCGCGAACATCAACCATGTAGTCCTCAATGTGGATCGAGGTAAATCGGTCGTTGTGTACGAGACGCTCAGAAATGATGACAGCATCTTCATAGTTGTATCCATCCCATACCATGTATGCGACGAGTACGTTCTGTCCGAGTGCGAGTTCACCGTTCTCTGTCGAAGGTCCGTCTACAAGCGCGTCACCAGCCTTCACCTTTTGACCAGGGCGCACAATTGGGCGCTGGTTGATCGCAGTGGAGTGGTTGCTGCGCAAATATTTGTTGAGCGAGATTTTCTTTTCGCCGCCCTTCTTGTACTTCATGGTTACTTGCGTACCGTCTACCGACGCAACTTCACCATCTTCGGTCGCAAAGAGTACGTGGCCGGAATATCGTGCCGCAGTCTTCTCCACACCTGTTCCAACAAATGGAGCGTCTGGAGTGATACATGGTACTGCCTGACGTTGCATGTTCGTTCCCATGAGCGCACGTGTAGCGTCATCGTGCTCGAGGAATGGAATCATCGAAGTAGCAATCGAGATAATCTGGTTGCTCGAGACATCCATGTAGTCGATGTTGGTGACGTCTTCGAATCCTGGCTCACCGTGGCGGCGAACTGGAGCTTTTTCGTCCACGAAGAATCCCTTCTCATCAACAGGTGTCGTTGCAATGGTTGTAACCGACTTCTCTTCTTGGAACGCGTTGAGATACACGATCTCATCCGTCACGCGTGCACGGCCCTTCTCCTGTACTACCTTGCGGTATGGAGTCTCGATAAATCCGTAGTCGTTCACAATTGCGTAGGACGCAAGGTGACCTACGAGACCAATGTTCGGTCCTTCAGGAGTTGCAATAGGACAAATACGTCCGTAGTGCGTAGGATGCACGTCACGAACATCGAATCCTGCGCGATCGCGCGAAAGTCCACCAGGTCCAAGAGCCGAGAGACGACGCTTGTGCTCCAACTCAGCAAGTGGGTTGGTCTGGTCCATGAACTGCGAGAGCTGCGAGCTCATGAAGAATTCGCGAACGGCACCAATCACTGGGCGCGCGTTGATGAGCTTGCTCGGCGTGAGTCCTTCGATCTCATACGTGCTCATGCGATCCTTCACGATGCGCTCCATGCGAGAGAGACCGATGCGGAAACGATTCTGAACCAATTCTCCAATCGCGCGGATACGGCGGTTGCCAAGGTGGTCAATATCGTCTGCCTCTTCCTGAGAGACGTTGAGACGGATCACTTCGCGAATAATGCGGAGGATGTCTTCCTTGGTGAGAATACGTGTGGTGCGTGCTGCCTTGCCCTCGAGATCTGCCTCTACTGTTGGCATGGAAAAACGCTCATTCATCTTGTAGCGACCTACACGACCCAAGTCGTATCGATCGAAGTTGAAGAACATCGCGTGGATGAGCGAGCGAGCGTTGTCTACGGTTGCAAGATCACCTGGGCGAATACGCTTGTACACTTCCTGGAGACCTTCGTCTTCGTTGCTTGCAGAGTCCTTCTTGAGGGTTGCTTCTACGTAGTCAATCTGTGGGTGCGTGTTGACATCCTTCAAGAGCTGACGGATTTCCTCAGATTCAGAGTAGCCAAACGAACGCAACAATGTTGTTGCTGCTACTTTGCGCTTGCGATCTACCTTGACCCAGAGCACGTTGTTGCTATCTGTCTCGATTTCGATCCAGGCACCGCGGTTCGGGATAATCTTTGCACCGTAGAACTTGCGGCCACGAACGTTCTCCGAAGTGAAGAACGCTCCTGGAGAACGAATAAGCTGCGAAACAATGACACGCTCGATACCATTCACAATGAATGTACCGCGGTCTGTCATGATAGGTACGTCGCCAAGATATACTTCCTGTACCTTCTCGTCCTTTGTGCGATTGTTCACGAGACGTGTCTTGACGCGAAGTGGTGCCTCGAACGTAATGTTTTTCTTGCGGCACTGCATTTCGTCGAACTTCGGCTCATCGAGGTAGTAATCCTCGAACGAAAGCGCCAAATCACGACCAGTGAAGTCCTTGATCGGGGAAATTTCCTCGAACAATTCGCGGATCCCCTTGTCGAAGAACCACTTGTACGACGTGTTTTGGATCTGAATAAGATCCGGAGTCTCCATAGCTGGGAGAATTGAAGTGAAATACTTCCGTTCTGCCGCCATGTTGCGGTTGCGCTTGTACTGCATAGGCAAGGGAATAAATACAAAAAGTCACCCGAAGACTAATCGGGATCTTTCTAAAATTCTCGCAAATTTTGGACAAATTTCTGCAAGGTTGACATGGAGATTTCCTTGCACGCAGAGGGTCCAGATGGTCCTCCGCGAGTCCGCACTACTATACGGCACCAATCTGTCTATGTCAAATGAACGAATGACACAGTTTATCCACAGGTAGAGATGCCTAGCGGGTACTTGACAAACTTGAGGGTGGGTGGTATAGTCCTTCGTTCATTTCATCCCATAGGGAAAGCTGCGGGGAGAGGGGCGCACGGACCGCGAAACGGAACGTGTGTAGCAACTGACGTAGGAATACGAGGCTCCGGCTTTGGATCACCTGCTGAGGGCGCTGATGCGACAGGGAGTAGCTCTGCTATTCACCATCGCTTCCTCTCCGCACTTTTCCCGATGGACAAATCACCACACCTGTGCCGCTAGGGCGCAGGGCACCTTCGGGCATCTGTCTTGGTCTTTACATCCTCCATTCAATGCCCTACTGCCTTGCGCTCTGGCGGTGTTTTGTTTTCTTGACAGCGTATTCCTATGCGCTACACTAGACGTGTGACACTGCTCCTTCGACATCTTCTTTTTTGGGCTGCGATTCTCTATACACTGCATCACGTAAGAGCAGAAAGTACAACTCTCTCCTCGCCACAGACCCTCACGGGTATGTGGTCACTTTCTCCTTTTGTGCGATACAAACTAGTGTGGTAGCGACTCGCAGCCCAAAGAAGGAGATTTTTTTATTGTTTTTTGCTATACTAGGCGTGCATTTTCGCCTATGGCACATCGTCGATCTTCTTCCGGATGGAACATCACGCTCAATCCGGAAATTAAGCGAGGTATTCTCGCGGTTTTTCTCTTTTTGATTGCTATCCTTGCAGCGCTGAGCTTCTTCGGCCGCGCTGGCATGCTCGGCACCTTCGTTGATTCATTCTTCTCACTCTTCTTCGGCATTGCGAAATACGTCATGCCGATATTGCTCGTGGTGTGGGCAGTACTCATCGAGCGCGAGGACGCGAACGGATATCGCGCGACACACATTATCGGAGTTGCGCTCATGACACTTTCGCTCTCTGGGCTGATTCACTTGTTCCTCGCAGATCCTGACATGCTCGCAGCCGCACTTCGTGGTGAGGGCGGTGGATTGGTCGGACTCGTGCTCAGCTATCCGCTCATGCGCGCATTTGATTTTTGGGTCTCACTCATCGTACTGATTATTTTGCCGCTTGTTTCGTTGTTATTCCTTTTCAATACGACACTCTCCGAGATTGCACATTTTTTCTACGGCGTTTTCAGATTCTTCACCGCACCATTTCGCTTTTTCGGTTCGGCGTTGCAACCTGCGAAGGTTGAGCGCGTGCGCGTAATCGGCGCGTACGAAGGAGACGAAGTACCAAATGCTCCAGAATTCCAGAACAAAAAACTCGCTGACGCAGCGATCAAGAAGGCTGCTGCCGAGGAGACAGAAGATGAGGACGAGGATGAAGAAGAGGAAGAGGTCGACGAGCCAGTTCGCATGGCTCCAGCTACAGCGAAGACTGGCACGTTGCGCGCCAATCCATATCCAGTAGTCAGCACCAAGGGACTCCCCCCACTATCCATTCTCACTACTAATTCGAGCAAGCCAACTGCAGGCGACATCAAGAAAAACGCGCAAGCAATCAAGGATACGCTCGCACAATTTGGCGTTGATGTGGAGCTCGGAGATGTTCGTGTAGGCCCGACAATTACACAGTACGCTGTCAAACCAATGCGTGGTATCAAACTCTCCCGCATTACCGCACTCTCCAACGACTTAGCACTCGAACTCGCTGCACACCCAATTCGTATCGAAGCGCCAATTCCTGGCGAATCGTATGTTGGTATCGAGGTTCCTAACCAACGCATTGCGATGGTTACACTGAAGGAGCTTTTTGAATCTGACGCATACAAGTTGCGTGAGAACAACATGATGGTTGCACTGGGCAAAGACGTAGGAGGCAACGTGTGGTTCGCAGATCTCACGAAGATGCCCCACATGCTCGTTGCAGGTGCTACAGGTTCGGGAAAAACCGTCTGTATCAACTCAATCATTCTCAGTCTCATCTATCAGAACACTCCTGAGACATTGCGATTCATTTTCGTGGATCCAAAGCGCGTTGAGCTCACGTTGTACAACGGCATTCCTCACTTGCTGACGCCTGTTATCACGGACGTGAAGAAGACAATCAACGCACTGCGCTGGGCCATTGCCGAAATGGAACGACGATTTGATGTACTCGCTGCTGCTCGCAAGCGCGACATCGGCTCGTACAATGCTGATGCGAAGGAAAAGCTTCCATACATTGTCTTCGTGATCGACGAGCTTGCTGATCTCATGACAACGTCACCAAAAGAAGTGGAAGCAGGCATTGTCCGTCTCGCACAAATGGCACGCGCCGTCGGTATCCACCTCATTCTCGCAACACAGCGACCAAGTGTCGACGTTATCACAGGGCTCATCAAAGCCAACATTCCAGGACGCGTTGCATTCTCCGTAGCGTCACTGGTTGATTCGCGCACGATCCTCGATATGTCTGGCGCAGAGAAATTGCTCGGTCGTGGTGACATGTTGTTCCTCAGCCCCAACCTCGGCAAACCAAAGCGTCTCCAAGGTGCCTACATCAGTGACAACGAACTCAAAGCAGTTGCAAACTACATCAAGGAAGACGAACCACCACAATACGACCTGAGCATCGCAGAAAAAGGTCCAAGCAGCAGCAACGGATCAACAATTTTTGGTGCACCTGATAATGATCGCGATCCACTCTTCGACGAAGCAAGAGAGATCGTGGTGCGCGAGGGCAAGGCTTCGGCTTCCCTTCTCCAGCGCAGGCTCAAACTCGGATATGCGCGCGCAGCACGCGTACTCGATGAACTCCAAGATGCCAACATCATTGGTCCAGGCGACGGAGCAAAACCGCGTGAAATTTTGATCAGTGCGAAGGAACTTGCTACAATGGACGCTACTGATGCTTCACTTGATTCGATTCCGACGTCTGGCATGCACACACCACTTGCACAAGAGCCAGATGCATTCGAAGCAATGGACGACGAAGTTGAGGAAGACGACGCATCAGACCCAGACGACGAACCACCGTATGACGACGCTTCAAAAGAAGCAACTTCCGCGTGAGGGCGCCTTGTGCATCCGCATTCAGGCACTTCGCAAGGAATCTCGATTTACATTAGAAGAATTGGCGCGGGCAACACACGTTCCGCTCCATCATTTGCGCGCGCTTGAGGCGTGTGAATACGATCGCCTTCCCGAAGGAATGTATCGACGCGCCATTGTCCAAAAAGTTCTCGCAGTATTGCACGCAGATCCAAGCGAGTACGACACCGATATTGATTTGATCATTGATACGACTCCTGGTTCGCAGTGGAAGGAACGCGCAACAGGGCACAAGGCCCCTGGATTCTCATTGCGCTTCGCTTCGTTGATTACTTGCAGCGTACTCATCGTTGGATACCTTGGATTTCAATTGTACGCATTGGTTCGCCCACCATCACTTACGATCCTCTCTCCAGAATCAGGATCTACTGTGGAGGAATCACGCGTGACAATTTCTGGACTCACAGACAAAATGGCTACGATCGAGATTAATGGCATCACTGTTCTTGCTGGATCGCGCGGTGATTTCCGCCAGGAAGTCCCTCTGCGAACCGGTATGAACACGCTCATCATTCAGGCAAAAAAGAAGTTCGGTGGCTCAACTACCGAGCGTATGACAGTGTTCCTTCCTCAACCAGATAGTGAAGCGCAACCTTCCGCAGCTACATCCACACCCATCGTGCTTGCACCTGCGCAGTGACTGGGACTACAATGAAAGGAGCGCCGAAGTGTAAGGGGGATTTTGGCGCCCTCATTATTAGTTTCCAGCTGTATGGCAAAGAATGAAGTGAATGAAAAGAACAAAGCAGCCGAACTCGCAATCGAACAGATCAAAGAACGATTTGGCGACGGTGCAATTATGCGATTTGGCGAGGCAAAGCATTCGGAAGTTGAATCAGTTTCGACAGGATGCCTTTCGCTCGACATCGCACTGGGAGTCGGTGGCGTCCCACGCGGTCGTATTGTCGAAATCTACGGGCCAGAAGCCTCGGGTAAGACAACGCTCGCGCAACACATCGTTGCAGAAGTGCAAAAGCTCGGCGGTATTGCAGCATTTGTAGACGCAGAACACGCACTCGACCCCGACTACGCTCGTCGGATCGGTGTGAATGTAGATCAGTTGCTCATTTCGCAGCCTGACACCGGTGAACAAGCACTTGATATCGTAGAGACACTTGTACGTTCTAACGCCGTAGACGTCATTGTGGTGGACTCAGTGGCTGCTCTGGTTCCGAAGGCCGAGATCGAAGGAGACATGGGTGACCAACACGTGGGTCTCCAAGCGCGTCTCATGTCACAAGCACTTCGCAAACTCGCCGGCATTGTGAACAAAAGCAAGACAATCTGCGTCTTCATCAACCAGACTCGTCTCAAGATCGGCGTATTCTACGGCAACCCTGAGACCACTACTGGTGGTACAGCGCTCAAGTTCTACGCTTCCCAGCGTATCGAAGTCCGCCGCAGCGCTCAGATCAAGCAGGGTGAGAAGATCATCGGTAACCGAGTGAAGGCAAAAATCGTGAAGAACAAAGTTGCTGCGCCATTTCGCACAACTGAGTTCGACATCATGTACAACGAAGGTATCTCTATCTCTGGTGACTTGCTCGACACAGGTACTGCATACAAGGTGATCACCAAGCTCGGCAACGGCTATGCCTATGGCGAAACCAAGCTCGGCATTGGACGCGAAAAGGCAAAGCAATTCCTCAATGAGAACCCATTGATCATCCAAGAAATCCGCGAAAAGATTCTCGACAAGGTCAAAGGCGACGAAACCGACAGCGTTAATCGGTTTGCAGCCGCACCTGAAGACGACGAAGTTCCAGCAGAGGACGAGATCTAAGATCTCTCCTCAACCAAAACAAAACACCGCGTTAGACGCGGTGTTTTGTTTTATGTATTCGAGAGGAGCGTCCGCTTCTTATTGCGGCATGTAAGGCAAAATCGACATCTGACGAGCTTGCTTTACTGCGGTTGCAACTTTGCGCTGGTGAAGTGCACAGAGACCAGAACGGCGACGTGGGGCGATCTTCATGTATGAAGAAAGAAACCGACGAAGTGTGTTGGTCGCAGTGTAATCAACTGCGGTGTTGTTGTTCACGCAGAAGTAGCACATCTTTTGTTTTGTCGTCTTTTGCTTTGGCATAGCGGCTTTTAGAATGGGATATCTTCAACGCGAATTTCTTCTTCGTCTACGGGAGCGGCGGCTGCAGCGCTAGTCGGACGTGGTGGTTGACCTGCTGCTCGTGGCGCGCCGGAATTCCCTGCTGCGCTATATCCTGCCTCATTTCCCTTAGGTCCGTCAAGCATGATCAAGTTCTCTGCCACGACTTCTGTCTTGAACTTGCGCACACCATCGGTTCCGGTCCAGTCTCGTGTCTGCAATCTGCCTTCCACGAACACTCGGCGCCCCTTGGACAGGAATTGCTGTGCAATTTCAGCCAATTTGCTCCAGACTACGATGTCGTGGTACTCGACTTTCTCGGTCTTTTGTCCTGCACTATCCTTATAGAACGAGTTGGTAGCAATCGCGAGATTGGCAACCATTGTTCCTCCGGTGGTCGTCCGCACCTCAGGGTCGCGGGTAAGGCGTCCGAGGAGCATGACCTTGTTGAGATCCATATGAATCGAAATTAAAGTTTTTCGTTCACCGTCTCGCCTTTGATGATATCTTCAAGTTTCTTGTCCAATTCTTCCATGTTCACCGGTGCTGGAGCTGCTTCTACCTTCTGTGTGAAGGTTGTGGTCGTTCCTGGTGCTGCGGTGCGCTTGTCTCCAGTCTCGGAGAACAATCCAGTAAAGAACGAGAACTCGCGCTTGGTCTCTGGCGCAACCGAGCGAATTGCGAAGCGCAACAAGCCCGAAGAGCGCTGCAATACCATCTGTACTTCCTTCACATGCGTTTTCTCCAGCTGCAACACAATATGTGTGAACCAACCGAAGCGCGCCTTCTGAATTTCGTACGCGAGGCGGTGCTTGCCCATGTCATTGACATGAACATGCTCAGCCCCGTGTTCGGTGCAAAGCTTTGTGATTTCGTTCTGCTTGGTCTGTACTTCTTCCGCTGTAAGTGTTCCAGGAAGCACTACCAAAACTTCGTATGTCTGCATATATGTATAGCCAAAATCCTTACTGTTGCTGTACACTACCACACTATTTTTAAGGGCGCAAGAGCCCACCCACCTATGATATCTCGAACCACCACCGTAGCACACACAGGTCTCGTTGTCACTAAAATTACAGTCGAAACCGACCTCCGAGGAGGATTTCCAGGCTTCATGATTGTCGGACTTCCAGACACTGGCGTCCAGGAGGCCAAAGAACGCATCAAATCTGCATGCAAAAACGCCGATCTCCCCTTCCCATCAACCTATCGAATCACTGTGAACCTGGCGCCAGCTGCCATTCGCAAGGAAGGACCACTCTACGATCTACCAATTGCCGTCAGCATACTGCTCCCTGCGATGGGAATTGCGTACGCCAACCACGAAGACGCGATTTTTCTAGGCGAACTAGCGCTCGACGGATCAACGCGGTACACCGAAGGACTCTTGCCCGCGCTTCTTGGTGCAAGATCGCAAGGAATACGGACTGCGTATATCCCCGCGGCCAATCGTGTTGAAGCTGCGCTTGTTCCAGATATGTGCGTTATTCCCGTAACAGGACTCGCGCAACTCATGAGCCATCTCGCTGGCACACGCGCAATCACACCAGTGACCCCGACACCATTCACCCCACCCAATCCGGCGATTATCGTCGATTTCGCTGCCATCCACGGTCAGCACACATGCAAACGCGCACTCGAAATCGCCGCAGCAGGACATCACAATATTTTTATGAGTGGCCCACCAGGCACTGGCAAGACCACACTTGCTCATGCAACTGCAGGAATTCTCCCACCACTCACGCACGAGGAGATGCTCGAGGTCACACAGCTCCATGCACTTGCTGGGCGCACGTCGCAAGAGACTCCGCTTGTTACCTCCCGACCGTTTCGCGCACCACATCACAGCGCATCAGCTTCAGCACTCCTGGGCGGCGGTCGTCGCATGATCCCTGGAGAACTCTCACTCGCACATCGCGGTATCCTCTTCCTCGACGAGCTTCCCGAGTTCGACCGAGACGTGCTCGAAGTATTACGCCAACCAATGGAAGAAGGAACCATCACCATTGCACGTGCACACGCAGCACACACATACCCAACAGCATGTATGGTCATCGCTGCACAGAATCCATGTCCGTGCGGCAACGCCGATGATCCGTCCAACTCGTGTTCTTGCTCAGCCGCAGCCATCGATCGCTACCAGAAAAAAATCTCCGGCCCATTACTAGACCGGTTCGATATGCATATTCGTGTCGCGCGCGTGTCGACAGCAGATCGTGCAGTGGCGACAGAATCAACTGCAGTCATTCGCGAACGCGTTTGTGCCGCACGTGCATTTCGCGTCGCACGAGCACACGACGCGTCAACAACGACAGCAGAAGCGCAATCACTCCTCGATCGTGCAACCGACACATTCCATCTTTCACTACGCACGCACTATCGCATTATGCGCGTCGCGCGAACCATCGCAGATCTCGCAGCCTCTGAGCACATCACCGCTGATCACATGCTCGAAGCCATCAGGCTACGAATGCCCTAGCGAGTGTACGTGAACGGGTTCACCTTCTGTCCGCGAACAATAACTTCGAAGTGCAAGTGCGGACCTGTTGAGCGACCTGTTGTTCCGATGAATCCAATAACATCACCCTTCTTCACGCGTTGACCAATGTGCACGAAGAGTCGGCTCGCGTGACCGTATCGCGTCACAATACCGTTCTCATGATCAATGTCAGCGCCAAATCCATATCCATTCGTTCGCCAGTTAGCAATCTTCACCACACCATCGTCTGATGCGTAGAGTGGGCTGTCGTAATATCCATGCACATCAAGACCAGTGTGACGACCACTGTAATACTGGTTGATGCGTTTGCTTGTGGTTGGCCAAATCATCCCAGCAGCATTGGCATTTGGACTTGGTGCAGGCTTTGCCTGATTGCGGAATTTCGCTGGACCATAATATTCATCCGTGTGGTCTTCACCGGAATTCTTTGGAACATATGTTCCTGTTGCAGCAGGAGGCAACTTTGTTGCTGATCCACTTGTTGACCCCGTGGACGCAGGTGGCTTTGCAACCGCAACAGTACGCACCCCTCCCGGAACGACCAACGTCTGACCGATAGAGAGTGTGCTTCTGCTATTGAGTTGGTTCACGCGCTGCAACTCATCCGTTGCCTTGAGGCCGTACTGACGCGCAATGGCTGCAAGTGTATCGCCACGCTTCACCGTGTGCACCACACCGTCCACTGGCAAAATAGTGAGTACTTGTCCGACGCGCAACGTAGAACGCGATGTCAGCGAATTCTCCGACAGAATTGTCTGCTGACTCACGCCGAACTTCTTTGCGATGGTCGAAATAGTATCGCCACTTTGCACCGAGTACTTCTTGATCTCGTATGCGTTTGTTGATGTGGTTGGTGACGTTGCAACAGGCCCACTTGGAATGGTGATACTACCTCCTGGGGCTACGATCGGCGCATACACACTCGCGCTGTCGTATCCAAGATCATAGTCGATACCATTCTCATCGGATGGGAGATGCGCGTCGTCTGGCTGCGCTCCATATCCATACTCAACCGGCTGCGTGTTGCCATACGCATCTGCGGTTTCTTCTTCGTACTCAGATTCTTCGTCACTTGGCCCGACAATCGCGAGCAAGAGACTCGTGGACCCTGCACCATACGCAGGTGGCGCAATGAACCGCATATGCGGAAGACCAATGAGCAACACGCCCACAGTCGCCAGTCCCATGATAAAAAGTTTGTGGCTCGTTACGAGATAGACACGCTCTTGCGTGGTCTCCAAATTATTCTCCAGACGCATGCGCCAAGAGACGTAGGATTTGTACACACCAAAAAGCAACACACGAGCTATTGCTCGGGTGTACTCCCGCACCCTTCCCCAGCTCCAGCGCCCCACTGCTACAGAAAAACGCTTTGTTTGAACCAGTAGTTTGAGGAACTCTAGATGGAGCTTGTATATGAATCTCTTCATATAAAGCTCCACCCACTATAGCGCAAAGCAGCCCATGTGACCAGTCACAACTTGACATTTGTGGTACACTATGGGATATTGTGGCGTCTGTTGGTCCATCCCGAAGCCGTATAAGGAGCGGTTCCGGGGCGGATCAAACAACCACCGCGCCCACAACAAGAGGTAGACGTGCATTACCCCGAAATGCGTCAGCACCATAGTCGCCGTGAATTCCAGTCCCCGTCGGCGGGATTGACCATCGGCCTCGCGATCTTTGGCATCTTTCTGGCGTACTGCGTGGCGAAGTGGAGCGAGATGGGAGAGATCGCTGCGCCCAAGAGCCAGCCAGTCAAGGTTCCCAAGGCCCGCACTACACCCGCTGTCGACACTGGTTCGCAATGGCAGGACGCTCCTGCCGGCGCTGGTCCGGTGGTACTCTGGTTGGATCCGTGTGACCAACGGCCCAACGACACCAATTGGTCATTCGTGGAGGACACGGATTCGTGCGAGTTCGCACTTTCGTTGCTTCTGCACGAGCCACGTGCGCTAGGCGTGTACGAAACCATGCTGCAATTCGGCCAGCGGGACACCGCACCGATTGCAACCATGAGCGGACACTGCCGCCGATTCTACGTTCCTCTCTTGCGAGACGTGAGCTACCTCGAGAACTTCGGGTACGCCAACGCGATGAGCAGGCAACTCATTGGGTTAGCCTTGAGATGCAAGGCCAACCTCGATCGCAAGTTCGCTCTCCGCATCGAGCCCGACCGCGACGACGCATCCATGATGCTCGTCGAGGCAGATATCAAGAGCATTAGCTCGCCCTACTGACGAGCTACCCCGCTCTTCCCCACCACGGCCCGGCAACAAGCCGTCAGCCGTAGAGATATGCTGTAATGCTACCAACGAACAGAGCCCCGCAACGAGTAATCGAAGCGGGGTTCGTCATTTATTGACGTTTCCTCCGATTTGCCTTACAGTAACGCTAGTTTTTAATGTGTTTACTCAGTCCTATATTATGCAAGACGTCTCGATGTATCTGTGGGCAGCGCTCGTCGCTTCCCTTGTCGCTATTGCGTATGGCCTCTGGCTCGCTCGCTGGGTCATGCAGCGCCCCGCTGGTAGCGAAAAAATGATGGCGATCGCACGTGCGATCCAAGAAGGCGCTAACGCCTACATGGTTCGCCAATACAAGACAGTCGCATGGATTGGTCTTGTTATTTTTATTCTTGTTGGAATCAGCTCTCTCGGCTGGGGAGTAGCGATCGGTTTCCTCGTCGGTGCAGTCCTCTCTGCTATTGCAGGTGTGATTGGCATGATCGTTTCGGTACGCGCCAACGTCCGCACCACCGAAGCAGCGAAGTCCGGCATGCAGCAGGCACTTGATGTCGCGATCAAAGGCGGCTCAGTGACTGGTTTGCTTGTAGTAGGTCTCGCACTTCTTGGTGTGACGGTCTTCTACTGGATCACACGTGACACAACCGCACTTATCGGTCTTGGATTCGGAGGATCACTCATCTCCGTGTTCGCACGTTTGGGTGGTGGTATCTACACCAAGGCAGCAGACGTAGGTGCAGACCTCGTAGGCAAAGTCGAAAAAGGGATTCCTGAAGATGATCCACGCAACCCAGCAGTAATTGCTGACAACGTTGGAGACAACGTGGGCGATTGCGCAGGTATGGCAGCAGATTTGTTCGAGACGTACGCAGTGACCTGTGTGTCTGCAATGCTTCTCGCTTCGATTGTGTTCAAGGCAGGTGGCGAAGCAGCAATTGTCTTCCCATTGTTCCTCGGCGCTATCTCGATTCTCACATCCATTGTTGGAACGTTCTTCTTCAAGCTCGGCGCTACGAAGAACATTATGAATGCGCTTTACAAGGGTCTTGCTGTGTCTGGTCTCCTTGCAGCGATTCTCTTCTACCCAGCAACACAGCACTTCTTCCCAAATAGCACCAACACCATGTATGGTGCTGCGTTCATCGGATTGATCGTGACTGCACTCATGGTAGTGATTACTGAGTACTACACCTCTACAAAGTACGAACCAGTACGCTCGATTGCCAAGGCAAGTGAAACTGGCCACGGTACGAACGTAATCACCGGTCTCGCAGTTTCGATGAAAGCAACAGCACTCCCTGTAATCGTTATCGCAGCCGGCATTCTCGGCGCATACGAGCTCGAAGGGATTTACGGTGTAGCAATTGCTGCAATGTCGATGCTCTCCATGGCAGGTATCGTCATCGCCATCGACGCGTACGGTCCTATCACAGACAACGCAGGTGGTATTGCTGAAATGGCAGAACTCGATGAATCAGTTCGCGCTGTTACTGATCCACTCGACGCAGTTGGTAACACGACCAAGGCTGTGACCAAGGGATACGCAATCGCTTCTGCTGGTCTTGCTTCGATCGTACTCTTCGCAGCTTACACACAGGAGTTCGCTAACCTCGGTCATGAATTGTTCTTCGAGCTCGGCAACCCATACGTACTCGTTGGTCTCTTCCTCGGTGGTCTTCTCCCATACCTCTTCGCAGCATACGCAATGCAGGCAGTGGGCAAGGTTGCAGGTAAGGTAGTAGAGGAAGTTCGCCGCCAGTTCCGCGAAATCGCAGGAATCATGGAAGGCAAAACCAAGCCAGACTACGCACGCACTGTAGACATCGTTACCAAGGGTGCAATCTCTGAAATGGTTGTGCCAGCACTTATCCCAGTAGTAGTTCCAATTCTCGTTGGCTTCTTGCTCGGACCTGAAGCACTCGGTGGATTGCTCGTTGGCTCGATCGTGACTGGCCTCTTCGTCGCAATCTCCATGACCTCTGGTGGTGGTGCTTGGGACAATGCCAAGAAGTTCATCGAACAGGGCAACTACGGCGGCAAGGGTTCTATTGCTCACCAAGCAGCAGTTACCGGTGACACTGTTGGTGACCCATACAAGGACACTGCAGGTCCTGCGATCAACCCAATGATCAAGATTCTCAACATCGTTGCACTCCTCATTGTAGGGATGCTGGTGTAAGATCAGATACTTGTACACAAAAAGCGACGTGCCTCATGGCACGTCGCTTTTTAATTATGCATTACTTACCAAAAAGATCCCGAGCTGCCTTTGCTACTGAACCTTGCGCCACCTCTTCCATAGACTCTGCATCCTCGAGCTCTTCATGGGCTGGCAAAACACTGAGCGCTGCTTTTTGTGCACCATGATGCGCCACAGCTTCTCCTACGGACACTGACGTTGAGATCGATTCCCGTGTCTCAACCAACGTCTGAAGAAATACAATTTTTTGATTGAACGACTCATGCAGAGGAGCGTCCGCTGGAATTTGATACTCACGTTGTGTCTCAAACAACGAACGCAACACCATCAAACCCTCAAGTTGCCAATGCAAATACTGTGCGTCCACATTAATATCATGCATTTTTGTCTCCCAATCTTCATCCATTACTGTGTTCATGAAACTCGCAAATAACTCCACTTGATTCTCCCACGCATGCCCACCAACGGCTGTGAATGGCCAATAGTGATTACCTTCATTCACATTGGGTTCACCCATGTCTCCCTCATGTCTCCCAAACACATTTATCTCAGCGTGTGAAAATCGCTCATGCCCTCTATGACTACTTTGCTCCCAAAACCTCTGCCACTCGGGAGATTGATCAACCTTACCAAAAAACTCTCCCGCCTTGTGCAATGCCTCATGACGCCCTGTCACAATATTATCAAGTGCGGTGTGTTTTGGATCATACGCATTAGCAATGGAAAAATAGACAAACCCAACATCAACTCCAGCCATATTCACCCATGCGTTTTCGTCTGCTGATGGCACCGCGCACAACCCCTTCACCATGTCTCCAGGCTTAACCCCAAAATAGATTTCAACATCCCGAACACCCTCAGCCATTTCCGATGCAGTTTCAGATACTGTCTCACGTTCTGGTGAATCATCTGACCCTTCGGTTGTCCAGACGCTGTACGTGCCATCAAGCACACCACCATCGATTGACTTGACAGCCCCCGCTGCTACTACTGGCGCCTGATCTACACTGTCCGTCTTGAACCAAAGCAAAGAGCCAACATACGCAATACTGAATACCGCAGTGGCAAAAATCATCCGCACTTCTGTGTTCGGGTGCCATTCTCGCTCTGGACGAACGACAAACTCTTTCAGACTTTGCGCCCAGCTCTGTTGCTCTGCTAAGAGATGCTTTATTTGCTCAGCCGCAGACTCGCGATCTATACGAGGGAGGTGGGCTGATTCAGGGTGCTGTCTCATACTATTTTTGCATTAGCGAAGTAACAATATCTCGTTCTTCTTGCAAGATTTTCTGCACCTCTTCGACATCATTTGATTCGATTGCCGTGAACCTTCTCACGAAGAAGTCAACAAGTACTTTTGCAGCCGCAGGATCTTTGGTCATCATTTCAACAAACTGTCGTTTTTCTTCACCTTGAAAAACGCTCATACAATGTCCAATGACCTGATTTGCTATCAGCGTTGATTGTTGCATATTTCTTGTTTCGGCATTTTGTAGGAAAAGTATAATACAGAAGCGAAGGAAAACGCGAATTTAACTAATCAAAAATGTTCTAGGTTCCTCACTGCGCACGCACTCCAATGAGCCCCTGCGGGCGTTGACACATCTCCCCATTTTCTCTACACTAACCGCGTTATCTATTCACGGAAAGCTATGCAAATTGAGGTCAAAAATCTCCAAAAGTCGCAAATTGAAATCACCGTCGTGCTCTCTGACGCTGAAATGCGCCCACACGTTGAGCGCGCTGCGCGTCACATTTCTGAGCACCGCGATATCAAGGGCTTCCGCCGCGGTCACGCGCCGTACGAGAAGGTAAAGGCCGAGGTAGGCGAAATGGCAATCTACGAAGCTGCCCTCGAGCGCGCAGTACAAAGCAGCTACTACGCTGCTGTGAAGGAGAAGAGTCTCAACACCATTGGCATGCCACAAGTGAATGTGAAGAAGCTAGCCCCAGGCAATGACTGCGAATTCACTGCAACAGTCTCCGTGCTCCCAAAGGTAGAACTCCCTGACTTCTCGAAGATCAGTGTTGCGAAGAAAGATGTAACCGTTGAAGACAAACAAGTCGACGAAACCATGGAGTCGCTGCGCAAAATGCGCGGCAACGAAGTAGCGAAGTCCGGTCCAGCAGGCAAAGAAGACAAGGTTGTTGTAGACATGGATCTCTCTGTAGACAATGTTCCAGTCGAAGGCGGCCAGACCAAGGATCACGGCGTATACTTGAGCGAAGATTATTACGTACCAGGACTCCCAGCAGAATTGCTCGGTCTCAAGAAGGATGACGAGAAGAAATTCACACTCACCTTCCCCAAGGAACACTACCAGAAGCATCTCGCAGGCAAGGACGTGCAGTTCTCCGTGAAAGTGAAGGATGTATTTGAGCGCCAGTTCCCTGAATTGAACGAAGAATTCGCTAAGGGATTTGGTCAGGAGTCGATGGAGAAATTGCTCGAGCTTCTCAAGACCAACTTGCAAAACGAAGCAACGCAGAAAGAAGAAGAGCGCCAGGAAGCAGAACTTCTCGAGCAGATCATCTCGAAGTCAACATTTGAAGACATCCCAGAAGTACTTCTCGACGCAGAGAAGCGCCGCATCTACGGCGAGCTCACTCAGCGTGTAGAATCACAAGGACTCACGATGGAGGACTACCTCGCATCTGTAGGCAAGACACCAGAAGAATTCGGCGCAGGCTACGCAGAGCAAGCAGAGAAGCGCGTGAAGTCTACGCTCGCACTTCGGGCATATATCGAACGCGAAAAGATCGAGGTCTCCCCAGAAGAAGTGCAGAAGGAAATTGATTCAATGAAGGAGCACTACAAGAAGGATCCAGAAGTCTTGCGCCAACTCGACACCATCGACACGCGCGAGTCACTCGCTGGCATGCTGCGCAACCGCAAGGCATTGCGCGAGCTCAAAGAGAAGCTCATCAAGTAAGCTCAATAACAAAATCAGCCCGCTGTGGCTGATTTTGTTATTGTCTACGCGTTGTCTAGAGCAAGAGTAACCGAACGTTCGAGTGCGAAGAACACATCAGATTGCTTGAGCGCATGCCGACGCGGACGTGCAAATGGTACATCAAATCGCGCCGCGATTTTTGCTGGCTGCGGACTCAATACGAGTACTTCATCTGCGAGGAACACTGCCTCGCCGACATCATGCGTTACGAAGACAATAGTCATGCGCAGATCATCGCACAGCTCCGCAAGGAACTCCTGCATCTGGGAACGCGTTTGACTATCGAGTGCACCAAACGGTTCATCCATAAGCAGCACGCGTGGCTCAGTCACAAGTGCACGAGCTAACGCAACACGCTGTTGCATCCCTCCAGAAAGTGCATTCGGATAATACGATGCAAAAGCCGTGAGATGCGTGCGCTCGAGATATGTCGCCACACGCTCGGCAATCACTGCGTCGTCCATGTTCTGCAACCGCAAACCAAATGCAATGTTCTCGTACACTGTGAGCCACGGGAACAATGTATTCTCCTGGAACACCATGCCCCGCGATACATCTGGGCCGGTGACGGACTCTCCTCCAACCACCACAGTACCTGTGTATTCCTGATCAAGCCCTGCGATGATTCGCAAGAGCGTTGATTTGCCGCAACCGCTTGGCCCGACAATCGCTACGAACTTTCCCTCAGCAATGGTGAGCGAAAAATCATGGATTACGTCGACACGTTTGCCACCGTGCAATTGGGTTTTTGTAATTGATGTGAGACTAAGCATGTGATTTCTCTGACCAAGGGAAAAGCGCGCGATACGACCAACGAAACGCAGCATCAGTGAACAACCCGAGAACACCAATCACAATAATGACCGCGAAGATTTGATCCGTGCGCAGGAATCGCTGTGATGCAATGATCACAGAACCAAGTCCTACCGACGCACCAACCATTTCTGCCGCTGTCACGAAGGTCCATGATGAACCGATCATGATGCGACTCGCATCCCAAATTGCTGGTAGTGCTCCAGGCAATGCGACGCGCGAAATGACCTGTATCCGACTCGCACCCAACGTGCGCGCAACACTAGACAACACACGACGCTGATTACCGATCGTATCTGCAATGAGCACGGTGAGATATGGCGCAGTGGCAATGAAAATAATTACGATCTTTTCGAGCTCACCAACACCGAACCACACGATCGCAAGTGGAATGAACACCACAGGTGGAACATACCGCAAGCCAGACAACAATGGTTCGATGAGTGCAGCGCATGTGCGCGATGCACCCAGCGCCACACCAACCGGAAGCGCGATGACCACAGACAATACAAACCCCAACGCCACACGTCCCACACTCGCCGCAATATCCATGAGCAATGCGTCGTTCATGAACAAAGATACGAGTGCCTGAGCGACAAGCATTGGCCCAGGCAGGAAGAGCGGCGATACCACAGAGCTCCACGATACAATCGCCCACGTCGCAACAAAAAGGAGCAGCGCGGTGGTGGTTAAGATTTTTGTACGCATACTGCTCCTTTCGTCGATGATTTAGAGAAGTTCTTCGATAATGGAGGTGTCAACAATAGACTTCGCGTCGAGTCTCGTCTTCGTGAGACCGAGATCGAACCAGAGCGTACTCGCCTTGTCCAAGAGATTCACTGCTGAGTATTCACCTTTGGTAAGCACTTCGGCATTGTCCTGCAATGACATCCAACGGAACGTTGGAATTTGATCGCGAACATCCTGTTCCGAGATTGCGAGACCTTTTGCGATGACAGCATAGCTCTCATCTGGATTAGTAATGATGTATTCACGTGTTGCAAAAATCGAACGCATCAACGCGACAATCTCTGCACGACGCTCCTGGAGCACTTCTTCGCGGACAATCACGATGTCGAGAATCGGTGATGTCTTCGTACTCGCAATAACATGACCACCCTTGCGCTCACTCGCCTTCGAAAGCCATGGCTCCCACGTCACAGCAGCGTCCACTTTTCCAGCAACAAATGCAGCACCAGCATCAGACGCAATCATATTCACCGTCTGCACGTCCTTCGTACTCATTCCCTGCTTCTCGAGCATCAGTGCAAGGAAAAAATGTGACGGAGAACCTTCTTCATACGCAACCTTTTTCCCGCGCAAATCCGCGAGTGAGTTGATTCCTTCTGCAGCAATGATGCCATCAGCACCGAGGCTCGCATCATATGAACCAACAACTTTTACTTTCACACCCGCATCATGCAAAGTCGCAACTGTCTCAGACGTGAGCACAAGCACATCAATCTTGCCGCTCGCGAACAATTGCTTGCCCACTGCGCCGTCATCGTAGTTAGTGTGCACGACCTTGAGGCCGTTTGCCTCGTAGATTCCTTTTTCCTGCGCAACGTTAAAGATACCGTTGCCGATCCAAGGATTGAGACCGATGCGTAACGGTTGTGCTGCGGTGTTGTCTTTCGCAAACCACACACCCAAGCCGACAACGACCACGAGAGCCGCAATAATCACAGCAATTTTTTTCATACACTCATTATAGGATTTATTTTCGACGAACCATCTTGGTTCTCCAAAAACATACCCCGTAAGAAGGTTTGAACAGCGCCGTCCGTTATGGTCAGCGCTGTCCGTGTTTATCCTCTTTTGTAGCCACGAGCAACCATGTCAGTCTCGTTGAGGTACTCCTCCAATTCATCAAGCAGCACGTTGATCCCACCACACGGACCAGCGAACTCCCCGTCGCGCCTAATGAACTCCCTGAGCGCGGTCGGCCTGGACTCATCATTCACACCGAGGAATTTGCGATAGTAGAGATGCGCCCCGATTTGTCCAACGGCGTAGGCGAGCCTCACCACGAGATAGTGAGGCACACGACCTCCACGATGCTCCGGGCAGTTCTCGTTCAGACACAGACCGAGATCCTCCATCTCCGGGCCGCCGTCATCAATTAGCAACCTGCTGATCAACTCTTTACGCGTCCTGCTCATGCTCATGTTGTTCTCCTTGTCGTTTGGTTGTCGTTCCGTTGCACAGTATGACATAATCACACTTTTTAACAACGGAAATATAGTCCAAAAAATCACAAATATCTATATTTAGACAAAGGTAAGCAATTCAAAGTGCTATTTTTGTCAGAATCATTGACAAAAATAGTCCAATGTCGTATACTTTGTTGGTATGCAAACCCCAGACCTCTCTCCTATCGGTGTTGGTGACAAAGCCACATCCATCTACCTCACCGCCTTGTCTCTGGGCACTGCCAGCGTCCAACAAATCGCTACTAAAGCTGGGATCAAGCGTCCGACCGCCTATCTCCACATTGAAGAACTACTTCGAGAAAATCTTCTCGAGCGCATCCGCATTGGCAAAAAGGATTTTTATCGTGCGTGCGATCCGCAGCAACTCAAAAAACGCGCCGAGACTGCGCTTACGCACATCAACACGATTCTCCCCGAACTCCAGCAACTCCACGCAACTGGTGGCGCACGTCCAACTGTTCGAATTTTTGAAGGCGAAGTTGGACTCAAGGAAATCTATGCACAACTACAACACGCCAACAGCATTCGCTTCATCTCCGACCTCGCTGCAACAGAATCACTCTTTCCCAAATCTGTTAACGACATTGCAGCTGGCATTGCGGAACAGCAAATTCGTACACGTGAGCTGATTGCGAATACTCCAGAAACCAAACGCGCATCAAAACGATTCGCAGCCATTGCAGGCAAAACCTACACCTCGCGAGTTTTCGCACATGGAGTAATCAAAAATGACTCCGCAATCTTCGGCAACACGGTCGCGTTCTTCCGCATCAACGAACACAATCTTTTTGTAATCGTCATCGAAGATGCAACAATCGCTGAGACAATGAAAACACTTTTCGATCACGCCTGGGAACAAGCAACAACGTTCTAAATCCGAGCCTTCGGATCCTGCGCCAAATACTTCCACAGCTGACCAAAAATAACACGCTGACACTGCGCAAGTTCGCGCGACACTATGCGAATCGCATACTGCTCGCGCCACGATACAATGAGCACAGTATCATTATAAATAATGATTTCAGGCGTGAATTGATCTGCAACGTCTGGCAACACCATCGCCTCGCGCATCTCCTGCTTGTTGTGCGAAAATTGTTTCAAGTTCTCAGCATTGCGCGGAAAAATACCACGACCCAGAATCCCCGCCTTCACGCGCCGCGCATAATATTCTGGAAAAAAATTCGGCAACGCCTCGTGCATCGTCTCGAAATTCGCATACGCGTGATATACATCCTTCGCGTTGAGCGTATCCTCATACGCCTCACGCATTCCCTTCTCACCTTCAAAAAATTCCATCTTCGGTTTTTCTGGTCGACGCAGCTGCAATAGCGACGCCAATTCAGGCAGCATCTCGCGCACCTTCTCCTCCTGCCGTGCAATCTTGTTCTGCACCTCACGCTTTTCATTTTCCAAATACGACAACAGCGACCGTGGATCAGACGCATGGAAAAATTGCTTCCCTCGCTTCTTGAATTTCGTTACCAACCCCTTACGCACGAGCGCCGTGAGAATGTCATAGCAACTCGTGCGATTAAGCCGCGTAGTAGCCGACACCTGTGCCGGAGTGGCCGTGTCCGCAGCCAAAAGCGCCAAATACACCTTCGTTTCCTTCTCCGTAAATCCCATTTCCTCGAAAACCTGCGGTGAAATCATATCTGTTGTGGAAAATAGTTCGACGGATTTTTTATATCATTTTAGAATAAATTTAGCAACTCTATCTACGAATGTCGGGTTGTGTATGTCAGAATATGTGTTGAAATGGGATGCTAGTACTGCGATACCACTGCATGTCAATAATCGGACTCCCGAGGTGTTGTAGTGGACGCAAACACGCAAAACGGCTGCTGACATGCCAGCCGTTTTGCACCTTCACAACCAAACGACATAGGAGAAGCTCATGCCCCGTACGCATCTATCTTGTCTCACCCGCGAAGAGCAGCGATCTATGCTCTTCCGCACTGAGGTCCTCTTCCCCTGGCTCACGGCTGTGGAATGGCGACTCTACCAGTCGCAATTCCTCGACAACATGCCCTACCCCGAACGGCTCGGCGAACTCGTGCAGTGTCCGCGCCACGTACTCCGAGCGTACATCTCGAGGACACAAGAAGCCTCCGTTCAATGCAAAACCATGAATCACCTCGTCGCGATTGCCACAGATATTCTCGGCGTCACGCTCGGCGTTCATCTGACAGAACACCTCGAAGTATTGTTCACCACAGCCTGCACCAACGCCTCGATCCCGATGGATCCACAACGCTGTTGGCCCAAGGAGACGCCGGAGCCTTCCGAGGAAAAAGGTGGGAGTGCCTCAAAAACGCTTTTCCTCAACGTCCGTGCCGGGGAGCAGTACACTCTCCAACTCAAGAGTGACTCCACAGAATTCCATCTGTGGATCGACCGATGCTGGGATGGCGCAACCATGGGCGATTTTCTCGTTCCTGGAGAGGGTCACAATGAATACCCATTGAAGCGCACAGTACAAAACCTCCTGGAAATCATCGACAACACGCTGTCACTGCAGGGCCTCACCTTCGAGTACGAATCCGTCTCTTTCGCAGCGCCAGAGCACGACCAACACGTCGTCAGTCTCTGGCCTCAACGCCGACTGAACAACCTGCTCGATCTCATCGAACCAGACGTCGGCGAGGAGTGGGATGAGCCTGGAGGCGAAGTCATCACAGACCTGGCCAAAGGCGGCGTGATCACATTCTTCTTCAGAACTGTTGCCAGCGCTCAACCGCTCAGCCACCCCTAACCCACACCCGCGCCGACTCCGATCGCCGCGGGTGTTCCATTTTTGCCAACACACGCTATACTCTCTCCATATGTCATACATCGGTTGTCACGTCTCAGCTGCAGGCGGCGTTGTGAAGGCGCCCCAGCGCGCGCACGAATTCGGATGCGAAGTGTTCCAAATCTTCAGTCGCTCCCCACAAGGAGGCTCAGTCCCCGTCCTCTCGCCGGAAATCGTCGAACAATTCCTCGCCGAATGCGAGAAGTACAATCAGAAGGAGTGGACCATCCACACGCCATACTTCATCAACTTCGCTTCCGCGAAAAATAATATCCGCTTCGGATCCTCCACTGTCGTGCGCGAAGAACTCGAACGCGGCTCACTCATCAAGGCAGCCTACGTGATGACCCACCTCGGCTCATACAAAGATCTCGGTCACGACGAAGGACTACCAAAAGTCATCGAAGGACTCGACCGCGTACTCGACGGCTACACAGGCTCCACAAGATTCCTCATCGAAATCTCCGCAGGATCAGGCGAAGTCATCGGCGACACATTCGAAGAAATCGCTGAAATCATTCATCACCCCAAGCTCAAGGCATACAACATCGGCGTGTGCTTCGACACCCAGCACGCGTTCGGATCTGGATACGACTTGCGCGACGCAGCAGCTGTCTCCGCAACACTCGACCAGTTCGACAAGACCATCGGCCTCGATAGATTCATGATCAGCCACTGCAACGACTCCATGGTCGACCTCGCTTCACACAAAGACCGCCACGAACACATCGGCGACGGCAAAATCGGCACCGAAGGATTCCGCGCCCTCCTCAACGAACCACGCCTCAAGCACGTCAACTGGTACCTCGAAACCGAATATGACAAAGTCGTCGCCGACATCGAGCTCCTCAAAAAGCTCCGAGGCTAAGCGCATCACAGTTCACGCGCACCCAGGCTCAAGCAAGGAAGTAATCACCGAACGTGCACCCAACACGTTCGACGTCTGGGTCCGTGCTTCAGCAGTAGACAACAAAGCAAACAACGCGATTGTGCGCGTTGTAGCAACTCATTTTGCTGTAGCCCCATCTCGAGTCTCGCTTCTTCGGGGCGCGAACACAAAAACAAAAATTCTCGCTATTTCTTAACACTTACGGCAAATCCACTCCACCAGCGCTCCAAGGATTACACCGCACAATCCGCCAAGCCGTCTTCACTGATCCGCGTACAAATCCATACTTCCCATACGCCTCATACCCATACTGCGAGCAAGAAGGCGTAAATTTACAATAACCATGAGGATATTTGGCGCGTAACCAGCTATGATCAGGCGACAGCGTTCGTTGGTAGAGCCGAATCAACAACTGCGCCAGCCGCCTCGGAATGTGCCAAATTACACGAGTTATCCACATACTTATTCACACCTGTGTATAACCCAATGTCCGAAGTACATCCTCCCGAATCTCCTGGAATTTCGCTAATTTCGCAGCAGGATTCACAAGAATAACCACAGATTTTCCACTGATAGCCTTCTTCGTGATCGCTTCACGCAACACTTCACGAACCCGACGTTTGATCCGATTACGCCCCACCGCCGTCTTCTCCGTCTTTTTGCTCACGACAACCGTCACGAGCGTCCGACCTTCTGCGTTTTTCGCTATTTTTGCACGTACAAACTTGCCTGACCGGGACGAACCCTTCATCAGGACCTCTTTCACCTCAGTTTCGTGGCGCAACCGGTTGCGTGCCGGGTACATAGCAGCAGTCCTTATAAATCAAAGAGGCCGTCGAAAAACGACAGCCGCTCGAAATTGCAACAAAAATCTTAGCGCTCGCTCGAAACAGTGAGTTTCTTGCGACCCTTCGCGCGACGGCGAGCCAACACCTGGCGACCATTCTTGGTCTCCATGCGCTTGCTGAACCCGTGCGTCTTAGCGCGCTTACGCTTTTTCGGCTGGTACGTTCTCTTTGGCATACGATTCCTTAACGACGCAACTCTATCATGCCAGCCGATTTTACACAAGCCCCGAACCCGAGTAGGATAATCCACACACAGAGCCCACCCCTGTGCACAGTCTATGCACTACCTGTGCACTGATTGTCCCCTGTGGATACCTTTCCATTTTACCCACAGGTGGTACACTGATCACACATTGCATCTCGGTCACGTTTTTGAACCATTTGGAGTATGACACACCAGCAAATTTGGGACGCCGTGCTCGCGGAATTTGAGCTGTCTGTCAGCCGTGCGAACTTCATTACATGGTTCCACAATACTGGAATTAGCCACTTCGAGAAGGGCAACGTTATCATCACCGTCCCAACTGCTTTTGCAAAGACGTGGCTCGAAAAGAAATACCATTCCCAGATTCTCCACGCCATCGAGCGCATCAGCGGACTCGGCGTCCAAAAAATCTACTATAAGGTAGAGCAGATCAATCCAGCAGCACGAAGTGCACAACCACAGACCGTTCCAACGCAGTCTTCTGGAGCTACAACACCAGTACAAGCTGCGTCAGCACAGACCCCAGCAACTGTGAACCCACAACAGCAACAGCCTGTCCGCTCTGCGTCTGACCCCATCCCCACTGTCAATGAATTCGGCCTCAATCCTCGATATGTTTTCGAGAGCTTCATTGTAGGTAAGACCAACGAACTTGCTCACGCTGCAGCGCAAGCAGTCTCGAGCCGCCCAGGTGTTGCGTACAACCCACTCTTCATCTACGGAGGTGTAGGATTGGGCAAAACTCACCTACTCCAAGCAATCGGTAACGAGCTCCTTCGCACACAAAAGATCAAGAATTGCATCTATGTCACCTGTGAGAAGTTCACCAACGACTTCCTGAACTCCGTGAGAACTGGTAGTGCAAAGGAGTTCAAGAACCGTTATCGCAACGTGGATCTCCTCATGATCGACGACATCCAGTTCATTGCGGGCAAGGAACGAACCCAAGAAGAGTTCTTCCATACATTCAACGAATTGCACCAAGCCAACAAGCAGATCATCCTCTCATCAGACCGCCCGCCAAAGGCGATTTCTCTCGAAGAACGTCTCAAATCTCGCTTCGAATGGGGAATGATCGTCGACGTCGCTCCACCTGACCTTGAGACACGTATCGCGATTCTCGAGTCCAAGTGCAACGATCGTCAATATAGAGTAAGTAAAGAATTGCTCGCCATCATCGCAACATTGGTGCAAAATAACATTCGCGAGCTCGAAGGCGCACTCAACAAGATCATGGCGTGGCACGAACTCAAGAACATCACTCCCACAGAGGATTCTATTCGTGGTATTCTGTCGACGGTTGAGACCACCGGCACTCGCCAACCCAAGTCTGCAAAGGCGATTATCGAAATCGTCGCGGATTTCTACGCGGTGCCGCTCAATGAGATCCTCGGCAGCTCCCGTGAGAAGCGCCTCGCATTCCCTCGCCAAATCACCATGTATATTCTTCGTGAAGAGCTCAAGCTCTCCTATCCATCCATTGGCGAAGAGCTCGGCGGCCGCGATCACACCACCGCGATGCATGCACATAACAAGATATCCACAGAGTTGAAGAATAATCTCCAGCTCAAACAGGAGATCGAAGGGATCAAAGCACGGTTAACAACCGAGGGATAAGTAGGGGGACACAACCGTGGTAACTTGGGTACAGATTTTCCCAATCCACAGGCACACCCACTTTGTCCCAAAATCCACACACAGGACCCTGCTGTTCGTCCCCATATTGTCCCCTGTTGTGCCCGGTCAAATTCAATCAGTTTCTCGTTCACTTCGCGCGTTCCTAGCACGTTATCCCCTTCGTCCACAGGTACTACTGCTACTACTGCCTTTAAACACATAAATACAGAATATGAAATTCACCTGCACCAAAGACAACCTCGTTCATGCACTTCAGTTCGTTGGCGGAGCTGCAGGCAAGAATATTAATTTGCCTATACTGAATAACGTGTTGATAAGTACTGAGGAACGCACAGTACGCTTTATCACCACCAACTTAGAGATGGCAATCAAGACAAATGTTCGAGGAGTAGTCGAACAAGAAGGCAAATTCACTGTTCCAGCAAAGACTCTCTCAGAATATATTCAGCTTGTATCGAGCGACCAAGTCACACTTTCTCTAGAAGACAACGAAATTGTCATTCAAACAGGCAAAAGCAAAACAAAAATCAAAGGCAACCCAGCAGATGAATTCCCTATTTTGCCAACAGTTGATGTTCGCGCTCGATATGTAGTAAATGCACGTGAACTTCGCACTGCACTCTCTCGCGTACTCTTCGCGTGCTCACGCTCAGAGACACGACCAGAACTTTCTGGTGTTTTCATGCAGTTCAACAAGACACCTAACACCCTGACACTTGCTGCAACCGACAGCTATCGCCTCTCCGAGGCACAAATTCCACTTCTTGGTGCGCAAGAAGGCGCTGTGCAGGCGATTATTCCACAGCGCACACTTTCCGAAGTCTTGCGCATCACTGTTGGTCATCCAGATGACACACTTATCAATGTTATCTTCGACGAAACACAGGTTGTTTTCGAGATTGGTGAAGTAACACTGTCTACGCGCAAGATCGATGGAAGATATCCCGACTATGCACAGATTATCCCCACCCAGTACAAAACTCGTGCATATTTCTCCACAGAAGCACTCGCAAAAGAAGTAAAAGCAGCAAGTATTTTTGCAAGCCAAGGAGTGAACGCGGTAATCATGGAGTGCAAGCCTGCAGAGTCTTCATTGAGCATCTCCTCAACGAGCACACAATTGGGTGAGCACGCATCATCACTCACTGTCGAAGCAACAGGCGAGGATGGTGGTGCACTTCTCAACTATCGCTACGTTCTCGATGGTATTAGCGCACTCCAAGCCACCGAAGGAGAAATCTGGTTCCTCTCCACCACCTCTCCAGTAGTCTTCAAACCAAAAGACAGCCAAGGATTTCTCTACATCATCATGCCTATCCGCCAGTAAGTCGCTGGAGAACGCAACAGCCGCCCTCTATGGGCGGCTGTTTTGATTTCAAGAACTGGATTTCGCACCAGGATGCGCTAGGGCGCGTTGAGAGTGAATGTAACTGGTGCTGACTCACCTCGGTTACCAACATCGTCGTAGGCGCGAGCCTTGAGCGTATGAGTGCCATTAGAGAATCCTGTGAGGTCGATCGTGAGTGCAAATGGGAATGTGAACGTCGAACCCATTTCACGATCATCGATGAAATACGCCACACGACTAATCCCTCTTGGTGCCGCAGCATTCACATCTGCAGTGATACTGCGCGAGGTTGCCACGGTGTTATTCGATGGTGTTGTCACTGTAACACTTGGTTGTAATTCTTTGGTGTGTACATCGTCGTACTCCGTTGGCGGCGCATCAAATGAAATCGTGCTTGTGGAAGTCTGGCGAATTTTGTTGATCCAATCTTGCACACCTGTCTCCCATGCAATGTATTGTGGATCAGCAGCGGGATTTGTTGGTACTGGTCCACGTGGATCATTCTTGTCCACGAAATGGAGAATGTCATGTGCTTGCACATATGTGCGTTCTTCCACGAGTTCGAGTGGTGTTGCATCAGTGGCGAGTTTGCCAGAGAATTTGTCGACCTTCACTACTACACGTCCGCCATTAGAACCACGCAGCACAGGCTTGCTCGCTGTATTTTCTGGTGGTGTCGCAAATGCAACGACAGGTTGCTTATCGAGTGCACGTCGCATATACGCATTCCAAATCGGACCCGCAGCAATGGATCCGCCCGCAGATTTCATCGGTGTGTTGTCGTTGTTACCACTCCATACACCTGTCACAAGTTGTGGAACATATCCCATGGTCCATCCATCGCGATAGTCGTTGGTGGTACCGGTTTTTGCAGCAGATGGTCGGCCCGGCAGCACGAGACTGGAGTTGTTACCAAATACATACGCGCGCGCTGCATTGTCCGACAGAACATTGGTGATGAGGTGTGCATTGTCAGGATCCAGAACCTTTTTGGATTGAGGTTTCCAGTTGTACAGTTCATTGCCTTGTGGATCCTTCACATTGAGGATGAATGTCGGTGCGTTGTACACGCCCTCGTTAGCAAGCGCAGCGTATGCTGCGGTGTGCTCGAGGAGAATCACTTCGCCGCCGCCCAATACCATCGACAGCCCCAATCGACTCTTGTCGCTGAGTGTTGTGTATCCGAACCGCTGCGCGAATTCCACCATTGAATCAATGCTCACGAGATACAACATTTTCACCGCAGGAATATTGAGTGATCCCTGCAACGCAGAGCGCACTGTGATAGGTCCCCGCTCTTTGCCATCGTAATTTTTTGGAATGTAACTCTGTCCAGGACGTGGATCGAAATTGGTGATGGTGTCATAGAGCACTGTCTCTGCTGTATACCCCTTCTCAAATCCAGCTGTGAACACAAATGGCTTGAACGACGATCCTGGTTGGCGTGCTCGCAACGCCACATTCGTATTCGGTTCGAAGACACAATTCTTACCAGCGGTACATCCAGCGGGTTCAGATTTGCCGAAGTAATCCTTGCTGCCGATCATGGTGAGCACTTGTCCGGTCTTTGGATCCATGGAGACTAGCGCTGCATTACCCGCGTTATACTTCGTTCCATTGTCCTTGAGGAATTTCGTGATCTCTTCTTGTGCAATTTTGTATTTGTCGTAATCGAGCGCGGTGATGACACGAAGTCCACCTGTCTCTACTAATTTCTCACCAAATTGCTTTTCGAGAAGTTCTTTCACATAGAGCACATAGTGTGGCGCCTCAATTCCTGTGAGACGGTTGCGCAAATTGAGTGGCTCGTTCTGCGCACTATCCATTTCTTGCTCGGTAATGAATCCCTCCTCCTTCATTCGGTACAGCACGAAGTCGCGTCGATTCTTGAGCAGGTCGTGATTGTTCAGGAATACACTTGGTCGCTGCACAATACCTGCAAGTACTGCACTCTCAGAGAGGTTGAGGTCTTTACTACTCTTGCCGAAATAGCTTTGCGCTGCTGATTCAATACCGTAGTTGGTGGACCCGTACGGAATTTCGTTGAAGTAGAGCTTGAGGATCTCTTGTTTGCTGTATTTGCGCTCGAGCTGCATCGAGAGGATAGCCTCTTTGATTTTGCGGTTGAGTCCTGCTAGGCCGCCGCTCTCATTTCCTACGATGGCGTTCTTTACGAACTGCTGGGTGAGCGTCGAGGCACCTCCGCGACCCGTCTTGAGATGGAGAATGTCCGAGACACCCGCACGGATGATAGACGTAACACGAATACCGTTGTGCTCGAAGAATTTGGCGTCCTCAACAGCAACAGTCGCATTGATGACAGATTGAGGAAGGTCCGAAATCTCAACAATCGTGCGCTTGCGATCCAAATAAATCTCATAGAGCAGATGCTCCCCTGTTCGGTCATAGATCTTGGTGCTCTCTGCAACGTGGCGGTTGTGCAAATTGTTAGGATCCGGCAAATCCCGGCTAATCCAGGCAACGTAGAGAGTCAAAAGTGCAAATCCAATGACACCAGCCACAAGACAACCGAGGAAAATCTTCTTCCATGGAATCTGGCGGCGCTTCTTGGGTGGCTTTGGGCTCGCGGGCGATGTGTCTGCTGCAGTAGTGTGTGTATGGCGGGCAACTGGCATAAACATTGACAAAAACGCTATTTTATGGTACTATAGACAGTACTAAAGATCACAAATATGACGAAAACCACTTCTTCGCTAGTTCGGACCGTGGAGCGCGCCATTGCAGTGACTTTTGCTGCAATTCTAGCTATTACGCCTATTATGACCCCTGCGGCGGCGTATGGCGCAGGATTTGCTGATTTCCTTGGGGTATCATACACCTCTTCTGGCCTTTTGACACGTGGATTGGCCACATCTGATGATGTTCGTGAGCCCCGCTCTACCAAATGGGTTGTGGCTTCGGCATACACCAGTGAGCCTCGCCAGACCGACGGAACCCCGTACGTGACGGCCAATGGTAGCTTCGTCTATGACGGACTTATCGCTGCAAATGGCTATCCATTTGGAACCCTCGCTACACTCGATGCGTTCCCTGGCAAGGTATTTCGTGTAGATGATCGTATGAATTCGCGCTATGGCGCTGATCGTATCGATGTCTGGATGACGGATATCAAGGAAGCACGCCAGTTCGGTATGAAGCGCGTAAAGATGGAAATCATCGGTCGCCAGCATTCGATGGTAAAGCGTTAAATCCCTCGTGACTCAATAGCCGCCCCAAAAGGGCGGCTATTGTTGTATATCTGTTTGGAGGTACCGGTGGGAATCGAACCCACGGATAAGGGTTTTGCAGACCCCTGCCTTACCACTTGGCTACGGTACCAATTGCCTGCCGAGTGTAACACCTGATTGGGTCATTGACAAGGTTTTGATGGTTTTGTAGTATACCCGCCAGTCTGTGCGGTTGTACGCCCATTCGGGTGGGCAATTGTGCAGCATAACCAGAGCTCCAGGATAGTAGATCCTGGGGACGACAAGAAGAGGAAGAGATTCGATGAAGGTGCAGAATGCTCGTATCACCCGGGGCAACCTCGGTGACTTCAATCGCTTCAATGGGGTCAAGCCCGGCCAGATGCTCGCGGTCGAGTTCGAGAACATCGCGAAGTCCAAGCGGATCGATCTCATGGTGGCGATCGCATCGATCGAGGAAGGGGCCAACAGCGCGGAGCTCAACTTCGCCGACGAGAACAGCAACAACAAGACCTACCTGGGTCGCATGGCCTACGACGGCAATGGACATGTGCTCGTCCAGCTCGGGCTCGATCTGGACCTGGGTCTGGAGCAGACGCGTCAGGCGCTCAGCGCGCTCAGCGGTGCGATCATCCAGAACAACGGCACGGACCAGGCGTTCGACACGCAACTGTGCGGGCTCACCAATCCCCGTCGCACCCACTACGCCCTCATCACCAAGGGCAACCGGGGTGACTGGAGCGACGCGCACGTCACGGCACCCACCACGGTGCGTGGCACGGCGCTCAACTTCGCCATGTTCGACCCGACGTACCGCAGCGATGACGGCAGCAGCCGTATCACCGGCTTCTCCAGGCTCACTGCTGTGGCCATGACGTACGGCGGCAAGGACGGTAACGAGGTCCTGAATCGCAGCGACAACGTGCGTACGAAGCTGCTGAACGCCGACACCGAGACGAGCGCGGAACGACAGCTCCAGCTCCTGGGGATGTCGCGATTCGAGAACCTCGGTGACGGGTATGCTGCCGTTGTCACGGTGCGCAACCCCAACGGCACAACTGGCATCTACGGCACGAAGGTCATCCTGGGCAACGACGGGCTGATCGAGTTCAAGAACGCGACCCAGCTGGTCAACACCTACGCCGAAGACGCTCTCATCGAGCCGACGGGCGTCATCGAGGACAAGACCTTCGGCGGCGGAGTCGGCTTCATCCGGCATCGGACCGAGACCGACACCAAGGCCAAGGCGTTCATCCGGATGCCCACCGAGTTCGGTGGACGGGAGATCGACCTGGGCAAGTCGAAGGTCGTCGCGGCTCACCTCGCTACGATCACGAACGCGGTGCGCGGCATCAAGGGCTGACCCAGCCCACGCCGCCGAGCACACAACGTGTGTCTCGGTACAGTTGAGAACTGGTTACCAGTGATCAACTGCAACGGCTGCTCTTCTTCCCACAAGGAAGCAAGGGCAGCCGTTTTTCATTTTGGGGACCCGTGGTAAGGTATGGATATTCTATGGCCAAAACATCCCCCACAACTCCAGTATTTGTCATTATTGACGGTAACGCCATCATCCATCGCGCGTATCATGCGGTTCCACCATTGAGCACCAAGAGTGGCATGGCGGTGAATGCGGTGTATGGTTTTGCCAATATTATGTTGCGAGTGCTCAAGGAATTGCAGCCAACGCACATGGCAGTGACATTCGACCTTGCTGGGCCGACATTTCGTGATGAACTCTCTTCGACCTACAAGGCGACACGTGTTGAGGCTGATCCGGAGCTCTATGCGCAGATCCCAGTGATCCATGAGTTGGTAGAAGCGCTTGCAATGCCGATTGTAACAAAGGCGGGGTTTGAGGCCGACGATTGTATTGGGACGTTGGTGGAACGGATCTCGCTCGCAGATGGAGATTTGCGAACGCTTATTGTGACGGGTGATATGGATACGCTGCAGTTGGTGACTGATCGCGTGAACGTGTACACGATGCGCAAGAGCATGAATGATACCGTGATCTTCGATATTGAAGCAGTGGCAAAGCGATATCCAGGGCTCACACCGGCTCAGGTAATTGAGTACAAGGCGCTTGCGGGTGATCACAGTGACAACATTCCTGGTGTGCGCGGTATTGGTGAGAAGACAGCGATTGCTATTCTCCAGAAGTTCTCCAACCTCGAGGCGCTCTACGCAGCAGTAGATGCGAATGAGGATGGATTGCCAGCAGCGCAGCACAAGAAGTTGGTGGAGGGTCGTGAGAGCGCATTTTTGTCACGTCAGCTTGCAACGATTCGACGTGATGTTCCTATCGAAGTGTCGCTTGCAGATTTTGTGCGTCGGCCGGTGGACGAGACGAAGTTGGTGGAGTTGTTGCAGCGGTGTGAATTCACATCGCTCATCGCACGCATTCCAGGACTTGCGGCGCGTATGCCAAGTGCGGGTAGCAAGGCTACTCGTCAGGGTGAGGTTGCGCCATCAGCTGTTATGACGCTTGCAACAGAAGAAGAAGTGAAGACGCTCATAGAGCGGCTCGCTGGTGAGCCTTGGGTGGTTCTGCGCACGCACGCAACAGGAGTCATAGCACTTGATGCAGAGTTGTATGGTGTCGGACTTGCGATTGCATCTGGTCAGTCGTGGTATCTCCCAACCACAATCAAGAACTGGCAGGATGTGTTGCGCATGGCTGTGCTCTATGTGGGTCATGATTGCAAACGCGACATCGGTATTTTGCTGGCACGCGGGTTTGCAGTTCCTGGAAGAATATTTGATGTGATGGTTGGGTCGTATCTACTGCACTCGGAGAGCAATCACGAGTTGCAGTCTCTAGCGCTCAAATATTTGGGTGAGCGACTCGAGGAAGAGACGCAGGGGCAGCTCTTTGGCAAGGATCAGACGGTGTTGATGCAGGAGGTTTCTGTTATTGCTCGTGTGGCTGCAGCAATTCGCACAGAACTCGACGAAACAAAACAGTGGAAGTTGTATGAGCGTATTGAGGAACCGCTCTTGTGCGTGCTTGCACGTATGGAGCTCGCGGGTATTGCGATCGATGTGCCACTCTTGAAACAACTCGCTGTAGAAACAGACGCTGCAATTGCTACGTGCACAGCAACAATTCACCAGGCAGCGGGTAAGGAGTTCAATGTAAGTTCCAACAACCAGTTGCGTGATGTTCTGTTCGATACATTGCAGTTGCCAACGTACGCAATCAAGAAAGGAAAGACTGGATATTCCACCGCAGCATCTGAGCTCGAGAAATTGCGTGGGTTGCATCCCATCATCGAGTCGATTGAATCATATCGTGAGTTAACGAAGCTCAAGACAACATACATTGATGTGTTGCCTACACTCACCCACCCACGCGATCATCGCATTCACACAACGTTCAATCAGACCGTCGCTGCTACTGGTCGCCTCTCGTCTACTGATCCGAATGTGCAGAACATTCCTATTCGCACCGAGGCTGGCAAGCGTGTGCGCAACGCATTCATTGCAGAACCGGGTAACGTCCTTGTTGCAGCCGACTACTCACAAATTGAGTTGCGCATCGTTGCTTCCCTTGCTGAGGATCCAGAAATGATTCGCATCTTTGAGGCAGGTGAAGACATTCACCGTTCGACTGCTGCACGTATTCATGGCGTCGAGTTGAGTGAAGTAACGCATGAGATGCGTCGCAGCGCAAAAGAAATTAACTTCGGCGTGCTGTACGGCATGGGAGCATTTGGGCTCGCATCTCGTACAGGTATTACGCAGCACGAGGCCCAGGATTTCATCAATCGATACTTCGAAGTATTTGCTGGAGTGCGTAAGTATCTGGATGATACGATTGCGACTGCGAAGCGCGAGGGGTATGTGGAGACGGCATTTGGCCGCCGCCGCTATATGCCAGAGATGAACTCAGGTAATTACCAGATTCGCGCTTCTGCAGAGCGAATGGCAGTGAATCATCCGGTGCAAGGGACTGCAGCAGACCTCATGAAGCTCGCGATGATTGAGGTAGACAAGTGTATTCAGAATGATCCGAAGACGAAGGCTCGTATGCTCCTGCAAGTACACGACGAATTGATTCTCGAGGTTCCGGAGGCAGAAGTTGTAGATTGGGAATCTCGCGTGAAGGTGGCGATGGAAGGAGTGATGACATTGCGAGTTCCAGTGCTCGTTGAAGTTGGTCACGGACATTCTTGGGGCGAAACAAAGGCGTAATAACTGATTGGGGTATGGTGATTTTCTTGTACGGTCCAGACACAGTGCGATTGCGCGAACATTTGCACAAACTCACAACTCGATTCATTGAAGAACGAGATCCGTCGGGGATGAATGTCACGACACTCGATGCAACCAGTGCATCTGCATCAGAGCTCATGGAGGTGATGATGGCAGTACCGTTTCTCGCATCGAGACGCATGGTTATTGTGCGTGGTGTGTGTGATGCGGAGGACGATATTCAAGAATGGATTACAGGGAGATTGGAGCGGTTCCGCACAGACGACGACGTGGTGATTTTCGTGCACGGGGACAAATTGGATGCGAAGAATGCGCTTGCGAAGTTGCTTGCGAAGGAGCAATACGCTATTGCGTTTGCAACACCTGAGGGTGATGCATTGCATTCGTGGATTGTTCGTCGTGTTACAGAGCTTGGCGGCACGATTGCAGTGGATGCAGTGGCGCATCTTGCGAGTGCCCTTCCTGATGACATGCCGATGTTGGGTAATCGTTTGCATCAGCTTGCACTTGCTGCAGATGGAGCGATGATTACGCGTGAAGATGCGGTCGCACTGGTGCCAGAGCCTGCTGGAGATGTGGTATTTGCCCTCATGGACGCAGTGGTGAAGCGTGATCATGCGACGGCGTTGCAACTCCTCGAGCAGCAGTGGCAATTCCGTGGAGATGCACAGCAGTTGTTCGGTATGCTTGTACGACAATTTCGTATCATGGCGGATTTGATTTCCTATACCGAAGCAAATCCGGATGCGAAGGAGTCAGATATTGCCAAGTCGCTCTCCCTACACCCGTATGTGGTCAAAAAAACACGCAGTCTGATGCGTGGTATCACGCGCGACTCCATCGCGCGTTCTGTTGATGCACTCCTCACGATTGATGAGAAAATAAAACGAGGAGCTGGGCAAATGCCCGAACTCCTCGCTGTATTTATTCGTGAACAGTAACTCGCGTTACTTCTTGAGTGCGTTCACCTTTTTCATTACTGATGCTTTGCGGCGATCAGCGGTGTTGCGCTTGAGGACTTCCTTCTTCACTGCCTTGTCAGCGAGCTGCTGAACCTGGAGTGCAGATGCAAGTGCTTTGTCCTTGTCGCCAGCTTCTACTGCCTTGATCGTCTGCTTGATCAAGAACTTCAAGTTGCGCTTGAGGGTCTCATTGGACTCTGCGCGCTTCTTGCTCTGGCGCAATGCTTTGATGGCTGCTGCTTTGTTTGGCATATGTTCTCTTTGATGGGAGGAATATAGCAATTACTTGAGAAAAGGTCAAATCCCCGGCTCTACCGGATCAATAGCTGCGACTGCTTCGAGCACTTCCGCGTCCTTTTGCACAGAAAGCTCTAGTTTTGCGCCAAATTTGTCGAGGCGCTTCTCAGACTCTGCATAGGTCTTTTGGGCATGGGCTAGGTGGGCGCCAAGAACGCGGTATTGATCGGAGAATTTGTCGAATTCGCCGCGCAGGCGTGTGAGATTCTTGAAGATCTCTTTGGCGCTGGATTCGATTTGCATTCCCTTGAGGCCCAGGAGAACGGTCTGGAGGTAGGAGTAGAAGGAATTGGGCGATACTGGAATTACACGACGTGTGAGCGCGTAGCCCATGACTCCCTCGCCCTCGTCGTCCTTGATAATGAGCTCGTAGTAGACGTTCTCTGCTGGGATATACATGAGTGCAAAGTCGAGTGTTCCCTCATCTGGGACAATATATTTGTCTGCAATTGCATCAATATGCTTCTTCACATCGCGGACAAATACTTTGCGGTGCTCGCGTTGTTCCTCGGGAGGGGCCTCGATAACTCGTTTGAAGTTTTCGAGCGGGAATTTGGCATCTACTGGGATGAGAATGCCATCACGCAGGCGAATAATGGCGTCGACCTTTTCATTATTCTTGAAGGTGTGCTGCAGTGTGAAGTGGTTTGCGGGTAGAATTTGCGCAAGGAGGTCGCCAAGGAAGAGTTCGCCGAGAGCTCCACGTAATTTGGGAGAACGAAGGATTTCTTGAAGGGAGGAAATATCTTTTCCTACGTCAAAAATTCGCTTATTTGACTCTTCAAGCTGCGAAAGCTTTGCGTTCACTGAGGCGTAGACACGTGAGGCATTGTCCATGCGCTCGCCTACGCTGCGAGTGGATTCTTGCATGAAATGTGCGTTCTCCTTGAGCCGCTCATTGATCTGTGATGTGACAGCATTGAGCTGGTTGTAGAACTGGGTGCGCTGTTCGGTGATGGCTTGCGACAGATGCAGGAGGTTCTCTTGCAGACGCAATGTGGTGTCATCGTTCTTGGGCTCTGACAGGATTTGTACTTTGTGCAAAACAACGTATAGTAAGATCGCGATAAGAACAGCAAAGACGACAAAAATGATTGTAGTTGGTTCCATACTCCTTGGGTTACATACATTATATAAGGAATAGTGGGTAAGGGCCAATATGCACAGCCCTTGTAGTTCAACGGATAGAACAGGTCCGTCCTAAGGACAAAATGGTGGTTCAATTCCTCCCGAGGGCACATATTCTGAGATTTGTATCTGTAATTAGATACTTTTAAGTGACGTACAATATATTAGTTTGTGCACAAGGCCTGTGTATAAACTGTGCGTAACTTGAGGAAAACGTGTGGAGACTGTGGAAAACTCTAGAATTTCCGTAGTTCATTGCCACAATGTTTTTTCCTTGGATTGCGTGGTCTGTAGCATGCGCAGCAGGCATTGGTGGTGTTGAGTGCTGGGTGTGCTGTTTCCGTGCTGTGTTGGATGTTTCATGTGAAACATCTGTACTCGAAAAACTCAAACCCAGGATTCGTTGTCTTCATGAACTGAGCACATGTTTCACATGAAACCTGTGGATGAACTGTTGAAAAGTAGCTACTTTCCACGAGTGCTTGTGAATAAGTCTTTATTTTTTACGTCGTAAAACACGTTTTAACTTGCTAATGGTGGTTTTCAGGAGTATAGTTAGTACTATATAAGGTCTGTGTTGAGAACGTCGGATCCTGTTGGCGATAGTGTGGTAATTCACTGTCATTGGCTGTTAACTTCACGCAGTATGAAAAATTTGGGTATTGTAGCAATTGTATTTACAGTAATTGTGGCTGTAATTACTGCTGTATATGTGTCGTACAATAGTGTTGGTACGCAGCAGACACTTCCCATCACACCAGGGGTGACAACAACTACACCGGATACCAATCGAACTGTCATTGTTATTCCTGAAGAAAACATTACCGTGCGCGAGCAGCGCGACATTGTTGCCTACACTGATGCAGCTGTCGCAGAACTGCGTGACAAGAAGTTTGCCGCCTTTGCGAGCCGAATTCACCCAACAAAAGGAATTTTGGTAGAGCCTTACCAGTATGTGAGTACAAGTACTGGTGTGCATTTCGCACAAAGTAAGAATTTTGTTGCACAAATGGCAAGTACTTCGACCAGATTGTGGGGTCATGCTGATGGACTTGGATCACCGATTGCGATGAGTTTTTCGAAGTTCTACAGTGAATGGCTCTTTGATCATGACTATCTCGAGGCGCCGACCGTTCGTGTGTTTCGTTCCTATTCGAATATTCCAGAGGTTTTTCCTGATGCGCATGTAGTTCTCTACGAGTATCCAGGCTTTGATCAAGAACTAGGTGGTATGGATTGGTCTGGACTTGTGCTAGGCATTGAAGAATACGAAGGCGAATGGTATGTTGTGGTTCTCGCACACGCACAGTGGATGATTTAATTCGCACACACGCTATGTCTCTCAAAATTGGAATCGTTGGACTACCAAATGTTGGTAAATCTACACTCTTTAATGCGCTGACTCGTAGCAAGCAAGCAGAGGCTGCTAACTATCCATTCTGCACCATCGAGCCAAACGTTGGTATTGTTGAGGTTCCTGACACTCGTCTTGCTGATCTCTCTCGTGTCTCTACGTCAGCAAAGACTATTCCAACAGTTATTGAATTCGTAGATATCGCGGGCTTGGTGAAGGGCGCATCAACGGGCGAAGGACTTGGTAACAAATTTCTTGCGCACATTCGAGAGTGTGATGCTATTGCACAGGTGGTGCGTGTTTTTTCGGACAAGAATGTCGTGCATGTGCATGATTCAGTAGATGCGCAGCGTGATTTTGAAATTGTCAGTCTTGAGCTCGCTCTTGCAGATCTCGATACCGTTACCAAGCAACTCGATCGATTTAGCAAGGAAGCGCGTGCAGGCAAAACACCAGCACTTGAGAAGAAGATTGCGTTGCTTCAGCGGTTGCATGATGCGTTGACCGCGGGTAATGCTGCACGAACTGTTGAATTGCGTGACGAAGAAGAACGGGTGATTTCGCGAGATTTGCACTTGCTCACGAGTAAGCCGATGATGATTATCGAGAATATTGATGAGTACGACACGCCAACGCCAGTAGGAACGTACGCTGGGCTGTCTGTGGTGCAGGTTTGCGCGCGACTCGAGGCAGAGTTCGCAGACATGTCTCGTGACGAAGCGACACAGTATCTCGAAACACTCGGCAAGCACGAAACAGGTTTGGATCGTCTTATTACTGCAGGCTATACGTTGCTCGAGCTCGTGACGTATTTCACATCAGGAGAACAGGAGACTCGTGCATGGACAGTAACGCGTGGAACAAAGGCTCCGCAGGCAGCAGCTGTCATTCATACTGACTTTGAAAAAGGATTTATTCGTGCAGAAGTAGTTGATTGTCCAAGCTTTGTTGAGCTTGCAGGATGGTCTGGTGCAAAAAATAGTGGTAAAATGCGTGTTGAAGGAAAGGACTATGTAGTTCAGGACGGCGACGTCTGTTATTTCCGGATTGCGAGTTAGAATGGAGATCACACATCATCAAGAAGGGAATTCCAATGCCTGGACAGATACACTGCGTGAGGCGGTATTTGGTTTGGAAGATGGAATTGTTTCTACACTTGGTGCGCTTGTTGGTATTGCCATTGGTACGCAGGATCGATTTGTTGTTGCGCTCTCAGGACTTGTTATCATTGCAGTAGAGTCGTTGTCCATGGCGGCAGGATCGTATCTCTCATCGAAGTCAGAACGCGAAGTAACCGAACGATATCTCGAGGAGGAGCGCTGGGAAATCGAGCACGAGCCTGAGCGCGAGCGTCAGGAACTCTATGGATATTACGCAGCAAGAGGATTCACACGCACAGAAGCTGATATTCTCGTACGTCGTGTGACGAGTGATCCGAAGTTGTGGCTCGAAGAAATGGCGCACCATGAGCTCAAAATCATTCCAGGAGAAGCGACAAACCCACGCCGTAATGCGTGGGTGATGGGGCTCAGCTATATTGTAGGTGGCTCGATTCCACTTGCAAGCTATCTCGCTCTCCCTATTGCGCAAGCAATTCCACTCTCTATTAGCTTGAGTGTGGTTGGATTGTTTGCAATGGGTGCGCTCATCACACGACTTACCAAACGTATTTGGTGGAAGAGTGGTTTAGAAATGGTCGTCGTATCTGTGAGCGCAGCGGGAATCGGCTACATTATCGGCTCAGTCGCACAATTTCTCTTCCCACAGCTGCAGTAGGACGAGCGTAGAAGAGGTCAGTACCTACACGAGGTGCTGCTTTTTTGTATTGTGTGCCTTTGATCCACTCATCGGAGATGCGGAACCATTCTGTGCCTGACCAGAACATAGGAATCGCAAGGACAATGGTCTTTGGCGCTTGCTTCATGGCGCCCAAGGCAACAACGGCCTCGTGGAGCAACGCCTGAATTTCCTTCTGAATCGTTCGGACTGCTGATTCTGAGTTGGGGAGGCGTGCGGGACCAAGATACGTCTCTGCTACGACTGCGTCTGCGCCAGTGATTGGGAATGTGCGACGTGCATCGTGCTGGAAAATAATAGGCTTCGCTGTTGCATCTGCCCACGCAGTATTCTTCTTGCTGTCTGCAACTGCTTTGGCGCTGATATCAGAGCCATATACGGTGCGTACTCCCATAGTGAGTGCCTCGGACAACACCGTTCCAGAGCCACAAAATGGATCGAGTACACTGGTTGTGTCCTGTACTCCTGCAATATTGAGCATCATGCGTGCTAATTTTGGTGGCAACATCCCTGAATGTGCGTCGCGTGCTGGTCGGCCATAGTCTCTCTCACTCCAACTCTCGAAATCCTGAACAGATTTGCTCAGTCCTACGTGTACTGCATCTCCCGCAAACACCAACGAGAGGTCTAGGCCATCATCAACAAGCTTGTTGTGATGAATTTGTGCAGAAGAGAGCACGCCAGCGTCGCCAGTAATGATTCGAATCGAAAAGCCGCGGCCCGTGAGCTCGCGCTTGAGGTCCATTGCGAGTGACTCGTGAATGTCTTGAGATGCAGAGCCAAAAATACTCACACCGATGTTATTCTTGCCTGCTGAAAGACGTGGAACAATGATCTCAGCAATGGCAGAGACGTCGGACGATGTTTCACCGATGATTTCGCCAGCCTTGATCGTGCCGCCAAGAAGTGATTGTAGAGATGCAATACTCAGAGGGCTCTTGCACTGCGCGATAGCAACACCACCCACGACGTGCAGTGATTCGAGGCTTTGTGATCGTGCGGCGAAGACTGCTAGGAGTTCTTCGTGGGCAAGAGGTTCGTGTGATCCGAGTTGGAAGAAGTATGTGGCCATAGGAGTAGCATCAGTATACCAGCAATGATGAGGAAGTCGGCAATATTTGCCACAATTCCGCCAATACGCAGGTAGTCGATCGTTGCATCGAATCTGATGCGATCAATGAGATTGCTCGCGCCGCCCCAGAGAATCCAGGAGAGTGCAACGGTTTGCACAGCGCTTCTACGCCCCCGTGTTAGCACGAGTAGAGCAGTAGCTGCGAAGAATACCACACTGGTGAGCACAAGCAAGAGCCAAGAAGGCACCGGAATCCAAATAAAAAGGCGAGTATTGTGTAGTGGTTCGATTCCCACCGCCCCTACTAAGTGGGAGAGTGAGCTCTCAGCACGCATTACTTGCGACTTACACCACTGATCTACAACAAAAAACACGGGCGCAAGTACCAAAAGCGCACGTGTCCACCATGAGTGAGTCGATCGAGAGGCGATTATGCTTCCTGGGTGATCGTCTTTTTGCATTCAACGCAGGATCCAGAGGTCGGTCGAGCGCGCAAACGCTCCTCAGCAATAGGCTTCTTGCAATACTTGCAGACGCCATAGGTCTTGTCGTCGATAGTGCTCAATGCCTTCACAATGTCGCGCAATTCGCCTTGGAGAGTCTCCTCGAGTCGAATATTGGTCTCGTACGTCGCCATTTCCTCAGCATTCTCGTCTTCTTTGGTGCCGTAATCAGGGAATTCGTCAGTAACGGTTCCTTTGAGCTCGTGTTCGATCTTTGTCTTCATTTCTTCCAGAGAAACCTTCATTTCCTTCAGGAAAGCAGCAGAAAAATGTGCCATAGGAGTGCGGCTTAGTGTAGCCTCTAGTATAAAAGAATCAGCGAAAAAGTCAATTAAAAATCAAGAAGGGCCGGACAGTACGCGAGGCCGAAATTAGAAATTTGTGCCTGGTACGCCGAGCCCTTTGGGCCACAGTATTTGTTACGTGGACCGATAGCGATTACTGACCGCCAACTATTGGCGAGCACTGACCGCTATCGATTCACTAGATACTGAAGCTTGGTTCGCTTCTCACCATCCGCTGGTGCTGATCCCGGTGTAGCTCAACCAGCTAGGCTGGGAACTACGAATTGGGGGCACCGGTGTCACTTTCGTGACGAGACAGTGCGAAGCAAGACGATGATTCGATCGAATCACTACTCTTTTGATGCGCCGTTACAGCGCGGAGAGTGTGACATGTGCAAGTTGTGTAAAGAACGATCTAACAAAGACACTATACCACAAAAAAACAGTTTTGTCAACTTGATCACATTTGGTGTACGACGTGTGGATAAAACAGTGGATAACTTGTGCATACATATGTGTAAAACCTGTGATCTTTGCTCAACTTAGCAAAAACGAAACCGCTAGATGTGTGGACATCTAGCGGTCGTGTTCGGGTTGGTCTCGCTTGGCGGCTACTTCAGCGCGGCCCGGAGTGAGCGCTCCATTCGCTCGACACTCTCCTCGGTGAAGTAGAGGAAGTAGCAGTCTCCGCGCAGGAACTTCATGATGGGGTTGGACTCAAATGCACGTCGGTACTGGAGCAGTGGCGGGGTGTCGGCGACCACATGCTCTCTGCCACCAGTTGGGTTCATTCGGCCCGCGTTCCAGAGAACGATGGTCGTATGGTAGGTTCGAGCGAAGTCACTGAATCTGATTGGTTCCCATCCCGTGTTGCGCGCGACTGCGTAATTGAACATGAACCGTGCGAGCTCCTCAGACTCGGCATTGTAGAACGTGCCCTCGAATAGAAGATCTGACCGCTCCACCCCCTTTCCTCGGAGCATTTGGGTTCTGAGCGCCTCGAGTGCGGACGGTCTGGGGAGCTCGGGTTTGTCCTGGGTGAGCGGGAAGTACTTCACGGATGCGAAGATTCTCGGGTGTTCATCGTGAATGAACGACATGGTGCGGACCTCTCTTAGATTGTTGTCGAACGGTACGGCAACATGGGATGGTAGAGTAGTCTGCTACTGTTGTCAATCATAAATACACAAAACCCCGCCTTTTGGCGGGGTTTTGGTTGTGCGACATTTGGACTAGTAGCGAGGGCGACCACCTGGTCGGCCACCGCCAAATCCGCCTGGGCGGGATGGGCGTGGTCCGCGGTCTTCGCGTGGCTGCTCCACATAACCTTCTGGTTTTGGCTTGAGAGCCTTCATGGAGAGGTTGACGCGACCCATTTGGTCGATTTCCTTTACGAGCACTTTCACTTCGTCGCCGATCTTCAATACGTCAGATGGGCGATCGATGCGGCGCCAGTCGATTTCGGAGACGTGAACGAGACCGTCCTTGTTAGGGAGCAAGTTCACGAATGCGCCGAAGTCTTCGATGCGGACAACCTTACCAGTGAAGGTTTCGCCTGCTTCTACTTCGCGTACGATGTTCTTGATGATGGTGAGCGCCTGTGCCATGCCTGCAGCGTCGCTGCTGGTTACCATGACGCGGCCGTCTTGCTCGATGTCGATCTGTACACCAGTCTTGTCGATGATTTCGTTGATTACTTTACCGCCAGGTCCGATGACTTCGCGGATCTTGTCGACTGGGATCATGATCGTCTCGATGCGTGGTGCAAATGGAGACAAGTCAGGGCGAGCGGCTGGGATCACTGCTGCCATCTGGTTGATGATGTCCATGCGACCATCGCGTGCTTGTGCAAATGTCTGTGCAATGATCTCTGGAGTCAGACCATCGGTCTTGGTATCCATTTGGATCGCGGTGATTCCATCACGAGTTCCTGTGATCTTGAAATCCATACCGCCGTCGCCGTCTTCGAGATCCTGCAAATCAGTGAGCACCTTCCAGTTGCCGTGTTCGTCAGATGCGAGACCCATGGCAAGACCAGCAACGTGCTTCTTGATAGGTACGCCGGCGTCCATGAGTGCGAGTGTGGAACCACATGTCGAAGCCATGGAGCTGCTGCCGTTGCTGCCAAGGACTTCAGATACTACACGGATCGTGTATGGGAATTCTTCCTTTGGTGGGATGAGATATTCGAGTGCACGTTCAGCGAGAGCTCCGTGGCCGATTTCGCGGCGGCCTGGTCCACGCATTGGTTTCACTTCGCCTACAGAGAATGGAGGGAAGTTGTAGTGGTGCATGTAGCGCTTCTTTGCGTCGAACTCCATGGTGTCGAGTGTTTGCTCGTCTCCAGGAGATCCGAGGGTGACGATCGAGAGTACTTGGGTTTCGCCACGCATGAAGTGACCGGTGCCGTGAGTGCGGGGGAGAATACCGACTTCGATCTTGAGTGGGCGAACTTGTGTGAGAGATCGGCCGTCGATGCGAACACCCTTTTCGAGAATGGCTCGGGTAGCTTCGGCGTCAACGATGTACTTCACCTGCGCGAGTGCGAATGAGAGCAACTTTGGATCAGTATTTTCTGCGATGAGATGCTTCTCGAGTTCTGCGGCCATAGCAGAGAACGCAGCTTTGCGTTCATGTTTGTAGGACTTCGGACCACCGCTGAACATGTGCTTGTCTGCAATCGAGTGCATGAATTCTTGTGCCTTCTTGAGCACAGCGAGACGTGCTTCGCGATCTGCGATCTTCTCTGGAGAGAGCTTGGCTGTTGGGTCGCGCTTGACTACACCGAGCGCTGCTTGGATTTCGGTGATGAACGCAACGATTGGCTTGAGTTGTTCGCGTGCGAGATCAACAGCGGTGATCATGTCTGCCTCAGATACTTCGCGAGCACCTGCTTCGATCATGGTTACCTTGGTGTCAGATCCTGCGACAAAGAGATCGAGTGTTCCTTCTTCGCGCTGCTTGTACGATGGGTTGACGATCCACTCGTTGTTCACGCGGCCGATGCGAACACCACCGATAGGTCCGCGCCATGGAATCTCAGAAATCGTAAGTGCGACCGATGCTGCGATCATGGATGCAACATTCGGATCGCTCTCTTCGTCGAGCGAGAGTACGGTGAGCACGACCTGGAGGTCGTTGCGCATCAATTTGTCGAAGAGTGGGCGGATCGAGCGATCAACAAGACGACCAGAGAGGACTGCTTCGTCTGTTGGGCGGCCTTCACGCTTGATGAAACGTGAGCCTTTGATCTTGCCGGCTGCGTAGAGACGCTCTTCGAACTCCACCATGAGAGGGAAGTAGTCGATCTCGTCGCGCACATTGTCACTCATACACGCTGTTGCAAGAACAGTGGTATCGCCGTACTGCACGGTGCAGGAGCCAGATGCCTGTTGCGCGAATCGTCCCACCTCAACGGTGAGCGGACGACCGGCCCAGGTTGTTGTAAACCGTTTGGTTTCCATCATACTAAGGGATTATTGATAAACAAAAGCCAGGTTCGCATGAATCTGTGGGTATAAGTCTTCGATTATCCTGGAGTGAAGAAGCGTGAGACTTCATCGATCCATGCACCCCAGGACAATGTTCTTCGTGTGATTATGGTTTGTCAGTCATAGGAGGTTCTTGGGTTGTTCTTGCTCGTGGAGGTGCGCCAGCGCTAGTGCGGCGAGGTGCGCGTTCTGCACGGTTGTTATCACGAATGAGGAACATATTCTGATCTCCGGAAAGATCAGTGTAGCAATCAGCAGCTTCTACAAGACGTGTCGAAGTGGTTTCGCGGAAGGACATGACTTCGACTTGGCGGCCACGGTTCTGGAGATATTCAACAAGTGGGAGATAGTCGCCATCACCTGAGACGAGAATTACTACGTCGAGTAATTCTGCGATACGAATTGCGTCTACGGTGATACCCACATCCCAGTCAGCCTTCTTGTTGCCGCTGAAGTATGTCTGGAGATCGCGCTCGCGGGTCTCGAGTCCTTGGTTGTAGAGCGCTTCGAAAAATGGCTGCTCTTCGCCAGACTCAGTGCGAACAACATAGGCGATAGCGCGGATGAGTTGGCGACCAGCAACACCTTCTTTCACTACGTTGCCGAAGTGACACTTGGCGCCGAAGAGATTCTTGGCGCTGTAGTAGAGGTTCTGGATGTCGATAAATACACCAACCCGCTGATGCGGGTGCTTCAGCGGGTGTGCAGCAGGAGCTGCGGTTTGCGGAGTCCGCTTAGGACTCTGGTTCGGTGTCGTGATCGGCATCTTCGAGGAGCTTAGAATCATCTTCAAAATCTTGCATGTTCTTCGCTGTCTTGAGCTTGAGCTTCTTGCTCAAATCTTCCCAGCTCTTCTTGTTCTCGCGCTGCAAGAAGCGGAGAAGACGGCGGCGCTGACCTACTTTGCGCAAAAGACCGCGGCGGGACGAGTGGTCCTTCTTGTGGATCTTCAAGTGCTCGATGAGTTCGTTGATCTCCGCAGTGAGAATCGCGATCTGCACCTCAGAGCTACCTGTGTCACCAGCGTGGGTCTGAAATTTCTTAATAATGCGTTCCTTGGCCTTTTGGTCCAACATATGTGCGTTCTATTCAACGAGGCGGCGCAGTGCACATACCGCGAGCCACGTGTAAATTAATGGGTGAACTATAGCAGAATCTGTGGTTTTGGTCAAATACTTTGGTTTTGCGTATGATGGGGGAATATGAAACACCTTCATGAGCTTGCTGGAGCGCATTCTTCCCATGTACAACTGGTAGACATTGATGGGGTCAAGTGGGTGCTCAAAACTGCAAATCCTGTTGAAATTGTGAATGAACATTTGTTTTTTGAGGTTGCGAAGGCTCATGGGATGCCGGTGCTGACGGTACTTGATGCTCCTGATTTGGCGGCTAATCAGATCCTTCTCTCTTATATTGATGGCTCGCCCACGGTGGGAGACAATCTTTCGCAAGAGACGTGTCGTGCGTGGGGTGCAGCTGCTGGTGCTCTGCATCGTATCTCACATACAACTGCAGCAGTACTTACGTTGCATGGTTTGGAGTCGGTGCAGTGGAAGCATTTTGTACAAGGACAGGTGGCCGAGGCTACTCTGCGTGCGAAGGAGAAGAGAAGCGACTTGCCAGTTGAGCAGATACAACAGGCACTGCGGGAATTAGAAGAGCATGTGCCGACACGGTATGGATTGCTGCACGGCGACATGCACAGCAATAACGCATTAGTTGATCATGATCGTGTGATTTTGTTTGATAAGGCGTCGGATATTTTTTATGGAGATCCGTTGTTTGATTTGGCCTTGGTCATGATTGAGCTCTTTGGGGAGCCTGAGTTGCTTCGTGCATTTTGTGAGGGGTATGGGAGTGATTTTGTACGTGAGGGTGGGAAGGTTTTGAACCACTATATTTTGTTGCGCGCGTACAGTCGCCATCCTAACCCATTCGAACCGCAAATTCCGCAGGTGGTGGCTCAGATTCTGGAGACGATGTAGTACTGCAACATTGCGTGACAAGATGTGGTGTCGTACAATACGGACAAAGATCGATTGTATGGGGGAAAAGAAGTCGGCGTTGTCGCGGTATATCCGCGAGTTCCTGGAATATTGTGAAATTGAGCGTGGGCGGTCACCTCGGACCGTGCGTAATTATGATTTTTATTTGTCGCGGTTCGTAGAGTGCGTGGGGGACAAGGATCCGGGCGACATTACGGGCGATATGGTGCGCACGTATCGGTTGTGGCTCAACCGACTAGTTGATGTACATGGTGAGCCGCTCAAGAAGAACACACAGAATTATCATTTGATTGCGTTGCGGTCCTTCCTGAAGTATTTGTCGAAGCGCGATGTGATGACATTGCGGTCGGAAAAGATTGAGTTGGCGAAGATGCCGGATCGTGAAGTGTCGTTTCTCGACGGTAATGACTTGGAGCGTCTGTTGTCTGCGCCTATTAAGGATGCGCATGGGAATATCATGGATCAAGGGCTCACACTGACGCAGTTGCGTGATAAGGCGATTGTGGAATTACTCTTTTGCAGTGGGTTGCGTGTGTCTGAACTCGCGCATCTGACGAAAGAGAGTGTGAATCTCAAGCGTGATGAGTTCACGATTCGTGGTAAGGGTGGGAAGTCGCGTATTGCGTTCATTTCTGAGCATGCGCGGTTCTGGCTCAAGCGGTATCTCGATGCGCGCAAGGATATGAATCCGTTTCTTTTTGTTTCGCATGATCGTGCGCAAAAGGCGAAGACGCGCGCGGACAAAGATGCGTTGCCTGTGTCGGAGCGTTCGATCCAGCGCATTATCGAGAACATGGCGCGTGCAGCGGGGATTACCAAGCCGGTGACGCCGCATACGCTGCGCCATTCGTACGCGACAGATTTGTTGCGCAATGGCGCAGACATTCGATCTGTTCAGCACATGTTGGGTCACAGCTCGATCACGACAACGCAGATCTACACGCACATTACCGATGCGGGATTGCGTGACGTGCATAAGAAATTCCATCGCAAGTCCAAGTAATATGCCAACTGACCGGATGCGTGTCTCTGTAGTGGTGCCTGCGTACAATGCGGGTGAGCGGCTCATGCAGTGTGTGGGTTCGATCATGATGCAGACCTATCCTGCGGCGGAGATTATTGTTGTGGACGATGGAAGTGTAGACGAAACTGCATCGTACGTAGATACTGCGTCCTCGGCTGGTCGAATTGTTGGAGTACATATTGTGCACGCGGGTAGATCTGCGGCGCGTAATGCTGGTATTGCAGTTGCGCGAGGTGAAATTATTGCATTCATAGATGCCGACTGTGTCGCAGAGCCTGATTGGTTGGCGCATCTTGTCGCAGAGTTCACTGATGAGAAAGTGGTGGGAGTAAGTGGACGTGTCGTATACGGCGCGTACGGATATGCACCTGCATATTATGAGCGCGTGGTGGAAAATCCAGATGCTTCGTGGCCCATGTCTGGTAATTGCGCGTATCGCGCGGAGATTTTGCGGATGATCGATGGGTTTGACGAAACATTTGATCGCTACGAAGACAAAGAGCTTGCGTTGCGGGTGTGGCACTTCGGTGAGATTGCACGTGCGCCACGTGCTGTGGTGTTCCATCAGGTGACGGGGCAGGTCTGGCCAGATCTTGCGTACGCAGATTCGTCTGCGGCGTGGGTGCGGCTTGCGCGTCGGCATGCATTGTCGCGTGATCGGAATAATCCAGCACCAATGTGGGGACCGGTGCTCATGCCACGTAAGTACGGAGCGCTTGTGAAGCGTGTTGCGCGTTTGCCATGGACACTTCGTGCGCGCAAAAGTCCGGATGCGCATGTGCGTGCTCGAGCTGCGTGGGAGTTGCGATGGATACGATTTTTGTTGGCGGAACGCGCAGCGATTTGGCGTGCGGCGTTGCGCGAACGGGTGTTGATTGTGTAGGATGCTCATATTGCCCCTGTAGTTCAATGGATAGAACACGGGACTTCTAAGCCTGATATCTAAGTTCGATTCTTAGCGGGGGCACATTCCTTATTATTTCCGAGGGTACAACATCGATCCCCCTAACCGGGGTATCGTGTCTCGTTCTCGGTCAGCCGGATGCGTATCAACGCCTCACGGAATTTTTTGCTTACCGGCTGGCCTCCGAAAGCCCCTCGGAAATAATAAGGAATGTTTGGGTTACCTATTCGCGGGGGTTGGTAAAAGCTTTGCTTTTACGGCACTGCAAAATGGAGTAGGATAGGAGTCTATGAACAATTACGCAGAAGAGGCTTTGGGGTTGCATAAGGAGAATCGGGGGAAGTTGGCGGTTGTGAGCAAGGTGCCGCTCGCTACGCGAGCTGATCTTTCGCGGGCATATACGCCTGGTGTGGCTGCGCCTTGCCTTGAGATTGCTCGTGATAAGGAACTTGCGTATGAGTATACGTCTAAAGGCAACATGATTGCGGTGGTGACGGATGGGTCGGCGGTGTTGGGTCTTGGGAATATTGGACCGGAGGCGGCGTTGCCGGTGATGGAGGGGAAGGCAATTCTTTTCAAGGAGTTTGCGGGAGTGGATGCGGTGCCGATTTGTCTTGCGACGCAGGACGTTGATGAGATTGTGGAGACGGTTCGGCGGATTGCGCCGGGGTTTGGTGGTATTAACCTTGAGGACATTTCTGCGCCGCGATGTTTTGAAATTGAGGAGCGATTGCAGGACCTCGGTATTCCTGTGTTCCATGATGATCAGCACGGCACGGCGATTGTGGTGTTGGCGGCGCTGATGAATGCGTCGCGTGTGGTAGGGAAGTCGATGCGATCGTTGCGCGTGGTGCTCTCGGGCGCCGGCGCTGCTGGCACTGCCATCACACAACTGTTGCAGTGCATGGGTAAGGAGCATGGTATCTGTATTTCCGTAGCAGATGTTGTTGTGTGTGACTCCAAAGGAATCATTCATGAGGGTCGTGTAGATCTCAATGAAGAGAAGCGACGTATTGCGGAATCTACCAATCATGATAATCGCAGTGGCACTCTCGCAGATGCGATGGTGGGTGCAGATGTATTCATTGGTGTTTCTGCGGCGGGACTTGTGACGCAGGAGATGGTGCGGTCTATGGCGCCAAATGCGATTGTTTTTGCGATGGCAAATCCAACACCGGAGATTATGCCTGACGAAGCGCGTGCTGCGGGCGCTGCTGTAGTTGCAAGTGGTCGCAGTGATTTCCCAAATCAAGTGAACAATGTGCTTGCGTTCCCTGGCATCTTCAAAGGAGCGCTCGCAATTCGTGCGCCGCGCATCACCAATGAAATGCAGCTCATTACTGCGCAGACACTTGCGCAAATGGTTGAGAATCCAACGGCGGATTGTATTCTTCCAGATCCGCTCAACAAAAATATCGCGACAGCTATTGCTGACGCGATTGCAAAACACTGCGCGGATTAATCAACCAAGTACGGTTGCAATTTCGCTACGAGCTCCTGCGTAGTCATTTTCGTGACGTCGAACATTTTTGTGAAAAGATTGTGTGTCTCGAGTACAACAGTATCAAGCATTGCGTGGTGTCTGAGAATGCGATCTCGGATTGCTTCGTTCATACTGTCGCCGCGCGCAATGCGACGGTTGATGCGTTCGTGCACCTCGGCGTGGAGCTCGATGAGTGTCCATCCTGTTGTTGCGAATTCTCTGATCTGCGCTGCGGTGAGCCACGACGTGAGGTAGATTGCGCGTGGAAGCCCGATCACATCGCGGTTCACAGATTCGAAGAGCGCGTCGAGTGTGTCCATATCCGCAGGCCATGATCCTCCTGTGATTGCGCGCACTGCGTCGTCAACATCGATCACGGGTGCATTGGTGATCGTGCGCAGTGTTGTGGCGAGGGTTGTTTTGCCCGTTGCTGAGAGGCCAAGAATGAGGAGGCGCATACTGGTGCGTTATTTCCAGAGTGAGAACTGTGAATAGCGAGTATCTTGTCTTCAGTGTGCACTGCATGTGCTACGTTGGCAAGTAGTCTGTGATGGTTGACAAAACAGGCAATAACTGCTATATTATGCAGTCCTACCTACATTCGGGTAGGGGTGAATTGGCCTGTGGAGGGCTGTAATGAATTCTCGTTTTCTCAGCATCGTTCTCGCCGCGGTTCTGGCTTCATTCGTGGCGAGCGCGAGGCGCGACTGGTTCGAGCTGCGCAACGTCATTAGCGAGGAAGGGTTCAGCGACGCGAGCTACGACTTCGGCGGGAACTTCGTTCTCGTCATCGATGATCGTGCGGATCAGGGCGGCAGTGATTTGAAGCTCGCGCTGCGCAAGGCGCCTCTGGGCAAGAACATTGTCTACGTCGGCATCCGGCCGACGACCGGGGACAAGAAGAAAGGGTTCGCGAGTGACCTCGCCGCAAGGTACCGTCTCGGGAAGCAGTTCCCGATGTGTGCCGTGTTCAGTGGCGGCAAGGTCATTAAGAGGGCGCACGGATTCGATGCTTGTACGTACGGCCTCATCGACCGTCGCTGATGTGAAGTGCCGCGCCGCGCGATCATCGGAGGCTGATCTGCGCAACTACCGACCGACGTGTTACAGCAATGTAGCGCGTCGGTTTTTGGTTTGCAAAAGGAAACGACCTCGCACTGCTTGAGACGGTAGTCTGTTGCAAGTGCGAGGTCTGGAGCTCTACGCAGCGATGTGCGGTGGGAGCTTGAGGTGCATGTCTGTGAGGTCGGTCGTGATGTGGTAGATGAGTTGTGCCACGTATGGTCCGGAGGCTTGTGCCTGAGCCACCACTTCCTTGTGACCTGCATCGTCGTCCTCATCATCGTTTTGGTCTACATCTCCTGAAAAGTTGGTGATGATGGAGAGTCCGATCATGTTCTGTTGTCCGGATTGTCGCGCACCGATGACGTCCGAGGCAGTGCTCATGGCGACTGCGTCGCCACCGAGCATGCGCAGCGCCTCTGCGTCAGGTCGGCTCTCGTAGAACGGACCGGGACGCATCACGTACACCCCGCGTCGAAGCACGAAAGTGCCATTGGGTATGCCGTTGACTTTGTTGTACGCAGACTGGACCAGGTCTCGGATCAGACGACGACGGAAGCTTCTCGAAATGTCGAAGGACTGTTCGCCCAATCGCGGATCATGCGGACCGAAGCACATGTTGACTCCTGCGAAGAGCGTCATGATTCCTGTGATGGCCATCACGTCACCAGGTCGGAAGTCTCGGTTGAGTGCTCCTGCTGCGTTGGTGATGATCAGCAGCTTTGCACGCCACATCGGGAGTGACACGCTGCGTGCGAGGATCATGACCTCTGCGTCGTCGTAGCCTTGGTAGAAGTGTCTGCGTCCGCAGAATACGAGTACGCGCTTGTCGCCGATGCGTCCGAACACGAGTTTGTTCGCGTGCCCGGGAAGATCGGATTTGCTGGCTAGCGCTGTGAATTCGTTGAACGGCCAGATGTGCTGATCTTGGAGCACGCTCCCCAGGTCCAGGCCTGAACCCAGAATCACTGCGACGTCTGGTGGTTCGTCTGTCCGCCAGGCTTCCAGGGCGCGTCTCTTGTACTGATCGACGGTTGTTTGGATCGTATTGAACGTGAAGTCCTGTATCGTTCCCATCGGGTGTACCTCCTATTGGTGGCCGAATGGTAGCGGCAGTGTACTGAACACATTGGGCGTGGTCAAGAGTTGACTGGAAGGATGGAAGTTACGTACTGTAGCGAGTGATGCAACAAATTGGTGTTGCAAAAAGGAGTGTGCGATGAGATCGAAAGACCGAGGGAAATTGGCTCAGCAAGATTTGGAAAGACAATACCGTGATGCCAAGGAGCCTGGCTACTGGGTGTTCCGTCTCCTGGCACAAACGGATCAGCTGCTGTGGCGGTTGGGTCTGGAAGTGAAGGAAGTGGATGTGTTCAAGGAACAGATGCAATGGCTGCGTTCGCAACACATGCGGTTCGTTGCAGATGTGCTGCTGGCAACGCGAGTCTCGTCTGCGATCGATCAAGGCTTGCGGGCGCTCGGACTTCGCGATGTTCGGCTCGATGACATCACGCAGGAGTTCATCAGAGAGTTCATCCGGTTGCGGCAAGACGGGCACACCACTGAACAAGCGGCACAAGTGCTGCGCAGTCAGCTGCTGGAGAAAGCGTATCGACAAGAGTCCGCGGCGTAGAAGCCACTCCACAACAACAACTCCAACAAAGGACTCGCAATCAGCGGGTCCTTTGCGCATTTGGAAGGTGTGGTAGAGTTGGTACATATGCTCACTCCCGATCAGATCCAGACGCTAACCACGATCGCCTTTTGTCTCGAGCCGTTGGCTGAGAAGTCTGGGTGTACGACGCGAACCGTGGATATTGTTGGCAAGCCACTCACAGATTTTTTGATTGCAGGTATCTCAGTTGGGCCGGCGATTCGTCGGTTTGCTGCATCGGTTATTACTGATGAGCGTGCGCCGATTTTTGCAGAGTATTGTGCAGCGTTGCAGATGAGTACTCAGTATAAGTCTCCCAAGATTATTAGCATGGGATTGCTGGAAATTATTTTTCCTGTTGTCTATGCACGGTTGCGGTGCGAGGAGCGGGATCGTGTTGTTGATGTTGTTGTGTCTGTTATGCAGCAGGAGTCACCGCAAGATGTTGTGCATCTCAGTGACGCACGAAAAATTGCTTGGCAGACTTCTGGTGATGTATCCAAGCGAGCGTTCGATAGCGCGCCATTTGTGAGTGCGCGTTCGCCGTGGGAATTCTATGAGCGCATGCACGTGCAGCAAGGTGGTCCGGAATCTTCGCGACAGTGGGCGCAGGAATATTTTGATGGGCTGCCGATATTGAGACAAGTGTTGGATGTGTTAACTGGGATAACGGACGCTACGGCGATGGTTGCGGCAACGGCTCAGGTGCATGCTGATGTGGTTGCAGCACGTCCTGGCGTGAAGGTGGGAATGGTGGCTGATATGTGTGCGGCAGGTCTCTTCTTGCACTTGACGTTTTTGCAATAGGTGATACCGTATTGCGGTCACTCACTGACTGCTCGGGGAACCGGGGGGAGGATTACAAGGATGCAATGGTTTCATAGAGGACGACGTGTTCTCGATGCGCTTGAGCTAGACGCTCGGTTGCTCATCGTGGGATCGATCCTGGGGTTGCTGTGTGCGAATCTGTTCGCAGATGCGTACCATGGTCTGCTACATCTGATGGTTGCTGGAGTTCTGCTTCACTTCATCGTCAACGACATGCTCATGGCGCTCTTCTTCGCCACAGCGGCGGCAGAGATTCGTGAGGCAGTGCTGCCGGGTCGCGACAGGCTCGCGCCGCATGTGGGATCGGGGAGTCTGTACGGTCGCAAGGCACTGGTGCCGATTGTCGCAACAGTCGGCGGCATGGCAGGTCCGATGGTCGTGTACTACCTCATCGCGCTCTGGATGGGGAAGACCGACATCTACATGCAGGGCTTGGCGATTCCAACGGCAACAGACATCGCATTCAGTGCGATGGTTGCGCGCGCGATCTTCGGCAAGAAGCATCCGGTGATTCCGTCGCTTCTTGCCATCGCAGTTGCTGACGACTTCGGCGGCGTGATGATCATCGCGACGTTCTACCCGCAAGGGGAGATGAACCTCTGGTGGTTGGTGGTCTCTGGCGTTGCTGTTGCTGCTACGCTTTATTGCCACTATCTGGAGAGGATCGGGAGTCTCTGGGTGTACGCGATTCTGGGGATACTTTCGTGGGTTGGTTTCTTCAAGGCTGGGATTCATCCAGCGTTGGGGCTGATCCCGGTTGTGTTCTGCATGCCGCATGCGCTCTCTGACTTCGGCTGGTTCGATGCGGCGGAAGATGAAGCAAGTGACGCGTTGAGTCGGATGAAGCATCTGCTCAAGAAGCCGGTGGCGATTACGCTCGGAGTATTCGGATTCGTCAACGCTGGTGTTCCGCTTGGTGGGTTTGGTGAGGCCACAATTCTCGTGGCTGCTGGACTCATCATCGGCAAACCGCTGTTCATCTGGCTCTTCGGCATGGGGACAGTGAAGCTCTTCGGTCGCTGGGGTCTGGTGCTGCCAGACGGCGTTCGAGGTACTGACTTCCTCATCATGGGATCAATCGCGGGGATCGGGTTCACGGTGGCACTCTTCGTCTCTGAGGCGGCGTATCCACCTGGTGCGATTCTCGATGCTTCCAAGTTCGGTGCGCTGCTGTCGCTCGGGTCCATTGTCCCGGCGTTGGTGCTGAGCAAGCTGTTTCGCGTGCAACGCATCGACGTTGATACGCATATCCGCCTTTAGAACCTGCGAAAAGGACGCAGAAACAACGCCCCGAGTTCACACACGTGAATTCGGGGCTGTTCGTTTTTTTCCTTGCTTTAATTCCTCAATGCGAGATAGTAGTAGAGGGGCTAACCGATTGTGTATGTACTTGCGACGAATCTTCGGTGTGGCAATCCTGATCCTCCTTCTTGGATTGATGTGGTGGAACAGGCTCGGCGCACTGCGCGTCATGCCTATGACGGTAGAACAGCGGATCGAAAAACTTATTTCGCAAATGACACTGAACGAGAAAATCGGCCAGATGGTACTTGTCGAAAAATTTTCTATTCAAAAAAATGATCTTGCGCAGAAAGGTATTGGTGGGTTGTTGAGTGGAGGTGGAGGTAACCCGCCGGAGAACACCCCCACTGCATGGCGTGAAATGGTTGTAGCGTATCAGCAGGAAGCAATGCGTTCACGACTTCGCATTCCGATTTTGTATGGTGTGGATGCGGTGCATGGGCATGGGAACATGTATGGCGCTGTGATATTTCCACATGTGCTTGGGTTGGGTGCGACACGCAACACAGATCTTGTTCGCGAAACAGCGCGAGTCACAGCGCGCGAGATGCGTGCGGCTGCAGCAAATTGGAATTACGCACCTGTGCTCTCTCTACCTCAAGATATTCGGTGGGGCCGGACCTACGAGGCATTTAGCGAGGATGTTGAAATTGTGACATCACTGGGTCGCGCGTATGTTGAAGGATTGCATGATGAGCATGTGCTCTCATCTCCAAAGCATTTCATTGGAGAAGGGCGTGAAATGTGGAAGTCGTCGCGTGAGTATTTGTTGGACCAGGGTGAGATCGCGATGTCTAGCGGCGAAGTATTACGCAATGACCTGGCGCCATTTGCAGCGGCGATTAGAGGTGGTGCGATGAGTATTATGGTGTCGCGCAGTTCTGTGGACGGCTCGAAGATAAGTACGAATCGACGTTTGCTCACTGATGTAGTGAAGGGTGAACTTGGATTCCAAGGATTCTTGGTTTCTGATTGGGGAGCGATCGATCAAATTTCGGATGATCGGTATGCCAATGTTGTGACATCGATCAACGCAGGTATTGATATGGTGATGGTGCCAGTGCAGTATGACCAGTTCATCGCTGATATACAGCAGGCGGTACGGCGAGGTGATATTGCGCAGGAGCGTGTGACAGACGCAGCGAGGAGAATTTTGCGGGCAAAGTTCTCGATTGGATTATTTGATGAACCTGTGGGTGACGCTGCGCTGTTGTCTAAAGTGGGGAGCGCAGCGCATCGCGCGGTTGCCCGGCAGGCAGTGCGTGAGTCACTTGTGCTGCTCAAGAATAATGAGGTGCTTCCGCTCAAGGACGTCTCAACCGTGTTAGTGTACGGTCGCGGTGCAGATGATATTGGATTGCAATCAGGTGGGTGGACAATCGAGTGGCAAGGAGGTGAGGGTTCGATTACTCCAGGTACGACGATGCTCGAAGGTCTTCGCAGTGTTCTGACTGAGGCAAAGATTGTGTACGTCACCAGCACCCGTAGTGTTGCGTCGACGAAGGCTGATGTAGCGATTGTTGTCATCGCCGAGCAGCCGTATGCAGAAGGCAAGGGGGATACGGAGAGTGTGGAGCTGACAGCGCTAGAACGTGGGCTCATTACTTCTGCAAAGCAAAATGCAAAACAAGTGATTCTTGTCCTTGTGGCAGGCCGACCTCGAATAATTTCTAGTGTGTTGCCGAGTGTTGATGCGGTTGTGATGGCGTGGTTGCCTGGGACCGAGGGCGCTGGTGTGGCAGAAGTGTTGAGCGGGCAATATCCGTTTGTCGGAATGTTGCCGATCACTTGGCCACAGAGTATGGATCAGGTTCGGTTGCCTCGACCGTGGGTGGAACCTCCACAGTATCCATTGGGGTATGGTTTGCGTTACGTGAAAGGTGAGTAGAAGTTGCGATACGTGTATTGCGTCAAAAATAAAACACCGCCATAAGGCGGGTTTTATTATATTGGGGTGGCTAACGGGGATCGAACCCGTACAAAGGGCTCCACAAGCCCTTGTGCTACCACTACACCATAGCCACCAGTCGCATTCGAACTGGATATTCGGTAGCGTCGCTAGTATAACCGAGAGTAGAAAAAAAGCAAGGGCTGGGTGCCCTTGCTCCGAGAAGTCTTGCAACGTGCGCGCGTCTAAGGACTTGGCGGTCCAACAAATGGGCCATTCTCAGGATTGGGAATATTGAACTCTGTACCTGTGGCAGCGCCAAATGAGCGAAAGACGAAGGAGGTGAGGATATACGCTGCCATAATCACCACAAGGCCAATGACTGCTTGTACGATGATGCCGCGCGCCTTCTCGACCTGGTCAGAATTACCTGCAGAGGTCATCCACAGTACTCCTGCGTAGATGGTCAGGACCACGAAGAGAATACCGAGCAATCCAAGTACGATGCGAACAATGTTGCCGATGGTGGTCATGAGTCCAGGACGCGCCTCGTATGCTGAAGCATCGCCGTAAGTCGAAGCACCTGCTTGATCGAGGGCAGATGTCGCATCATCAAGAACTGTTCCTTGCGCAAGCACGAGTGATGGTGCAGTGAATGCGATTGTTGCACCGAGCATCACTGCAGCAAAAATGTGGCGAAGACGTCGGAACATATTACGGTGCAGTCTCAAGCGTCGCGAGCCTGTCGAATACGAACGCTGTAATTGTATATGCCGAGAGTACAATAACCAGACCAATCACCGCGTGCACAATGGTGCCACGCGCATCTTCGATAGCGCCAGAGTCGCCCTGTGCAGTCATCCAGCGCAGTCCGCCGTAAATAACCAGAATGAGGAAAATGAGTCCAAGGAGTCCGAGGATGATGCGGATAATGTTACCCACAATGACTGGCAACTTGTTGCCTGCCTCGACATCTCCACTGTAAGGGAGTTGACCGTTGAGATTCTCACCCACGGTGTTGAGACCGTAGCGAGTTTCGCTCGGCGTAACTGCCTCGCCTTGAGCAAATGCGAGTGATGGAACAAAGGTGAGCAATGAGAGACCTGCGACGAACGAAAGAGCAACCTTCTTGATACTCGAGATCATAAAGAAGAAAAAACGATACAGCAGAGACCGAAGTCTCTGCTGTATAGTATACGGAAAAAGGAAATTTCCTACAAGCGTATTACTGGTTCGTATCTGGTGAGAACGTAGTACCAGTGGCATCTCCAAATTCATCGAAGATGAATGTGGTGATCGCGTAAGCCGACATGATGATGATCAAGCCGATTACTGCAGAGATCAAGATGCCCTTAGCCTTGCCGATCTGATCTTCGTTACCTGTTGCTGTCATCCAAAGGAATCCAGCCCAGAGTACGAGAAGTACCGCAAGAAGTCCAAGGAACCCGAGAACTACGCGAACGATTTCACCGATCGTTTCTCGGAGGTCATTTTCACCCAACTGGGCCTTTTCATTGAACTCATCCAAGCCAGTACCGATTTGTGCCGATGCGACGAGTGGCATAGCCATCATCAAACCGGACATCGCTGCTGTTGCCCAAATACCTGCTTTTTTGATTGTCATAGATTCACCCCCTCTCTAGTCAGAAGATAGCACTGCTATTTACTAGCCGGTCGCTGTGAGTCTGTCGAAGACAAAGTTCACAATGACGTAGCTACTAAATATTACCACAAGTCCGAGCACGGCCCAAACAAATACATTGCGACCCTCTTCTACCTTGCTGGAATTTCCCGCAGAAGTGAGCCACAAAATTCCGCCGTACAAGAACAGCACCAACGCAATGATACCTACAATACCGAGAAATGCTTTGATCACTCGTGACACGAGATCTTCGATTGGTGCGTCGGTGTTGAGGTTGAGCGGATCTACAAGTACAGGTGCTTCAGCAGGAGCTTCTGGTGCAGGAACGCCAGCTTGCGCAAGTGCGATCGACGGTGCAACTGCGAAGAATGCGACAGCAAGTGCGATGAAGAGAGATTTGATCTGTTTCATAATGAGATTACTGGGTGACGACGCCGCACGTTGCATTGCTCATGTAGAGCGCGTATTCCTGCTGCACAATAGTGTCGGTAGCGCCTGGATCCTCGGCATCACGCTGTGACTTGAGCCAGTTCGTGTAGTGGCTCTTGCACGTTGCGACATTCACGAGCGGATTGGCACCAGGCTTGCCGGTGAAATTCTTCTCAGCAACTTGTGCACCGCTGATTCCTGTGACTTTGCAGTTGCACACGGTCTGCTGCTGCTCTTGCGCGTCGGTGGTGTAGTTGCCGTTGGTGCCGGTGCTGTTGCCCTCGATAGGAAGTGAGTTGTAGATGTTGGGATCAGCGCCTAGTGTGGTCAGGAATACCTTCACAATGGCGCCAGCGCTGAAGATCAAGATGAGCCCAATGAGGGAACCAGTCATCACAGCGCGACCATGTTCTACAGAGCTCGAGTTGCCGGCTGACATGAGCCAAACCGCACCGCCGTAGATGAACATGACGAGCACAACTACGCCGATTATACCAAAGATCCAGTTGCCAATTCCAATGGCGGTGTTCTTGATATCATCGAGCGAATAGTTGCATGGAATGTTGGTGCCGACACACAGACCATCTGGACCACAGGTGTTCGCTGTAGCAACAGGTGCTGCAGGATCAGTTCCGTTTGCAGGTGCAGCGTTGCTCACTGTTGATGGGCAGGAGCCAGTTGGCTTGAGTAGAAGTGGTGCAGCGTGTGTCGTCAGAGGCAGGAAGAGCGCGAGCGCTAGAACAGAGACGCTTACAAGTGCGCTCACACGTGAGAAAAAGGTACGCATAGGTGTTAGAGCGTTTGGTTGACGCGGTTGACCGCGCGATTGATCGCATTCTCAAATGCTTCGCGCGGATCGATCGGCGCGTTGGCGAGTGCTTCTTCGATCATGTCGCGCATGATGGCTTCCATTGCTGCGCTGTCTTTGCCACGGTACCAACTCTTTGCGGTGAGGAGCTGCTGCGCAAATGGAATACGCTGTGGTACTTGTTCGTCCTTGATCTGCACATCGATAAGTTCGCGGAGTGCGGTTGGACGCTTGGTCTTTGCGAGATACTTCTGTGTATTTTCCTTTCGTGTGGTTGCAAAGAGGAGGAAGTCCCATGTTTCGTTCGGGTACTTTGTCTTCTTCGAGACTGTCTCGAGATAGTATGACGCCATGTTCACACTTGCATCTCCGCGAGGCTGGAGAACAGTGGAGATGGAGTAGTTGAGCTTGGGCGCGCGCGCCGCGAGAAGTTCGATGTGGTAGTTGTAGCCGAAGAAGAACGCAGTCTTGCCATCAGCAAATGCTTCAAAGCTCTCAGGCAACTTGCTGTTCCATGTGTAAATCGTCTCGAGAGGATTCGCGAACTCGGTGTACACCATGAGAGCTTCGATGCCTGGCGACACTTCGCGCTGCTTCACGAGTTCTGGTGGCGTGCTGTTGAATGTTGCGCGGCCGAAATCATCTGCCATGCGTGTACCGTTTTGCATCATCAAGAGCGAGACAATGTCACCTGCGCGGTTGATGTTGATTGCGGTTCCTAGCGCTGCGCCAGACTGCGCAATCGTGTCATCTTTGTTCACTTTGGTGATGAGCTTCACTGCGTTTTGCAGTTCATCCCAGTATTTGGGCGGCGTTGCAATTCCTGCTTGTGCGAGCAAGTCGTTGTTGTAGAACATGGCGAGCGTGTCGACGGAGAATGGTACGCCAAGAACTTTCTTCTCGAACTGGTTGCCTTTGGTACCCACAGCAACATCACGCACAGCATCTGTGGAGACTACATCAACAAAAATCTTCTTGAACGCGTTGATGCTCGGCGTCTTGTAGCTCTCGAGAATTACTTTTGGTTCCTTTTTGATCGTGCCTTCCATTGTCATCTTTGGGATCTCGATGTTGGCTGGCATTGGGAGGATCTTGTTTGCGTATGCTCCTACCCAAGTATTATGAACCGTGAACAAATCTGGACCGCGGTCCTCGGCAAATGCCTCAAGAAGCGCCTTCTCGTATTCTTCGGGGCGGAATTTCTTGTACTGAATTTGGATATTGGGGTGAGACTGGCGGTATGCAGCGATAATTTCTGCAAAATCGTCAGAGTCATCGAACATGCGCCAGTATGTGAGAGTTACTGGCTTGTATCGGCTCGCTACTTCTTCCGAAGTCCCTTTGCAGCCCAGGCCGAGCATGGCAAGTGTCAGCGTAATAGCTGTGATACGAAAGAACGAATTGCGCATAGGACTAGGGGTGAGAGAGATACTTCGTGAACGCTTTGCCGATTTCGGGGTGTTGCTTGCCCAGTTCGACGGTTGCCTTCAAGAATTCAAGTTTGTTACCGCAATCATACCACGTTCCTTCGAATGCGTGTGCGTACATTGGATGGATTTTGATGTACTCGTGGTATGCGTTGGAGAGGCGGATCTCTCCATCTTTGGTTGGGGCAAGATTCGCGAGGATTTCAAAAATATCTGGGGTGATGATGTAGCGTCCGATGACTGCGAGATTGCTCGGTGCGTGTCCGTGCGCAGGTTTCTCAACCATTTTCTTGACGCGGAAGGATCCGTGTCCTACGTCTTCACCGTCGATGACGCCGTAATTATGGAGTTCGTCTTCTGGTTTTGCTGCAACTCCTACAACCGGAGCGCCGTACTTCTCGTATACATCCATGAGCTGCTTGATTGCAGGAATTTTGCCGCCCACAATGTCGTCACCGAAGAAAACAGCACACGGCTCATCTCCAACTAATTCGCGTGCGCAGAGAATTGCGTCGCCATCACCCTTGGGCGAGCGCTGGCGCACGTACACGAACTGTGCGAGATCGGTAATATCGAGAATTTGGCCGAGGGTTTCTTTCTTGCCCTTCTTCTCTAGACGATATTCGAGCTCGAAGTTGCGGTCAAAATGATCCTCGATAGCGCGTTTGTTCTGGCTGGTGATGAAGATAATCTGCTCAATGCCAGCAGCAGCAGCTTCCTCTACGATGTACTGAATAATTGGCTTGTCGACGATGGTGAGCATTTCCTTGGGCTGCGCTTTGGTGGCAGGAAGAAAACGGGTACCAAGACCAGCAACGGGAATAATCGCCTTGCGAACGCGAGATTGGGGCATATACAAAAAGATATCGCCCCAAGTATAGCAAAAAATCGCGCAGTATCAAAGCATTTTTTTCGCCAGTCGCACGAGTGCTAGCCCCATGAATTCCTCAGGGATCTCTCCTGTGAGTCCCATGCGTGCGGCTCGGGTGAGCGAGACTGTGTGTACTTCGATCTTTTCATCAATGTCCTGGGGGAGATGCGAAGGCGTGAGACCGTGTGCGGCGAAGAGATAGGTTGGTGCAACAATAGACGCGCCGGAGTATCGTTGGTAGATGAGGCGAAGGGTTCGGGCGCGATATCCTGCTTCTTCTTGGAGTTCTCGCTGCATTGCTGTACGCAGTATTGGCATTGGGATACGCTCGAATCTCGGTGTTGGCGCTGCTTCTTCGTTATCGATGCGGCCCCAAGGCAATCGCCACTCCCATGCATTGTTGAGTGCGCGCCATTCGCGCAAGAGAATAATGCGCGCAGGACTCACGTACGCGACTGCTGCGACCGATGGGTACCGATATGCGCGTTCGTAGAGTACCGTCTGCCCATCTGCAATGGTCCGAGGCTCGTGACGTACCGTGAATAATTTGCCGTCGTACACTGTTTTTGATTGTGTGAGCGCGTTTGCCATATAGGGTATTGTCATGCGAGACGTGCATCTTTGTCAAAAAATGCTACAATGATTCCAAACACTATGACATTCAAAAATTTCCTCATTCTCACGGGTATCGTTGGTGTTGCATTCATCATTGGGCTGACGGTGCACGGAGCATTTCTGGCATCACGTACTGATGACGGCAGCATGATCACGGTTACAGGTTCGACCAAGATGCGCATCACCTCAGATATGGGGAAGTGGGTTGCGTCGTTCTCGCGTTCGGCAACTCCAGTCACACTCAAGCAGGAGATTGAGGCGATTGGTCGCGACATGGACAAGGTGCGCGCATTTGCGGTGTCACTCGGACTCGACGCTGCGTCTGTGACAGTGCTGCCTATTAGCACAGACCCAGTGTACGAGCCAATTGCGGGCGGATATGGCACCACACAGAACGTCATTGGATATGTAGTGCGTCAGGAAGTACGAATTGAGAACAAAGATATTGAAAAAGTAGAACGCCTGGGCAAAGAAACCAAGAAGCTAATTGACCAGGGTGTTGTGCCTCAGTTCCAGCGTACTGAATATTTCTATACACAGCTCGATGCACTACGTCCTCGTCTCTTTGCTGACGCAACAAGTGACGCGCGGATGCGTGCGGCGGCCATTGCAAGTGGTACAGAAGTGGAAGTAGGGGAACTACGCAGCGCACGCACTGGTATTATTCAAATTCTTGCGCCAAACTCCACAGACATTTCAGATTACGGCTCATACGACACCACCACAAAGGAGAAAGATATTTCTGCAACAGTTACAGTGACATTCGAACTCGAAGATTAGTGTGCGTGATGTGCGTATATAATCAAACACCCGCTCTTTTGGGAGCGGGTGTTTGATTTCGCATCGCGCGATTGATTATCCCTTGAATGGATTTTCGCCACGGATGACGCGCAACAGTACCAGAACGATCGCGACTACCAATAGAATGTGGATGAATCCGGAAAGGGTGAATGCTGTTACCACACCCAGGAGCCACAATACGATGAGAATAATTGCGATGGTCGTCAACATAAAATGGGGGTTAAAGGTAACAGTTTGACCTTTGGTATAAGTATACGTCCATCCTTTGGATCCTGCTATGGGAGCGGATCTTGACTCTGACGTTGCGTCAATATCATCCTAGCAACCCAATCGCTCGCAATTGGCGCTTGCATTCTCGGAAATCTGGAACGCATTGCGCGACGCGTTCCCAAAATGCGGGTGAGTGATTGAACTCTCGCAAATGACAGAGCTCGTGGACAACGATGTAGTCGACGAGATGCGGCGGAAGGAGCGCAATGCGGTAGTTGAAATTGAGATTGCCTGTTTTGGAGCAACTACCCCAGCGTGTTCGTTGGTTCCTGATGCTCACTCGGTGAAAGACAAAACCGTAGTGCGTATTGAATTTGGCAATGCGGGATTCTGCGAGTTCACGCGCTTGTAGTCGGAATCGTTTGATCTCAGTTGCGGTGTGCTTGGGAACGGCAGCGCGAGGTGATGCACTGACACGATCGAGTTGCGCGAGCACCCAATCAGATTTGCTGAGCAAAAATTGTTCTACCATTCGTACCGAAATACGCGGAGGTGCCGAGAGGGCGACACGACCGTCGATATGGATTGCAATTTTGATCGAGCGGCTGCGGCGATAGGTGCGAAGTGAATATTCGACTACGCGGGAGCCAACACGTATCTGCCGGATCATGCGGGTGTGTGCACGACGAGACTACTCGACTAGAGCAGTGTTGATTCAGTGGTGTCTGCTGCCAACTCCTCGTTGATTTCCTTTTTGATCACTTCGAATTCGTTTTCAATTTGTGCGAGACGGCTCTTGCTCTCTTTGATGAGGCCAGCGGCGGTCTTCACTTTCTTGAGCCCCTCTTCTACGTCGATTTCTTTTTGTGCATCGAACCAGTCAGCGATTTCGGTGAGTGCAGCGAGGTTCTTGTTGAGGTCGATCTCTTTGCTCATAGGGATTTGATTTCAGAAATAAGTTCTCCATCAGCTACTTGTACGTGGAGTGTAGCACCTGGTTGTACGTCGCGCACACTGCGAATGACGATGCCGTCTACGCGTGCGATACTGTAACCGAGTTGCAATTGGCGTTCGGGGCTGTTGGAGTCAATGAGACGCGTTACTGCGGTGATTCGTGTGCTCACGTTGGTGATCGCTCCAGCGAGTGCTCCGAGTATCTCGCGCGCATTGCCGAGCATCAGACGACGCGACTGAACAATTTGTTGTTCAATCTTTGCAAGTCCCACGTCGCAAGTAGATGCAATCAAGAGTGATGCATTGCGTAGAGTTGCTCCATACGTACTCACAATTGCGCGCTCGTGACGAGCCAAATGTGCGGATGCTTGATCCCATGCACGACCAAGAAGCGCAGCAACAATAGATGGTGTGGACTCTTGTACATCAGCAACGAGTGCTGCAAGCGTAACATCTTGGTGATGCCCAACTCCTACGAGTACTGGTACAGGGAATCGTGCGATTTCTCGAACAAGCGATTCGTTGTCAAATCCTGCGAGCGACTGAATTGATCCACCACCGCGAATGAGCACGAGTACATCGATTGCTTCGTTGCGCATCGCACGCACGGAGAGCGCAAGTCCACTTCCACACTCCGGACCTTCTACGCGTGCATCGAGAATGCGCACGCGAAATCCTGATTTGCGCAGGTTGTTGCTGAAATCATGAATCACTGCGCCGTGCACCGAAGTAATAACACCAATCGTGCGAATATACTGCGGGAGTGGTCGCTTGCGTGCAACATCGAATAATCCTTCTGCAGAGAGCTTCTTCTTGAGGAGTTGATATGCCTTGAGCAGTGCGCCTTCGCCAACAAGTGCGACAGTCTCTGCGATGAAGGTGAGTTTGCCGTATTCTCCTTTGTAATTAGGCTCGCCACTCACTCGTACTTCCATACCAACTTCGAGTTGCACTCCGCAAGTCGAGTAGCGGAATTTCCACATTGCGCAGGGGAGTGTGTCACCGCTTTGTTTGTCCTTGAGTGTGAAGTAGGCGTGGCCGCTGGCTGCAACCTTCAATTCGCTGACTTCACCAACAACAACTGCATGCAGCTGCTTGAGCGCGCCGTTGATGATGGCGACGTATTCTGCGATGGAGATGGGTTGCGTGAGTTCCATGGTGTTACTTGAGGATTTGTACTGAGTGCGTTACCAAAAAGATTCCGCTAATAGGGTATTTGCGCCAATGATCAGTGCTGAGTCGTTCGATAGGGGTCACTACACCCGAAGCTGTGATGCGCTGTCCGGCAGAAATCGTCGGCGAAAGTTGTGACATTGCCGAGAAATTAATCGCGTAATACGTACCATCGTCAGTCTGCATGCCAAATGCGCATTCCTCGGTCTGTGGACCATCGACGTTCACGTGAGGGAGACAGAGGTACACACCTGTAAGTGTTGCTGGCTGTGGCATGTCTGCGTCGATTGGGTCAGCATCAGGCACGAGCAAGAGATTGTCAGCTGATCCAGAACAGTCGCCGCACACAATACTGCGCTGCGACACAGCGTAGTACACTCCCAGCCCAACGCACACAGCGAGAAGCAGGATGGGGAGTAGTATCTTGGGTCGGTGTGCTGCTGTTGCCATAGGAGCGTTTAGGCAACCTTCATGAGGCTCATGTCGTGGTACACCGCTTCGACGTTGTTCCCATCGACGTCGAGCACAAATGCGCCGTAGTATCCAGCGTGGTATTCAACACGATATCCAGGTGCGCCATTGTCCTTGCCGCCAGCAGCGAGAGCTGCTGCGTGGAATGCGTTCACTTCTTCTTTGTTCTTTGCTGCAAATGCGATGTGCACCGCGGTTGCATGTGGTTGGCGCTCACTCGATGTGCTAATCCAGAAGAACGGTCGAGTGTCACCGAACCCAAAGTATGAACCTGCTTCACCATGGAGTGGCTTGATCCCCAGTGGAGCAAGGGATTTCTCATAAAAAGACATACTGTCTGCAAAATCTTCAACATGGAGGCCAACGTGGTCCAACATAGTATTCACATTAGGAATTGATACCAAGAGCGTAGCATTCTTTGACGCCTGGCGCACGTCTGCTACTGTTGGTTCGTGCCAAAGGAGGGCACCAACCATGGCAACCGTTCTTCCGAATGGGTGCATACTGCGCCCAGTGACATACGATGCAGTGCTCGCTGCGCAGGAGCGAGTGCTCAAAGGTACTCTGAGTCAGTACTTCCTTCCCGAGACCGAGTACACGGGAATTTGCCTCAGAACTGCGTTCGATGTGTTCTACGTTCATCCGCAACTCCTGACTCGTGCGACGTACGACGCGCTGGAAGTAGTATCTCAAGATCCGCAAGTGGAGATCGTCTGGAATGGCGAAGTTCTGGAGCTCCATCGAGAGGGTGGAGGTATGCTCGCGACAGCACGTGCACCGCGCGCTCCAGACCTCGTAAGCGTCGACTACCTCATTCTGCTGGCAGCGCAGGCGAACTTTCCAGGTGTATGTACCTGGGAGACTGAGTGTCAGGGAGTGGAGTCGTTCGCGCAGCTGTCTGTGCGAACGGCAGTGCTGATGCTCCCGAGCAACCCACATGGCATGCACGGTTCGAATGAGCCCGAACTCTGGTGCGCGACCTGCTATGACGCGCATGCGCATGATGAGCAAGTCGCTGCACGTCTCATGATCGATGGGCGACGCATCGGATATCGCACACCCATCGCGCTCGAGCAGGTGCAGGACTGAACGCGCATGTAAAACGAAAACACCGCCCCGGAGGAAGCGGTGTTTTGCTTTTGTGCGAAGACTATTTCAGGATAATATTCACCAGTGTGAGCACGATTGCGAAAAGCAATGCGGAACCGAATCCCTTGATCTCAAATCCAGGAACAACAGCTGCTGCAAGCATGATAAGGGCTGCATTGATCACGATCGTGAACAGTCCAAGTGTGAGAATGTTCACGGGCAACGTGAGAATGAGAATGAGCGGCTTGATGAAAATATTGAGAAGCCCGAGTACAACCGCTGCACCAAGTGCAGAGAACACACCAACGCGCGCACCTGGGATTACAAATGAAGTAATACCAATTGCAACCGCTGCGATAAGCCAATGCCAAAACATAGTGTGAAGATTACGAGTAGATACTCGAAGCGTAGCAGGGGCAGGGTGGATGCGCAACCACTACACACTCGTTTGATTGACGCTGCTTTTATTGTGTAGTATTGTACCGCGTCTGGTCTGCAGCACCAGACATACGTGTTCTTACAACCAAGCTGCAGTGAGAGGTGTACCTGTGGATCAACCGATCATAGCCGTGGACAGGGAGTTCGAAGAACAATCACAACTCAGCGTGTACCTGATGATTGTGCGCGACGCCGATGGATTCTACATCGCATTCTCATCAGCAGACAGTGCATCTGAGGTTACGTCGCACAGTGACGGTACGGTCGTAGAAGTGTTTCCGGTCGCAATCAGCGGTCAACAGGAAATCATCGCGTGGGGGCATATCGAAGGTCTCCTGACGACGTGGCCGGGTATCGGCATGATCGAGACACTCCTGGACGCCGCGTTCCAGAAGGGGCGCGAGATCGAGTGTTTCGAAAGGGTTCTGCATCAAGGAGATCCACTGTGTCGGCCGCCGTTCCTCGCGGTGGATTACGAACGGACGAAGTGCGGTACATCGGAGCCTGAGCGCGCTACGATCCTGATCGATGTGGATTGCAAGACGCGAGCGTTCTTGGCTAACAACACCACGCTCGACACATTCCCGATTCCTGAGGGTGTGCAGGTCGGCTCAGCGCTACCGCGCCTGCTGCGCTGGCTCGAACAGGCTGGACAGCGACCGACACGGATCTACGTCGTCCGCAATGATGACACTGCGCCACAGTACATCTTCCGCAACGGCGCGATCATCGCACTTCCGAGCGACGTCGCATAACGCGAAAGCCCCTGGGCACTTCGTTCATCAGAACGTTGTGACCAGGGGCTTCGTCTTTTATAGAGAATGCTTACGCCTTCTTTTTCTTTGCAGCTGCCTTCTTCGCAGGCTTTGCTTCCATGACCTCAGCGATCACTTCAGCAACTTCAGCTACAGCTTTCTTCGATTCTTTCTTTGGGTTGAGTGCAGACGCGAGAGTCTCCACTGCGCGGATGAGCTGATCGAGCTTGCCGTTGACGTTCTGGAGCTCGCGAGTCATTGCGCCGTTGTCAGCAGCTGGTGCTGATGGGCGCGCTGGGCGATCTTCGCCATAGCTAGGACGTGGAGCTGGACGATCGAAATCACGCTTTGGAGCGCGCGAACCGTCGAAGTCACCCTTCTTTGCGCCGAAGCACTTGCCGCAGAAGATTGGACGTTCGCCAGTTGGGCGAAATGGTACTTCGCAGTTGTCACCACAGTCGCTGCATACTGCTGGGTGCATGCCACCTGGTGCGCCGCCGCGGTCACCACCGCCAAAGCTGCGTCGTGGTCCAAAACTTGGACGATCATTATAGCTACCTTCACGGCGGAATCCGCCACCTCGATTGTTCCCGCCTTGATATGGCATAGGATCTTTGATTACTTGAGTATTTCTTCTATTAATTCGCCGATCCCAATGTTCTTCGCGCTGGAGAACGGGATGACTTTGTGGAAGCCTGCAGCTTCCCGAACCTTTTGCAGTTTCGCATCGTACTCGCTGGCCTTGATTTTGTCAACTTTGTTGGCCACAACGACAAAATTCTTGCGCGCTGCGTCGAGCGCATTGATCATATCGACGTCATCTGGCGTCGGTCCGACATTGGCGTCTACGATGAGCGCCAGTACTTTTTGCTGGTATTCTGTGCGAAACAGGTACCAATTGATCACCTTGTGCAACCATTCGCGCTCTTCTTGCGAGCCCGAAGCGAACCCATACCCTGGCAAGTCCAACAAATAGTAGTTCTTGTTGAGCAGATACACGTTGATTTGGCGTGTTTTGCCTGGTTTGTTGCTCGACTGCGCGAGATTCTTGCGTCCCACGATCGCATTGATCGTCGACGACTTGCCTACATTGGAACGCCCAATAAACGCGATTTGCGGCTTCTCTCCGGCCAAAATCGCGTCAGTTCCGACCACTCCTTTTACAAAGGTAGCTGACGTAATGCGCATAGTTTTCGTATGCTACAGCATTTGTAGAGGTTTGGCTAGGGCTCGATGTCGGTGCATGGTACACTGTGCCTATATGCGTATCATTTTTGGACTCATTGTTGCGTTGGTGTTCGTTGGTGCTGGTTGCGGGGAGGAGACTGTCGCAGATCGAGGAGTAGTAGCGCCGACTCCAGATGTCGCGCGTGCATTTACCTTTGATCAGATCGAAATGGAAGGCGGTGGTATTCAGGAATGGATGAGCTCACTCGTTGGACAGAACAAGCGCGTTCGATTGCCCGTGATTAGCGTATACGGATTTGCGTGCGAGACTCCGACGCAGTACTGCGTATCGACCATCAATGGCGGCTGCTATGGTCCGTTTGTGCAGTTCACAGGGAATACGGAATTGATTGACGCACGTCGCAACGCGTGTGCGAAGACATGTGATAACGCAGAGATCTATGATCTGGAGACCGCGGAATGTTCGCTCGAATTCACAGACAAGAACTGCGCGGTGATGTGGGATGTAGAAGGAACGATCACTGCAGGAGCACCTCCAAATCCTGTTCTTGTTGATGAGCGCTGCAGCGCGGGCGAGCCTGTGTACACAATCAATGTAGATCGCGTTGTAGGACCAATTGATGCACCTGCTGACGAATTTGAAATCCGCGAGTACCGGTAGTACTACGCTTGAGGTTTTTTGATGACCTGAATTACTTTGCCGCTGATCGTGAATACGTCGTCCTCGTGAATATAAATCGGCGGGAATTCACGTGTTGAGTCTGAGAGAAGTGTGATGCAGTTGTTCGCTGCGTCAGATTTGTATCGCTTGATGTTGGCCATGTCATCGATCACACTGACGACGATGTCATTGTCTTGTGGTGTTCGTACCTCGCTGTCTACGATCACATAGTCACCGTCTTCGATATTCTTGCCGTCTACATTGGCGCGATTCATCGAATGACCATCTGCTTTGATGGCGAATACGCGGGAAGTTTTTTTGAGCATGCGTGAGGAGATCTTCAGGTAGCCTTCGAGTTGTTCCTCGGCGACGATGGTTGCCGGGCCGCAATTGGCGCTGCCGAAGATTGGGATAGAGACGAGTGTGCTGCTGCCTGTGAGCGCGCCTTGGCGCACACGTTCTATGGTGTTGCGTCGTTTGTCGATGCGCAGCAGTCCCTTTTTCTGGAGTTGTGTCAGGTGGTGGTGGATCTTTTGCGCAGATGGTTCGCCAATAATCTCGCCTATTTTACGCAAAGAAAGCGCGCCCAACTGGGACGCGTCTGCTGCCTTGAGGAGTTTCTCCTGCGTGGAGTGCATTGCCCTACTATAGGGGATAACTCGAGATTTATCAACAAGTTATCCACATCTGTGGAAAACCGGAAAACTTGACACTCCGAACGAATTTTGAATTTGCTAAAGCAAATCGAAGAACGCTTTGCGCGTTTCGTATGCGTCTCGCACTTCTTCGCGTACGTTGTCGAACAAAATTTTTGTGTGAAAGTCGCGTTCGATTTTCGGCAGGGCCCAGGCTCGGATTTCCTCGGGGGATTGCGTGAGGCGGCGTTCTCGTGTTGCGCGGTCGTAGAAGTCAGAAGTGAGATGGATGACAGCATCTGCAGTTGCCATCACTTTGCCTTCGAGCGTCATTGGGAGTTGTCCGTCGCGACAGCTGTGCAGCGTAATTGCATCGTCGACAATGGTTTTGATCTCGTCGGGTGCAAATGCTGCCTCAGTGAGGAGCTCACGGGCGATGCGTTTGCTCTCTTCGGAATGCATGGGATTGAAACGGCTCATCACTGCGTCGGCGATGTCGTGAAGCATCCCGGCGGCCATGGCGAGCTCTTTGTCGGCACCAAATCGGTCTGCGAGTCTGCCTGCCTCGTCTGCAACCAAAAATACATGATCAGTGTAGAGCCAGTCTGCCCACTCTGCGCGGCCTTCGTGGCGGGCTTGGTAGAGCGCGTCAATTTTTTCTTTGAGCTTTGCGAGGCGATGCATAGGAATGAGCTAATGAAGTGTTGCTAGTGCGTTGAAGACATGTTGGTTCACAATTTCAATTTCGTCCGGGTTGTGTCGATAATCGTGGCCAATGCCTGGGATAGTGACAAAGCGTTTGGGTTGATTCGCGCGTTCGTAAATTTTTGCTACTTCCTCTGGTACGACGATATCATCCTTTTCGCCAGCGATGAGTACGATCGGTGCGTGCACTGCACTGATTTCTTCGAGTACATGATATTGTAATCGATCGATGACGTGCGTATAGGGGACTACAACTTCTCGTCGGTCGGATGTCCCTGGAACGTCTCTCGAGACTGTGCGCACGCCGCTGATCTTCCATGCATCGATGATCGTTGCATTGGCAGGACGTGCAAATGAGTATGCGCCCATGATGTCGACTACGCAGGTAATGCGCGAGTCGCGTGCAGCGTAGAGCATCGCAACAAATCCACCCATGCTGTGGCCGGCGATGAGGATCTCGGTGTACGTCGAGGTGCTGCACATGTGATCTATGACACTCTGCACATCCTCGAGATACTGTGTAACCGTGTATAGCTCAATGTTGCCGGCACTTGCCCACGTGCCAGTGGGGTCGAATCGCACGGCGGTGTATCCACGATCTGCCAGTTCGTCCGCTAATGCCACGAGATGTGCATAATCCTTGGAGTCCACAAACCCAGGACAAAGAACGGCGAGTTTCCCTGTAGGAGCGTTCGGAGCGTGGATCGCAGCAGCAAGCGCACTTTCTTCGGGGTGGATGAGGGCTGGGACTGAGGGCATATTTATCATTACAGCAGAGTGCACGTTTTTGCGATAGGCCTAGAGAATAATTGCAGAACAACGGGAAAAACCAAAACCCGCCCATCTGTGATAGATACGGCGGGTTCTGTTGGGTGGTTCTAGTCACTCGTCTAGAATGTTCGTTTGAGTAAGGCGATGGATCTTTTGGTTCGGATTTACATCTCCTCCTCCGCTTCATCGCCGATGAAGACGATTTCCACGTAGACAGCTCGGGAGTTGGCGTCATTGACGACGAATATCCGGTAGGAGCCGTCTCCGTAACCAGATTCACTGACACAGCCCCATGGGAATACACCTCCGCCATGCGGTCCGTTGGTGAGCTCACATGCCTGACCGTAGAACGTCGTCAGATCCCTGTGTGTGCCATGTCCGTTTCCTTGCGTGCGATACGTTTCGGCGTCGAAGATGCCGCACATGCCCCGATCTACACCCGCCTCCCAGTCGAGCTTGACCCTGTCCCTAATCACCGAGTTCTCGTCGGGATTCAGGACGAAAGATTCGTGGTGTGCGAGCAGTCGATGCACTCGTTTTCCATCGCGGGGATTCTGGTGGATCACCACGTGCGCAGTCCAGGTCCCTGGAACGGCTGGAGTCTGCCCCGCACACCAGATGCCTATGGTGTAGCTAGGATCGGTGATCCGTACGGAGTCAGAAGTGACAGTGAACGTGCCGAGTGTGTGTCTCACGGAGTGCCCTCGCTAGGTTGGTGGTTTTTCGAATCCTGCTCGCGCAGGACGCTCTATATAAACATAGTGAGTAAGGAATGTCAAAGTACGCTCTCAGCGATAGTGATGCTCAAGTGTGATGTTTTTGGATTGCTTTGCTGATTTGCTCCAGCAACTCAGTTGCATTTGCGTATTCGAGTTTTGTGTCTGTAACTGATGCGAGTGCGCTCGAAGGAGTTGTCCCGGATTTGTAGACGCAGACAATGGGCACGCCTGCAGCATTCGCCCAGCCGAGCTCGATCCCCATGCCAGTCGAAGGGAACGAAACCTCCGCGATCACAAGATCGCATCCGTTTGCAAACAGCTCTCGAGAACTAAAGAGCGCGTCGCTCGCGTCGTGCGGCAATAAGAAGGTGTGCTCTGTGCCGAGCGTGCTTTCTTTGATCGGAATATAAAGCTCAGTTCGGAAATCGAAATTACTGGAGTGGGCGATGTAGATGCGCATACGGTTTCGGTACTTTTGTTCACTATACATGAGAAACGCAGGGGCTCATATTTTCGCGCAAGCTGTGCTGTAAACAAAGTACATCGCCGTCAGGCGATGTACTTTGTTTACACGGGGGAATGGAAACAGGCGACCGATCCCAGCGTGGCGAAAGCTATTCAACCTCGATAGAATTCTGGATAGTCTCGAGAACTTTCTTGGTAGCGTCGTCACCAGTCTTGTAGAAAAGTGCGCTTGCTACCTTACCATCTTTGCCGTGGTACTTAATGTCCTTTGGGAATTCATCTTTTTGATCCTGGGTCATGTTGCGCGTTGGAGCTGGAGCTGCATCAGGCTCAAAGTCGCCAATCATGATTTTGCCACTTGGGCCTGAAATAGTCGTAATGCCTTGTGCGTCCTTTGTAGCTTGGTAGTTGCTTGGATAGAGCGCCAAAAATTCATCACCAGTGTAAGACGTCATTCCTACTGATTCCGAATTGTTCCCCCAGCACTTCGCGTACGAAGTTTGCCAGCAGTAAACCCCGATGCCTACGACAAGAGCAGTGACAATCACTGCGAGCATCATTTTTGCTGTCTGCGACATGTAAAAAAGATTAAGATTTTCTCAAGTATAGAATAAGGGGGGTAATCATGCAATGCAATAAATCATAATTCTTTTGCATGCGACGGTGTCAATCGCGGTGCGTTGTTCCTTGAGAGGTGTCAAAACAACGAAGCCAGCGCATCCCAAAGGAATACACTGGCTTCAAGTTGGTGTGCTGATTTGTTTCAGCTGTTGGTGTAGGATCTGGCGTGATCCTACGAGGCGTGCAAGGACGCGCCACGCTCTTTGGTCCGGGTTTGCGCCACGTCTTCCTCGGTTTCATCGTCGATGAAGACGACTTCCACGTAGACAGCTCGAGCGGTTGCATCCCTGACAACGTAAATCCAGTAGAAGCCGTTCCCGTGGCCAGCCTTGCTGACGCAGCCCCAGGGGAAGACACCCGCGCGATTTTGTTTGCGGATGAGTGCGGAGGCCTGACCGCAGAACGTCGTCGGATCCTTTTCGGTGCCTTGTCCGTTGCCCTGTGTACGGTACATGTTGGCATCGAAGATGCCGCACGATCCGTAATCTACGCCAGCCTGCCAGACGAGACGGACCTTGTTCTCCACCCGCACAGTTTCGTCGGGGTTCAGGATGAACGATCTGTGGTGTGCGAGTAGTCGGCGCACTCGTCTCCCGTGGCGTGGACTCTGACGGATTACCACATGTGCTGTCCAGGTTCCTGGAACAGCTGGTATTTGCCCTGCGCACCAGCGATCTGAGGTGAAGCCGGGATCTGTGATCCGTATCGAGTCAGAAGTGACAGTGAATGTGCCGATTGCGTATCTCACGGAGTCTCCCTTCGCACTGTTCGTGGTTTTTTGGATTCTGCTTGCGCAGGACAATACAGTACACCCTGTATTTGTTTCGTCAATCAATATGTCAAAGAATTCTTGTATCAGGTATGATAGGGGTATATGCGATTGTCGACCCTGTTGCGGGGTGTGCGAATAGCCCTCGTTGCCTGTGTGATTGCTCTGCTGCTTAGCAGCGGTGTGATTGTTGCTGCTACGATGCAGCATGAGGCGCACATGGCGATGACGGGCTGCCCGTTCATGCCAGGAGAGAAGACGATCTGTCTCATGGACGTCTTCGATCATATGGCGATCGCGCAGCAAATTGCTGCAGTGGTCGTGCCGCTCATGCTCCTGTATCTCATTGTGTGGGAAGTGTGGAAGACTGCTGCATTGATCGTGCCGCAACAGCATGCGCGTCCGCCTTCGCGGCGACAGTCTCCCAGTGTTGCTCCATTGTTTGAGCAACTTTTCGCAGACGGAATCCTTCATCCCAAGGCACCGTAGTGAATGAATGTGCGTGTGCGAACATTATTCATTCATTTCTTGTATGCAAAAACAAACAGTTACACTCATTATCGTTGCGATTGTCGCCTTGCTCATTGGATTTGGCATCTGCTGTGGCTTGCGTGTGTGTGGTATGTGGGGATCGAACAATACGATGCCAATGTCAGGCATGCACATGATGTCCGACGGTACGATGATGTCGAATACGCAGGGACAATCCGCGAGTATGCACTCCATGATGATGGACATGAACGCACAGTTGCGTGGCAAGTCTGGAGACGCATTTGATCAAGCATTCCTTGCAGAAATGATTGTGCACCACGAGGGCGCAGTTGAGATGGCAGAACTTGCGCTCAAGAATGCAAAGCATCAAGAGATCATTGATTTGGCAAAAGCGATTATCGCTGCGCAGAACAAAGAAATCAGTGACATGCGATCGTGGGAGAAGCAGTGGTTCGGCCGCTAGTGTTACAAAAAAACAATACCTCGTCGACATCGGCGAGGTATTGTTTTTTGTACGGCTGAATACTAGATCTTTGCAAAATGCGTAGCGGGAGTTGTGACTATCGGAGCAGGGATCTTCACGCCGAAATGCTTGAGCGCTTCTTCTGACTTTGTGAAGACGAGATTCTGTTCCTTGAGTGCGCGATACTTCGGAGATACTTGCTCGAGGAATTCTGCAACAGGCTCATTGAGACTTGTGATGCAGATTTGCTGTCCGCGCTTTTGTACCAACTCGATGATTTCGTCGAGTGTCTCTGCACCATCGAGATCAATGAAGTACACACTGCGTAGGCGCAGGATTACAATCGAGTGCTTTTCCAATCCTTCTTCGAATCGGCTCAGGTGCGCGCGGCTATTGATGTACACCAACTTGCCCTTGATTGAGTAGAGGAGAATGTCAGCTCGTTCGTGCAGATCGTGGAGTTTGTCGCCTTGAATATTCTTCACGATTCCTTGATCAAACATGTTGAGCTTGAGGTCGAATTGGCCGCGAGACAACTTCTCAATGAAGATGAGGAGCGAGAGCGCGGTACCAAAGACGATACCAACGATCGGATCCTGGTAGAACGTCACCGCTGCGACGATGAGCGAAATCCAGAATCCAGACTTCTGATACTGATAGAAGCGCACGAAATGTTCCTTCTCTACCATGTTGATCGCAACGTACACGAGAATGGACGCGATTACGCTCATCGGAATGTAGGAGAAGTATCCGAGGAAGAGGAAGGAAATCGCTGCAAGGAAAATGGCGCTGAGCGCTGCAGAGACCTTGCTCGTCGCTCCGGTTTTGATATTGAGTGACGTTCGAGCGAGTGCTGCAGTTGCTGGGATACCACCCGCAAGACCTGAGACAACGTTGGCAAGACCCAGCCCGAGCATTTCCTTGCGTTCGTGATGCTTCGTGTGTGTCATGCCGTCAGCGATCTTTGCAGACAACATCGTCTCGAGAATTGCAACGAGCGCGATTGCCGCTGCGCTCACAAAGAGCGTGGAGGAGAATTCCAAGTGAGGAGCTTGTACGAGTGTAAATGGAATGTCACCGAAGATGCTGCCAAGTGTTGCGATGTGTAGCCCAGGAATTACTCCAGTAATGGTGAGATACCCGAGGAGAATACCGATAGGAGACAAGAGGAGCGCGCCAGGAATGCGTGGGACGAATCGGCGCAGAACAAAGAGCATCACGAGGAAGAGTGTGAAGATCAGTGCTGTGCTCACAGACGCCTGCGAGATGTGGCGGAATGATTCTACGAGGTTGGAGAAGAAGTGTTCGTGCTTGGGCAATCCGTAGAGACCGAGTGCCGAATTGAACTGACCAAATCCGATCACCAGCGCAACACCCAACGTGAATCCATGGATCACGCTCGATGGGATGAGGATGAGGTAGCGTTCCAACCGCAATGCGAATGCCACCAGAATGAGAAGGCCTACGAGAATGGTAAGTGTTGGGAGTGCTGCAGTTCCGTTGACCACAACATACGCTGCGATGAGACCTGATAATGCACCCGTTGGTCCAACAACATTGTAGTTGCTTCCACCGAAGAGTGCTGCGAACAATCCAGCCCAGATAGCCGTGATGATTCCAACAAGGGGAGTAGAACCCGAGGCAACTGCAAGCGAGATCGAGAGCGGCATCGCCACAAGCGATACAGTTAGTCCTGATTTCCAGTTTTCCTTTGCTTTCTCAATAACATTTTTCATAGGGACACACCGGTGCACGGTGTTGGTTAGGTTTTTTGGGACATGGTGAATACTTCGAGGAGTTCTTTGACAGCCTTCTTCTGCTCACTCTTCTTTTGCATCTGTTCTGTTACGTGGATCTTGAGATGGCTCTCCAGAAGGAGGTGATCCAAGCTCTTCAGAGAGCGCTGGATCGAAAGGGATTGAATGAGGAGTGATTGGCAGTAGGACTCGTTCTCAATCGCGCGAATGAAGGCCTCGAGCTGTCCCTTGATAATCTTGGTTCGGTGGAGCGCACGAGCCTTGATCTTTGGGTCAACCATAGAAAAAAGAGATTAATATAGGGGGTACCCCTATATGGTATATACACAGGTGTACTGCTGCGGCAGCGCGTTGTCAAGCGCGTACTAGACGTTATTGGCGAACTGCAACGAAACCAGGTATGCTGCGCAGGTATATAATCACTATTCTATGGAAGCACTGTATCAGTTCACGGTTCCGATGTTCGTCAAGCAATTGGGTGCGCTTCGCAATATTCTCGACAAGGTTGCAGCACACGCACAGGAGCAACACGTAGATGAAATCACGATATTGCAGGACAAGCTTGCGCCAGACATGTTCACCTTCACGCGCCAGGTCCAAATCGCCTGCGATAATGCAAAAGGAGCGACAGCACGATTGGCTGGTGTAGAAGTGCCAAAGCACGAAGACACGGAGACGACGGTTGCTCAGCTGCAGTCCCGCATCGACAAGACGCTCGAGTTCGTGAAGTCTGTCCCAGAAAGTGCATTTGCAGATGCAGCGACACGCCAGGTTACGTTGGCATTTCTTCCTGGTAAGTACATGACGGGGTATGACTACGCACGCGAGTACGCGATTCCAAACTTCTTGTTCCATGTCGTCACCGCATACGCACTTGCGCGACGTAACGGCGTACAGATTGGCAAAGCTGATTTCATGAATGGGTTGCCACTCAAGGATCTCTAAAAAAGAAGCAACAGAATATCCCCAAATAGGGGATATTCTTGTATCAGTTGTACATTTGCCATGGAGGTTCTAGGATAGTGACTATGGATCCGAGACTTACAACAACACTCAAAACGTATTTCGGCTACGACCAATTTCGTCCATTGCAGCAGGAAATTGTTGAACACGTGCTCAATGCGAAGGATTCTCTGGTGCTCATGCCAACAGGCGGTGGTAAATCGCTCTGTTTCCAATTGCCTGCACTCATGATGGATGGTGTAACTATTGTGGTGTCGCCGCTCATCTCACTCATGAAGGATCAAGTTGATGCGTTGCAAGCCAATGGTGTTGCTGCTGAGCTCATCAATAGTTCGTTGCCATACAATGAGATTGTGCGTGTGATGGATCGAGTGAAGCAGGGCGCAGTGAAGGTGCTCTACATTGCTCCGGAGCGCTTGTCAGCGGTGGATTTCGAATCGTTTTTGCGTGCGCTGCCTATCAGCCTCTTCGCTATTGATGAAGCGCATTGTATTTCGGAATGGGGACATGACTTCCGTCCCGAGTATCGCAACTTGCGGATGTTGCGGACGAAGTTCCCCACTGTGCCGATTATTGCGCTTACGGCGACTGCAACAGAGAAGGTCCGTGCTGACATTCTCGCACAACTGCAGATTGCTGATGCGCGCGTGTTCATCTCCAGCTTCAATCGACCGAATTTGCGCTACGAGGTGATGCCGAAGAAGGACTCGTTGAAGTCTGTGCTGGCATTGCTTGCTGCATACAAGGATGAGAGCGTGATTATCTACTGTTTCTCACGTACGGACACAGAGAATCTCGTGGAGAATCTGCGCAAGCACGGACACACCGCGGTCGCATATCACGCGGGACTCAATGCCAACACGCGTCGTGAGAACCAAGAGGCGTTCATCAAGGACGAAGTGAATATTGTTGTGGCAACGATCGCCTTCGGCATGGGGATCGATAAGCCAGATGTGCGCCTCGTGATCCATCACAGTCTCCCGAAATCCGTCGAGGGGTATTACCAGGAGACGGGTCGTGCAGGTCGTGACGGATTGCCGTCACGATGTGTGCTGTTCTTCAGCTTCTCTGACAAATTCAAACACGATTACTTCATTCGTGGTATCAAGGATCCCGCAGAGCAACGCGCTGCGCGTGAGCATCTAGATCAGGTGTTGCAGTACGGCACATTGCAACGGTGTCGTCGCGCATTCTTGCTCGAGTATTTTGCCGAGGAGTTCGCACAGAATAATTGTGGTGGGTGTGACGTATGTTCGCCGTCTGAACCGCTTGTGATCACGCGGGTAACGACTCCGAAGTCACGCCGTGCGTCGACGGCGAGTGTCGAGGAGCCTGCAGCATATGACACAGCACTTTTTGAATTACTCCGAGGGATTCGTATTGCAGAGGCGCGTCGTCTCAATGTGCCGCCGTATGTCGTGTTCGGGGACAAGGTTTTGCGAGAAATGGCTACAACATTCCCGCAGACACCCGCAGCATTTCTTGCCATGAGTGGAGTGGGCAATCAGAAGCTCATACAATTCGGCGAAATATTCATGACAGCGATTCGCCAGTACGTACAAGAGCATGCAATCGTTCCTCCAGCGGCAACGACACGCACATCCGTACAACGCTGGAGCAAGCCTGCAAGCGAGGGCAAAACATATCAAGAAACAAAACAGTACGTATTGCAGGGGATGACACTCGATGCCATTGCTCAGGCGCGAGGACTCAGCCCGACGACCATTGTCGGACACATCGAGTGGCTTGCGGCGCACGATACTGAAGTTGATTTGCAATATCTCAGACCCGCGTCAGATCGATTCGA
>ERZ1292630.66-Hain-H41-02um-R3-66-length-116556-cov-9_pt1 | contig 116556 bp, 113 predicted proteins | sample MGYA00564408_ERZ1292630 | MGnify/ENA primary metagenome ERZ1292630 (study PRJEB36523, sample SAMEA6512641) | groundwater metagenome | collected 2019-01-08 | study: AquaDiva: Metagenomics assemblies of 32 groundwater samples
ATTTAGACAGATAAATCAAGGTTTTGGAGTTGGAGACGCGGGAGGAGTGACGGTAACTGGGGCAGTCGGCACAATCTCAGACTGAGGAAGAAGATCTTGAAACTCCAGAGATGGACCCTCGGTAGACATTTTTCCTACAAGTTCAATGCCACCAACAGTCTTTACGATCAGTTTCTCAAGAGTAGCTTGTTCAACAGGTACACTGATATCTTCAAACTGTACAAAAACGTCATCTGGTGTTATAATAATAACATTACCTATAGTATTAATTAATTCATCTAAGTCCCATGATATTTCATCATAATTATCTCTCTCGTCTTGTATAGATCTGACAAACCTCGTCGATGTAGGAAGTAAAATTCGACCATCAGGTAAAAGAGTCCGATCAGTATTAACCACAAAAGGCTGGACAACGAGTTTTCCATTTTCATCAAAAGCGCCGCCAATTATAATCTTGACATTAGGATATCCGGGTAGTTCCGTAAGACCGAGGTTGATGAACTTCGCCTTGCCCTGAAATCGGATGCGTTGAGAATCAATTGAATGACCATTAATAATTGTTTTAAATTCTAATGAAGAATTTTCTTTTATTGCTTCTGTTATAACCTTTCTCCATTCAATAACACTAGAGCGAGTGAGAGGAGAATCAAATTGAAATCCATAAGTTATTTTTCCATCCACATTACGCGATGGTACACAGTTTTCTATTTTATACATCTGTTCCACCATCCACTGATCAAAAGGCAAAGACTCATATTTACCGGTTGCTTGGTAATTTTCATAGTTCATGATAAGCGTGGGCAAAAAGATTTGAGAAAAATAAGTATCATAGTTTTCCAGGTCAGCATCAGAAAGCTGATTTAAGGCTTCAATATTTATGCCGTATTTGGCTAAAAACTCCGGGTTTTCAGACATCTTATTAATTAGATAACGGCTTTGAAAAATATGGAAGTTTTTATCTTCCTCATCATATTTTCTTTCTAGCTCTGATTCGGTTTCGGCGGCAGGACGGGTGGTCAGGGTATTGACATATTCTTGAGCTTGGGGAGGCAGAGAATTGGCATCAAGAATGTCTATTTTTATCCAATCATCAGTCTTCGTATCCCACCAAGAAAGTCCGCTGGTCTCGGTTTTTTGTAAATTACCATAGATGTCAAAAGACAGGACAGCAATGCCACCATCTTCGCCTCTTATCAGCCAGTGATTTGAGCTCGGATCATAGTCAACCGTACCTAAGGCCGGGTTAGAACTGATTGTTTCGTAAAGAACAAAGTTGTCAAAGCTTGTCTGTGTTCCATCCATTATTATGCCAGAGAGTGTATGTTTATGATTTGGATAAGTAAACTTGATTGACTGATTGCCGTCTTCTCCTGCAATTTCAATAAACGGTTGGCTGGCAAAGACTCCGGGTTCATTAGTTGGAAATAAAGGACTAAACTGGCGTTTTCCTCCGGACAATCCTAAATCAAATACGGGAAGCGCGGTCACTTCTTTTCCATCACTTGTCAAAAGAAAGACAAACTGATCGGAACTGGCGGTGCCGACGGTAATATCTTTTCCATCCTGATCTTGACCGGAGAAGAAAGAAATATCAAAATTTTGATCGGGATCAACACCATTAAGGCCAGAAATAAGGGATTTAATCGATTCTTGAGCTTTAGCCACTAAAGGATCTTCGGGTTTTTCCGCCGAAGTAATCGAATTATATCCAAGATTATCCATACCAGCTTCAAAAAGGCTGGTCAAGGTTTTGAGCGTTTTAAGTTCATCGGGTTTTTGAGGCTCAACAGTTGGCGTTGGCGTCTCACCTGATGGAAAAGGAGTACTGGTAAGTGGAATGGGGGTTTCGGTTTTTGGCGCACAACCAGGTAATATTACAGTAGCAGCAATTCCAAGAAATGTTAATAGTTGTTTGCTGCTCAACAAACCGCTACTGGCCTCTCTTAAAATAGAGGCAGTTCTAGAAAATGACTGAGCAGCTGCTTCAATCTGTCTTTGTATTGCCATATAGATTGTCAACTGTCAATAGTATATCATATCATTATTGATTTTTCAAAAAGACTATATTGTTACCTGGGCAGAAATGTTCAGGCTTCATCTTCAACAAACGAGCTATTATGGGACTTTTATCATCAAACAAAATTGGATCTTCTTGAGAAAAATCAGGCGGATAAAGAAGAAAATGTCTGTCATCTTTTTTCACTCCCAACAAATTTAATATTCTAAATTTTTCCTGATAAAATAAACCCATCCTTAATAGACCATAATTTTCATTATCTTTTATTGGGAAAAAATTATTTTCTTTTATCTCTTTAATTCGGCAAGCCAAACCACCTTCAGTAACCGTCTCGTAAAACCTGGACAAGACAGGGGCTTGGATTTTAAACCAGTTTTCAGCTATTTCTGGCAGTAGTTTATGAGCATGTAATTCTAAGTTTTTAAAAGCTTCTTTAAGATCATGAGGGTTTTTGTCTAGATTAGTTTCTAAAAACCGATTAGCCAATAAACTCTTTAAACTATCAGGCAGGCCGATGAGATCATTGGTAATAATATTGGCAAGATAAGGGAAAGCTCTAACCTTATCTGACAAGTCTTTAGAGAGGTGAGCAGACAGACGGTCAGTCAGCTCATCAAACAATATATGATATTGGTCGTCGGTGACTGCGAGAGACTCATATTTAGCCAAAAGTTGTAAAACTAATTTTTTCTTTTCCGAAGGTGGAGCACTTATCAGTTTGTTTCTTATTGTTGACTGGCTTTTCTCACCCAAAAGAATTGACAGTTTACTAATTTTCTTTTCAAAAAGAGCAATATATTTATCCAAAAACTCTTCGCTGATATACCAACCGAAGTTCGGTCCTTGGGCACGGCGCCGGCCCAAAATCTGGTAAAGCTGGGAACGGTTCTGGGGTAGGTTATGGATAAGAATTCGCAGATCAGGCGGACTACCATCGCTGTTAACAATGTTGACGGCATAACCAGAAGCGCCGGACGAAACAATTATTTTTATCCGGCCGTCAGCCAGATCTTTATAAGCTTTGTCAACTTCTTTTTGATATTTTTTTAATTTGGCTGAATCTGACGGCTTGGAAGGAATATAAATAACTTGATCTTTTCCATATTTTTTTGATAATTTATCATAAATCGCTTGGCTTTTTACTAAATCATAACTAATGATTAAATTGTGACCACTGTCTTGAATGCCGGAAATTAAAGCCTTAATCGTCTCGTCTTCTTTTTTATAAATTTCAGGATCAGGCAAATTTTTAAATTCAGGCGGAATTAAAGTAATAACTTCATGACCGGTAATATCTTTTAAAAATCGGCTAAAGGAAGTATCTTTGATTGTTTGTTTTTCTCCGTCAGGAAAACGAAGTGTTCCGCTTCCACAGCGGAGGCGCTTACCCAACAACTTGGCAAAGGTTTGGAAATATAATGATTTATTAATAACTGATTCCATTGGAACAAAATCAAAAATTCCCTCCATTGCCAGAATATTCATCTCCTCGTTCCAGGAAAACCGATGATCTTCCAAAAACTGATCAACATCGGGGTCGCGGACAAAAGGTTTTTTCTCTTTGATAGCGTAAGTTAGATTTTTTTCCTCTCTTAATTGTTTCATCAAAACAGAATCTTCAATAAGAACTTCTATCTGAGACGGGTCTTTGACAAATTCCCGGAGACGATTAATTAATTTTGCCGAAATTTTATTTTTTATTTTTTCATCAGCTACTTCAAGATATTGATAGATCATTTCCAATCCTTGATATGCTGAGCGGCCGATTGGATTTTCCCGATTAAGAGAATTTATTTGATTAAGAAAGTTTTCATGCAGTTCTTTTCTTTTTTTATTTACTAAATTAAATCCGTCTTTGTCAGTAGAAAAATCCTTGTCAAAATTAAGTTGTTGGGTCAGGACATAGCGGATAAGCCAGGTTGAAGTTGAGTCATATAATTCTTCAGCAGTATAGTACCGGTCACGGTTAATCTGCACATAAGGACTGCGCCGGTTATAAGCAATATCAGCCTCATCAAAAAAAACATTGGGAAGATTGTCAAGAAAATCTTGGCCTTTTTCTTCATATTCAAAGATAAGACTGCGGTCGGTAAATAAATTAATGGTGGTTTTTGCTTCGGTTTTATTTTTTAGCTCTTCTTTTTTTTCTAAACTTTCAAGACGGTGCCAGTACTTTTTTTGAATTTTTTTCCTTAAAGCCGGACTATAAGAATCTTCAGATAAAGCTTCCGCCATCATCTCTTTTTTCAACTTTTCAGTGAATAACTGTTCAGTTTTTTCTTTTTTAGTACGATCAAGGAATGAAATTTCACCAGTAATCGGTTTAAGAATTTCGTTAAAATATTTAAGTCTTTCATTTAAGGATGTGAGAGTTGATTCGTCGGTCGAACACAAAGCAGAAGATCTTTTGGGTGAAGTGATAGCGTCAACTAAAGAGGCAATCGGGAAGATCCAGCGGCTTTTTCCTCCACCTGTTCCCACATGAATATGATTACCTTCCAGAAGAGAAACCACTGCCTTAATTCTTACTTGAAGTTTTTCCGGTGCGCTTTGTTCATCCCGAAAAAAAAGATAAGCAACGAGCTGATCCTGAATTAATTTTTCATCCATCCCCGGCCGTTTTTTAAAATCTTCAAAAGAATATGACAGTTTTTGGAATTTTGAAATAAAGTCATTTATTCTATCCGTCCGTAGATTAATAGATTTTTCAGCATGAGAAGGGAAATATTCTCTTAATCGCATTTGCAGCCGCTCCATTGAACTCATCCCTAAATTTTAGCAGGTTTTTTATTAAAGAAATAATTTACAATTTTCCATTTCCAATTTTCATTGAATTTTCAATGATTTAATTTCCAATGATTAAACCCGTTTATTTAGAGAACTGGTTATTTTTTGGAAAATCATTGTTAAAGATTGAGCTTCCTGCCAAAGTGGTAAGATTTTTTCTTTTAGACTCAAATCATATATCCCTAACATTCTTAACCAATGTTTAGTTTCTTGACTTTCCTTTTTACAAATAAATATTTTATTTCTGAAATCGCTTCTTGAACTAGCTCCATTGGCTTCCATATAATTAGCCCCGATACTGGTTGCGGACCTTATAAGCTGATTAATAATCGGTTTTGAAATAGTTGTTTCTCGAATACTTTTACAAAATGTTATTATTTCTCCACCAAACATAGCTGTTCTTTCTTCTAAATCGTATTTTTTTGTAAATTGAGTCATGGTAAATTTATTGAAAATTGTAAATTATAAATTGATAATAGTCCACCTCATATAACCTACAAAAATATAGAATTAGGGCATGGAGACGGGAATAAAATGACGATATACCATGAAGAATTCACTCCTAAATTTTAGCAGAAAGTTGTTTTAAAAACTCTTCTGGAGAAACGATTTTAGTGTTTTTGATTTTTTTCAAAGGAAGAATGTGTTTTTTATCGCCGGTTATAAGATAATCTGCTTTAGCTTCAACAGCAGCCTCAAGAACCTTATTGTCTAAAAGATGAACCTTGATTGTTTGTAAAGAGATTCTTGGAGAAATAACAATAAAATTGTCCTTAATTAATTGTCTAACTTCTTTTAGTTTTTCATCATTGAAGTCAAATTTTTTTGTTAACACTTCTTTTACCTCATAAAGAATAAACGAAGAAATATAGGCTTCTATTTTTCCTTCTTGAACCAAAGAAAAAATATCTCTCGGCTTTCCTCCAAATACTATCGAAGACACAATAATGTTAGTATCAAGAATAACTTTGATCATTATTTTCCATTTCGAATTTCGTCGACGATATCTTCAATATCTTTTTCTTTTATATTAAGTTTTTTTGCCTTTTTTTCTGCATATGAAAAAAGCTCAAATATTTTTTTATCCTCATTTATATATCTAATAACAGCAGTTCGAATAAGTTCACTTCTAGTAGAGAATTGACTTTTGGCAAAATTGTCCATAATTTTTACGAGTTGTTTCGGCAATGAGATATTGACAGTTTGAGTATTCATATACATAAAACATACAATAATTGTATATTTTTGTCAAGCGGAAGTTGTTTAAGAGCATTCATACCTAAATTTTAGCAGGTTTTGGGGATTGTTTTTTACTTGGTTCTTTTTTTCAAAAAGTTTTCCTCAACGAGTCTATGAACTTTTATGTTATAATTTTTTCTATGAATATTTGGGACTATAAAATCGGTAAAGACTGGCAGCCAAAAACTTCGGAGGAATGGCAGTGGTATTTGGTAAGGAAAATCAATACCGATGACTTGGAGGGTATTAATAAAACTATTCTTAAAAAATATTTTCCTCTGATAAAAGATAAGATTGATACTGGCAAAAAAAATCTCATCAAATACTTTTTGGAGTATAAAAATGACTGATCTTAATGAAAATCAAAAAACATTGATAAAACTTTTGTCTATTTCTCCTTTGGCAGAAAAATTTTATCTAACTGGCGGTACTGCTTTAAGTGCTTTTTATCTTCATCACCGTCTGTCAATTGACCTTGATTTTTTTAGCGATGAGCCTTTTTCCTATGATGAATTAACGACTTTTCTTAATACGATAAAAGAAAGATTCAATCTTAAGGAAATTCCGGCCGTAAAAATATTTGACCGCTGGCAGTTTGCTATCGAAGGAAAAGAACAGGTCAAGATAGAATTCGTTTATTTTAATCATGAAAAAAAGCGATTAAAAACTCTTGAAAAACATATGAATATTTTTGTTGATTCGCTTGATGACATTGCCGCTAATAAGACTTTGGCCTATTTTGACCGAAACGAACCAAAAGACCTTTTTGATCTTTATTATCTTATTAATAAAAGCGGTTTTTCCGTCTCCAGTCTTTTGCAAATGGTTAAGGACAAATTTGGAATTAAATTTTCTGAGTTTAGTTTTTGGGGCGAAAGCACAAAATCTTTAAAACTATTGAATTCTTTAAAACCATTGATTATAGAAAAAAAATCAGAAGCGCTTATAGAAAAAATTAACACGTTTTTTTTAGAGGAAGGAAGAAAATCACTTGCTAAAAATCTTGAATAAATTGAAGTCATCCCCAAATTTTAGCAGGTTTTTTATTAAAGAAATAATTTTCAATTTTCATCTATCGAGCTTTTGGATCCGGCGGAGATATTTTTCATCGGTCTTGGGAGTGGATGCCAAAAAAGCGTCGATTAATTTTTGGGCCAGTTCAAGCGGGGTATAGTCGGCGGCTAAAGCCAGAATATTACAAAGGTCATTTTCTCTAATATGATGAGCTTGGTCTTCGTTCATGGCGACGCCGGCCCTGATTCCTTTTAGGCGGTTGGCGGCCATGGTGACGGCGCAACCGGAGCCGCAGATGACGATGCCAAGATGATTGTCCGGATTTTGCAGGACGGCCTGGGCGACTTTTTGGGAATAGTCAATCGCATCATCCAAGGGGTCAAGTTCATAGGGGCCTAAGTCTTCTATCCTGATATTTTTTTCATGAAGATACTCAATGATGGCATTTTTCATTTCTATTCCCCGATGGTCAGCACCGATGAAGAGAGTCATATAATAAATATAGCATAAAACATGTAACATATAACATATGTTGATAGACACTCACTGCCATTTAAATTTTGAAGCCTTTAACGGGCGGGTTGGGGAAGTGATAAAAGCGGCAAAAAATGTTGGCGTTGACAATATTATTGTGCCGGGAACGGATATTGAGACATCAAAAAAAGCGATAGAAATTGCGGAAAAATATGAAGGAATTTATGCGGCGGTGGGGATCCATCCTCACCATGTGTTTGAGATTTATTCAGAAAGCTCGATACCGGAGGGGGAGGTATCTTCGCTTTCTAAACTACTATCCAACACAAAAGTCGTCGCAGTTGGCGAAATCGGAATTGACCGCCATATTTATAGGAAAACAAAATATCCGGATTATAAAATTGAGAAAGAATTTATTGAACTACAGAAAATTTTTTTTATAGAGCAAATAAAATTAGCCCATAAATATAAAAAGACCCTAATCATTCATAACCGTGAAGCCAAAAAAGATGTTTTAGAAATTTTAACTACCAACTACCAACTACTAACTACCCACTCTTCTGTTTTTCATTGTTGCGAGCCAGACATAGAACTTTTGGAATTCGCCAAGAAACACAAAATATTTATTGGCATTGATGGGGATGTAACTTACCAAAAAGATAAACAGGAATTTATCAAAAAAGTCCCTTTGGAGATGTTGGTTTTGGAAACTGATTCTCCTTTCCTTATGCCCCGATTACTATCTGGTGGACGGTCGTCTACAAGATATAATGAGCCGAAAAATATTCCGTTAATTGCGGAATTTGTGGCGAAATTAAAAAATGTTCCTGTTAAAAAAATTTCAGAGATGACGACGGAGAATGCGAGGATGCTGTTCAAGGTCAGTCCTTCAAAGAAGGTCTGACCTTATATAACAGATAGGATTTCTTGCTTGAATTTTTCCGAGGAAAAATATTCCGATCTTTTTTTGGCAACGATACCAATTTTATTTCCTAAATTTTTATCAGAATTAATTTCTTTAATTTTATCGGCAATATCTTGGGGATTATTTGGGTTACAAAATAAAGCATTTCCGCCGGAAATTTCTTTCAAAACCGGAATATCAGAAAGCAGGGAAGGGCAGGAAAAATTGGCGGCTTCAAGGTAAGAAAAGCCAAAACCTTCGTCACGTGAGGGCAAGATGTTAAGCACGGCTTGTTGGTAAAGTTTGAACAGTTGAGAATCGGGGGTAAAGCCGGCGAAAATGAAGCGTTTGTCATCTTTTACCAATTCATAAAATTTTTTTAATTCTTTTTGCCAGAGATTAGAAAAGCTTGATACCATGTTTTTCGCCGCCACACCCCCAAGGGGCCCCTGGCGATTACTCAAAACAGGCATCTGCGCTTTTCCAGAAAAAGATTCAAAAACCTTTCCCACAAAGACGCAATTGACATTGGTAAGTTTGATTGCTTTAGCGAGATTAACGAGGTTTTTGTTCCAAGTGGCATCGCCGACGTACAAACAGAAATTAGAAGGAAGGTTTGGAAGCGCGATTCCCGTTTCTACACCCATCTTCTGCTGTCTTATTTCTAAAAAAATTTTGGGAAGGCATGGATAAATAACTTTTATCTTGGAGCTTATAACTTGTAACATATCTATAATATCTTTCTTTGAGGCTTCGGAGTCGGTAATTATCAGATCATAATTTTTCAAAGCAAGTTTGTTTAATAGTATATATATAGAGCCTTTGAACCCGGACGGAAAATGAGAAGGGTATTTGAGTGGAATTAAATCGTGGATTACTGCTATCTGTTTTTGAGCAATTTTTCTTAAAGTTAAAGGAGTTTGTAAGAAGTTAAAGAACGGATTTATAAAAACAGAATCTGCGGAAATCCGTTTTATATTATCCGTGAAAATCCAACTGTTGCCAAAATTTTCCTTCAAAATCTGCAAATAACGGCCGATGCCGCGGACAGAGGATTGTTTGTCTTTCAAAGTTGGGTCATAGACAAAGACTTTTTGATTCATGCTTTATTATATAATAGCACCATATGATCTTAGGACCGAAAAAATTATTACAGCTTGTCAAGACAAATAAACTGGTTGAAAATTTGGATAAACGGGAATTGACAACCCCCGAAGGGGCGGGATTTGATATAAGACTTGGTGAGGTACATGAAATAGTTGGAGGAAAAGCATTTCTTGGGGTGACGCATAGGGAGACACCGAAAATAAAGTTAAAAGTTAAAAGTGAAAAATTAAAAGTTAATAAAATTACAATTAAACCGGGAGAGTTCTATCTTTTATCTTCGATGGAAATTTTCAATATTCCATTGAACATCACGGTTAATTTTAAACCACGTACAACATTGTTTCGGTCAGGATTGTTTTTACGGACTGGGAACATCGCTCCCGGGTATCATGGGAAAGTAACCTTTGCCGTAAAAAACGAAGGGCCGATTCCGGTGACGATGGAACTTGGATGCCGGTTTGCCCATGCCCAATTTTATCAGGTTGATGGCGGTGGGACACAGTATAAAGGGCAATGGCAGGGAGGACGGGTGACGACGGGGAAGAGGGAGAGGCAGATTTAATTTTCAATTTTCAGTTTTCAATTTTCATTGAATTTTCAATGTTTAAAATAAAAACCTTTCATCAGGCAGAAAAATATTTAAGTTTTCACATTCCAAAAAGCAATCAGCAAACTTTTCCCGGGGAACTTGGTTTAAAACGGGCTAAATATTTTCTCCATCTTTTAGGAAACCCTCAAGAAAAATTAAAAATTATCCACGTGGCCGGCACTTCGGGGAAAGGGTCAACCTGTTATTTAATCAGTTCTCTTTTAGTGTCACAAGGATTTAAAGTAGGGTTTTATCAATCTCCTCATTTGACAGATGTGACCGAAAGATTTCAAATTGGAAATAAAAATATTTCTAAAAAAGAATTCGTTTTTTATTTAAATAAAATTATTCCAATTATTGATCGCACAGACGAGGCATGCCTCGTCTCCACAAAATTAACTTATTTTGAAATTTTAGTCGGTCTGGCATTTTATATTTTTAATGACAAAAAAGTTGATTATGCGGTCATAGAAACCGGTCTGGGCGGCTGGTATGACGGGACAAACGTCGTTAACCGGTCGGATAAACTGGCAGTTTTGACTAAAATTGGCTTGGATCATACTGAAATTTTAGGAAAAACTTTATCAGAAATTGCTTTGCAAAAGGCAATGATTATTAATAAAAATAGTCAGGCGATTTCGATTAAGCAAGATAAAAAAGCGGAGAAGGTTATTAAAAAAGTTGCAGAAAAAAAACAAGCAGAGATAATATTTATCGATAATATTTACCATCTTAGCAACGATCGTACAAAGATGGTAAAAAATTTCCGGTTAAATTTAATCGGCGAATATCAGAAAGAAAACGCCGGTTTGGCGTTGTCCGTTGTCAATTACTTAAGTCAAAGGGACAAGTTTGAATTGAATAGAAACAAAATAAAAAAAGTTTTTGCCATGGCTAATTTCCCTGGCCGATTTGATATAAAAAAAATCAATAATAAAACCGTTATTTTTGACGGTGCACATAATCCGCAAAAAATGGAAGCATTTATCAGAGCCTTGATTAATAAATTTCCAAAGAAAAAATTTAATTTTTTATTGGCTTTTAAGAAAGACAAAGACTATCAGGAAATGTTAAAGATAATCATCTTAAAGACGATCGTCCACAAGATAATACTCACGAGTTTTTTTACGGAAAATCAGGATATGATTAACGCCTCAGAAAATCCAATAAAAATCGGCAAACAGTTGAACCCGCCTTCGCCTTCAGCTTCGGCGAGGCAAAGTCGGATAAAATTAGATATAAAAGTTATTCTGGATCTGAAAAAGGCCTGGAAACAAATTTTGAAAGAAAAAGAGCCAATCGTGGTTACCGGGTCACTGTATTTGATAGGTGAAATTTATCGCTTGCTAAAAGGGAAAAGAAATTAGAAAATATTTGTTGTAATCTTGAAAAGCTCGATATCGTTTTTTTCGACCGCCACACCCCCACGGGGGCCCCTGGCGATTGTCTTAAAAAAGATATCTTCGCTTTTTCTAAAATATTTATGAAACACTCAGAATATCAATACTTAGATCTTTTAAAGGATATTTTAAAAAATGGTGTGAAGAAGCCCGTTTGGGGTAATCCGGACGTCTATATCAAAGGTGTTTTTGGCCGGCAGATCCGTTTTGATTTATCAAAAGGATTTCCGCTACTTACAACCAAAAAAGTTTTTATACGCGGAATTACTCATGAATTAATCTGGTTTTTAAGGGGAGATTCCAATATTAAATATTTAGTGGATAACGGTGTTCATATCTGGGATGAGTGGGGGTACGATAGATACAAATATCAAATATCAAATATCAAATATCAAAAATTACTTAGTCAAGAAGAATATATTCAAAAAATTAAAGAAGACAATAAGTTTGCGGAAAAATATGGAGATTTAGGGCCGGTGTATGGAGTGCAATGGCGCAAGTGGAAAGCTCAAGGAGGAAAAACAATAGATCAATTAGATTGGGTAATTAATAAATTAAAAGATCCAAAACAACGTTTTCGCAAACATCTAATTGTCTCAGCCTGGAATCCGGCCTATATCTATGAAATGGCGCCATCACGGGAAGAATCAGTAGCCCTACCGCCCTGTCACACAATGTTTCATTTAAACGTTTTAGGTAACAGATTAAATCTTCAACTTTATCAGCGAAGCGCGGATATTTTTTTGGGTGTACCTTTTAACATCGCTTCATATTCGTTACTTTTATTAATGATTGCTCAGGTCACCGGAATTAAACCGGGTGAGTTTGTCCATACTTTTGGTGATGTTCATATTTATTCCAATCATATTGCCGCAATCAAAGAACAGTTAAAAAGAAAGACAAAGCCATTTCCTATAATTAAATTAAATCCGGATGTAAAAAATATTGATGATTTTAAATTTGAAGATATTGAAGTTGTTGATTATAATTCCTATCCGCCGATTAAAGCTGAGGTGACGGTGGTGGGAGGATTTTAATTAAGGTCCGTCCTCATTTAGGACGGACCTTATACAAGAGAGTCCTTATGATCTTATGATAAACATCATCGCCGCGATCGGTAAAAATCTTGAACTGGGAAAAGATAATAAGCTTTTGTGGCATATTGCCGAAGATTTTAAAAGATTTAAAAAAATAACTGAAGGACACATTGTCATAATGGGGAGAAAGACCTATGAATCGTTGCCAGAAAAATTTCGTCCACTGCCAAATAGAGTGAATATCGTTGTGACGCGAGATTTAAATTTTACCATCTTGAAACGATCGAGCAAAGATGGTAACTTTAAGGCAATAGTTTGTAATTCCATAGAAGAGGCAATAAAAAAAGCAAAAAGCTACAAGTTGCAAGTTACAAGTTTTGAGGTTTTTATAATCGGGGGTGCCAGTATTTATAAACAGGGAATAAAATATGCCGATAAACTTTACCTAACCTTGGTAAATCAAGAATTTCCCGGTGCCGATGCATTTTTCCCGGATTATTCAGATTTTAAAATTGTAAAAGAAGAAAAACATCAGGATGAGAAATATTCTTATAAATTTATTGAATTGATAAAATAATTTCTGTTATTATTAAGGAAGCATGGACAACTTTACTCCTTTGAAAAAAGCCAAAAAACCGGTTAACAGACTTTTTTTAATCGGCAATATAACTTTATTAACAATAATAATTTTTCTTGGCGTATTTTATGTAGGAAAAACAAAGTTTCCTTATAAAGAAAAAGCTTATACCCGAAATGATTGTATGAGCAAAGGTTATGGCTGGACTGATTCATCGGAAAGATGTTTCAAGTCAAGCACGGGGACATATAGAAATGCCTTTCATTATTTTTGCCCAAATGGAGTAGGAGGAGGAGAAGGTTGTTCTCTTAATCCTAAACTCGAACAATATCAGAAAGAGTTTTGTTTTAGTGAGAACTGTGGGGTAGAGCAGATAGATGTTTTTAACACCGGTGAAACAACAACTTTATGTTATGCCTCAAGATTTGATAATGCCTGTCAGCCGACTGCGACTCCACCGGAAGATACTCCAACCCCAACGCCAACCGGTGAATTGAGTCCGACCCCAACAATAACGCCGACGCCAACGGAAGTAATCACAAATACCCCAACACCTACAGCGACGCCAACCAATACTCCAACACCTACCCCAACGGCTACTCCAACAATTACCCCCACAGGGACTCCAGGCCCGACCGCCACCAACACACCAGGTCCATCGGCCACGCCCATCCCGGTTCTTTGCGGCACCAAAGATTGTGACAATGCCACCAATCCCTGCCGGTCAGGATACAGCTGTGTCCAAGCCAAAGACGGATCAAATTACTGCACTTCACCTGATTTTGCCGAAGCCTGCAAAGCCAATCCGTCATATAATTCTTGCTGCACGGCTCCGGGAGCCCCAACGGCCACACCAACGGAAATTGTCTTGGCAAAAACATCGCCGACGAAAGCGCCGGTGCCAGTATCAGGAAGACCGGCATGGTTGATGTTTTTGATCCCGGCTCTTATAATAATAGGGAGTTTGATATTATAAATTTCAAAAAACATTATGGCAAAAACAGCCACAGAAAAAACAGATTTCGGATCAATGTTTGGAAAATTGGAAGTGACACTTGAAGAATATTTGGTAAAAAAAGCACCGTTTCAGCTCCCAAAAAATGTTAAGGAAATTATTGTCAAATTTGCACCATATTTGGCAATTTTAGGCGTAGTAATGGGTATCCCAGGAGTTTTGGCCCTACTTGGAGCAGGGACGATTTTAGCTCCTTTGGGATTGGTTGGGGGGATGATGACCGGTCGGCCATTCTTAGGTTTTGGTTATATAATTAATGTGTTGTTTTTAGGAGTGATAGTACTGCTTGAAGGATTGGCGATCCCTGGATTATTTTCCCGATCAAAAAAAGCCTGGACATATCTTTACTGGAGTGCTTTGGTTGGTATCATTCAGAATATTTTAACTTTTAATGTGGGAGGACTGGTAATCGGCGGAATACTTTCGATGTATTTTCTTTTTCAGGTAAAAGAATATTATAAATGAGTTTATAAAGTTATAAAGTTCATAAAGTTTGTAAAGTGGATTTAGATCGCTACGATTGTTTTTTGCCTGAAAAAAATTTAGCGTTAGAGCCGGCCGTACCCCGCGATTCATCGAAACTTTTTATTTATGACACGGCTGTCGATAAGATAATATTTGATTATTTTTATAATATTGACAAATATCTTCCGAAAAATTCTTTTATGGTTTTGAATGATACTAAAGTGTTACCGGCGAGAGTAACCCTCCTACGCCAAGGCTTCGGAGGGCAAATAAAAAAAGGAAAAGTCGTAACTCTATTTTTGGTGAATGAGATTGTTGGTAACGTTATTCCTGTAATGGTTGATCGCAAAGTTAATGTTGGGGAAAAAGTTTATTTTGATCAGGAAAATTTTTTGGAAATAGTCGGACAAAAAGAAAACATTTTTAATTTAGAATTTAATTTCAGCCGAGAACATTTATTCGCACTTTTAAAAAAATACGGAACAATACCGATTCCTCCTTATTTGAAAAAAAGCCCGTTATCAAAAGATGATTTACTGAAAAAATACCAGACGATTTTTGCCCGGGCACCAGTCGGCGCCCGATTGGCATCGGCGGCGGCACCAACTGCTTCTTTACATTTTACTGACAGTGTTTTTGATAAGTTAGAAAAAAAGGGAATCGAGAAATATTTTGTTACCCTTCATGTAGGTTTAGGAACATTTGCACCGATTACAGACGTTAATATTAAAGAAAAAAAATTACATGAAGAATTTTATGAAATAGATAGAGATACATTGAAATATATTGGAATAAATAAAAATAAAGGGAAAAAGTTGGTGGCGGTCGGGACAACGGTGACGCGAACATTGGAGTCGGAAGCTCGAAAAGCTCGACACCGTGTTTTTTCGAACGCCACACCCCAAAGGGGCCCCTGGCGATTATCTCAAAAACAGGTGTCTTCGCTTTCAAAAACAGATCTTTTTATCTTTCCTCCCTATGATTTTAAAATAGTTGACGTTATGATTACCAACTTTCACCTGCCAAAGTCGTCTTTAATGATGTTAGTTGAGGCATTCTTACAGTTTAAGGGTACAAAAAGAAGTCTAGTCGATCTGTATAATATTGCTATTAAAAATAATTTCCGATTTTATTCGTTTGGAGATGTGATGGTGATTATTTGACCATTGACATCTGTTATCAAAACAATATAATTATATATATGGATACAACTAATTTACAGATTCCACTTACTAAGGATTTGAAAATGTCAGCCCAACAGGCCGCCTTTGATATGGGTTTTTCTTCACTTCAAGAATTGGTGAGAATAATTTTAAAAAAAATTTCAACTCAAACAGTTCAAATTAGCTTTGTTGATGAAGAAAGATTATCTCCAAAGGCCGCAAAACGTTATGCAAAGATATCAGAAGAAATTAAAAAAGGGATAAATGTTACTGAAACAAATAGTCTTGAAGAGCTTTTTGAAAAACTAAAATGAAAATAGAATTTTATACGGGCTTTATTAAAAACTATAATAAACGCTTTGGGAAAAACAAAAAAATTAAAATAAGATTTATTGAACGCACAAAGCTTTTTCAAAACGATCATAGAAATCCACTGCTTAAAAATCATCCTCTTAAAGGAAAAAAATTGAATCAAAGAGCATTTTCGGTTACAGGCGATATTAGAGTAATATATCAAATTGTAAATGGAACTATTTATTTTGTCGACATCGGTACCCACAATCAGGTATATTAGGTGAAATAATTTCTACTTTTATGAATAAATTTTTTCAAGTTAATCATGTTTCTAAGAATTCCAAAGCCCGAATAGGGGAAATTATGACTTTTCATGGCGTTATTAAAACGCCGGCATTTGTTCCCGTGGCAACAAAAGGAACTGTCAAAGCATTGACTCCAGAATTAGTCAAAGAAATCAAGATTCAAACTGCTTTTGTTAATACTTACCATTTAGTTACCCATCCGGGGTCGGGTATCATTGAAAAAGCCGGAGGAATACATAAATATTCGCAGTTGAATATTCCGTTGATGTCCGATTCGGGAGGATTTCAAATATTCTCGCTTGCTCGATCAAAAAGAAACTCGGTTTCGCAATTTTTTTCACACGAGAGTCTCTCCCTTCCCTCCCTTCAGTCGGGTGGGCCCCTCTCGAAAGTTCAAAAAATTGTCTCCACCTCGTCTCCTACTGTTACCAGAAAAGCTGATGTTCGTGGAGATGATCAACCGTTAGTTGTAAAAATCTCCGAGGATGGAGTAAAGTTTCGGTCGACTTTTAATGGAGCGCTAATTGAATTTACGCCGGAAAAGTCGATGGAGTTTCAGCGCCAGATTGGAGCAGATATTAATATGGCCTTCGACGAATGTACTTATTATCCGGCGACGCATGACTATGCGGAAAAAGCAATGGAGAGAACACATGAATGGCTTATTAGATGTATAACAAAAGTTAGAAGGAGGAAGGTTGGGATGGAAACGGGTCAGGAAAATAGAAGTAAGAAGATAGAAAAAAATCCAACATCTAATTTCCAACTTCCTAACCCGTATCCAAACCTATCTTCCAACCTCCAATTCCTTTACGGCGTAATTCAAGGCGGCACTTATAAAGATTTACGGAAAAAATCTGCTGAGTTTGTGGTTTCTCAAAACACCCCAGGGGTGGCAATCGGGGGAGTGTCAGTCGGTGAGACAAAGTCCGAAATGAGGGAGCAGGTAAAATGGGTTTCGGATTATCTGCCTCATGACCGGCCGGTTCATCTGCTTGGAGTCGGGCAGATTGATGACATTATTGATTTGGTAAAATACGGGGTTGATACTTTTGATTGTGTTGAGCCTACTCGTTTAGCCCGCATGGGAACAATTTATCAATTAGGAAAAATCTCGCCGTCTTCTTTAAACTATAAATTAGACATCACAAAATCAATTTATAAAAATAATCTTGAAAAAGTAGACATTGATTGCGACTGTTATGTTTGTCAGAATTTTACCAAATCATATCTTCATCATTTATTCAAACAGCGGGAAATCCTCGGCTACACTCTGGCGACGTTTCATAATTTGTGGGCGATGGAGAGAGTATTTGAAAAAATCAGAGAGATGATCAAAAATAATTTGATATAATGTTACTCTTAATAATGAAAAAAAATCTTTACTATTATCCTTAGGTCTTTATGTGGCGACGGAAATGGTACTGGTTGAAAATAAAGGGAAACCCAGACTTCCAATTATTGTCAGAAAATAATTAAAAAACTTTATACGCTTTATTGAATGTCTCAAAATCGACTTCGTTTTTACCTTCGAGCTGAACTTTTTTAATAACTAATTGTCCGTCGATCATTACCATATCAACAATTTTAAGCCGTTTTTCATTTAACCGACCCGGTTTTCCCGTCGTTTCACTCCTCCTCAACCGGCTCGGTTCTACCATAGTCCAAATTCCCGGCCACGGTGTCAATCCACGGAACAGATTTAATAGTTCTTCTGAATTTTTTGATATTTGATTTTTGAGTTTTGATATTTCTACGAAACCATCTTGTTTAGAGAGTTTTTTGGTATAAGTTGTTTTTGAATGATCTTGCTCTTTTAATAAGGGCTTACCCCCACGGGGGCCCCTGGCGATTGTCTCAAAAAAAGTATCTTCGCCCTTCATTAATAATTTCTTAAACATTAGAAACCCAAGTTCTGTCAGTTTCTTTTCCAAATCAGGCCGTCTGTCAGTTGGTAAAATCTGATATTTTTCCTGGGCGATGATTGGCCCGTGGTCTATCTCCTCGTCCATTTTAATAATCGTCACACCCGTTTCCTTATCCCCATTTATTAAAGCTGTTGCCATCGGGGAAGTGCCACGATACTTGGGGAGAAGGGAAGGATGGAGACACCAGAAGCCATATTTGGGTAAAGTTAACAATTCTTGAGGAATAATGGAGCCGTAAGCAAATACTAAAACCAAATCAAGGCTTTTGAGGATAAAAGATAGGTTTGGATACGGGTTAGGAAGTTGGAAATTAGATGTTGGATTTTTTTCTATCTTCTTACTTCTATTTTCCTGACCCGCTTCTATACCCATTTTCCACCTTCCTACCTCAATTGTCTGAATTTTATATTTACTCGCAATCTGCTTAACTGGTGTTGGCGTCAATATTTGTTTCCTCCCAACCTTTTTATCCGGTTGGGTAACAACGAATTTTGTATCGATTAATCGATTAATCGATTGATTGGTTAATAATTTTTCCAGAAAATCAGCGGAAAAATAAGAGGAACCGAAGTAAGCAATTGAAAGTTTTTTCATTTTTTTATCTTCAAAGTCGGTGAGACGGTGGCAATTTTTGTAGGCGACGGATACGGGGTATAGGTGGGGTATGGGGTAATAGATAAAATATAATCAACGATCTTATTATTTTTTTCCACTTTCTGTCCATAACGGACGCCGAGGATAAAAAACAAAATTAACAACAGAATAAACAAAAAAACATACGATTTTGTTTTCATAAAAATAAGTATAGCAAAATTAGACTTGATTATTTTAAGAAAAAAAACTATAAATTAACTATGATGAAGATAAAAAAAATATTGATAGTTTTGTCAGTGATCTTTATCCTGTTTTTTTCCGCCAAAAAAATCGTCAACATCACTTTAGCCGAAACACAGATAGGGGATGAGCAAAGTTTTTTGGATTTGGCTGAAGAAGGACAAAACATAACCTGTCTGGCTTCAACTCCGGATGAAGGATACAATACCAATCATATTTCGGACAATACGGTTAAGATAAAATTGACCGGGAGTTGCGGCGGGACACCGGGTTGCTATTTAATTACCTGCCAGGGGATTAACGATCAGAGGATTGAAGATGAACAAAGAGCGGCTGCCTGTGATAACGGGACAGCCACGCCGCCATCCGGAATGACTTTTACTGCCTGGTGCGCTCAAGTTTATGACGATCTTGAAAAAAATTCCAGGATTACGGAACAGGGTTGTTCATCTGGAGAAACCGATGTAGACATCAAACTTTTTGGAGCGGATATGACCTCCTCGGTTCCGGCGGCCCGGATTGACAACCCGTCTCCAATAGGTGGATATCCTCTTAAAAAAGGAGCGATTAATACCGTAATCACTTTTAACGGGGCTTGGGATCATATCCCCTATCAATTTTATGCGATTGGTCCGGGAGGGGCGGCCGCTGATCTAGGTGCGGGAGGAGTAGAGGGCGAGGATAGATCTCAACAGATAGGGCAGATTAATACTTTCAAATTCGGCGCTGAAGGCAGTATCAGCAAATGCGTCACAATTACCTGGGACCCTTATGGCCGGGTCTTTGATGCTCAAAGCCTGGAGCCCATCCCGATGATTAAAGTAACCCTTCTTAACAGCGAAAAAAAACCAGCCACACAGTTTTTGAAAAATTTTGATGTGACTTCTTCCAACGGTCTTTTCAATATCCAGGTGGAAAAGACCGGCAACTATTTTCTGACGGTTGATCCGCCGACTTCTCATGGTTTTGTCAGTAATCCAAACCTTAATCCCAACTATAAATATATCTATTCTGATATCTATTATCCTGATGTTTCTTTTGAAGAAAAAGCCGGAATTCCCACCCATCATGACATTCCTTTATATCCAAAAGGAGACCCGTATAAAAGTGAAGTTATCGTCTATGAAAAAACCTTAAACCAAATGGATATGGGGGACTATATTAAGCTGGAAGGAAAAATTTCCCATCCGTTGGCCAGAGTTTGTCTTGTGGGGGAAACAAGCGGGAAGCAATATGCCTGTTCTCAAGCAGATAAAATCGGATCTTTTAGGATAGGGATAAATAAAAGAGAATACCCTCAGGAAGCCATGCTGATAGTTGTTTCAAAAGTTGATCCGAATAATCTTAGCCAGTTTACTCAACAGTCAATAAAAATTGAATCGCTTTTGACGCCGATTCCGGAAAATCAGCTATCAAAGAAAAAACCGGTTTTTGAACCCTTACTCCGTTATGTTGAGGGATATATTCCGCCTCAGGCAAAAGTGGCGGTTAAGTTAAAAATGAACAAAGCAACGTTTTATGAAACCAAAGCCGATGAAAATGGATTGATAAAAATTTTATCAAAAAACCTGCCTTTATTTGATTATTATCTGGAAGTTGTTCCACCCCAGTCATCAAAACCGGTGGTGATGACAACTTCGGAATTTATCAGAAACAACAAAGATTTTATAATCTCCGAAAAACTTAATCTAATATCCGGGGCTAAAAACGATCAGTCAGTGGTTGACAGGTCAAAATTAAATCCGGACCAACAAAAAGCAGACGGAAGCGCCGGCAACAAAATTTTTGGCAATAAATTATCTGCTCCTTTTAACAAAAACTTAATCATAATCGGCTTAATTCTTTTTCTGTTGATCGCAGTGACGGCGGGAATGGTTTTGTATATTAAGAAAACTAAAAATAAATAATTATGAAAAGAATATTTCTACTGTTTTTATTATTGCCTTTAATATTTCTTTCTTTCTTTTTTATTAAAGACAGTATTAGTTTAGCTCAAGAGGAAGATCCAGAAACAATTGCCGAACAGGGTTATGGCCAAATTTGTCTAAATGCCGTTTTTTATGATACTGATAAATCAGTAAGTGGATGGTGTGGTGTTTTAGACCGCTGTACAAAAGGAAAAACAGGCGGGATTGATTATCCGGCATGTGAAAAAGAAGGACATATTTCTCGTTGTACTTATAGCCGTTTTCCTAAAGATGGCGCTAACTTTGAGTTAAAAGGCAGTGGCTTTCCACCAGGGGCCAAAGTCTATCCTTATTATTGCGCCTCGCCTGTTGATTATAAGGTTCCTTTTGAGCCCTATTGTACCTCTGGCAATCCAAATATTGACAAAATTATATTTGGAGGAGAAGTAACAGGCCCCTATTCTCTTACTTTTCAATATGAAGGAGCAACAGACGGCGCTTTTTTCAGCAATGCAAATGGTGATTTAACAGTAAATGGAAAAATTAGTAATGCTACTCAATATGTTAGCTATGTTTTTTATGGTTTTTATATAATTCCGCCGATGGGACAAGGCGGCGAGACGGTTGAAGGCGAAAATAAAACCCAACAACTAGGAACAATGCCTTTTGCCAAATTTATGACAGAAAACACGGAAAAAAATTGCGTAGCAATTTCTTGGGATCCATTTGGTCGGGTGTTTGATTCAAAGTCGCTTGAACCAATGGAAGGAATAAATGTTAGATTATTAAGTTCAATTAGTCCTGAAACCCTAACGTATTTGACTCGGGGTCAAAATAATCCGGAGGCAACCGGGGTTAATGGAGTCTTTAATTTTGTTGTTCCCGAAGGTATTTATTATTTACGATTAGCTAATCTTCCCTCAACTCATTTATTTATTAATAGCCCCAATCTTAATCCTTTGTACAAAGACATCTATTATAAAAACATAGATGGAAAAAGTTCTCTTTATCAACCGGACGAAGAAATTCGAGAGTTAATCGATACTCCAGATGAAGAAAAAAGAGGCGCCCCAGACTTAGAAGAAAGAGATATTCCTCTTGATCCGGGGGTAAACAGTCTTTATCTTTCTCAAATTAGACTCATGCAAAACAGCACTCTCCAATTAGGCAATGTTGATGCCTCTATTTATCGTGGTCAATCGAGTCATCCTTATCCGATTGTTAGTTTTGTTCGGGCTGATAATAGACAATTGATTTTTGAAAAGGAGATGACTGACAAAAATAGCCGTTATGGTTTTTGGAAAGTAGTTATTCCCAATGAGATTATTCCGGCTGATACCCCTCTTGAGGTAGTTTTGAAAAAAAACCCAAAGTATTTTTCTGTTGATAATGATCTGGCTACTTCAAAAGACGGTTTTAGTTTTGAACCAATCTTAAGATATGTTAAAGGATATGTAACCGATGGATCAGGGAGGACCGTTGAAGGCGCTGAAGTTAACGTCAGGCTAAAGATGAATAATGCGATTTATTCAATGGTCAGGGCCAACGATGAGGGTTTAATCGAAATTCCTTCCAATAGATTACCTCTTTTTAGTTACTATCTTGAGATTAAAGTTCCAAATTCATCAGTTAAAATAACCAAAAATCCATCAACTTTTGTTAAAGAAAATGAAGACTATCTAGAAAAAGAAAAACTTAACTTAATGACCGGGGCTAAAAACGATCAGTCGGTCGTTGACCGGTCAAAATTAAATCCGGATCAACAGAAAACAAATAGAGGCGTCAACAAAAACCTGATCATAATTGGTTTAATTCTTTTTCTGTTGATCGCAGTGACGGCGGGAATGGTTTTATATATTAAGAAAAAACAGATTTAATTTAAACTCTGTTTTAAAATATCCAAATCCGCTCTTCCGACTTCCCCGTCTCCGTTAAAATCAGGATTGACATTTGGAGGAATCTTACCGCCGAAAACAGCACCAACATAAAAGTAATAGTCAGATAGATCAACAATTCCGTTGCCGTCAGCATCCCCCCGGGTTTTTTTCTGACGATTACACCAGGTTGTTTTATGATTAGAGTCAGGATAAACTAAAAATAACGATGACGATAAATTACATTTTATTAGGTTGGAATAGGAAACATTGGCGATTGTGTCAAAGACACAGCCGGCCGAGCAACTATTATTAGTTTGACAAACACAGGCGGGATTAGGGGTTGGAGTTGACTGCAAACCGTTTGCCTTAATGCGGAAAAAACGTACTGGAAATGGATCTCTCGCATCTGTATATGACCCAATAATATAGCCATCGGAAGTAATCTCTCTTGCCCCGCCTATGGAATATAAATTCTGGTCGTTAAAATCGCTGACTGCGTAATCATGCCAGTTGGTTCCGTTATCGTAACTCACGAGCACCCCTAAATGTAAGTCCGGATACGACCTTGAAATACAATATATAGGGAAATCGGATTGAGAAACGTGGGTAGCACAAAATCCATCAAGATTTAGAAAAGAAATAATTTCTCCTTTCCATACTGGGTAAATGTCTAAATCCTTCTGTGCGGTTGATAGATCATAGCGGACATAATGCTGACGGGTGTTTGGTAAAGGAAACTGCGCCATATAAGCAAAATGCGCCTTCCCATTTTTAACGATTATTGTCCAGAGCCAACTGTGAACATCAAATTCATCGTTAAGAGTAATACGGTCCGTCGGACCTGTTTCGTCACTCACAACAGGAGATGTTAAAGTCTGCCCGTTCGGTTTCTGCCAAGTTAGCCCTCCGTCTTTTGAGAGCATGAAGTGGATATCCCAGTACATATATTTATCTTTTTTTTGCGTTGTCCAGGCAACATAAAGATCACCATTTACATTCAAATAGAGATAGGAATACATCTGATACGCCGAAGAACCACCCGTAAGCAACTCGTAATTTTTCCTCACATCCCCGTTTAGCCCTAATACGGAAAACGTTCCATTATGTGCTAGAAAGTATAGTTGTCCCCGCGGCTCATCTATCATCATCGCATATTTTCCGGACGCTGAATTAGGGATTTGGGAAATTGTTGGATTTGTAAAATTATTGCTGGGAGTAAATATATAAAAAAGAGCATATGTTTGAGTATAACCGATGCCCCAATCCGGATGAGCAAGGTAAATATTACCTTGGGTATCTGTTTCAATAACCGGAGCACTTGTGCCATTGATGTTTTCGTAAATAGTGGAAAACGTTTTGCCGCCATCGGTACTTCGGGAGAGACGCCAGGTATTTTGATCATACGCTTCGTTTCTGCTGTGAAGATACGTCACGAATATCCCGTATTGGTTGGCCACGACCTTCTGATTATTGCTTTGGAAAGTGCCGTAGCCCGTTGCCTGTGGATCAATCGTTGTCACATCAATTTTTTCCAGAGCATGTGCGGAATAAGGGAAAATGAAACTGATAAAAATAAATAGAAAAAATACAGAAAACTTATATGTATTGTTTTTCATACGATAACATTATTAATACACCTTTTTATCAATGAATTTCTTAATTCTTTAAGCAAGGGGACAGATAATGTCTATTCCCGACTTGCGCAAAAACTTCATAAATTGACTTTTATACTGATAATATTATTAATTTAAAGTCAATTTGAGAATATCCAGATCGGCTCTTCCCACTTCGCCATCCCCGTTAAAATCAGGATTGACATTGGGTGGTATCTTACCGCCGAAAACAGAAGCTACATAAAAAAAATAGTCAGAAAGGTCAACGACTCCGTTGCCGTCAGCATCCCCCCGGGTTTTTTTCTGGCGATTGCACCAAGTGGTTTTGTGATTAGAGTCAGGATAAACTAAAAATAACGATGACGATAAATTACATTTTATTAGGTTGGAATAAGAAACTCCGTCTATTTTTTCAAAGACACAGTCGGCCGAGCAACTATTATTAGTTTGACAAACACAGGTAGGATTGTTGGTCGGAGTTGGAGAAGTTGATATTCCTGTTGAAAGCCTTCTGATTAAAAGAACAGAAAATTGGTTAGAAGTATGTCTTGGGGCCGTGCCGCCAATAGGAGCGGTTACCGATGATGTGGAAATGGGCAGAGTAATATTGACGGGATTTCCGCTAAAAGTGCCGGTAAAAAAAGGAGTGCCGGCTCCATAATTTTGGACGTCAATGATCTCAAACTGATCACCGGGTTGTAAAACCGAAGATAAATTTATATCTACCTGAGATTTATTTTCCCAATTATAAATTGTCACGTTGGCTCGACCAGCTTCATAAAGATTTGGCCGGACAAAAATTTTATTTGGTTCGTTGGCAGACAGCTGAAATTTATTGCCGGAAAACTTATTCGGCTGAAGTTGTTCCAATCTCTCCGGCGGATTGTTGGTTCCGGAAACAAAGTTTCCAAGGCCATTGATATCTTCGAAAAGCTGGCGCGAAACAAATAAATTATTTTTCATGGTGATATCGTTCCACCAACGCTGCTCAATCGCGTAACCACTGGAAGAATTAAACCAGGAAACATTATTTTCTAGCAAAATTCTGTTACCTCGGCTTCCATTTTCGCCGTACTGCCACCATCCAAGTTGAATAGCATTACCTTGTTCTTCATTAGTCAATCCGGCGTAGAAATAATTGTTTTTTATCACAATCCGGTCGGCAATTTGAAGTCCGCCAATTACGAAGTTTTGAATCATACTTCCTCTTCCCCAATCCGGACCGCCACCGCCGCTGCAGCAAGACACCTCTTGACCTTGAACGTAGCACGTCGTTGGGATGCAGCTGTTACAAGGATGACATTCACTCCCCCCTTGGGTAAAAGAAAAGATACTATTATTAAAAATCGTATTTCCTTCAAAGTTATAACCCCTGATTCCTTCGCCGCCAGTATAGCCTTTAACACCCCATTCATATTGGTTAAAAATAATATTATCTTTAAACCAATATGTCTCACCTTGGTCATTGTTCGGGCTTCGTAAATCGATACCAGATCCCCAGCCGACGCTGTCCTCGTAACCGTTGTTATAAATAATCGAACCGTAGATTTCACTATCTACAGCGCCTGTTCGGACCTGAAAACCCACATTTGCGTCATGAACAATCAGATTAATAAACTTATTATTGGCGGCATAAGATTGTATTCCGACGGGTCGTTCAGTATTTCTTCCGGGGGTAGTCCCAACAACTTCAAATCCTTGATAAATTCCCCAGGGAGCACTGGCTCTAAATATAAACTGGCCGGTGCTGGCGGCGAAGACTGCTTTTTCTCTGAGATATTGTTTGACGGTAATCGGGGCCGCCGCGGTGCCGGTTAAATTACTGATAAAATTACCGGTGTAAGTTCCGCCTCTTAGCCAAATCATATCACCCGGGTGCACCGAGGCCGGTTGATTTAAGGCGGTTTGTAAATCCCAAGGGTTTTCTCGACTACCATTACCTGAGGCATTTCCATTTGGTGAGACGAAAAATTCTTGAGAGGCCAATACCGTTCCGGTATAAAAAAAGGAAACAACTATCAAGAATATACCAATGACAATGTTTGATACCATCAGCTTTTTCATATAATATCCATTATCACAGTTCCCTTGACTTAAATCAAGAAAGGCATTGACAAATGGATAAGGCATTTGTATACTTGAGCCAGATCCTCCGAAATTGTGGAGATGGATTGATATCTTTTTCTCTACGCAATTTAAAATCAAGGGGACCCATGAAGTAGATCTAAGATCACTTCAGGGCAAAGATGATTTCCTTGATGAATTTTTTCATCAGGGGGCGTCTAACCCTTTCTTTCTCGAGGGAAAAAGATCAAAACAACCCTTTTTATGGAGGATCTCTGGTTCCTCAAAGGAATTAAAATAATTAATGAACCCCGTTTACTTACAGAACAACTATTTTAGTCTATGGTAGTAATAAAAAAATCCTTAAAAGATAAAAAAGTAGAGCCAATTATTGATCAACCCCTTGATATTTCTAAATTGATTGGAGGAGTTGAGTCAAAGCCGATTATTCCCGTTGAATCCGCCTTTGTTAAAACTTCAGCGGACAAGGAAAAACCTTTAATAAGAGTGGGTCATTATGATGTCCCGGTGGAGGAGAGATTAAAGGAAGATTTAAAAATCAGTTATCAGGCCAAAGGAATTTTGGATATTACTTTTGGCGGCTATGGATTTTTAAGGCAAAACTATGTCTTGAGTCCGGATGCTGATATCTATGTTTCCACTTCCCAGATCCGCAGATTTTGGTTAAGACGGGGAGATGAAGTCGAAGGTTTGGCCCGTCCGCCTAAAGCAGGAGAAAGATTTCATTCCTTGCTTCTTATCAAAAAAATCAACGGAATTGAGATGACGGAAGAACAAAGCGCCAAGCGGAAAGATTTTGAAAAATTGACCGCGCTACATCCAAGTAAACAGATGAAGTTGGAGACGACAAAAGACGTTTTGGCAACCAGAATTATTGACTTGATTGCGCCGGTTGGTTTTGGCCAGAGAGCTTTAATTGTCTCACAACCCAAAGCAGGCAAAACAACTTTCTTAAAAGAAATTGCCGAGGCGATTGGAACCAACTACCCGAAAGCTTATCTGATGGCAATTTTAATCGGAGAGCGGCCGGAAGAAGTCAATGAGATTAAACGATTTATAAAAGGTGAAGTGGCCGCTTCAAACTTTGACGAGTCGCCGCGGCAGCAAATAAAAGTGGCTAATTTAGCCTTAGATCGGGCTCGAAGGATGGTTGAAGTGGGGCAGGATGTGATTATTCTTTTGGATTCGGTCACCAGGCTGGCCCGAGCCTTAAATCTTTCGGTGACCAGTACGGGAAGAAGTCTGTCCGGCGGATTTGATCCATCAGCTCTGTATCCAGCAAAAAAATTTTTGGGGGCGGCCCGAAATTGTGAAGAAGGCGGGAGTCTGACGATCATCGGCACGGCCTTGGTTGGCACAGAGTCAAGAATGGATGATCTGATCTATGAAGAGCTGAAAGGAACCGGCAATATGGAAATTCATCTGGAACGCAAATTTGCCGACCGGAGGATTTTTCCGGCCATTGACGCGGAAAAGTCGGGCACCCGCCATGAAGAGCTTTTGTTTGACCGTGAAACGATGAATAAAGTTAATACTTTAAGAAGAATGTTAAATCTTTTGAACGGTGAAGAAAGATTGACGGCCCTGACGGAAAAATTAACTAAAACTAAAAACAATCAAGAATTCTTGGACTCCTTAAGCCGCGGTGCGTAAATGATCTACTAAGGATATACTTTGACATGGCATTTTGAAGAACTACAGGATTATTATTTCATCAAAAATTTCTAATTTCTAATTAACCTAATTTCTAAAAAAATCCCAATATCAAAAAAATCTAACATTGAGAAATTGGATATTATTTAGGTTAATTAGAATAATTAGATCAATTAGGTTAATTTTTACTCTTCCTCTTGACCACAGTATAACGCTTACCTCCTCCCGAGGGCTACGTCCTCGCGTCGGAGGTGCGCGTATACGTGGTCTGCGGACAATTTTAAATTGTCCTTGACATTCTAATCTCGCATACTCTATACTACTATCCAGTATGATGAGAGAAGTTAAAAGTTAAAAATTAAAAGTTAAAAATGGAAGATACAAAAAAACGAGTAAACAGAATCATTGGCCAATTGCGGGGGATTGAAAAAATGCTAAACGAAAAAAGAGAATGCTCAGATGTGCTTCAACAGATATCGGCGGTCAAAAAAGCTATTGACGGACTGTCTAAAGAAATAGTAATATCTGATATCTGTAAATTGATACCTAATGAAGATAGTAAAAAGATAGAGAAGATGGTGGAGAGAGCCATTAATTTGTAAATTTCTAATTACTAATTGACCTAATTTCTAAAAAATATCCAATTTCCAAATCCTAATTGGAAACAATTGGACATTGAGTATTATTTAGGTTAATTAGATCAATTAGACTAATTAGGTCAATTATGACGGAAAATGTAATCATAATAGGTGGTGGGCCGGCGGGACTGTCTGCGGCTATTTATTTGGCCCGGGCCAACCTTAATCCTTTGGTCTTTGCCGGATCTCCTCCCGGCGGCCAGTTAACCCTTACTTCCGAAGTTGAGAACTATCCCGGATTTGAATCAATCTTAGGCCCTGAATTGATTGAAAAAATGAGAAATCAGGCTAAGAAATTTGGGACAAGAATTGTAGATGAGAATGTGTTAAAGATAGATTTTTCAAAGAAACCCTTTGAAATCATGGGCTCGGTGCCGAAATTTTTTGACGGAAAACCGCAAACCGCAAAAAATTTGACACCTTCGCCCTATTTAACAAAATCTATAATTATTGCAACGGGTGCTAAAGCTCTTTGGCTTAATTTACCTTCAGAAACTCGTTTACGCGGCAAAGGGGTCTCGGCCTGTGCGACCTGCGACGGATTTTTCTTTAGGGATAAAGTAGTTGCCGTCGTTGGTGGAGGAGATACGGCGCTTGAAGAAGCTTTGGTCTTGACAAAGTTCGCTAAAAAAGTATATATTATTCACCGACGGGATTTTTTCCGAGCTTCAAAGATTATGCAAGATAGAGTGTTTACTAATAAAAAAATAGAAATTATCTATAATGCGGCTGTCGAGAAGATAATAGGGGAGAAGAAGGTAGGGGGAATAAGAATTAGAAGATTGAAGGAGGGTATAGAAACGGGTCAAGAAAATAGAAGTAGGAAGTTAGAAAAAAATCCAACTTCCATAAACCAACTTCCTAACTCGTTTCCAAACCTATCATCTATCTTCCAGATTCCAGTTGACGGCGTTTTCATCGCCATCGGCCATAAACCCGATACGGATTTGTTTAAAGGACAAATAGAGATGGATGAGAAAGGATATATTAAACTTATAAAAAGAAGATCAACGTCAGTTGAGGGAATTTTTGCCGCCGGGGATTGCGCTGATCCTTATTATAGGCAGGCAATCACGTCGGCAGGGACAGGAGTTGAAGCTGCGTTGGATGTAGAGCGGTGGCTAAACGAAATATAATAATTATAATTGTTATAAATTTTATAAAGATTATAAACCTATGATTAACCCAGGCCAAAAGATGCTTGAGTCGGCACAAGCTTTGATCAAAAAAACCGCCGAAGAAATGAAGTTAGATCCCGAAATGATTAAACGTCTGATTGAACCGGAGTTTGCTCACGAATTTGCCCTGACCATCACAATGGATTCGGGCAAGAAAAAGGTTTTTAAGGGCTGGAGGATTCAACATAACAGCGCTCTTGGGCCTTATAAAGGTGGAATCCGTTTTCATCCGGATACTGTCCGCGAAGAAGTCCAGGCTTTGGCGACTTTAATGTCTATCAAATGCGCGGTCGCCGGTCTTCCCTACGGCGGAGGAAAAGGCGGAATTGTAGTTGACCCAAAAAAACTATCAAAGACAGAGTTGGAAAGATTGTCACGGGCATTTGCGTCCCGAATCGCCCATGTAATTGGGGAGGATATTGATGTTCCGGCTCCCGATGTCAACACGACACCGCAAATCATGGCTTGGATGATTGATGAATATCAAAAAATAAAAGGTTATAAAAGCCCGGCCACTTTTACCGGTAAACCCGTTTCGATGGGGGGTAGTCTGGGTCGAACCGAAGCGACGGGAAGAGGAGGGTTGTTTGTTTTGCAGGCGTTGCTAGAAAAGTTAAATGGAAGTTGGAGGTTAGGTTTGGAAGCGAGTCAGGAAAATAGAAGTAAGAAGATAGAAAAAAATCCAACATCCAATTTCCAACATCCTAACCCGTTTCCAAGCCTATCTTCTAAGCCCACCATTGCGGTGCAAGGCTTTGGCAACGTTGGTTATTATTTTGCCAAACTGGCAAGCGAAGCCGGTTTCAAGATTGTGGCGATTTCCGATTCCAAAGGAGGAGTTTATGTTAAAGACGGTCTTTCAGTTGATGCCACCATGAAATGTAAAAGGGAAAAAGGTATGGTGGCCGGATGTTATTGTAAAGGCTCTGTTTGTGATATTAAATATGGAAAAACAGTGACGAACGAAGAACTTTTAGAGCTACCGGTTGACATATTAGTCCCGGCCGCTCTGGAAAATGTAGTTAATGAAAAAAATGCCGCTAAAGTTAAGGCTAAAATCATTCTTGAGATGGCCAACGGTCCTTTAACGGAAGAAGCCTATTTGCTTTTGAGTAAAAAAGGAGTCGTTATTGTTCCCGATGTTTTAGCTAATTCCGGTGGAGTGATGGTCTCTTATTTGGAATGGGTACAGGGGAAAGCCGGCTATTGGTGGAGTGAGGATGAAGTCAATAATAAGCTTAAGACATTGATTATTAGGGCGTTTAGGGCGGTTTGGGATAAATCAGTGGAGAAAAAAATACCTTTAAAACAGGCGGCTTTTGAGGTGGCGATTGAGAGAATTGTCAGTGCTTTAGTGTAGAAAATAGTTGTTAGAAATTAGACAGTAGTTATAGAAATTGGAAAGTAGAAATTAGAAAAAACTAATCTCAAATTTCTATTTTCGATTACTAATTTCGAGTCACAAACAACCAATTTCTAGTTTCCTTTTCTGCTATAATGAAAGCCTGTTTATGATGGAAATAGGCGAATTTGTTGTTTTTTTAAAGAACTATTTTTTTTCCCGGCTTTTAAATGCCGGCAGGGTTTTTGAAAGTATAAAAGATATTATTGTTGCCTTCTTAATCGTCAAAAGGGGTAAATATTCTTCATCTTTTTTAAATACATCCTTTTTAATGATAGTGGCCGCAGCTGTTGTTGGCGGTCCAATCATCGCTGAAAACACTCCATTTTTTCAGCCAGTTGATAATCAAAATAATTATCAGGCCATGGTTGTTTCCTACAATCCTTACGGCGGCTCATTGTCAACGGTTTTTTCCGTCAAGCCGCGTGATAAAGTAGAGAACTATACCGTCAGAGTTGATGAAACTTTAGCGGCAATTGCTAAAAGATTTGACATTTCCGTTGATACGATTAAATGGGCTAACAATTTAAAGTCAGACTTAATTAAACCTAATCAGGAATTAAAGATTCCGCCGGTCACCGGTATTGTCCATCGAGTCGCTTCAGGAGAAACGATCTATACAATAGCTAAAAAATATCATACTAATGCTCAAAACATCGTGAACTTTATTTTTAATAGCTTTGACGATTTAGACACTTTTTCTTTAACTGCCGGCCAGACTTTGTATGTGCCTGACGGGACAATTGAGCCGGAGAAACCAGCTTACCAGTTTATTGCTTCAATTCAAGCCGGCGTCAAGGGTTCGTCAAACTTTATCTGGCCGACTTCAGGGTCAATCACCCAAAATCCGGTCTGGTATCATATGGCGGTTGATATTGCTAATTCAAGTGCCCCACCGGTTTTAGCAGCTGATTCAGGAACAATTGTTTATGCAGGATGTACTACTTATGGATATGGATGCAATGTAATTATTGATCACGGTAATGGCTATCAGAGTCTTTATGCCCATCTTTCGTCATACGCGGTTGAATCGGGCGACTCGGTTGCTCAAGGATCCCAGATTGGAGTAATGGGTTCAACTGGCAGGTCAACCGGGACGCATCTTCATTTTGAGATTAGGTCGGGAGGGCAGCTGCTAAATCCACTGGGGTTTTTGAAATAAATTGACCTAATTAACCTAATTGATCTAATTGACCTAAATAATTCCCGATTCCCAATGTCCCAATTTTTAGTTATTGGAATTTGGTGCTTGATTAAAAATTAGGTTAATTAGAAATTAGAAATTTTATTTGGCTTCCGGCGATGCATCCTTAGGTAGCTCTATCTTCGGGCTGATTAAAGTCGCCGGCGGTGATGGAAGATTTAATGTTCCCGGTTTTGTTTCACCATCTTCCGCAGCCGTTTTTTCTTCCGGTAATTTTAACTTGAATTCTTCCAGTTCTTTTTGCGCCTTTTCATAATCGGCTTTATTGAGTTTTGGATCCAAAAGATTCAAAACATTTTGCATCGCATTGACGGCCTGAGGGTAATTTTCTTTTTGAAAATTAGCCCAGGCATAATTGTAATTGGCGTTTGGCCAATCGGGTTTTAAAGAGACAGCTTGTTCAAAAAACTTCAGGGCATCGTCATATTTTGTTAATGAATAGTAAACTCCACCCAAGCCCACTCTATATATTGGATTTTGCGGGTCGGCTAAAATAGCTCTTTGATAGGCGGAGATTGTCCAGACATCGGCGCCTTTGGCGGCACCAATAATATTCAAATAGATTGCGGCCAGATTTTGCCAACCGTCGGCTCTTTGGGGATTTAAAGAAACAACTGCTTTTCCTTCGGCAATCCCAGCCTGAATTGCTTGAGTAATGGTTTGGCGATCCTGCTCGGTAATTTTTTTAGGGTCTTTCTGGGCTAAATTATTAGCGACTAAAAGATTGGTCTGGGCAAAACTGCTTCGAAATCTTTCAATGTATGGATTTAAAATTATTGCTTGTTTTTGACTGTCATAAACTTTTTTTAAATTATTTTCGCTGATGCCGTTGATAGATTGTTTGAAATAATATTCAGAGACGTAAGAACGGCCTAAGAAATAACCGGCACCGGCGATTAAAAGAAAAGAAACAACGGCGGTGCCAAGGTAGATAGGAGCGAGATTTTTTAGGTCGATCTCTGTAGGGGCATTGCGTGCAATGCCCGTACCTCCAGATACGTGATCAACCCCGTCTGTACGGGATAATTGGGCCAACATGACAAAAAACAAAAACCAGATGATTAGAGAAGGAGGAAAAACGAATAAACAAATAATCAAATAAACAAATAAACAAATAATCTGTAGGGGCGATCCCTTGTGGTCGCCCTTTACTAATGATTTAAAAACATTAAAAATCAACAGTCCAAAAGCGAACAAGCCAAAAATTCCGGTTTCGGTAAGAATCTGTAAAATAGCCGAACGGGAAACGGTAAAAGCATTAATCTGCCAGAGAGAAGATTGATTGTAGGCCAAATCTTTGACACGGGTAAAGATTGAGGAAAAATTATCTAAGCCAACACCGACTAAAGCCGTCTGAGGATTTTTTAAAATCTCAAGAGCGGCAAACCAGGAAAGGCGGAAAGGAGGTAGTTGTAGAGACGGGGCATGCCCCGTCTGTACTTTTATAAGCGAATAGACGGTGAGGGAGAGAGCGAGCAAATTTAGAATTAAGAATGAAGAATTAAGAATTAATTTTTTTGTAGGGGTTTGATTTATCAAACCCTTTTTCAATAAATTAACAACAGCAATAACAACAAAAAATCCCAAGAATATAGCCAGATCAAGTTGTGAGCCGACCGGGGTAAACTCAGGATTTTTGAGAAAGGCGAGATTTTGGGGAAGGGCAATGTTTTTGAGGGGCTGGAAGAAAAAGACAATCGTTAAAACAGAGAGAAATACAGATAACACAGATAAGACTTTTATATAAGGTCCGACCTCATCAGATGAGGACGGACCTTTATGCTGGCGGGAGAGATAAAAATACAGAATCGCCAAGGAGACCATCATCACCAGTCCGAAGCTTGGGTTTAACAGGGCTTGGACTTTGTTGGGAGAGGAAAATAGAGTTGAGATGGCTAGGGCGGTTAAAAAAAGTAAAATCAAGTTGTCAAAAGGATGTTTTTGCCAAGATATTTTCTTAGAAAATAGAAGATGGAGGGTAGAAATTAAAATAAGTAATAAAACGCCAAAACCAAGCAAGTAAAGTTTGTTGGTAATAAAAAATTCTTGGGTAATATTAAGAAAGAAAAAAGGGAAGATAAATAATAAAGAATAAATAATAAAGAATAAAGATTTATGAAAAAATTTTTCCATATTTAGATTTAGAATAAAATTATAATAGTTTTTATTTTTTAATACAAGTGCCAATTTGAGTCGTACAGCCATTACTCCCCGTACAAAAAGGATCAAGAAATGTCGGACTGCAATTCCAAATTGTATTATCGAAAGAACTACAGTTTTGATATCCCTGACAGTAATAATCACCGGGAGCAGGGGTTAAAGTTGGCGTTGGGGTTGATGAAGCCGGAGTTGGAGTTGGGGTGGGAGGAATGGTTGGAGCGGGGGTTGACGTTACTTCAATACAGTTAATTGAAGGTTGAGTGTTGGGAGAGGCAACGCCCCAGTTATAATCGGTTTCACCGGAGCCGTCGGCGCTACAGTATTCCTGGGTGGCCGGATCGGTGGTATTTGTTAAAAAAGCATAAACCCGGTAATAACTTGGACAGGTTGAACTATCGGTTTGATAAAGATATTTTTTTATTGGCTGGCGGGGGTCGCAGGGAAGAGTAGATAGATAAGGGGAAAAAGAAGGAGAGGCCGATTCACTGCCGCAAATATGGCAGTTTAAAGGGGCCGAGGGATTATAATCATAACAGACTTCTTGGGGCCGGGGATAACAATTTTTATCATTATAATAATCTTCAAAAGATTTACCCAGCTGGGTTAATTCGGTCTTTCTTTTACTGTCCTGGCCTTTGTTAATTTGAGTCCAGGGATTTAAAGTAATAAGAAGAGCAACGGCCAAGGCAACCAATAAAGCAACGACGATGAGAATTTCCATTAAAGTAAATCCTCTGACTTCGCTCAGGACAAATACCTTTTTCATAAATATCAGTTTACTATTAACCAATTAAATTTAATAGGTAATGTTGATGGCGTATTAGTGATGATTTTGAAATAGGATTTACAGTTGGAATCGGTTGAATCAGTTAAATCGGTCTGACAAGTTTTTTTACTGACAACTGATAACTGATTACTGGCAACTGAGCCGGTGGGGGTAAGATAGACCAGCGAGTCGTCTTTTACACGGTCGTTATAAATTATCACTTCGGATTGATTGGCCGGTAAAATTCCAATTCCAGCGCTCGCTGTAGCCGTCTCAATCGCCGGAGCAAAGATGCCATTTTTTTCAAAGTTGTCCGCGGCGGCGATGATCGCGGCAGAATCAGTGGCTTCAAGATATTTATCGGAAATAGATAGATTGTTAATTGCTAAATTATTAATTGTTACTTGACCATTGTCAGTAAGTGATTTAATTTCATTCGTTCGTATGCCGCCCTCGGCAATTATTTCTCCTCGTGTTGTGATCTTTCCATCTTTGGCGATGATGACGGCGCCGTCGAAAAGATTAATTTTGGAAAGGGCCGAGAGTTTTAATTCAGAGGCGAGAGAGATGATGGAATTTTGTTCGATTAAGGTTGTCCCAACAAGTAAAGAATTTGAGACAGAGACGGAATAGAGATTGGATTGGCCGGTCACAATTAAATCGGTTAAATCGGTTGAACCGGTTGAATCGGTGACTGATTTAACTAACTCTGACTGATTTAACTGACTTTGACTGTCTATTTTTTGATAATAATTCGGGTCAGGCATCGGTTGGTTTTTGATGTCAGCCAATAGAGCCTGAATGTCATTTATTGTTGAGGATTCGATTTCGCCGGCGATTAATTTGCCGGAGATGGAGGCATCGTTGGTTTGTAGGGAACGCAAATTTGCGTTCCGTACAGATAGAGAATCAGCGGTTAAATTTCCAGAGACAGTTGCATCATTGTTGATCGTTAATGAGTCGGCAATGATCTGGCCGGAAAAGGAGGCGTTTCCTCCAGCATCAATCACGACCGCCGTTTTTCCTTCAAGGCCGCGGATGATAAGTTTAGCTAATGCTCCTTTATTAGTTGAATCGGTTGAACCAGTTGAATCAGTAACTGATTTAACTGACTCTGACTGATTTAACTGACTTTGACCGTCAAGATTAATGACCAAATCTCCGCTTGATGAAGCCTTGATTTCGTTTGTCTCCACAATCGGTGATCTGATTTTTTCACTAACGCTTAATGTTTCTATTTCGGCAAGTGGTGAAACGATTTTTTGTGCAAAGAGATTTTCGCGGATTTCTAACTGATTAGCGCTGATCTTTTCCGCTACCAGATCAACAGTTTCGATTAAGCCGGCCTGCAGATTAGCAATCATTGCCTTAGAGAAAATTCCGACATTTTCCAAGTATTCGCCGGTCGTTGTCATAATTTTATAACTTACTCCTTGAAGATTAGTAATCTGGGCAACCGCTACCTCCTGCAGATCAGCCAGAGTCGGAAACTGATAAGAGTTGCCAACAATAATCAAGATTTGATCCTTACCTAAACTTGGATTCCAGTTTTCCGTGGACTTACCAATGGTTTTATCACCTGGCCGGGCTTTTCTGGCTAAGCCTGGTTTATCAGAAGAGGTGAGCTGATCACCGGTCTGAATTGTTGCTGAATCTGAGGCGATCTTGACCGGAATTCTTCCTGCCAGAGCCAGTAAACGTCTATTCTCTGCTTCAAGGCCTAACATTTTTCCGGCTTTGGTGGAAATGGCGCCGATTATTTGGGGATCATTAATTTGATTGGTTTTCCTTAATATTGGCACGTCAAACTCGTCCATTTCTCCAGTCAAAGCGACCACATCTCCGGGTTCAATCGATTGGTCATTGACCGTGTACCACTCCGCAAGGTCAGCGCCAAAAACCACCGCATCCAGCCGAAGCTGTTGAGTTTCGCCGGTAAAGTTATAGAGTCTTACGGTATTGGCATCAGTTTGCACCACTTTAAAGCCATTGTTCCATTCGATCTGGACATTATGAAGTTTGGGCCGGTAACCGGCAGTGGTCGAGGTCAAAATCGCCCGGTACTGGATGTAATCATTGGGAGTGGAGGAGATGGTTGAGCCGTCGCTGGTTTTAAGATACCGGTCAGCCGTGATATTATCTACATACGCTGTTGTGTTGGTGGAAAGAAGAGTGACGCGCAGTTTAGTCACGGCATTTCTAAGACTTTCATCAATATCAGTGATGTCCCAATAAATTTTCTGCCAGGTATTTACATTGTCAATACTGAAGGTTTTTTCATTTTCAGTAGCGGCTGATTCGCCGAAACCGAACTTGACCAAATTGCCGGAGCTAGTAGCATAAACCCAGGCAGTCAGATAATCAAGGCTGGAAAGATCGGCCGCCGTGATCGTGGCCTCGGCATAGCCAGTGGTCGAGCCGACCGAGGAAAATTTGGCCATATTGCCAACAGTCGATTCGTCCTCATCTTCATAGAAGTCAACATTACGGGCTACGCCGCCGTCAGCGACCGTAACATCATTGGGAGCCGTGCCGGAAGTCCAGTCGGTATGGGTATTCATGGTTTGTAGGGATTTGATATTAGTGTTAGCCACCGCCGGTTTCCAGGCCTCCCAGGTAGCATCGGTGGAGTTATTGGATTTGCCGGAGCGGGTTTGTAATTGCACTTTGCCATAACTTTGCAGATCAGCCAGCCATTTGATCTTGCTGTATTCGGTGGCGTTTAAAGTAGCTACTTCGTCGGAAATAAAGACGGAGTAGTTATATGATGGGGTTGAGGCAGTAGAAAAGCTTGGCGAGCTTGTCCCAGATACAGACGAGGCATAATAAACAGCAATTCTACCTGTTCCTCCGGCTCCGCCAGTATAATAACCAGCGGCGGCGGTTCCCCCTGAACCTGCAGAAGCAGTAATTAAAGAGGCTCCTAAGGTAACAGTATTGCCAATAAGTTTAACTGATCCTCCAGCTCCGCCACCGCCTCCACCTCCGATGCCACTAGCACTACCATTTGTTCCAGCAGCACCGTTATTTTGAATAGCGCCTGAGACAGTGACTGAGTTGGCGGCAATATAGACAATACCGCCACCCCCGCCACCATTTCCTCCATAATAAGTGACATCATAACCCCCACCGCCTCCGCCTGATGAACCAAACATTAGATCAGTCAAGTTAGCATCTCCATATGTTCCACCTCCACCTCCACCACCACCGTAAGCGGTGGTACCAGATATATACCCAGCTCCACCATTCCCACTACTATTGGTGCCGCCGCTGGTTCCGTAATATCCACCTTGTCCGTACGTTCCAGCTGAACCATAGCCACCACCAGCACCTCCACCAGCATATATACCACCGGTGGAATATGCGCTTCCACCACCTCCACCAGCACCTCCAAGGGCAGCAGAACCACTACCAGCTGTTCCTGATCCGACACCATAGTAGGCTCCACCACCACCACCACCACCACAGACACCAGCAATACCGTTTCTTGCACTATACATTCCACCGTCTCCTCCACCATCAACGTTACAGAAGGCCTCACCACCATCTCCACCAGTTCCATAACTTGTACTTGCGGTTCCGCCAATATATCCTTTGGCATTGGCATGGATAATGCCATTGATAGCCACCGCCCCCGTAGCTCTAAAGAACATCACTCCGCCTTCACCGGCACCGTTATTAACCGCTCCGGTGGGAGCTACCCAGGCATCAGGATAGAAGTTGACAGAGGCATTAACAGTAACAGTCGTATAGTTAGGCACTCTTTGAAGCATAACAGCCTGGGCGTCAGTGCCAACTCCAATATTTGTATCGTCAGATGCTCCATCACCGTAATATTTACCCTTGGCAGTGGTAAAAGTAACGGTACTGCCGGCAATACTGGAGACTCTTAAAGTCTCATAGTTGCCGACGTTGCCATAAGAAGTACTGTTCCCCCGAAGGTTAATTAAAAGCACTTCGTCTCCAACTGCCAGACAGCCTGATGAGGGAGCAGATTCAAGAGTAGCCGTGGTTGAGGTCAATGCGGTCACTGAATAGTTAACCGCATCTCCGCCGTCAACACAGCTTCTACCAGAGATTAAACTGGTTGTATTGATGCCGGTATTACTACTGACAGTAATGGCGCCGTCGGCGCCGGTGCCCGGATCGTATTCGCCTCGTTGAGAGACTTCAGTTTGGCTGGTTTTGGTGCGGATGCTTTTGTAGTCATCCAGATTATATTCGGTGATATTCAGACGAGCTGATTGATAGTAATAAGGATCGCCGATGGTGCGGACCCGGTCAGCATCAATGGTCGTGGTGCCGCTGGCATTTGTCAGGTTGATCCGGATAGCGGAAAGAGTCGGAGTATTTGCTGTATTGGTGGTTGAAAAAATTGCCCGGTACTGGATGTAGTTGTTGGCAGTTGAGGTAATAGTTGAACCGCCGGTGGTTGTCAGATAGCTTTCGGCTTTGATATTATCGATATAAGCAGTAACAGTATTTTGAGTGACGGTTAAACGCAGTTTGGTGACCGCGTCTCTTGAAGTACCGGTTACATCAGATATGTCCCAGTATACTTTCTGCCAGACATTGGCCGAATTAACAGTGATGGTTTCTTCCTGTTCAGTCCCGGCTGCCTCGCCAAAACCAAGCTTTAGGGTATTGCCGCCGGTTGAGGCCCTCACCCAGGCAGTAATATATTGGTAACTGGAAAGATTAGTTGAAGCAATGGTCGCTTCAGCATAGCCGTTGGCGGCGGTTGAAGTAACTTTAGTAGTATTGCCAACAGTGAATTCATCCTCATCCTCAAAATAGTCGATGTTTCTGGTCACATCGCCATCGGCAACTGTCCCGTTGGTGCCGGTAAAGTCGGTATGGGTATCGGCCGACTGTAAAGTTGTTGAGGAAGTGGTTGGTTTCCAGGCTTCCCAAGTGCCGTCGGTTGAGTCGGAGGTCGCGCCGGATCTGGTCTGGAACTGAATCTCTGTTCCCGAAGCCAGACTTTCTGTCCAGGAAACATTGTTAAAAGCCGTGGTTCCCGGAGTATGAATTTCTTCGCCGGTAAAGACGGCGTAGGTGTTGTAGGAAAGGGTATTGGAAGAATACGTCGGCGATGTTGTCCCGGATATTGTTGAGGCATAATAAACAGCAATTCTACCTGTTCCTCCGGCTCCGCCAGTATAATAACCAGCGGCGGCGGTTCCCCCTGAACCTGCAGAAGCAGTAATTAAAGAGGCTCCTAAGGTAACAGTATTGCCAATAAGTTTAACTGATCCTCCAGCTCCGCCACCGCCTCCACCTCCGATGCCACTAGCACTACCATTTGTTCCAGCAGCACCGTTATTTTGAATAGCGCCTGAGACAGTGACTGAGTTGGCGGCAATATAGACAATACCGCCACCCCCGCCACCATTTCCTCCATAATAAGTGACATCATAACCCCCACCGCCTCCGCCTGATGAACCAAACATTAGATCAGTCAAGTTAGCATCTCCATATGTTCCACCTCCACCTCCACCACCACCGTAAGCGGTGGTACCAGATATATACCCAGCTCCACCATTCCCACTACTATTGGTGCCGCCGCTGGTTCCGTAATATCCACCTTGTCCGTACGTTCCAGCTGAACCATAGCCACCACCAGCACCTCCACCAGCATATATACCACCGGTGGAATATGCGCTTCCACCACCTCCACCAGCACCTCCAAGGGCAGCAGAACCACTACCAGCTGTTCCTGATCCGACACCATAGTAGGCTCCACCACCACCACCACCACCACAGACACCAGCAATACCGTTTCTTGCACTATACATTCCACCGTCTCCTCCACCATCAACGTTACAGAAGGCCTCACCACCATCTCCACCAGTTCCATAACTTGTACTTGCGGTTCCGCCAATATATCCTTTGGCATTGGCATGGATAATGCCATTGATAGCCACCGCCCCCGTAGCTCTAAAGAACATCACTCCGCCTTCACCGGCACCGTTATTAACCGCTCCGGTGGGAGCTACCCAGGCATCAGGATAGAAGTTGACAGAGGCATTAACAGTAACAGTCGTATAGTTAGGCACTCTTTGAAGCATAACAGCCTGGGCGTCAGTGCCAACTCCAATATTTGTATCGTCAGATGCTCCATCACCGTAATATTTACCCTTGGCAGTGGTAAAAGTAACGGTACTGCCGGCAATACTGGAGACTCTTAAAGTCTCATAGTTGCCGACGTTGCCATAAGAAGTACTGTTCCCCCGAAGGTTAATTAAAAGCACTTCGTCTCCAACTGCCAGACAGCCTGATGAGGGAGCAGATTCAAGAGTAGCCGTGGTTGAGGTCAATGCGGTCACTGAATAGTTAACCGCATCTCCGCCGTCAACACAGCTTCTACCAGAGATTAAACTGGTTGTATTGATGCCGGTATTACTACTGACAGTAATGGCGCCGTCGGCGCCGGTGCCCAAATCATTTTCATTATATTGGATTTTAGCAGTCGTAACTTTTTTCTTCTGGGTAAAAGCCGGATTAAATTCATTGTCTAAATCATGGTCAATTTTCCCCATCCGGTCGCTGATCTTTTTCCAAAGAGAAGTGACTGTATCATAAAACCAGCCGGTGAGGGAAAGATCGTTGGTGTTTTGATTGTGGGCAACTTCAACATATGACTGGTTGGTGATGTTAGCGGCAGTTGAGGAATATTTTGTCATGTCAAGAGCAATCCGGTGCCAGGCAGAGTCGCCACCGCGAAGATATAAATGATCAGTGGCGGCTGAGCCAATACTATCTGAATCGTAAAAAACCGTTCCTTCGGTCGTAGTTGTGGCAGACGTGATATTATTGCGGAATGTGACTGAACCATCATCATTGATGGCAAAATCATTAGTCCCGTTGGAGTCAGTATCAAAAGCCAGATAAGTAGTTGAGTTGTCAGCTAAAGTAGCCGAGCCGATTTTGGCAAAACCAGTCGAACCGTTTCCAACCGTTAATCCAGGATTACCAGTGTCCGCGGCGATTAAATCAAGGAATTTAGCATTTCCCGAAGCATCAACATAATAAGTTGTGCCGCCGGCAAAATTCGTCACTCCGGTGATATCAACGTGGGAAGTAGAGAGACCGCCAAGATTAATATCATCGGCAGTGGTGATGCCGGTACCAATATTAATTGTATCGGCTCCAGTACCGGTGCCAATATTAATAGCTCTCGTTAAAGCTCCGCCGGCGCCAAGATTTAAGGTTGTGGCCGCCGAGCCTAAAGACAGAGAAGTAACGGTCGTATCAAAAACAGTAGCGGTGGTAGTGGTAGAGGTAATATCAGCCGAAGTAGCCCCATTCACCCCAAGGTCATCGGCAATCATGACGGACGTGCCGTTTGAAGTTAAAGTAAGATTTCCCGAGACATCGTCTATCGTGTGGGCTACTCCATCAATATTAGCTATTATTCCTGATGAGTTTACTTGAAATAAATCTCCTGAGCCAACGGTTAACATGGAAGCAGGGGAAGTATCTCCAACGCCGACGTTGCCGGCATAGTCCACCACAAAAGGAGTAGTATCCGTGTAAGTTCCATCATCATTGACTCGCAAGGCAAATCCTGAAGCACCGGCTGAAGTGACATTAAGTGCGGTACCAATTGCTGAAGCTCCAGTAAGTCCGACTTTAAGAACACTGCCTGTCACGGCCGCATTGCTTCCGGATGCCGTGATGTTAGTCAGATCTCCGGTCAGTCCCGTGGAAGTGGATGTAAGATTTAGTCCTTTTCCACTAGTTAAGGCATTTAGTTCAATATTCAAAAAGTTACCTGTTGTTAAAGATGTAGACTGTAAATCTAAGACTCCAAGGGTATCAATCCCCACACCTATGGTTGTTGCAGTATTATTAGTAAGAGATAAAGAAGCGGCCGTATTTGAAGTATCAGTTATGTCTAGTTTACCGGCCGGCCCCGTCGTCCCGATGCCAACGTTGCCGTTAAAATATGTTTTTCCTACACTTGAGCCGGCAACAGAGCTAACAAAAAAATATTCATTTGCGTTTTCATCAAGAATAGACAATGCTTTAACAGTTGTTTCATTATCGACTCCTTCGATCGTTACTTGAGCATTAGATGCATTTGTCCAGCTAGCTACGTTATTTCCAATATAGAGTTGACTAGCTGGTCCCGTCGTCCCGATGCCGACGTTGCCGGCCGCTACAATCAGGCCGTAGTTGGCTGTGGTAGCGCCTGAAGCAGAGAAGTAGCCGGCAATGTTAGTGCCTGATGTGACGTTGGTATTGGTAACGGCAGAGTAAAGACCATAAGAGGTGTGGGCAAGTTGGTCATTAGCACCCGATCGTGAAATATTTAAAACTTTACTTACACCAGAAGCTCCTCCGCCTGTTGAAGTTGAGGAAACATTCAAGGCTGTTCCCGTGGTCAAAGAGTTAGCTATGACTGCGGCGGCATTGCCTGTTGTTGACGGAGCTGTAACAGACAGAGTTCCATTGGATACGGTCAGATTTCCATTGGTGTCTACGGTTAAACCCGCCACGGTTGAGGCGGCATTGCTGTCAAATCCCAAGGTCATGGTGGCTAAGCCAGAGATAGTGGGTGTGGCCGTCCAGGCGGTTGGAGAAACAATTAGACCTGATCCTGCAATCGTTGTTCCGTATGATGCATTGCCAAAAGTGACGGCAGCGGCGATTCCTTGAAAGATGGGCGAGGAGACTGAAGTGGCCACTGTAGCTGTGCCGGTAAAATTAGCGGCGGAAGAGATAGTTTGACCATTGTAAGTGCCGGCAGTGACCAGGCCGGCAGTGGAGACATCAAAGTTGGTAAAGTCAATGGCGGCAGTTGTGCCCAAGATGACATTTGGCCCGGCATTTAAGGCATTGACAATCTCGGCAGCTGAAGCGTCAATAGCATCGGTTATACCACTAGTAATTCCGCCGGTATTGGTAATTAAAATAGCATCATCAACCACGGTTGAACCAGCCACATTAGTATCTGCATTATCAAGTCTCAACAAAGCCTCGGTATTAACATCAACTGTTTGTGAGGTTAAAGCATTAACAATATTAACAAATCTTTGGGCTGTAGCCGCTCCGGCATTATTGGTTAAGTTCATTGTCCAGGGATCCAAAGCAGCAGTAGCTGTCCAGCCAAAAGTGGTCGTGTATGCGGCATGGGCGAGAGAAAGATCGGCAGTAGGAACGGTCAAAGCCGACCATGAAGAAGATCCACCGCCGGTTGCCCAGCTTAAAACTCCTGCTCCGCTGGTGGAGAGAACCTGGCCGGAAGTTCCGTCCGCCGCGGGTAAAGTATAGGTCGTAGAACCAGCCGCAGCTGCCGGGGCCAAGCCCACATAGCCTGAAGTAGCGCCAGACAGTCTTAAAGTGCCTTTAACATCCAGAGCAGATCCCGGCGCCGTCGTCCCGATGCCGACGTTGCCGCTTCCTAAAACAACCATTGTGGCGCCACTATAATTTCCTGTTGTCACATTGATATTTCCGCCTAGAGCCACTGATCCGGAATTAGCAGAATCAGTTTTGAAGGGATAAGTTGCTGTAAAGGTTCCAGTTCCACTAGTATTATTAAAAAACAGAGTTTGTCCATTGTAAAACTGAAATCCTTCAGCATAGCCAGTATTTCGTCTCGTCCAGCTTCCGTTGTAATAAGCATTTTCAGCAAGAAAGGAATTGTTTAATGCATAAGGTTGTAATTCAAATGTCCCAGTCCTAAAAGTTGAGTTAGTTGTTAAATAATCTGTCCCAAGGTCTAATTTCATACCCGGATTCGTCGTGCCGATCCCGACCTTACCGCTTCTTAACGACATTGCATCAAAATTACCATAAGTCCCAAATATTAGAGAATAATCCGCGCCAGCTTCTCTTTTGTTAGTTATTTGTCCTGTTAGAAGGGAGCCATCGCTATAACTAGAGAAATCTATTGCGACCGCCGTTCCATCAGTGGCACTAAGATTGGTTAGTAATAATGGAGACGTTTCTGCCCCCGCGCTGGTTTTAAGAATATTTAATGTAGTCTGTGGGGTTGTAGTTCCAATCCCGACGTTGCCGCTTTCGTCAACCACAAAAGGAGTGGAATCGGTAAAGGTGCCATCGTCATTGACACGAAGGGCAAAGTTGGAGGTTCCCGCATCTGTTGAGGCGGTCGTAATATTTAGGGCTGATGAATTGGCTCCTGTATAGTTCTGGGCCACCCTCATCGTGTCTCCAGTCCAGGTTAAGGTTCCGGCAGTTTGAGTGCCAGAGTCAGATACTGTTACTCCCGCTCCGGAAACTGTATGGGTATTACCAACATTATTAAGAGTGATGGCACGGGACAGATCTAAGACATTTCCAGTTGAATCAAGTCCAACCCCGCCATTGAAGGTCTGGGAGTAGGCAACATTGGCAATATCTGATGTAAAGGCAGTTGAGCCGGAAGCTCCAGTTTTACTCAAAGTCAAAAGCTCTCCGTTAAAAGTTGTAGCAGTTGAAGAAAGAGCCAAAGCCGTACCTGTTGTTAATGAATTGGCGTTGTAAGTTAATCCAACCGTGGTATCTCCCGTAAAGTTTTGAACCCAAGTATACGCCGCCTGATTAAGGATTAAGTTAGCATCCAGATCCAAAGTATCTTCAAAATCAATAAAATCTAAAGAGTCAGCTGTCACTCCGCCACCGCATGTCTGCCACTCAAAGTCTCCTGTAGTTGTCTCATAAGTGAGACACTCTTCATCAACCGCGGCATCAACTACTTTCAAATCAGCCTCAACCACCTTATCCGTTCCAATTGCCGTTGCCCCCGTTCCGTCAATGGTTATATCCCCAGACATTGCCACTGGATTAAAGTTTGTTCCATCGGCAACAAGAAGCATTCCGGACGTATTGGTTCCCATAAAAATATCATCTCCGCCAACCTTAAGATCGCCTGTTAATTCCAGTTGTTGTCCCGGATTCGTCGTCCCGATGCCAACTAATCCGGCATTATCAACCGTAATTCTTGTGTAAGTATCGGTTGCCCCGCCGGTGCGGAATTTTAAAGTGCCGCTTTCGGTTGCCTGTAAAATAACATCACCGGTTCCGGCCGCTTGAATGACGGCGGCTTTGGCACTGGATAAAGTAAAGTCAGTCGAGGTGTAAGTCGATCTGATTCCGGGACTGGCCGCCGCAATTAGCAGATTACCGTCAACATTGATATAAGGGATAACCGACGTTCCTGTCCCCGGTGGAAGCCCCTGTAACGTCTCGGAGTTAATCGCATATCCTACGTTGGCAATCTGTTGCCTCGGCGTCATTTCCGCATCGCTTGCGACCGTGACACCAAGATAGATATTAGTGTTTTCAGTGAAAATTGCATTACCGATTTCCGCTCCGCAGTCAGAGCCGATTAAAGAAGAAAAAATCCCGTCGCCATCTGGCGTCACCGAACAAGCACCAGTATTATACAAAGCAGTTCCGCCGGTTGAGACGCTGTAAAGTTTAAAGGTTACGTTCGTCGCCGTTGTGATTGGGTTACTCAGAGTATCGGTCAACCGGCCCTGGAAAGAAAGAATTCTTCCCGCCCTGGTTAAAGCGGTTGGATAAGCAAACTGCTCCCGGACTTTAACAAAAAATTGATTATAAATGCCGGCCCCCATGACCGAGACGAAGATTAAAATAATTATTAAACCAATATAATGTTGTAAACCAAAGTTAGAAATAGAAGGAGGGATTGGAAACGGGATCTTACTTCTATCTTCTTGACCCGCTTCCATACCTATCTTCCATCTTCCGATGAACGCCATCGCTTTCTTAAATAATCCAGGGCTTACAGAAGCCTTATTAGGTTGTAGGGGGTAGGTAGTAGGGGGTAGGGAGGAAATATTTGATATTTTTTTCGCCGGGTTTTCTTTCATCCAACCTTGAGAAATACAAAAAGAACAGAATTTGCGCAAGGTTGACAGCCGGCGATTGGTGGTTTTGTGAGGAATATTATTTGATTCCAGATATGATTTGTATTCGGAAATAACACTCGTGGTAATAAACTGGGTAATTGTGACCTCCGATTCTATTTGTATTTTGTGGGATTTAAAATATAAGATCAACCAGCCAAAGAAATGACGAACATCAGACAGGTAGTTTTTGATAGAAACGGCTTTTTGGTTTCCCGCAAGAAGGAATTGTTTGAATGGGGCTTCAAGATTATAAAGATTATACGTATTTGGCATACAATTCCATCATAGAGTAGTCTTAATATGGTTGTCAAGAGGTATTTTGTATATTATATGATGTAGTAGGGGCGAGTCAAGACTCGCCCTTTATAATGATATTTAATCATATTTAAAAGAATTACCGCAGAAAATATTATAGAACGTTAATATATCAATAAACATCATTAAGCTTATAATATATACTGCTCAAAAAGGAGGCGAAAGCATCTAATTTTTAATTAATCTAAATAATAACCAAGAAACGATCAAATATTTTTTAACAATTTTTTTTTGTCATTCCCACGAAGGTGGGAATCCATGGTGATTTTAGTCTGGATCCCCGTCCTCACGGGATGACTACGATTCTAATCCTTGATTTATCACTCAATAATTTTCTCTGCTAATTTCAAATTCTTTTAACCTGGCTTATTTTACTGCCCTTAAACATCTATGTAGTGTTGGTTGATTTTTAAAACTCTACCTATAGTCTGATAAAAATGCGAGAAATCTATAATTGACATAACTTATAAGCTGATCTAAGATTAAACTATATGAAAAAATCAATCATTTTTTTTATTATTTTGCTTCTTGTCATAGTTGGTTTTGTCACGGCTTTTGGATTTTATGAAATAAAGTACTTTACCGGTCGTGCTTCCGTCAGCCAAGCCTCATTCTCGATTGACAATTCTTATATCTTTAGCACCCCCTCACAAGCCAGAGCCAACGGACAGGAAAAAATCCGTTTAACGGTTTTTATTTTGAATAATCAGGGTTTGGGGGTGATGGGGAAAAAAATATTTATTGGCACCGATCAGTCTTTAAATATCGAGGCGATTCAAGGTCTGACAGATAGTTACGGAAAAGCCTATTTTGATATCTCCGCCACCAAGCCGGCCGAGTATTTCTTGGAGATAAAAGCCGATGATACAGCCCTAAATCAAAAAGCGCACTTAGTATTTAATTAATGCTCGTTCCTCTTTAATCACAGGAAGACGGTTTTTATACAAGATAATGGCCTTGTTTTGAATATGGCCCTTCATAACATAAATAATATATATTATCTCTGCGATTATGAGAATCTCCAATAAACGTGGTCTAATTAAAGAAAATAAAAACAGAAAAAACTTCACAATAATCATCCAGACAGGCAGAATGCTAAAGCTCAATTTAATACTGTTTGGCGAGATTGATTTTTTAAAATCAGTCTGAGCAAACAATCTGAATTTTTCGGGGCTGGAAGAAGGGAGATTGATGGAAAAATTGCCTTTATCATCACTTTTGGCTGTCAATTCAGGAAAAGTAAAGGCTTCAACCGGCCCAGCAAAAGAGAAGATAGAAAATAGGTTTGGAAGCGAGATTCCCGTTTCCATACCTAATTTCCTACTTCCATCTTGTGTAAATATGGCTAAACTAACCTCCGTATTCGGCACGGCTTGTCCGCTTAAGATTACCTGATCACCCATGAAGTAATCCTGTTTATCTAAGGAAATGGTAGGCGGCATGATAACCGGACCAATACTAACATTGTAATTCACTGGAAAAGGAGGAAGGCAGACAGGCGAGCTCAACCGGCCGAATTGGTCTTTGGAGCTCAAGCAAGCCTCACGCGATGAAAAAGGGGAGAAGCGGTTCTCAAACTGAAAATAACCTTTATCATCGGCAGTCGTTTGGTCAAAGATACCCATACCTTCAAAAGTCACTTGGGCCTTCGGCGAAGTATAACCAAAAAGACTAAACTTAAACTCGCCAATGGAGACGGAGTTTTCGATATTAGATGATTGACTTTTAATGCCGGCGACTGAACCTGACGATAGCGGAGGGGTTTTAAAATAGAGAAAGCCTAATTGGAGAGGAATGAGAACGAGTAATAAACTAATCAAAAATTGCTTCATTAAATTCAGTATATCTTATAAAAGCGAAGATACCAAATTTTTTACGGTTTATTGTTTTCCGTTAAAAAATTTCGATATCGAGCTTTTTATAGAAGCTTATTTCTGTTTACGAAGTTGTGTTTTCAATTTCTCAATCTCTTCATGTTCTTTTTCCAACTCTTTTTCAAGACCGGTTTCTTTAACAATAATATTTTTGTAAAGATTACCGATGATAAGAGCCAGGATAATAAGGGTTAAGATAACGGCTAAAGCCACTCTCCAAGGAAAGACCCAGACATAAGTGAATGCTTCCAGTACCTGGCCTTTTTCACCGTATGAGGCAGTGAAATTAAGTTTATATTTTCCCATCAGCCATTTTTTTCCCAAACTATTTTCATAGTTGCGGACGACATCGGGAAAGATATTTTCCTCCCGGAGATTAGTTTGGTCAACGGGAGTACCAAAAACATTAGACATCGTGATCACTCCGCGCGGCCTGACATGATAGTCGCCGCGATTTAAAATCTGGGTTTCCACTTTAACCGGGCCGTATTCAAAAAACCCGGGGGTAAAAAAACGGCTGACTAAAGCTTTTTCCGAGGTTGGACCGCTGACTTTAATGTAGATTAAAGAGGCAATTCTTGAAGTCACTCCGGTGCCGGCTTCTTTTTCCGCCCCAATCGCTTGAGGAATTGAGATGGTTGGTTCAAAGTAAACCGCCACATAACGGCCGCCCGGACGGGCGTCAGCCGGAACCGTAATCTTGGCCTGCAAAGAAACTTTGTCCGCCGCGGCAATCGTGATCCGGTCGTACGGGATGTTTAACCAGGTTTGGGCGGAAAAACGGGGAGAAAGTTGATTAACATCTTCAATGATTCTTGGGGCTCCCTGACTATTGTCAACAATAAAATCAGCAATTCTGACGATGCCGGAAACAGGGGCTTCGCTAAAGTTATAAAAACGGATGTTAACAGCCGAGCCTTCGCCCGGGTTGATAGTGATCTCTTGTCTGGCCGGGGCGACGGTCAGGGGAAGGACGGACTGGGCAAAAACCCGGCCAAACCTAAGCGTTATAATCGTTATAAAAATTATAACTATTATAAATATTATATTTCTTTTGTTTTTCATATTAAAATGTCGGCACGGCCGTGTATTTAATTTTATTGTAATAATAGCCGGCTGGTTGTGTGCCGCCAATAGCGATCCGGTAACAAGCATAGACGGAGGAGGCACTGACCGGACCGGTATTGGACATAATCTCGGCACTGGTATCAGAGCGGACTTCCGGAGCTTCCTGGTCAGCCGGGGTTTTTGAAGAAAAAGTCCGGCTCGATTCGTTATAGAGAAATTTAGCGTCGGTGTTTGTTACATTAGCCAAAGAATAACCAAGTCCTACGTAGGTGGCCATATCAGTCCAATCGGCCGAAGTTGTATGACTGCAGGCGCTGGCGCCGCAAAGAGTGTCACGGATACATTTTCCGGCGCTAAAAGTAAACTCTCCGACCGATGGAGTGGCCCCGGTACAGGTATTGCCGTCTTTCCCCATCTGATCATTTTCCTCAATATAGACTTTATAACCGGAAACAGCATTAGTGGAGACAGTCAGCTGTTGAGCGGCGTTATGAGTAGCGACCGCATAAGTTGATGAGATCGTTCCCCAAGGAATAGAGTAGACAGTCGAGTCAGGAGAAGAAGAGGTGCGAGTGATACCGCAGACAGAAATATCAGTCGTCACGGCCGCGACCGCAAAAGACAAAGTCTCATCAACAGTGGCCGAAACAAACACACCTTCAACCGGAGCGACTTTAACATCGCTGTTATCAAGAGTGGCATCCGATCCATCACGGGTTTTAATATTAATTTCATAGACATCGGAGGCTCCTTGGGTATGAGAGGTATTAACGGGTGCCGGATTGATCACTCCGGGAGAAGAGTCGATCGTGACGGTGATGGCAGAGCTTGCGGCACAAGCTGTAGTTTGCCGGTCAATTCTAATTGTATGATCAGTCGAACCGGTGCCGCAGGTGATAATCTCGGTGGCAACCCAGTTAGCATCGGTACAGCCGGTAACGCTGATATCTGCCGCGGCAACAGTTGACAAGTCAAAACCATTATCAGCCAAAGTACTAGTATCAGGAAAACCATCGCAGGTTTTATTGGCCGTTTGAATGGCCGGTATAGTGATTAAAATATCGCCGTTTAACGGAACTTGATTGACAGTGGTAAAGGCAATCGTCAAACTTCCCGATTGAGTGGCAATGACAAAATCATTGGCACTCAGTGCAGTAGCACCAAGCGGAGTGGCAATATTAAATGTCGTTGTGCTTGGAATACTGGCAATAGTATAGGTCGCCTGACTATAACATCCGTCAAGTAACGAGCCGGAAAAGCAGACGGTATCTTTTGGAAATAGATGATTGGTATCATTATCAGCATTACCTGAACCGTCAATAGTAATAATTGATGAGTTAGCCGCTCCAGTCGTTACTCCCCCCCGGTAAGACAGTCTTGAGTTACTTAAAGTGGCTGAGGCCGAAGTTAAATTAGCCGAATCAAGTTTAGAGGTGAACTTAGGAACTGTATATAGGTATATTATAATAGCCGGTAAAAAAACTACCGAAAGGATAATTACTCGATATAAGTATTTTCTCATTATAAATATAACAATAGGGATAATGGTATATTTTGTCAAGGGCAATTTTCGTTCTTCTTCTTCTTCTTCTTCTTCTGTGGCGCTATTTTAAAATTTGAAATTAGTTGTTGGAAAATCGAAAATCGTAATAGAAGATAGAAATTGGAAATGAGATATTTTTTCTATTTTCTATTTTCAAGTTTCTATTACTAATTTCTAATCACTAACAACTATTTTCCTATTGACAGAAATTTCATCGTCTGTTAAAGTTTAAATAACATGGCAATTAAAGAAAGACGGACGAAGATTTTACTTGCTTTATATTTACTGTCAGACGTTGAACATCCATTTATAAATCTCGATGAAAAAACCCAAAAGATTTTTGATCTTTCTTTAAATCAGAAAACAAGAGGAACATTGTCCGGGTTGATTAAGGAAGGAATGATTGAAAAATCCGAAATCCAAAATCCGAAATCCGAAACAAATTCAAATGACCAAAATTCAAAATACAAATTAACAAACAAAGGATTTGCGGAATTATATCTAGAATTTCCTTTTTTCCGATTCCTCAAGGAAAAATGGGATGGAAAATGGCGGGTAATCTCTTACGAAATTCCCGAAATTAAACGGGAGATCCGCGACCGCTTGCGCCGGGAAATGCAAGGTTGGGGATTGGGACCCTGGCATCGCTCTTTCTGGTTGACTCCGCATCCCATCCTAACCACCCTAAAATCCCTAACCGCCCAAAAGGAAGAAGAGCGCTATATCCAAGCCTTTGAAGCTGATCATACTTTTGGCGACCGTGACATTCTTATTGAAAAGGTCTGGGGCAAATCCACTCTTGATAAGTCTTACCGGGAACTTTTCAAAAAATGGCATGAAGTCTTGTCTTCAGGTGATGAAAAGATAGATAAGTTTAAGGAAGTCATTAGTGAATATATTAGTCTACTCCGTCAGGATCCTGGTCTTCCCAAAGAGTTAATCGGTGACAGCTGGATTGGATTTGAGGGGTGGAATATTTTCAAAGAAATCAAAAGCATATTACTTAGTTAATTTTAAACACAACATCTCCTATTTTATCCGTTCGTTTAATTTTTACATCCTTGGCTTTCAGCATGTCCAAAACCTCTTTGCTCGGGTGTCCATAAAAATTATTTTTTCCAGCACTTATCACTGCAGTAGTCGGGTCTGCTAAGTCAAGAAATTTTTTAGTCAGTCCGTTTTTTGAGCCATGATGGGGGATTTTTAGGACGTTGATTTTTTTAATGGCGCCATGGGACAATCTTCCTAATACAAACGGTGATGCATCGCCGGTAAATAACACGCCATTAAACAAAATCACAGAAGAAAAATCATTATCATTATTAGACATAAAATTTTTTGGTGGCCAAAAAATAACAAATTTAGCCTCATCCAACCTACGAGGTTGTACGGCCGGGATTATTTTTCCGGCAAAAGCTTCTTCAATTTTAATTTTTTTATTTGATATTTTTTGGAGAAGTTTTTTATAGGTTTTGCTGGCAATCGGGCTATTAACAGTGATAAATCTATCTATTTGATAACGGTCGGCAACAAAAAAATAACCATTATAATGATCGCGATTTGGGTGGCTTAAAAAAGCCAATTCGATTTTTCTATCCCAGAAAGGCATGTATTTACCCAAACAAGAAAGAACGCTTTTGTCCGGTCCGGCATCAATAAGAACATCAATTTTATTTTCAATTCTTATATAGGCGGCATCGCCCTGTCCAACGTCACAAAAGACGATTTTCGTACGCTGGTCAAAATAGTTATTGAAAAATATTAACAAACAAACGAAAAAAGAAAGAATAATGGCAAGAAAAACAGTCTTTTTTGAAACGGGGGAAGAATTCATTTAAACTGTAAAAATATATAAGGAATTTTTGCCAACGTTTCAATTACAAAGACCAGATAACTCAAAATTCCGTAACTAAGCAAACTGGGAATATAACCTAAGAAATAACTGATCTTTCCCAAAATCGCGGTCAGAAATCCAAAGACCATCAAGACAGGAATCATTTCCGCCACTAACAAATTAGCCAAAGGAGAGATTAAAGATACTTGTTTAAAATAGAAAAAGATTATTGGCACGGTAAAGACTTGGGCCGCCAAAGTTAAACGAAGATTTTTTAAAATATAGTTATTGGACTGACTTTGTCCAAAAAGAATGATTCCCAAAGTGGCGGCGTATGAAAGTTGTAAAGAAATTGTCTTTAACCAGTCGGGCCAAAAGATTAAAATAAAAATCAAAGAGAGAAAAAGCGCGTACAAAGTATAGTTTTTTCTTCCGGTTATAATTGCTACGTGTGTAAGTAAACCCATAAAGGCGGCTCTGATAATTGGGGCTTGAGGGCCTACAAAAATAACAAACAAAATGATTACTAGTATCGTTATCAGAGTAGACAGTAGTTTGCTAAGAAATTTCGTTGATGAACTAATCATGGCAGAAAGCAGGGTTATATTGATTCCAGAAAGAACAACTATATGTAAAAGGCCAACGACTTTGAGCTGTTGATAAAACTCTTTTGTTGTTTTCAAATTAACTCCAAAAATTATCCCATTTAAAAGTGAGGCATGAGGCTCGGGGAGGTAAGAGTTAATGACAGATGTGAATATTTGAGGTGAAAACATATATTTGAAAATTTATAGAAAAATAAGATTTTTTATCTTCTCAAACACTCCTTTATTAACAACCTTTTTTGTTAACAGTTCATCGACTGTCGAGTATGGTCGGTTGGCAATGATCTTGTTTGCCGTTATCTGGCCAATTCCCGGCAGTTGATCCAATTCTTCGATTGTTGCGAAATTGATATTAATTAATTGATTATTTGTATCTGTAGGGGCATTGCTCGCAATGCCCGTACTTGTTGTTGGCGAAACGTAATCCAACGTTCGTGAATTTTCCATAAAGATGTTGTTATTAACTTCCCAAACCGATGGCACATAAATCTTTTCCTGATCCGAAACAATTCTGGCCAGATTAAAATTTCTGGCAAAGAAATTTTTATCTGCCTCATCAGATAAACCGCCGGCTTTGTCAATCGCCTCCTTTATCCGGGCCCCAAATATCACTTGATAAAGGCCGGGTTTTTTAACAGCGCCGGAAACGTCTATAAAGATTTTAATTGGCCCGCCTTCGCTAAAGCTACGGCGGGTAAAGGAGTTTGGAGAGGTTGCAATTTCTTCTTCTGCATTTTGACCGTTTTTAACATAAATAACCAAAGCGGTCACGGTTATGATTATAGCCACGCTTAAAAGAATAATTTCCAAAAGATATTTTTTTGGTTTTAATCTTTTTAACAAAGGCTGAAATGATTTGAAAAAGCCGGATGGCATATTTAATTTTATACACCGCTAGAAAATCTTGTCCACCGCTTATAACCTACAAAAGTAGCCTAACGGATTATCAGGAAGGGAAAAAAATGACGATAGATGTCATCCCCTCGTAGGAAGAGATCCAAGCTATCAATTTCATTTTTAATATGGAGATTTAAGTCTGGATTTCCCCTAAAGGGGACTATAGCCCGCCTTCGCGGGAATGACGAGAAATAATATATATAACAATCAAAGATGTCAATAATATTCCTCCGCCAACTTTAAACGGAAAAGCGTAAAATGTCGTTGAGCCAAAAATCATCGGGGAGTTTTCTCCAAAGCTGACCTGCGTTGATAAATTATACTTTCCAATAAAAAATCCGGATAAAATCAATGATGTAGAGACGCGGCATGCCGCGTCTCTGCCTTTATCACAATTAATCGTAGCCGACGGTGTTGCCTCAATCAATCTTTCCGACTCGGCCAAAATATTTTTTGGAATAATATCATATTTAGCAGTTTCACCGAAATTACCTTTTAAAGTAATTTGGCCTTCCGGTTTAATCATGTTTTTTCCTTTATTCTCCACAATTAAAACTACAGGAATTTTATCAGCGCTGTCAAAAATTTTTATAATCTTTCCCAATAAATTAAATTTGAACTTATTCAAAATATCAAAAAGAACTACCCGGGGCTTAATATCAATATTACCGGAATTGGAAATAGTTATTAAAATGTTTGAACCGATGGTGGCTTTTGCCCGAGCCGAACCAATTCCTTCAGTAGCCGTCGGGGGAGAGGTTTCTGCCAGCAAACTATAATAATAATCTCCGTCGCTGATATTTTCCGGGATTCTAATTCTCAGCAATATTTGTTGCGAAGAATTAGTTTTCAAAAAAAACGGACGTTCAAGTTGCAAGTCAGAATTATCCAAACCAAAGCGGACCGGTCCTTCAAATTCCGATTTAATTCTGATATTGCCAAGATTGTCTTTTGCAGTAAAAGGCAGGATTTTTAAATTAATAAAAGCCGGATCACCGAAATTTTTCAATTGATAGGCAACCATGATTGATTTACCGGGTTTGATAAAAAGCTCGAGCAAAGGAGGGGAAAGGGAGAGAGAGACCTGTTGAGCATAAACTCCTCGGGTTATAATCGTTATAACGGCTATAAAAATTATAAAGATTATAAACTTACGCATATTAATAAGATGGTGTGGCCACAAAATTAATAACAGTTTGATAGCTCCCGGCTGATTGGATTGATGAAATATTGGTTTTAAAAGTAACGGTGGCCTGACGGTTTTTCCCAACATTGGAGCTTGTCATTATAGTTGCCGGGGATTCGGCCGCGGTCCGGTCGGGGAAAGGACGAAAATAAGTTGAACCGATAAAATCAGCCGGTATATCATTTCCTGACATGTTATAACCAAAACCGTAAGCTGAAGTTGATGACCAAACTTTAGCCAATGATTCACTGCAGGTATTGCCACCTCCGTCGCAATTGGTATCGGGGATGGCTGTTCCAAGCTGAGTTTTTAGCGGACCTTCTTCAATCGCCGTCACTTGATACTGTCCGGCACCGCCAAAATAAACCGCTAAATTAGTGGTCGCAGTTGATGGAGTGCTGGGGACTAAAGTCCCAAAAGCAATGTTGATGTTGGAAATGGAAAAACGAAAAGGAATGATGGAATGAAGGTATTGGAATCCGGCTTTGACAATATAACCATCGGAAGAATATTGACCGGCCGCCAACTGACCGACCGTATCGGCCAGTTTATAACTAGTGGAAGTTTTATTGCCGCCGGCGACTTCAACGTTGGCCGATTCTATTTTAAAGCGGGACGAATCCATGGGAACAGCAAAACAGGTTGTAGGTTGTAGGGCGTAGGTTGTAGTAATAAAAAGCAATATTAAAAATTTTTTTTTCATTTTTTTTAACTACCAACTACAAACTACTAACTACCCACTACTTTCTTCAAACTTCTCAATCAACCTCTCCATCCTTTGCACTGATTTTTTTATAATCCCGAGCTCATGGTCGCCGACAAAATTTTCCAAAGCTTCTTTGATATTTGTCAGATGATTTTTCAAAAGCAATGACAAAAACAGAAACGTTTCCTCTTTCAATTTTTGACTTTTAACTTTTAACTTTTGACTTTCTACATGCTCCTGCCCCATAAACATGGCAAATGGTGTGATAAAAGCTAAGGAAATAATCGGTAATAAAGTTTTAAAATCCTGATTGGCAGGCAAATTTAAAAGGAAAAAAATAATCAACGTTACCGTGGTTGTTATCGAAATAATCGGTTCAAGAATCATCGTCAGGGAAAAAAGAAGAAAATAGGTAAGAAAGAAGAATGGGGAAGTCAAGCCGCCGGTTGAATTAACAATCCCCATGATGATCAAAGTGAAAACAACCGATTCAATCAACCGGGAATAGATATTTTTAGAGACGATAAATTTTTTGGCCAGATAAAGAATTATAAAAAGTCCGGCACTGATCTGGAGGTCGTACTGGGCCAGATTGGTTTTTGGGAAAATAAAAGTCAAAACAATCGTAAAAACAAGAATCAGGGCATGAACGATTTCCTTGGACATAGTTTAAATATAACAAAATTTATGCTACAATAATGGAATGACGAAAATAAATCCCGGTATAAATTTTGCCACTGATGTCATAGATGAGCTTAAAAAAGTCACCTGGCCCACCAAATCCGAAACAATCAGACTGACGGCAATCGTGATAATTGTTTCCTTGATAATTGGATTATATGTGGGTATAATAGATATTCTTTTGGCAAAAGGATTAGAGATAATTACAAAGTTCAGATAAATATTCATGCAAGCAGATCAAATTGCAAAAGAACAAGACGAAGCTTTAAAGACTAATATTCCATCGGGACCTCAACCAAAGTGGTACGTCATCCATATCCAAACCAGTTATGAAGGACGAGTTAAGCAGGCCTTGGAACAAAGAGTCAAAAGCTTGGGAGTTGAAGACAAAATCTTTGATGTGGTTATCCCGACCCGCGAAATTGTTGTTGTTAAAAAAGGCAAAAAAACCAAGGCAACGGAAAAAGTTTTTCCCGGCTATATCTTGGTTAAGATGATTTTGAATGATGATTCATGGTTAGTGGTAAGGACGACCGAGGGGGTGACCGGATTTGTTGGCGCCGGTTTGAAACCAACCCCGATTTCAGATAAAGAGGTTGATGCAATCATGAAATTTGTCACCCAAGAACAACCGAAGTTTAAATCAAAGTTTTCTATCGGTGAAGCAGTCAAAATTACGGACGGACCTTTTTCAGATTTCTTGGGGTCAGTTCAAGGGATTGATGAAGAAAAAGGAAAGATTAAGGTTTTAGTTTCAATATTTGATCGCGAAACACCGGTGGAACTTGATTTTCTACAGGTGACAAAACTTTGAAAATAGAAGATGGGTTTAGATGCGGGTCAAGAAGTTTGAAGATGGAGGTTAGAAAGAAAAAATCTATCTTCTAACTTCCATAATCCTAACTCGTTTCCAAACCCAATTTCCATTTTCCAATTAAAAATATGGCTAAAAAAGTAAAAATTGTTTTGAAACTTAATCTGGCCGCGGGAGAGGCAACTCCGGCCCCTCCAGTCGGCCCAGCTTTGGGCCAACATGGTGTGCCGATCATGGAGTTTATCAAAGAGTATAATGCCCGGACGGCCAAAATGAAGGGCCAAATAATTCCGGCCGTTATCACTGTCTTTGAAGACAGGAGCTTTACTTTTATTACCAAACTGCCTCCGGTGGCCGCTTTGATAAAAAAGAAACTGTCGTTACAAAAAGGATCAGGCAAACCAAACACGGAAAAAGTCGGTAAACTAACTAAAATTCAATTGGAAGAAATTGCTAAAGAAAAAATAGCTGATTTGAACGCAAATGATGTTGAGGCAGCCAAAAAAATTGTAGCAGGAACAGCCAGAAGTATGGGGATTGATGTTGAAAATTAATTTTTTTTATATTTATGGGTAAAGTCAAACCGCGATTAATAGGAGACACCGAAGTTGAGGAGAAACAGAAAAAAGAGCAAAAAGCAAAATCAATGGAAAAGAAAATGATGAAAAAAAAAGATACTGCTATTGACGTCGGTGTTGACAAAGATGAACCCGCCATTGAAAAAAAGGTAAAAAAACCGACACTCCGAACCGTCTCCGTTAAAACTACGGCGGTCAGAGGCAAAAAATATATAGAAGCAAAGAACCTGGTTGATAAAGGCAAATTCTATTCGTTGAAGGAAGCAATAGAATTATTGAAAAAAATGAAGTTAACCAAATTCGATCAGTCAGTCGAGCTTCATTTTGTTGTTGATCAGACTGGCATAAAAGGTGAGATTGATCTACCTTTTTCTACCGGGAAAATTGTCAGAGTAAAAATTGTTGATGATTCAGTTCTTTCCGATCTTGAAAAGGGTAAAATTGAATTTGACGTTTTGGTGACTCACCCCTCTTTCATGCCAAAGTTAGCCAAATTTGCAAAAGTTTTGGGTCCGAAAGGCCTGATGCCCAATCCTAAGGCGGGAACGGTCTCAATAAAGCCAGAAGAAGTGGTAAAAAAATTTGAAAAAGGCATGTTGCGCTGGAAAACCGAGGCAAAGTTTCCTCTTATTCATCAGATGATTGGCAAGATTTCTTTTGAAGAAAAAAACCTGATTACCAACGCGGAAAAATTTATCGAAGCCATCGGAAAAGCTCACATTCAAAGTGCCTTTATCAAATCTACCATGAGCCCTTCGGTTAAATTAGAAATTAAGAATTAAAAGTTAAGAATTTTACTTTGTAATTTTTAACTTTTCATTAAATTCTTAATTCTTCACTTTTAGCTTTTTATTATATTTTGAACTTCCTCTTCGTCAGATCAATGATGATATTAGCCGCATCTTCAATCGTTATATCCGACCCGGTCTTGATGACCAGGTCATAATGGTAGGCTCTACAGTGATTATGATTAAAAAGCGATTCAACAAATTCTTTTCTTTCAATATCCGATTTTTCAATTCTTTTTATTGCCTCGGGCCTTGAGATACGCTCATAGGTCATCTGCCAGGTGATCCGTTGGTCAAGTTGACAGATCATTCGAATGTTTAAAGCTTGAGGAAAAAGAAAGTTGCCTCCCCGGCCCAAAATTATTGTGTAACCTTTTAAACCGACTAAAGTCATGACCCGGATCAAGTGCCGTTGATAACCGGAAAGGTAGGGGAATCTTTTTCCAAAGGTTTTGGCAATAATAATATCGACCAATAAAAGTCTTTTTGGATTAATAGAATCGATTAATTCTTTTTCCAAGCCTTTATTCTTTGCTATTTTGTCAATCAGTTCGTGGTCGTAAACTTTCCAGGGTTTTCCCAAGCGTAAAGCAATTAAATTAGCAGTTGATTTTCCACCCGATCCCATTTCGCGAGATATTGTAATCAGGGGTAAAGGTCCATTATATTGTAGAAGCGAACCTCTATGTTCGCCCTTTTTTGAAGGAAAAAATCTCTTTTGAAAAATTTCGTAAAATTTTTCCATAGATTATAAATATTATAACAATTATAATGATTATAACATTTATTAAAACATATGGACTATTTAATCAACAAAGAAAGTATGTTTTGGTCATACCTTTCCCAAGGGCAAAAAGATCTTCTTAGCGAAGGCATGTATCTGATGGATGATATTGTCCGCGATCATGCCTATCAATTCAAGGACTATTCTTTTTTGGTTTTTCCTTTTGCCAAGGCCTTTGAGGGATTCTTAAAACAGATATTCAGAGATAAAAAACTAATCAGCCGTCTTGATTACATTTCCGACCATCTTCGGTTGGGAAAATTAATGTCTCCAAATTTAATCGGAAAATTAGGGCCAGACTCTCTTTATATAAAAATTCAGAATCAATATTCTAAAGATTTAGCTGACAAAGTCTGGAATGTTTGGAAGAACGGCCGGAATCAAATCTTTCATTATTTTCCTCATAATATCAAGGCCATTTCCTTTAATGAAGCCAGGGAGCTTTGTATGGATATTTTGCGGACGATGGAAGAAGTTTTTTTACGGCTTTTATAATTGCTTCAGCGTCAATTTCTTCATAGCGGAGAAGTTCTTCGGGAGTACCAGAGCGGGGGAGACGACGGACGCAGAGGTGAATAAACTTACCCCCCACTGCTTCGCCGATTCCGCCGGCCGGATAATGATCTTCAACGACTACCACATTCTTTGTTTCCTTGACTAATCGATTAATCGATTGTACATCTAACGGTTTGACAGAATAGCAATCAAGGACGACCGTCTCGATGCCAGATTTTGCCAATTCTTTCTGGGCTTTTAACGCCTCGTGCAATGTTACTCCGGCTGCAATAATAAGTACGGAACAAAGATTTTTGTTCCCTACATAATGAACTTTTGACCCTCCTATCTCAAATTCTTCCTTTTCCCCATAAATCACCGGTGTTTCTTTCCGGCTAGTTCGTAAATAAAAAAGACCGTCCCGAACCGCCATTATTTCAGTTAATTTAAAAGTGGAGACGGCGTCAGCAGGGTAAAATATCGTACTCTCCAAAATACTCCGGAACATGGAAATATCTTCAAGCCCCATCTGAGACGGGCCGTCCGGGCCAATAGAAACTCCGCAATGAGAACCAACGATTTTTAGATTGGGCGCAGAGTATTGGGCCATTCTTATTTGATCAAATCCTCGGGTCAAAAAAGCGGCAAAGGTCGAGACAAAGGGAATAAATCCTATTTTTGAAATTCCGAGTGCGGTGGTGATCATATTCTGTTCGGCAATAAACATTTCAAAGTATCTTTCCGGAAATTTCTTGGCAAATTTTTCCGAATAGGTTGAGTTGGACATTTCCGCATCGAGAGTGACGATTTTATCATTAACGTTACCAAGAGCCAACAGAGCGTCTCCATAAGCCATCCTGGTTGCAATAAGAGATCCTAATTCATATTTAGGTTGTAGGTTGTAGGGTGTAGGGGGTAGTTTTATTTCATTCTTAATTTTAAATTCTAAATTCTCAATTCGTGGTAATACAATTTTTCCTCTTACTTTAAGGTCAACTTTTCCCAATTCTTTCAATGCCGACTTCAACATATTCTTCGGCACCGGCTTCCCATGCCAGCCCTCTTTATTTTCCAAAAAAGAAACACCTTTACCTTTAATGGTTTTGGCGAGAATCATCGTAGGTTTCTTCAGGTCAGTCCTTATTTCTTCAAAAGCGTCGCAGACCTTTTGAAGATCATGTCCGTCTTCAATAAGGATCACATTCCACCCAAATGCCTCAAACCTTTTTTTATATGTTTTCAAATCCCAGCCGAGCATGGTTTGGGTGCTTTGGCCAAGTCGGTTAATATCGGCTATCGCAATCAGGTTGCTAAGTTTGTAATGTGAGGCGATCTGAACGGCTTCCCAGACCTGGCCCTCAGACATTTCGCTGTCACCCAACAACACCCAAATTTTTGGAACCCTTTTAATATTTAATATTTGATATTTGATATTTAATCTGATACCCAACGCCATGCCGACCCCGGCGGATAATCCTTGTCCCAGCGATCCCGTTGCCACATCGGCATATTTAAATCTAAAAGTTGGGTGACCTTCAAGATCAGAATTTATTTTTCTTAAATTCATTAATTCGGGATATGAAATAACTCCGGCGGCGTGGTACAATGAGTAGATAAGCGGAGAAGCGTGGCCTTTGGAAAAGACGACTCGATCATTTTGGATGTTTTTTGGTTGTTTAATATCAGATTTTAGAAAACCTCCAAAAAATAGAGCTGTCATCAGTTCAACGCTGGATAAAGAAGTCGTTGGATGACCTGATCCGGCCTCGGTCGTCGAAGTCAAAATATCGAAGCGGATCAGTTGACAAAGTTTTTTCAGTTTCTCAAAATCAACCATACAATAGTTTAGCAAAAATTATTGATTTTTGTAATAAAATACATTAGAATAAAGGCATATGAAAAAATTTAATTTTAAAGTAATCATCACTCAGGACGAAGATAGTATTTTTGTTGCCTCCTGTCCATCTATTCCCGGATGTCATTCGCAGGGAAATACTTATGAAGAAGCACAAAAAAATATTGAAGAAGTAATAAAACTCTGTTTAAAAGTAGCAGAAGAAGACAAAGAATATGAAAATACAATTGATTTTGGAGAAAACGAGGCGTCTCGATTTATTGGAATAACTAATGTCATGGCCAACTTTTCTCCTTCTCTATGACAAAATTACCATCATTTATTCCATTTCACCAGGGAAAAGACATTGGAAAGGGGGCTTTTGCGCGCTATTATCGATGACATTAAGATTGCCTCAAAAGAATTTCAAAAGCTTTTATAAGCGAGTTGACAAAGTTTTTTTAATTTATTTTCCATTTTCTTATTATTATACATTAATTAATTTTTTACGGAATTGGTTTTTATTAATTTCATCCTTTATATTGATAGAGATTAAAATAGTAAAAAAGATCTTAAAAATTAACTAGGACAAATGAACTCTACAGAAAAATTATCAATAAAACTTCGTAATTTAATGGAAGCTCCGGAAAATCAAACAAGGGTAAAAAGACTCCGTAGAAATAAACTTATTGCCCAAGATGTTTTGCAATCTTTTTATGGTAATGAGATAAAAAGCTTCCAAGGAATTTTTCCTACTGAATTAGTTTCTAAACAAGAAGTAGGTAGTTATACATCAATTTTAAATGGATTTTATCAACATGTTTTTGATACAGGATTGGGGACAAAAAGAGAGTTTTACCCAAAAGGAATAATTAGTAATCAAGATGAGGTGATGGTTGTCGAGCCAGTGGCTATACTACGTCGCTCTTCTTTTATAGATAGAGTAAATTCAGAATTAAATAAAGCAGACAATAAAAAAGCTACTTTTTTTATGTTGGACATAGCTAATTTAAGATCGGCCGATTTAGTACAAGATAAAAAAGGAAATAGTTTTGCTGACCTAATTTTAAACTGGTTTTCCGGAGCAATTCAAGATACCGTCGTCGAGGTGAAAGAAAACCTCCAATTAAAAGGCAGAGGCGATTTACAGGTTTTTTCCTGTCGTTATGGTGGAGATGAGTTTTTAATAGGTTTAATAGGTGATTATAATAAGCATATTATCGAAGAAATCAAGCAAAAAATACTTGAAAAAATAGACGAATTAAAACAAGTTGGTTACTATGAAACTGTTGAAGGAAAGCTAAGGAAGATTACAGCGGGCAAAATTAAATTAAAAGACAATAAAATAGAGGTTTTAGAAGTCCCTCGAGATTCCTCTTTTGATAAAACCATATTTTTTCATTATTTAAAGCGAGGTTTAATCTTAGATAATGAACAGATCTCTTTAATCAAAGAGACTTTTTATGATGAGGAAATGTTTATTACTAACGTCGTTAATAGAAGAAGTCATCGTTACGACTATTGGGAGAATAGGGGAAAGAAAAGAGTACGCCTAGAAAAAGTAGAAGATAAGGTAAATTTTATTACTAAGAGACATCCGGAATTAAAACTTGTTTTCAACTTGGCAGAGATTTTTGATCAAGCCGAGTCCAAGAAACTCTCCCAAAAAATTACTAAAAGATCGAAAAACCTTCTAAGGTTTGTCGAAAATAATCTTTACGATCCACTATTGGGCTTTAACGTCTATAGTTTTGCTGACTTCAAAGAACACTTAGTTGATGAAGATTTTGATCAGCTCTATGTTTTTGATTTGAAGCTAAAAGAAATGAATGAACTAATGGGATATGCCTTTACTGATATGATGTTGGATGGTTTTTGGTGGAGTCTTAAACATTCGTTGGGTTCTGAAGAAGAAATAACAAAGACTGTTATTGGTAGACAAGGAGGAATGTTTTTTCTGGCTGTGAGAAAAGGTCAAAGATTAAATCAAGAGTCAATAAAGGATTTACACACGTACTTTGGTGACACTTTTTATTATCTTGAAGGAAGCGGAAAACCAAACGTTCCTGCTAGGAAAATAGAAATTCCAGTTGGCTCTGTAGGTATATATAAAGAATCAAATCCAATCGATACCTCTGTCATATCTGCTAAGGAAGCTTCCGAGAAACCAAAAGCCATTAATAAAGTGATGGAAGATGTATTTGAAAGATCAGCCAATGATTTTAATAGAAAAATGGTTAATATGCTTCAAGATTTTAGAATGAAAGAAGTCTTAAAACAAAAAGAACCGCCTCACAAGGAGTGGAAAGAAATAAATACAAGCGATATTATTTGGCTTTATTATCGAGGGAAAAGATGGCAAAGAAGATGTTATGAGATGCTTGACTATTTAAAAGAAATAAAAAGTAAAGACACAGGACTAATTTCGTTATTTAAATCAATCATTAAGGAGGAGAGTTAATCTTCCAGCGTCGAGACATCGCCAATCGGCTGGCTAAGTTTTTGGGTTTTTAAAATGCAGCGTATGATTTTGCTAACAATCATCGTCAATTTTTCTTAACTCTCCAAAGTCGAAGTATCTCCAACGAAGAAGATTTCTTCTCTTGACATTTTCTGATTTTCTGATATTCTGAATGTATGAACAATATTCAAACAACAGCCATTATTAGAAATCGGGGACAGTTGACCATTCCCGACGTCATTCGTCGTGCTTTTAACTGGATGAAGACAGAATCAGTAGTAAAGATTACTTATCATTCGCCCCAAGAGATTGTCATTACACCCTACATTCAGGAAAATGTAAAAAAAACAGATTGGAAAAAAATATGGGCAGCCATCAATAAAGCTCGCTCATTTAAAGGTAAAAGAGGAAATCTTTCTAAATTTATTGCCAAAGACAGATACAATCACTAAATATGAAAAAGAAACACATTGTTGTTGATTCTTCAGTCGCAGTTAAATGGTTTAATACTAAAGATGAAGACAATTTGGAACAGGCGGATAAAATCCTTAAAGATCTTGAAGAGGAAAAGATAGAGATTTTCATGCCGGAAATTTCAAAATACGAAATAACAAACGCTCTGCTTTATAAAAAATTAAGCCTTTCGCTAATAAAAACTTCGCTTTCAACTCTTTACAGCATGTCAATAAAATTTGTTCCTTTAGATAGTGATATAGCTACGGAAACAATAGAAATTGCTTATAAAAACAAAATTACTTTTTATGATGCCTGCTTTTTGTCTTTAGCAAAAAAAATAAAAGGGGAATTAGTGACGGATAATATAAAACATCAAAGAAAAAATATTGAAAACATCAAAGTGATTGAATTAAAAGATTTTTAACTCTCCAAAGTCGAAATGTCTCCATTGACACGAATCCATGATCTGTATATAATTGTACTAATTATGGAAACATTTACTACGATAGACATTATTAAAATTTTTAGGGAAAAAAATATCAGTCTTTTTACTTTGGCTGATTTCCAACGCTTGTTTGATATCAAAAATCAAAACTCTCTCTACAAAAAGATTCAACGGCTCGAAAAAAATAAAATTATTCAAAAACTCTTAAAAGGAAAATACTTTTTTTTACTTGGTGCAACAGACGATTATTATCTCGCCAATTTTCTTTATCAACCTTCCTACATATCTCTTGAATCGGCCCTGTCTTTTTACGGAATAATAAGCGGTTTTGCCTATACAATAAGCTCTATTACTATAAAAAAAACACGAACTTTCAGTATCGCCGAGAAAGAATATAAATACTCAAAGATTAACAGGGACTTGTTTTGGGGTTATGAAAAAAAAGAAAAATTTCTTATAGCCGAAAAAGAAAAAGCCCTGTTAGACTATTTGTATTTTTATTGCAAAGGATTAAAAACAGTTGATTGGGAAGATTTAGATCTTAAAGAGATTAATAAAAAAAAGTTGTTAGCCTACTGCAAAAGATTTAAAAATAGTAAACTATCAGAAGTTATAAAAAGAAAAATTTTATGATAAATAAAGAACAGATAAAAGAGCTATCTAAATTTTTCCAGATTGACGGCTTTACAATTTTGCGGGAGTATCTGCAGCTCATGTTTTTGAGCTATCTTTATCGTGAGAGAGAAGCCGTATTAATCTACTTCAAGGGAGGTACAGCCATCAGACTATTATTTAATTCATCGAGATTTTCCGAAGATCTTGATTTTTCCACAAAGCTTAGTAAGAGCGAGATAAAAAAAATAATTCAAAATTTAGAAAAATCAATGCAAAAAGAACTGCCGGGATTAAAAATTATTCATTTATATACCGGTAAAAGAGGAATTAAATTTCGTCTGAAATATCGATCTGTTGATTTTAAGTACCCTTTGGTTATAAGACTTGATTTTCACTTGATAAATAAAAGCGGAAAAATTATCGTTTCGCCAGTCGTAACAAGATTTCCTATCGTTATTTTTCCCATGGTTTCTCACTTTTCGATTGAGGAAATATTGGCGGAAAAAATTTCTGCTTTAATGACTAGGGCTATGGGGAGGGATTTTTTTGATGTTTGGTATTTACTTGAAAAAAGAATTGAGGTTGATTGGAAGTTGACAGATAAAGAAAGTGTGCTAAAGAGGATTAAGCAAGTTAGTCAAAAGAAACTTCAACTTGATCTATCACAATTTTTACCAAAAGCACAAAGAAGTATAGTTGGGATTTTGAAAGAAAAATTGGAGGAAAAATTGGTATAAATCGAATTAGTTCTCCAAAGTCGAAGTGTTTTCAACTTATTAACTTTGAATACAAAAAATTTAAAATAGTATATAAAAACTAAAGAATCATAAAATATGCATTTTTACTTTAACTGTATCAATTAATTGATTAATTGATACAAAATCAAACAGGCAGTGTTTTTCTTTCTTCTTTCTTTTTTTCATGCTCCCATTTTAGTTTATGATGACCAATATAAATTCCCGGGTGAATAGTCAGATCGGCAAATAAATCTTCCAAAAAATTCAAAACCTTTTCTTTTTTTAACATTTGTTCGATTAAGTCAGTAATTTGTGTCCTCTTTTCTTTATAAACAACGGAATAAAAAAGTACCGTTGCCGTAGACACTTTAAGTGTTTCTGCAATTGTTCGATAGTCGACCCCTTTTATCAATAAATATATCATTCCTAATCTTTTAGCAATCATAATTTTTTCCGAAGGAGACAGTATTTCGTCTATTAAAGACAAAAAAGATCGCTGATTGTTCGATCTTGAAAAAACCTCAAAAAATAACCGATAAAGTTTTGTAATAATTTCTTCCTTAATAAATTGTTTTGAAATCCTGGTCATATTTTTGAAAAAAATTAACTTTTAATTTATTGATTAATTAATACAAATAAAAAAAAGCAAGTCAATCGCTTATAACCTACAAAACTCATATTTTAGATTGTCAAAACAACTTTAAAATCACGATATACCCTCATTAAAAACATGGCTAATAAAAACTTACTAAATTAATGATTGTATCAATTAATTGATTAATTAATACAAGATGGTTCATGGGGAGATTAATAATAAATACGACTTTAACTCTCCAAAGTCGAAGTGTCTCCAACAGGTAGCCCCAATTCTTGAGCCTTTAAAACTCTTCGCATGATTTTTCCACTTCTTGTTTTAGGCAGTTTATCAACAAACTCAATTTCATCAGGAGTGGCAATGGGCCCAATTGATTTTCGGACGGTTAAAACTAATTCTTTTTTTAACTCGTCAGATGGTGTGACTCCAACCTTTAGGATGACAAAAGCTTTGATTGATTCGCCTTTAATTTCATGAGGTTTACCGATGACAGCCGCTTCGGCCACTTTCAAATTACTGACAAAGGCGCTTTCAAGTTCAGCCGAACCAAGTCGGTGTCCGGAAACTTTGATGACGTCATCGTTTCGTCCGACGATCCAATAATATCCGTCTTCATCAATCTTGGCAGAATCTCCGGTGAAGTAGATGAAATCGGAAAAATTCGACGTTGGAGATTTGAAGTTAGAGGTTGGATTTGGAAGTTGGACGTTGGAAGTTTGATTTTCTAACATCAAATTTCTATCTTCCTTATCAAATTTCAAACTTCTAACATCTAACGTCGGTTTGATCTTTTCAAAGTACGTTTCTTTATAACGCGTAGGGTTATTATAAACGTCAAGAAACATTGCCGGCCATGGTTTTTTAATAATTAGATATCCCTGGGTATTAACAGGAACTTTATCTCCTTTATCATCAACAACGTCAGCGTCAATTCCAAAGAACGGCTTAAAAGCGCTCCCTGGTTTTAGTCCAACTGAAGGAACGGGGGCAATCATGAACATGCCGGTTTCTGTCTGCCACCAAGTATCCATAATCGGTAATTTTTCACGTCCAACATGTTTGTAAAACCAAAGCCAAGCTTCGGGATTAATCGGTTCCCCAACTGATCCCAAGATTTTTAGCGAAGAAAAGTCATATTTTTTCAAATGATCTTCACCAAATTTCATCAAAGCACGAACAGCTGTTGGGGCGGTATAAAACTTTGTAATTTTATATCTATCAATCAGTCTCCACCAGACTTCAATGTCAGGAAAATCAGGAGTTCCTTCATATACGAACGTAGTAATTCCGTTTATAAGCGGGGAATAGAGAATATATGAGTGTCCGGTAATCCAACCGGCGTCAGCCGTTGACCAGAAAATATCACTGGGTTGAATATCAAAAACAAATTTCAAAGTGGCATAAATTCCGACCATATAACCACCGTGACCGTGAATAATTCCCTTCGGTTTACCAGTCGTTCCGGACGTGTAAAGAATGAAAGCTGGGTCAGACGATTCCATAACTTCGGTTGGACATACATTATTCTGTTTGGCGATTAAATTATCCCAATCAATATCCCGTTTAAACATATTAATCTGAGAGTCCTTAAGTCGTTTAACTACAACGACTTTCTCAATAATTTTTAAATCTTTAATGGCTTCGTCAACGTTTTTTTTCGATTCAATAATTTTTTTTCCGTAAGGATAAGAGTTTGCGCAAATAACTATTTTTGCCCCAGCATCCTCAATCCGATTTTTTAAAGCATCAGCGGAAAATCCTGAATAAACAACTGAGTGAACGGCGCCGATTTTTAGACAGGCGAGCATGGCAATAAACTGTTCAGGAATTCGAGGAAGATAGATAGTGATTTTATCACCTTTTTTTACTCCTAAAGATTTGAGACCGTTAGCAAACTTGGAAACTTCATCGTTTAACTGGCCATAAGTAAAACATCTTTCTGTTTGTTCTTGGGAAATCCAAATCAAAGCAATTTTATCTTTTATGTCAGTTGTCTGCCAGCGGTCAAGACAGTTATAAACAATATTAGTCTGTCCGCCCACAAACCATCTGGCATAAGGCCATTTCCACTCCAATACCTTATCCCAAGGTTTAAACCAAAATAGTTCTTTGGCAATATTTTCCCAAAAAGCTTCCGGATGCTCAATCGATTCCTTATAAAGTTTTTCGTAGTCTTTGACGTGAGAGCTTTCAATTATTTCAGGTTTAGGATTAATGAACATAGATTTATTTTGACTGAAATAATCAAAAAAAGCAATAGAAATTTTTTATCCCTTGAATATTTCTTCGTTTAAGATATGATATTAATCATCAATGAGCAATAATAAAATTTTATTTAAAAAAACCCAATTTTTAAAAGAAACTTGGTCATACATCGCACCCACTTGGGAGGAAATGGGGCAGATATGCTTAGATTTGGGAGTCGATATTTTAAAAAATACCAAACAGTTTGATACTTTAATTACTTTGGCCAAAGGCGGTTGGACTTGGGCCCGCACGATGGCCGATATTCTCCAGGTCTTCGAACTTTCCAGTTTTAAACTATCTTTCTATGATTCGATGTTGCCGGGAAAAAAATTAAAAGAACCCTTGCTGGAAATCCCTTTAACCATTCCTTTGGCCAAAAAAAGAGTAATTTTATTTGATGACGTCAATGATTCCGGCGATAGTTTGAAATATGCAATTAACTATTTGAAACATTTTGGCCCCGCATCAATTACGACGGCGACACTTTTTCACAAACCGCAATTTGCAAAAATCAAACCGGATTTTGTTGGGAGCGAGACTGATGCCTGGATCGTCTTTCCCCATGAAAGACGTGAGGTGATTGACGGACTGGCTTTAAAATGGAAAAAAAACGGCCTCAAAATAAAAGAGATCCGGGCGCGGTTGATAAAAATCGGTTTACCGGAAAAAGAAGTTAATATATTTTTGAAATAATAGATGATCGTCATTGTTGATTTCGGCTCTCAGACAACCCATCTGATCGGGAGAAGGATTAGAGATTTGGGAGTAAAATCTGAAATAGTTCTTCCTCAAGATGCGTTTAAATCAATAAAAAAATTGGCTCCGAAAGGAATTATTTTGTCCGGCGGTCCCGCCTCTGTTTTTGGAAAAGAGGCTCTTTTAGTTGATAAAGCGATTTTTGAACTGGGAATTCCAGTTCTTGGGATTTGTTATGGTCTGGAAGTATTAGGGCAGATGCTTGGTGGAAAAGTAGCACCGGGGAAAAAGAAAGAATACGGTCGTACGGATTTTAATTTGAAAAAAGACTGTTTGCTTTTTTCTGATTGGAAGAAGAATGAAAAAATTTTTTCCGTTTGGATGAGCCATTTTGACCAAGTAGTTGAACCGCCGAAAGGTTCGACGATTGTTGGATCAACTCCGGCTGTCAAAGTGGCGGCTTTTGCTGATGAAAAAAAGAAGATCTACGGAATCATGTTTCACCCGGAAGTTCATCATACTGAGTACGGACAAGAAATTTTGAATAATTTTGTTGTAAAAATCTGCGGAGAAAATCCTTTATTGGGAAGTAAAAAAATAGAGGAAATTAAAGAGTATTTAAAAAAAGAAATTGGCAGTGACAAAGCTGTCTGTGCTTTATCCGGTGGAATTGATTCTTCAGTCGCCGCCTTTTTAACTTATCAAGTGATCGGGAAAAATCTCACCTGTTTTTATGTTGATACAGGGATGATGAGAATAGGAGAAACCGATGAGGTAATAAATACTTTTAAAAATAAACTCAAACTTCCGTTAGTCGTCATCGATGGAAAAAAAGATTTTTTAACCGCTTTAAAAGGAGTCATCGATCCTGAAGAAAAACGGGCCGTTATTGGCGAAACTTTTATCCGAATTTTTGAACACGAAGCGAAAAAAATTGGAGCGAAAATTTTGGTTCAGGGAACAATTTATCCGGACGTGATTGAAAGTCAGGGGACACAACATTCCCATAAAATAAAAAGTCATCACAATGTTGCCGGACTGCCAAAAAAACACGATTTCAAAATAGTTGAACCTTTGCGGATGTTTTACAAAGACGAAGTGAGAAAGATTGCCGCTGAACTGAAATTTCCTTCAGAGATGATTACTCGTCACGTCTTTCCCGGTCCGGGATTGGCGGTCCGATTAATTGGTGAGGTAACTGAAAAAAAATTAGATATTTTGAAAAGAGCTGATGCCATTGTCATTGAAGAAATTAAAAAAGCCGGCTTATATGATAGCATTTGGATGGCTTTTGCCGTGTTTACCGGAATTAAAACTACGGGCGTGACCGGTGATGAACGTAAATATGGAGAACTGATTGCTGTCCGAGCGATTGAGTCAAAAGATACAATGACTTCCGACTGGGTGAGACTGCCTTATGAAGTTTTAGCAAAAATTTCCGAACGTATTGTTACCGAAGTCTTTGAAGTCGTCCGCGTCGTCTATGATATTACGACCAAACCCCCAGCGACGATGGAGTGGGAGTGAATAAATTTATTTACTTAGTGCAGTTTTGTGCTTGTCCTATTAGGTAACCTAAATATCCACTTGATATTGCAGTTATTAGACTTGCCCCACCAATCCATAAATCTCGGATTAATCTTTCTTGTCGATGTCTTTTATTTACACCTGAATCTCTATAAAAATCTATTAATCCTGGACGATCAGTAGGTTTTACTTTTTTTTCCATATGCGGATATTTTACTTCTTCTTCTTCTTCTTCTTCTTGTCAAGGGGTTTTTAGTTACTCTGGCGGGATAATACTTCACGTCAATTTTTATTTACCTATCCGTGACGGCCGTTGCGAATAGGTAAAAACGTACATATTGATAAAATGACAATTTGTGTTATATTAGTGTTATATGAACAATATTGTCAACGTTTCTGATTTCAGAAATAATATTTCCGATTATATTAATAGGGTTAGATATAACAAAGACTCTTTTTTATTAAAGAAAGGTAAATCAATTGTGGCAAGAGTTGTCTTTTATAAAGAGCAGAAGGAATATTTAACTGAAGATAAAATAAAAAAATATACAGGTATTCTTAGCGATGTTGAAGCAAAAAATATGAGAAAATATATGAAAAAGTTCCGTAAAAATTTTAAACTCTTGAGTTAAGAAATATACATGGAAATTTTAGTAGACTCTGACATAATAATAGATTTTTTGAATAATCAAAGTTCCGCAGTTAATCTTTTAAAAGATTCATTTAATAACAAAGAATTTTTTATAAGTATTATTTCTTGGATAGAGGTCGTCTATGGATTTAAAAAAAATAAAGCCTCAAATAAGATAAAAATATTTCAAGATTTACTTAAAGATTATCGTATTCAAGTTATTTCTGTCGACGAAAAAGTCGCAGAAAAATTTCTTGATGTCAAAATTGGTTTGGAAAAGCAAAGACAACCTTTAGCAGATTTTGATCTTTTGATTACCGCAACCGCTATAGTCAATAATTTATCTTTAGTGACAAGAAATACCAAGCATTTTAAAAGAATAACAGGTTTGGATTTGTTTTAAATCCCCTTTACCTATCTCTGACGGCCGTTGCAGATAGGTAAACATTGCTCTTGACAAACGCAATATCTTATTTTATCCTGTACATATATGTACAGGATAGACACACTATTAAAGCTAAAAGAGAAGTTATTTCATACCAATGATCTGGCTTTATTGTGGGGGATAACTAATAAAAACACTCTTTATACAACTATAAAAAGATATATCCAAAAAGGAGTTTTAATCCCAATTCACAAAGGATTTTATTCAACAGTTCCAATCAATCAAGTAAATCCTTTTAAATTGGCAATAGGCTTTCTTCATCAATTTGCCTACGTCAGTTGCGAAACTATTCTTGTCCGTGAGGGAATCATTTTTCAAAAAGAAAATTATCTAACCCTTGTTTCCAGTGTTTCAAAAAAATTTACAATAGCAGATCATTCATATTTAGTTCGCCAACTTAAAGATAATTATCTATACTACGATCGTGGGGTAGATAATGTTGGTGGTGTTATGACGGCGAGTATTGAGCGAGCGGTAGCCGATCTGCTATATTTTAATCCTAACTATTACTTTGACAATAAAAAGAGAATTGACTGGAAAAGAGTAAAAATAATCCAAAAGGAGGTAGGTTATATATGATTTTACCGAGTCGAGAAGACGTCTATCACAAGGCACAACTTTTTCGATTATTAACCGAAATTTTAGATAGCTCTATATCAAAAGACATTTATTTTAAAGGTGGCAGTGCCGCCGCCATGCTGGGATTTTTAGACCGGTTTTCAGTTGATCTGGACTTTGATTTAAAATCGAACGTTGATAAAAAAATAATTGATAAAAATTTAAGAAAAATTTTTCAAGATCTTGATTTAATAATTAGTCAAAAAAGTAATAGGACGTTATTTTATTTACTTAAATATTCTGCTAAACCGGGTTTACGAAATACGATTAAATTAGGTTTGATTGACTCAGCCTTAAAATCAAATACTTACTCGTCTTTTTATCTGGATGAGATTGACCGATTTGCCTTTTGCCAGACTCCAGATACGATGTTTGCCAACAAATTGGTCGCCGTGACAGACCGTTATAAAAAACATAAAATGATAGCCGGACGTGATATTTATGATATTCATCATTTTTTCTTATCAGGTTTTGATTACAATAAAAAGGTTATTAAAGAAAGAACAGGCAAACAACCGATCAATTATTTTAAAGATTTGATTAAGTTTATTGATAATAAAGTTACTGATAAAATAATCAGCGAGGACTTAAGTTTTTTATTGATTCATAAAAAATTCAAATCTATAAGAAAGGTTTTAAAAAGAGAAACACTGATGTTTTTGAGGGATGAAATTAAAAGAATAAAATAAATAAATATTCATATGGAATTTAAATATTTTTCAAAAAACGGAAAAATTTTACCAATTGAACAGGCAACCATTCCTTTAACTAATATCGAATATGCTTATGGTTTTGGAGTCTATGAAAACATCCGTGTCACAAACGGCTTGGCATGTTTTTTGAAAGATCACATTGAACGATTAATCAAGTCGGCAAAAATCATTAGAATTTCCCATAAGTTTGACATCTCTTTTATTGAAAACAGCGTTTTGGATCTTGTCAAAAATATCGGAATCAAAACTTACAATATTAAAATACTTTTAGTCGGTGGTTCGCTGTATATTTTCTGTCTCAACCCGCTTTTTCCTGACAAAAAATTATATCGAGACGGAGCAGAGTTTATTACTTATAACTATGAAAGGCCCTTTCCTCATGCAAAAACACTCAATATGTTGCAAAGTTATATTGCCTATAAAAAAGCCAAAGAATCTGGAGCATATGATGCGCTTTTGATCAATAGAAACGGTTTTATTACTGAAGGGACAAGAACGAACTTTTTTTGCATCAAAGATAAGACGATTTATTCACCACCTGAAAAAAATATATTACTCGGAGTGATGAGAAAAGCACTTTTGAAAGTCGCCTTAGCAAATAATTATCAGATTGTTGAAAAAAATATAAAATTAGATGATATTAAGTATTTTGACGGGGCTTTTGTGACAAGTACTTCTTCAAAAATTATTCCGGTAAGATCAATTAACGGCGTCATATTAAATTATCCTGACACATTAAAAGAATTGATGAAGTTGCTTAATGATTTTTTGGATAACTGTGGTGGGAGTATAATCAAAACATGATTAAACAAAAATCAAAACAAAAAATTTATGCTTTTATTGATAGTCAAAATCTCAATCTTGGGGTACGTTCGCAAGGTTGGATGCTTGATTGGAGAAAATTTAGACAGTATTTGCGAAATAAATATAGCGTAGAAAAAGCGTATTTATTTATTGGTCAGGTAGCAGGAAATGAAGCTTTATATGCGTTTTTACAGGAGTGTAATTATATCTTAATTTTTAAACCGACCTTAGAACATCGAGAAAAAGATAAAGTAATAATAAAAGGCAATGTGGATGCAGAATTAGTTTTACATTTAATGATCCAATATAAAAATTATGATAAGGCGTTGATTGTTTCTGGGGATGGCGATTTTCATTGTTTGATAGAATATTTAGAAGAAAAGAAAAAACTTTTTAAAATTCTTGCTCCAACAAATCATTATTCAAGTTTACTACGCAAGTTTAATCGGGGAAATTATATAATCCGTATTGATCTATTAAGAAGTTCCCTAGAACAAAAAAAGACTGGCATTCGCGTTCGGTCGAAACCTTAGGCTAGTCCAGTCATCGTGATGAAAACATTGTAACAATAATAACAACACTTGTCAAAAGATATTTTATTTGTTATAATTCGCCTACAACTTGGTAAAAGCGTTATAGAGCGGAAATACCCCGTTCAAGCTGAAAAATCGAAAGAGAAGTAAAGACTTAAGTAGATTTTTCCGGAAGTTCCCGTAAACGAACTAAAGCATCACTGCAAAGTCAAGTGCTTAAAGAATAAGGTAAAATCCTTTGAACTTTGAGCCCGCAGCAGTGCGGGATTTTTTATAGGGGATTTTACAAATCAAGGTGGTACCGTCTAATAATTAGACCCTTGTTAAATCATCAATTAATTTTGGTGGTTTGACAAGGGTTTTTTTGTTTCCGTGGGTGGCAGAACGGCGATGCAACGGTCTGTAAAACCGTATCAAGCAGGTTCAACTCCTGCCCCACGGACTATGAAAAACAATTTAGGTAATTACACTCATCAAGTAAAGAATCCAAGTAATTTTATCCGTTTTGATCTGACGGAGGGTAATTGCTGGTTTAAAGAAGAAATAATTGACTGGTTTAAAAAAATTAATATTGATAATGCAATTCATTACCCTGACGAAAAAATAATTAGCGTTAAGAAATTATTATCTCGTTGGCTTCATGTCAAGGAAAATAATATCGCCATCGGTAATGGAAGCGATGAGCTTATAGAAATAATCCCAAAATTATTTCTTAAACCAAAGAATGAGGTCTTGACATTAACACCATCATTTTTTCGTTTTACAGAATCTTCATTAAGAGCCGGTGTGAGAGTGAAAAATATTCGATTAAACGAAATAAATGGTTTTGAATGGGATAATTTGATCACAAAAAGATTTTTAAAAGTAGCCAGTGATAAACAAGTAAAATTAATTTGGTTGGCAAGTCCCAATAATCCAACAGGAATTGATATTCCTAGGCATATCTTATTAGAAATAATTAAATTGGGAAAAATTGTAGTGATAGATAAAGTATTAAACGGTTTTACCAAAGAACTTAGAGAAATATCCCAGCTCATCTGGGAGAATCCAAACTTAATAATTTTATCAAGCTTTTCCAAAACGTTCGGTTTACCCGGACTTAGATTTGGATTTGTAATTTCCTCAGAAGAGAAAATTGATTTAATAGAAGAAAGGAGGTTACCATTTAATGTTACCGGCCCGAGTTTATTTATTGTAGAAAAGTTACTTCAGTCGCTGTTGACGGGAAAAGTAAAGATGGAAGGAGCTTTTAAATTTTTTCAGGAACGGATATTTTTTGAAGACAAGATTAAAAAGTTAAAGAATATTAAATTAAACAGTGATTCTAAAACTAATTTTGTTTTATTACAACCGGTCGGCCGAATAAATATATTCAAAAAATTATTGGAAAAAGGTATTTTAGTGACAGATTTAAATCAAACTCTCGGAATAAAAAACAAAAACTTTATCAGAATAACTTTACGTAATCGTGAGGAAAATCTGATATTACTAGAAGCTTTGAAGAATATTAGTTAAAAATTTATTAAAATAATCTTATGAAAACTTTTGAATCAATCAAACGAAAACTAATGAATCAAAAGATTCCTTTTGAGGAAATTACTTTTTTGGATGAAGCGGTTTCAGCAAGGAAGATAGATAGTTCAGTGGACAAAAATTATAGCCCTGATAATGCCATCAAAACTTTGATTATTCCCACTAAAGAAGGATATAAGGCGTTAATATTACGGGGAAACGATCGGGTTGATGAAGAAAAATTAAATAAGATTATTGGAAAATGGAGTGTTGTTAATTCGAATATTCTTAGGGAAAAATTTGGATTTTTACCTGGCTGTGTTTGTCCTTTAGATCTTGAATTACCGTTTTTGATTGATAAAAAAGCCGATGAGATGGAAATTTGGAGTATGGGAGCGGGTGACCCAAAAAAAGGAATAAATATAAAAAAAAATATTGCATTTTCTTTTATTAAAAATTTTCATATAGTATCATTAACACATATGACAGATTCAAATATTGAAGAACGTTTGAAACTAATTAAGGAAGTCGGGGAGGAAATTGTCCAAGAAGATGAGTTAAAAAAACTTCTTGAAAGCGGGGAAGAGCTGATTGCCTACGACGGTTTTGAGCCGTCAGGACAGATTCATATTGCCCAAGGAATTGTTCGGGCCATCAACATCAATAAAATGATCAAGGCCGGAGTGAAGTTTAAGATGTTGGTTGCCGACTGGCACGCTTTAGCCAATAACAAAATGGGCGGTGACTTGGAGAAAATAAAAACAGTCGGAAAATATTTTATCGAAGTTTGGCGGGCGAGCGGAATGAATTTATCCAACGTAGAATTTGTATGGGCTTCGGAAATGAATAAAAATCCCGACTATTGGAAACTGGTTCTTCAAGTGGGAAAATCAAATGTCTTAAAAAGATTTATCAGGACTGCCGAGATGATGGGGCGGGAAGAGTCTTTGGATAAACTGACAGGCGCCCATATTATTTATTCGTGCATGCAAGTGTCTGACATTTTTTTGCTTGGAGCCAAAATTACCCAATTGGGAATGGACCAGCGTAAGCTAAATATGTTGGCTCGTGAAGTGGGACCGATGTTGGGATTTTGGAAACCAGTCGTCGTTTCTCACCATATGTTAATGGGTTTAGGTAAACCGCCAGTAACATCATCAGATAGAGCAACACGAACAATCGCTCTTAAAATGTCAAAATCAAATCCTGACAGCGCGATTTTTATGACGGATACAACTGAAGATATCAAAAGAAAAATCAATAAAGCTTACTGTCTTGAGGGAGATATAAAAGAAAATCCGATTTTGGAATATTATAAATATATTATTTTTGAATCCTTTGAAAGATTAAAAATAAATGAGGTAAAAATTGAAAGACCGGAAAAATTTGGCGGCAATTTATCATTCAAAACTTTTGCTGAGATGGAAAAAACCTTTGCTGAAAAACAAGTCCATCCAATGGACATAAAGACGACTTTGTCCAAATTACTTGACCAGCTAATTGAGCCGGTCCGACGCCATTTTGAAGAAGACTCAAACGCGAAAACGTTGTTGGAAAAAGTAAAGTCTTTTCAAGTGACGAGATAAGGAAATCTTCTTTTCAAATAAAAAAGCGTTTGACATTCAGTTTATTTTCTATTATCATAGAAAAAGACCGTAATAATTATTAGTAATTATAGAAAATGGATTCTCGCCTTCGCGGGAATGACAACCTTTTATGTTAAAAATCGAATATATCTGGAGAGAACTTCTTGATCGGGTAATCGAGAATAGAAATCCAGATTTCACTATTACAGAACTAGCCAAAAAATATTCTCTTTCAACGAGTGTCGTTAATCATGCTCTGATTCCTCTTCGCAATCTTAACATTGTCAAAATCAATAAAACCTCATCAAAAGTAGTTGATTGGGAAAGACTGTTATTTTTCTGGGCCACCAGACGCAATTTAAAAAAAGACATAATTTATTCGACCTTTAGTTCGTTATCTGTTTTTGATAGAGAAGGTTTAATGCCGCCAGAAGTCATCCCAACGGCTTTTACTGCCTTTCGTTATCTATTAAACAAAACGCCTGCCGATTATGATCATATATATTTTTATTCCAATAAAATTGAAAAAATCAGCAAAAGGTTTTCAAAAAGCAAACGTCCGCCAAACATTTTTATCTTAAAACCAGACCCATATTTATTAAAATCTAAAAAACTATGTTTGGCCCAACTTTTTGTAGATCTTTGGAATCTGCCGGAGTGGTATTCTAAAGATTTTACTGATGCGGTTTTGTTAGAAATTAGAAAACGATTAAATTCATGAACGCTTTTTATCAACAGTTTTTAACTGATAAAAGTTTTTCTCTTTTAGCCGAGCTAAAAAAACAGTTTAAATTTATTTTGATTGGCGGCTGGGCTGTTTATTTTTATTCTAAATCCTTAAAATCAAAAGACATTGATATGATTGTTGATTTTTCCCAGCTTGAACAGTTCAAAAAAGAATTTACAATTGAAAAAAATGAAAGACTCAAAAAATACCAAGTAAAGATAGAGGAAATTGACATTGATATTTATCTGCCGTTTTATTCGGATTTAGGATTACCGGTTGAAGAAATCATCAAAAAAACAACATTGATCAACGGTTTTGTCTTACTGGAAAAAGAAGTTTTACTTATCACAAAATTAAAGGCCTATCAGGATCGGAAAGAAAGTATCAAAGGGCAAAAAGATTTAATAGACATCGTTAGTTTAATTCTGTTAGAAAATTTTAATTTTAAATACTTATCAGATTTGACAATAAAACATAAACTAATAAAATATTGGCAAGTCCTGGAAAAACTTATTTACGAAACGAAAGAAATCCCAGAATTAAGCTTGAATCAGCATGCTTTTGCGAAAAAGAAGAAAAAACTGTTAGAACAAATAAGATTATTTTGATAAAATGTGAAGATGAACAAAAAACTTTTTGTTGGGAATTTGGATTTTGATGTTAAAGATATTGAGCTTGAAGAACTTTTCAAGACGGTCGGTAAGGTAGTTTATGCCGAAATTGTCAGATTTTTTGACAAAAAATCAAAAGGCTTCGGGTTTGTGGAGATGAATACGGTTGAGGAAGCTAAAAAAGCCATAGAAATATTAAACAACAGCGATTTTCGAGGAAGAAAGATTATTGTTAACGAATTTAAAACAAGCGCGTAATAACTAAGCAGTACTGAGGCGAGGAATTCCTCGGCTTTTATCCAATAGAGATCTGATTCTTTGCTTTGCTTCTCCAAGGTCTTTGACAGTAAAAGATCTTATTTCCGGTGACGGCAAACCCACGGGTTTTCTTTTTTCTGCATATCTTCCCCGATCAATAAAAACAAAATGAGTTAAAAGACCGGTTTCTTTTGAAAGTGTATCGTTTTTAGCTGCTCCTTCGAGGACCTCGGCTTTATCATCAAAAAACCAAGGAGAATAGCCATGAAGCATTAATTGACGAGTAAGTAAACCAACATGCTCAGTTTTTTTTGGATCGATAATGACCATTGTCTCTGAAGTTGAAATATCGTTTACAATATTCCCAAAAACTTTTCCCTCCATATCAGGAACCCTTAATGGTATTTTTTCGGTTCTAGAGGAAAGATAAGGTAGAATTTTTTCCATTTTTGTTTTTTGCAAATCAATGTCTCCTTCAGTATAGATTACAACAAAGCCTATTTCTCTTAATTGTTTTAAAAAATTAAAAGCCTCTCTGTCAATATACGGGGATATATCAATTTTAAGAACAGCATCTCTGATATTTTTTTCATTAATAGTTTTACGAAAATGTAATGTATTATGTAAGCTGAATAGATGTTCACAAAATTCAGAGAAATTAAAATAACCATTTTTTTCTGTCTGTTCATAATATTCCTTTCTAATATTGTCGACATTTAAATTAGTGACTTTGCTTAAAGTTACAAAAAAAGCCTCTTCTTTATATCTTTCATTATCAAACAAAGTTATATCAAAATCGACGACGAAAACCGGTCTAGGGCCAAAAAAATTAGCAATCATATTTTAAATTTAACTTTTTTCCCATTATGTAAAAAATTAACCTGTTGATGCTTTATTGCAATCCCAACATTAGTTACTCGTGTGACCTGACTAATAAAGATATTTCTGCCGTTCAGACTTCTGGGAGACCAAACAACTAGATTCCCCGCGCCTATCTGTCCGTCTCCAACCACGGCATCTTTATATCCTTTGAAATGAAGTTCATCAATTATTCTCAGATTGAAATCATTGCTTTTTATATTAAAGGAATTTTCACATTTTATTACCTTATTTTCAAGTGGAATGGGAATTTTTTTTGAAGATAAGCAAAAATGTCAAAACGAAAGATTTATTATTTGACATTACCTTGCTTTCTTGATATATGGCCAGTGAGAAGACCAACTGCTATTGATGCTAAAACGGCTGCGGGTAGTATGAGACATTTTCCGCCAGTAGCCTCAATTATTCTATTAACAGCAATTGCTCCGAAATAAAGTGCGCCTAAAGCCGGAGCAGCTCCTATTATCAACGCTTTTTTTAATTCTTGGTTCATTCTTAATATTTTACACTAATTCTTCTTCTTGTCAATCAGACAGGCTAAAACCTATTCATTTGACTCTTTCTTAAACCCTTTATAAAATAAGTAAATTTTATGACGAATGAAAAGTTGATGTACAATAAAAAAGTAAAAATATTAGAATTTATTCCTCATGACATTCGATCAGAGCTTTCTTATCAAAAAACATCCTTGGGTAATGGAAGACATATTTATTATGACCCGAAAAATGATAAAGGAGCGATAGACTACTATCAAATTGACCCGCCCGGCACGCTTCGACCTCAGATAGCCATTGATCATTTAAGACCAATCCAACCGGGGACAGAATGGCCAAGGTATCCGAGAACCGGTGTGGAAATTTATCAACGTCACTTAGAAGAATTTTTTAGTCCTAAAAAACTTGATTCGATAAGAGGCAAAAACGTTCTTATTCCATATTTGGACAGCACCGGTTACGGTCATATGATGCAGGCCTGGGATATGGCAATTTTTCTTCAAAGTCTTTTTCAGGTCAGGACCATTTTTTTTGATCCCGTCTATGCCCTTACATCGGATCAAAAATTTATCTATGATGGCGTTCAAAGAATCCTTAAAGGTCTACATTTAGGAAAAATAGATATAGCTAAGTTGAAAGATTTATTTAAAAACAGAGACTATCCTCCTGGCTTGGGAGGATTAAAACATAAAATTACGGATCAAATCGGATTAAAATTAGCCGAAATGGCTTTAGCAACATTACCAATAAAAGGGGAAACATCGGTCGCTTCAAGACTAATAGATAATATTGGAAAATTGAAATTATTAGAAAAATTTATGTTAAATTTGTTTCCATTTATTGAAAAAGAAATTTCAGAAAGATCTTTGGCTTCAAGGACTCTTCAAGTTGCTCAAGCCACTGACGCGATTGGTCTTATAACCAGTCATTCTTTTACAATCAGAGGAGCTGACCCCTTTATGTACAAAAGATATATAGGAGAAAGACCTTTTTCCATCGTCTCGGCAATTCCTGACAATGGTTATATTGATAGATATCTACCTGATGAAAGTGCCAATCCAACAATGATTGAAAAAGGCCAATTACTTGTTCCTTTTGTTGGCGGGGTTTTATCACCAAAGATTAATTATGGAGTAGCAGACGAAAAAGTTAAAAAATACCTTGAAAATTTATTCGGGATAAAAAGTGAAAGGGTTTTTGATGTTGGCACGATCGCCGATAGTATTACTCCGAAAGAATTTATTGAAAAATGGCAGCAAAAAGAAAAAAAAGTTCTTCTTCCGGTTAATGGCAACGCTTCAAATCTACCTTTTATTACCCAAGCTCTCAAAGACTTAGGGGATAATAGAGCTAAAGAATGGTTAAAAGAAAATCAGGTCGCAATTACCGTGTATTTAGGAGATAAAGTTGATAGGGTAGAAGAAGTAAGAAGAACAGTTGAAGAAAATGGATTACAAGACCATGTGGAAATTTTTTATTCAAGAACTAAATCAGGCGCCGCCGAATTAAAACAAGTGCTTCAACGCAATCACCATATTGAATGGCGGTCACCGGGAGAGAACATTTTGACCGGTGGAGATGTAGGAACTTGTGAAGTAGGATTAGCTACTCCAGGATTAAAAGGATCGATAAACGAAGTTTATAATATGAAGTATATGGCTGAAAAAGGGGCGGCCATTCCTTCTTCTTATCCTCTTTCCAGTTATGGGATGTGGGCTGATATGGGTTTTTCTCCGGGTCAATTTGGTTTACTGTCTTTACCGTTAAACACTTTTCAAGAAATGTTAGCTGCTCTATTGGAGAAAGAACAAAACGGCCGAACCAAAGCAGAAAATATTGCTTTTAAAGCTTATTCTCAAGCGAACCATGATACTAATTTCAGAGTGGCGGCCATATTTTTGTTTGATTATTTTAAACCGGAAGGAAGGACTCTTGATGATCTTTTGAAAATGTTTGATCAAGTAAACAAGGAACACCAAAGGATAAAAATGGAAAAATTTGGAAAATATTAATTAATTAATTTGACAGAAGGTTTTTGTTTGCTATACTTAAAACCAGTTATATTTCCGCTAAATAATTTCTTGTGAGTCAATTTTCTCAATTCATTTTTTCTGCGTTTAAACATTTAATATTTTTTATGGAAGGTGGTGATTTTATATGAGCAAAAAACTATACGTCGGTAATTTAGTATACGAAGTCACTGATGAGGATTTGAAAGTCCATTTTGGAACAGTTGGAATCGTTGTTTCAGCCGTAGTCATCAAATTTAGAGACACCGGAAAGTCGAAAGGATTCGGATTTGTCGAAATGACGACTGAGGAAGAAGCGAAATCAGCCATTGATACTTTAAATGGCAAGGATTTTAAAGGCAGGATGATAGTCGTCTCTGAGGCCAAACCGCCGCGAGAAAGAACTGATTTTGGTGGGGGACAACCACAGGTGTAATTAAAAAAAATCAAAAGCCTGCCTAATCCGCCAGTTAACAGGGGTGGGCTTTTTTTATGGCCGAATTTGAATAAAAAGATAGTTTAGATTATAATATCAAGTTAATTATGTCATTAGAGCCTTTAAGAATCTTACCACTTATAAAAAAGACAATTCCGATAGATAGCTTTGACCCCCTTAATTTATTATCAACAGCAGTGTTTTTAAGAAAAAACTGCGGTTCTAATATACGTAATTTTTTAAACGAACAGAACTTTTTACAGATTAAAGATTTAGTAATAGATTTACATAAAGATTTTTCCAGAAAAGTTACAGGCGATTCCTATTTTAAACATTTATTTTATACGGCTTATTTATGTTTCGAGCAAGTTGGCGATCTTGGGTTTAAGGACGATTCTCAAAAAAGAATTTTTATCAGTAGTGCTTTATTACACGATGTATTGGAAATAAAAAGAAAGAATCATCAAACGTTTACAGAAGAAAATCTTCTCGAACAGTTAGCGCAAAGTGGCATTGATGAAACTGAGGCAAAGAAAATTACTACGATTGTCAGTTTTCTTACTCCTGAACCGAAAGGTCCTGATCTATCATCAGCATTATGGAAGGTAAAAAAAAGAAAGGATTTTGATCGAATAATAAATTTTGAACCTTCCGATGAAATGCCTTTAGAATTATTAGAAATGGCAAAACAAATAAAAATAGCTGATGAGATGGCTAATTTAAGGGAAACAGTCGATGATGTTAAATCTGGTAAAGACGGTCAAGATAGGGAGATTTACGATCATAAACCTTTTACAGATAGGGTAGCGGTTTTTGAAGAAAGAATTAGTACCATTGCTGGAAAATATCCTAGGCATTCGTTCTTACATCAACTCCAAAGTGATCTTAACTTTCTCAAAGGATGTCTTCGTTCAAGTTAATTTTTCTGCTATATTTTAATTAATGATGATAATTAGAATTTTGTTTTATTTGGCCTCGTTCTTAATTATCTGGTACTGCTCCGGAATTATTATTAAATCGGTTGAAAATTTAGCCCATAAGCTCAAAATATCTCCCTTCACGATGTCTTTTTTTGTTCTGGGAATTCTGACTTCGATTCCCGAGTTTAGCGTTGGGATCAATTCAATTATTAACAAAACCCCGGATATTTTTGTTGGCAATCTTCTCGGAGCCTCATTGATTATTTTTATTTTTATCATTCCGCTTTTGGCAGTCTTTGGCGGCGGAGTAAAACTAGTCCATCAGTTGAGCGAAAACAATCTTATTTTTTCACTTCTCGTTGTTGCCGCTCCGGTTTTTCTAATTGCCGATAATTTATTGACCCGGACTGAGGGAGTATTTTTGATCTTAATCTACTTTATTCTTTTTTATTTTATTGAAAAAAAAGATGGTTTAATGGGAATCAAAATCCCAAAAAAGAAATTCTTTGATAAAAATTTATTGGGAGAAACAATTGAACTGTTACTTTCAGCGCTAATTATATTTTTAGCCAGTAAATATATCGTCACCCAAACGGTATATTTCTCGTCCGTATTTAAAGTGTCTCAATTTTTAATCAGTTTAATCGTGCTTTCAATTGGGACCAACTTACCAGAAATTTCTTTAGCGGTCAGGTCAATAATTAATAGAAAAAACGAAGTCGCCTTAGGCGATTACTTGGGATCAGCGGCGGCCAATAGCTTATTTTTTGGGTTATTTACTCTGTTTAACGGCAAACGAGTTAATCTCAGCGTTTATTCTTTCAGGATTATGTTATTGACTCTGTTGGGACTGGGTGTATTTTATGTTTTTTCTCGTTCAAAAAAAGATATTTCAAAAAAAGAAGGGATAATTCTTCTTTTAATTTATGTATTGTTTATCGTTTCTCAAGTGTTATTTCCTTAAGTGAGTTATTAAAGCCACTCCGTCTGTAACGGTTATTTTTGCTGTATTTTTATTCATTACGTTACTTATTCCTCTCGTTGATCCGAACAAAAGCGTATCGTCGATTAATCGATAATACAGTCCGTCAGTTGCCACTTTTTCCAATTTCTCACTGACGGGAACAATAGAGACTTCGTCGCCAATCTGTCCGTTGATAACAATTTCCTTATTTAAAATAAATATTTCTTTTTTTCCCTCAATAATTTTTATTTTTATTGATTTATTTTCAGTCTGGATTTTTGTTAACAAAAAAATATTGGCAAGAAGATGATCAATCCGGTCGCCTAAAAATCCAAAGATAATAATTTCTTGGAATTTTTTTTCAAGACAATAATCAGTCGCCAGTTCAAAATCGGTTGCGTCTTTTTCCGTTGGATATGTTATCAATGTAGGGGCGGATCTCATATTTTTAGGCGTTGAATCAAAGTCGCCAATAACAATATTAGGAATTAGTCCAAGTTTTAAAATATGTTTGACCCCGCCGTCGGAGGCGATCAGGCAATCCGTTTTTTTAATAATATTTTTTGCCTGACTAAAATCTGACAAATTTCCGTTAACAAAAACAATTGCCCGTTTCATAAGCAATATATTACACTATTGACATAATATTTTTTATTTGTCATAATGAAGCAAAATTTAGGGGAGCCGAATTACGGCTGAGAGTCCCGACTAAGTAGGGAGACCCTTGGAACCTGTCCGGATAATTCCGACGTAGGGAAAATATATGCATAATTCCAGTATTTCTTTCCAGGTCTTACCCAAAGCAAAAACTGACAAGAAGATGATAAAAATCATAGATCAGGTTATTAAAATGATCAAGCAATCGGGTGTTAGTTATGAAGTGGGGCCGATGGAAACGACGATGGAGGGGGATTTGGAAACCCTTTTTCAAATAGTTAAAAAAGCCCAATATCTCTGCATAAAAGCGGGAGCGAAAAATGTTTTTACTAACGTAAAAATTATCTATAATCCAAAAGGAGTCTTAACGATTGAACAAAAAGTTAAAAAACATCGTTTGATATGAATCTATATTTTTTACCAATACTGACAAGTTTAATTACACTGTTTTTATGGCAATTAATGGTCACATTGTTTCATATTGAGCAGTGGATATTACCGGCTCCGACGCAAATTATTAATTCATTTTGGCAGTCGCGGTCATTAATTTTTTATCATCTCGTACCAACGGTTGTTGAAGCAATAATCGGGTTAATTGGGGCGGTTTTTGTCAGTATTTTCATAGCCATACTGATGGAAAGATTTAAGACGATGCGAAAAATTATTTACCCGTTTCTGATTCTTTCCCAAACAATTCCCTTTATTATTTTGGCTCCGCTTTTGACCCTTTGGTTTGGATTTGGATTATTGCCAAAAATTATTATCATTAGTCTTGTCTGTTTTTTTCCGATCACAATTAATCTTTTTGACGGATTTCAGGGTGTTGATCCGGCCATATTACGTCTTTTAACTTCAATGGGAGCGAATCAAAAGCAGATGTTTAAATGGGTAAAGTGGCCAGCCAGTCTTCCGGCTTTTTTTTCTGGACTGCGGATTGCGGCCGCCTATTCTATTTTGGGGGCGGTTGTCAGCGAATGGATGGGGACTGATCGGGGCTTAGGAATTCTTCTTATCAGGTCGACCAAATCCTATCTCACCGATCGTGTTTTTACGACCATTGGAATAATTACAATATTAAGTATGGTCGCCGTTTTTGCAGTGGAAATTATTGCCAGATTATCAATTCCCTGGCACTATTATAAATTAACAAAAAAACTATGATAAAAAAAATAATTTTTTTGGGGATCGTTTTAATTTTATTAAGTATTGTTTTTGGAAAAAAAACAAACAAATCAACAAAATCCAGTGCACAAAAACAAAAAGTGACTGTACTTTTGGACTGGTTTCCCAATACCAATCATACCGGTCTTTATGTGGCCAAAGAAAAAGGCTATTTTGCTAAGGAAAATTTAGAGGTAGCAATTTTGCAACCGGCTGAAGGAGAAAATACTCAGGTGGTGGCGGCCGGAAAAGCTGATTTTGGCATCAGCAGTCAGGAATCAGTCATCCAGGCCAGAGCGGTTGGAATTCCATTGGTCTCAATCGGAGCAATTATTCAACACAATACTTCTACCTTTGCTTCGCTTGAGAAAGCTAACATTAAAACAGTCAAAGATTTCGAAGGTAAACGCTATGGAGGTTGGGGATCGCCGATTGAAGAAACTGTTATTAAAGCGGTCATGAATGAAGCCGGGGCGGATTATGACAAAGTAAAAAATATCACCATCGGCGAAACTGATTTTTTTAAGACAATTGGAAGAGACAGCGATTTTCAATGGATTTTTTACGGATGGGATGGGATTGAGGCGCGACGTCGGGAAATAAAATTAAACGCAATCATGCTAAAAGATTTAAACCCGGTTCTTGATTATTACACGCCCGTAATCATCACCAACAAAAACCATGTAAAAAATCAAAAAGAACTGGTGGCAAAATTTATGAAAGCAGTCAGTCAAGGATATGAATTTTCTATAAAAAATCCAACTGAGGCCGCCCAAATACTGATCAAATTAGCTCCGGAATTAAATCCGGAATTGGTTAAACAAAGTCAGGCCTATCTAAGTCAAGAGTATCAATCTGATGCTGAAAAATGGGGGATACAACGCGAGGAAGTTTGGAGTCGATATGCCCAGTGGTTGAGTGATCATCAGTTAATCAAAAAGATTATTAATGTTAAAGATGCTTTTACCAACGAATTTTTGCCATGAGAAATCAACCAAAATTAATTATTAACAATCTTTCCCAGTCTTTTTGGCAAGAACAAGAAGTAATAAAAAATATTTCTGTGGAAATTTTTGAGGGCGAGATTGTCAGTATTATTGGCCCTTCTGGTTGTGGTAAAAGCACCTTGTTTAATATCATTTCTGGAATATTAACACAAAATAACGGCATTATTAAAATTAATGGAAAAGAAGAAAAAAATAGGCAGGGCAAATTCGGATATATGTTTCAAGAACCATTACTTTTTCCTTGGTTAAAAGTCTTGGAAAATGTCATGTTGGGGTATGAGGTTAAGGGATTAGAAAAAAATCAGGCAAAAATAAAAGCCTTGGATTTATTAAAAAATTTTGATCTTTTTGAATACGCAAATCTTTATCCTGATGCCCTGTCCGGGGGGATGAAACAAAAAACAGCCTTATTGCGGACAATTGCTTTTAATTCATCACTACTGCTACTTGATGAACCTTTTGGGTCATTAGACGCAATCACCCGCAGTTCCCTCCATTTATATTTGCTTGAAATTTGGAAAAAGTTAAAATTAACGATTATTTTTACCACTCACGATATTCGTGAAGCAATATTTCTTTCAGACAGAATCTATGTTTTAAGCAAAAAACCAGCCAGAATAATTAATTGTATAAAGGTTGATTTACCCAGACCGAGAAAAATTAAAGATTTAGTTTCACCAGAATTTGTTAAACTTGAGGCAAAACTAATTAAATTATTAGAGTAAATATGGTGTGAAGTTCAATCGGTTGTGGGGAATGATTTTGGATGATAAAATTAACCTCTATGACAAAAGAACGGCCAACAAGAATACCTACAGCTAAAGAAATATTATCAGACATAGAAATATTAAACAGTGGTGTGATCATCTCAAAAGTTGATCAAGGTTGGTTACCTCATCAAACAACTGCTTTTGAGCAAATGTATCAATCGCCAATAGGAGCAGAAGTTGCCACATATATAACTACTCCGTTAAAAATGGTTGCTCAACCTTTTACTGATATGGGGGGAGGAAATATCGAAAAATTACCTCCTTACAAGCATACCTGTTTACCTATAGATCAAATGCTTTTTGGAGCATATCCTAATACCAGATATTTTGACGTTAGTCGAGGAGGGCCTTTAGCGGCTATTGATCGTTCTTCTGGGTATTTAGCAAGAGGTTTACACCAATATTCAGAAAATACTGACAAAGTAACAAAAGATTGGATAATAAAATATGGTTTAGGAGCAGTAGTTCCTCTTATTAGGCGAAAAAAATTATTCCAGTGGGTTAAAGATAATAATGCGGAAGCTTATTTAGTTCCAGCTACTTCTGCAGCAGAGGGAGTGGTGGCTACTAGCAATTTTTTTCCAAAAATGAGAAAAGCGTTAGATCGGATCAAAGGTCAAATTCCCTGGTTGACAGAGGAGTGGCGAAGAAATAACAAAGGATCAAGTAGATTATACGAGGTTCTTTATACATATATTTTAGAACAATTTGGCCGTTTAAAGTTAGCGAGGATGTTATCAGGTGAGGAAGGAAGCTTGGAAGAAGTAGCTGAACTTTTTATGAAGATGGCAAAGAAACTATTTTTTCTAGGAAAAGAGCCTGATGAAATATATAAAGCTTTCGCTGAAAGATTATATGATCCAAATCAAATATATAGTCATCCTCATTACGGCGCACAAGCTGATTGCTCGGAAGTTGTAATAAAATCGGATAAACAACTCTCGACTATACCATGGGAAGCGATGTTACTTCTCGGAGATGGTAAGACAACAAAAGAACAACTAATTAATATGGCTAATTTATTAAAAGAACTTTATCCGAATACAGAAGTTATAATTCTTTTGAATAATGAAGATAAACCTTTGGAAATGGGAGATAATGGTCAAAATCATTTGACTCGTTTAGCGATCGCTGCCTGGACAGATAAACTATTAAGAAAAAAAGTAATTCAAGATTATAAATTTGATATTAGTCGAGTTTATAAGGAGTCTTAAGCTTAAATTGATTATCTTGAAAACGTTTAATTATTTTTTCAGCGTTTGGAAAACCCATTTTTTTCACCTTTTTAATATCTATGCGACGATCGTCCATAAGATAAAGTACTTGATCGGCCTCTTTGTAGGTAAAACCGAATTCTCCTTCGTCAGTCTGCCCGTCCCAAAGTCCGGCGCTGGGAGGTTGATTGATTATTTCTTTAGGAACTCTTAGATATTTAGCTAGTTGATAAATTTGAGTTTTGTATAAATGAGAAATTGGTTCGATGTCGCTCGCAGCGTCGCCGAAGCGGGTAAAATAACCAAGTAATTTTTCCGATCTGTTTTCCGTGCCGCAGACTAAACCATTAATTTTTTTGGCAACATCAAAAAGAGTGATCATCCGGAGCCTGGCCATCATATTGCCGACTCTGATTTTATTTAGATAATCAGTATTTGGGCAGGTAAAACACTCTTTTATCTCGCAAATTATTTTGTCCAATCCTTTTTTACCCAAGGTTTTCATCTGATTAATAATGTTATTAGCTGGTTTTTTAAAAGGAACGACAAAAAAATTATTCTCCGGAATTTTAGTTTTTTTTATCACATCTTTAATTTGTCTTAATTGTCCGTCAAGAAATGGAAAAATAAAAATATCATAAGGCAAGTAAACAACAAAAATGTTTTTTTTAGAATAAGCTTTTTTTAGAAGATAAAGGGTTGTCACAGAATCGATCCCGCCTGACAAACCAATAACTACTTTGTCTAATTTGGTTTTTTTCTGGACCGATTTCAAAAATTTCACAATTTTTTTCGTTTCCTGTTTTGGATTGATAAGAAGCAAGGTTTTCATGGGTATAGTATACTAATTAAGCTATGAATTATAAAGTCGCCCTCATCGTTGGCCGGTTTCAGCCGTTTCACAAAGGCCATCTTTTTTTGATCAGAAAAGCTTTGGAAAAGGCCGGTAAAATAATTGTGGGAATTGGCAGTGCAAATATCATGGACGTGAATAATCCGATTGATTTTGAAACTAGAAAAAAGATTATTAAAGCAGTCGCCTACAAAGAAAAATTTGAAGACAAATTAATTAAAACTGTTCGTTTAAATGATTTTCTTGATGACAAAAAATGGTTGACAAATTTAAAAAAACAAGTTGGGAAATTTAATATCTCTTTAGGAAATAATAACTGGACTAATAAAATTTTGGGGAAAGCCGGTTATAAAGTCATGAAAATAGATTATTATAAAAGGGGCCTATATGAAGGTTGGAGGATTAGGAAGCTGATTAAGGAAAAAAAGAAATGGCAGGACAGGATTCCGGATTATTTAATTTCTAATTTCGAATTTCTAATTTCTAAACAATCTTCCAATTTCCAACAACCAATTTCCAAATTCAACCATGTTGTTTTAGGCGGAACGTTTGATCATTTTCATGCAGGTCATAAAGCTTTATTAGAAAAAGCTTTTGAAATTGGGAAAAAAATAACAATAGGATTGGCAACAGAAAAGCTTTATAAAAACAAATTTCTATCAGAAACAATTGAGCCGTTCAACATAAGGCAAAAAAATATTACCGATTATATTAATTACCATCTTAACAACGATCGAGTAAAGATGGTAAAAATAATCCCATTTTCTGAATTCACGGGAGGAGCTGACAAGATAAAAAATATTGATGCGATTGTAGTTTCAAAAGAAACCTATCTCAATGCTTTGAAGATTAATCAGCTGAGAGAGAAAAACAAGCTTCCTTTATTGAAAATAATAACAATTAATGATGTTTTGGCGGAAGATGGAAAATTAATTAGTTCGGAAAGAATTCGCACTGGCGAAATCGATCGTAATGGCTTTTCCTACACCCTACCCCCTACAACCCACAACCTAACAATGCCGGAAAGTTTGAGACCAACATTACAAAAACCTTTAGGAAAGATTTATAAAATGACACAACAACTTGTAGGGGCGATTCGTGAATCGCCCAAAAAGTCAGTGATTATTATCGCCGTTGGAGATATTATCGTTGATGCATTGTTAAAGTCGGGGATCGATCCGGACGTGAAGATAATTGATTTTAGATCCCGACGAGAAAGGTCTGACCTTTTTGCAAAGTTTCTGCATGTGAAAAAAGGTCAGACCTTATATAACAAGCCAGGAACAATAAACATAAAAACTGCAGAAATAATAAAAGAAAAAATTAAAAATGCGTTATATCATCAGAAAAAATCATGGATTGCAGTTGATGGTGAAGAAGACTTATTAGCACTTCCAGCAGTCTTATTTGCTCCATTAAATTCATTGGTTTTGTACGGGCATTGGGAGTATGGGGTCATAGCCGTTCATATCGATGAAAAAATAAAAGATAAAATAAGAAAAATTATTAAAAAATTTAATTAAATTTTTTGTTATAATTTTTGCTATGTTAACCAGATATTATCAACCACAGGAATTTGAAAATAAATGGATAGAAGAATGGGAAAAAGAAAAGGTATATTCATCAAAAAAACTCTCCTTCGCCAAAGCTTCGAAGGGCAAGCAATATATTTTATCAATGTTTCCTTATCCCTCTGGAGCCGGTCTCCATGTAGGTCACATCCGTAATTATACAGGCACAGATGTTGTTGCTCGCTATTTTCGAATGAAAGGTCATTCAGTTCTTCATCCGATGGGTTGGGATGCTTTTGGACTTCCTGCAGAAAATGCTGCTGTCAAAGCGAAAAAAAACCCAATGGATATGGTCCCAGAACATATTGCAACTTTTAAAAAGCAGATGAAATCTTTGGGTTTTTCTTATGATTGGGATACGGAGTTTTCGACTGCCGATCCAAATTATTATAAATGGACCCAGTGGCTTTTTATCCAATTTTATAAAATGGGTTTGCTTTACAAAAAAAATACCCCGATTAATTATTGTTCGATTTGTAAAACCGGACTGGCTGAGGAAGAAGTTTTGGCCGACGGAACTCATGAACGATGTGGAAATAAGATTGAAAAACGGGATTTGCCTCAATGGGCCTTTAGAATAACGATGTACGCGGATAGATTATTAGCAGATTTACACGGATTGGATTGGCCTAAGGGAATCTTGGAGATGCAGAGGAATTGGATTGGGAAGAAAGAAGGAATAAATATAAAATATCAAATATCAAATATCAAATATCAAATAGAATGTTTTACAACAAGGCCGGACACAAATTTTGGTGCGACTTTTATTGTTATTGCACCGGAACATGAATTTGTCAAGAAAATCAAAACCGCGGAAGTAAAAAAATACGTAGAAGAAGCAACCTTAAAATCAGAACAAGAAAGATTAAATAAAGGAAAGAAAAAAACCGGTGTTTTCACAGGATATTATGCAATAAACAATTTAAACGGAAAAGAGATGCCGATTTGGATTTCCGATTTTGTTCTTTCCGGTTTTGGAACAGGCGCAGTAGTTGGTGTACCGGGTCACGATATGAGAGATTTTGAATTTGCCAAAGAATTTGAGATTGATATTATTCGTGTTGTGGTAGGGAAAGATGGAGATAAATCTAAAATAACCAAAAAAGAACAAGTCCAGGAAGAAGAGGGGGCGATGATTAATTCAGAATTCTTAAATGGCTTGGATATTCATGTTGCCACAAAAAAAATCATGAATTATTTTGAGGAAAAAGGTTGGGGAAAAAGAGTGACTTCTTATCATTTGCGTGATTGGATTTTTTCAAGGCAACGTTATTGGGGCGAACCAATTCCAATGGTTAATTGTGAAAAATGTGGGTGGCAGCCGATTCCGGAAAGTGAATTGCCGTTGAAACTTCCTTATATAAAAAGTTACGAACCAACTGAAACAGGTGAATCACCACTGTCAATGATTCCTAAATTTATAAATACAAAATGTCCAAAATGTGAAGGAAAAGCCAAAAGAGAAACTGACACGATGCCAAACTGGGCCGGATCATGTTGGTATTTCTTGAGGTTTGCTGATTCAAAAAATGACAAACAACCATGGAGCAATGAAACAATGAAACAATTTCTGCCTGTTGATTGGTACTTAGGCGGCGCGGAACATGCCGTCTTACATCTTTTATATTCTCGTTTTTGGGTCAAAGCTTTGTATGATTTAAAACTTCTAAATTTTAATGAGCCGTTTTTAAAACTGAGAAATCAAGGAATGGTTTTGGCAGAAGATCACCGGAAAATGAGTAAGTCATTTGGTAATGTGATTAATCCTGATATTGTAATAAAAGAATTTGGTGCTGATGCTTTGCGGATCTATGAAATGTTTATGGCGCCTTTTAATGCGGAAATCTCGTGGTCAACGAAATCACTCCAGGGTTCTTACCGTTTTATCAAACGCGTTTGGGATTTATATCAGATTTTTGTAGGGGACGAATTTATTCGTCCCGTGCATGAGAACAAACAATTAGTTGTAAAATTACAAAAAACCATTAAAAAAGTCACGTCTGACATTCCAAAAGTTAAATTCAACACTTCAATTGCCTCAATGATGGAGTTTTTGAATGAGTGGGAGACATCATATAACACGAAACATGTAACATTAAACATTTCCGATGCCAAGAAATTTCTTCAAATCTTAGCTCCGTTTGCCCCATTTATGACTGAGGAAATTTGGCACAATGTTTTTGGAGAAAAAACCTCGATTCATTTATCATCTTGGCCAATTGTTTCCGGCGAAATTTTTGAAGAAGAAATAACATTGCCAATTCAAGTTAACGGAAAGCTTCGTTCGACGATTAAACTATCAAATGTTAACCTAACTGAAACGGCCGTCGTGAATAGGTTACTGAAAGAAGAAAAAATAAAAAAATATTTAACAGGCAAACCAAAAAAAATCATTTACGTTCCAGGAAAAATTATTAATTTTATCATTTAATGTTATTCCCGCGAAGGCGGGAATCCAGACCTATGATTGATTATCCTGATCGACAAAAGTACGTTGATGCTTTAAAAAAACAATTAGAGCAGAATATTTTTAATCACTCTTTAGCTTTAGAAGCCTGTATGGGAGGATTATATGATTATTTTGAACAAACAAACCCCTCGACTCCGCTCGGGGTAAAAGAAGATTGGATGTTGGCTGGATTGTTACATGATATTGATTTCTCTGGAGAATTTAAACCGGATCATCCGAAAAAAACTTTGGAGGTATTGGCAAAACACGGGTTAATAATTTCCGAAACAGTTCACAATATTATTAAAGCCCACGCGCCAAGTTTGACTGACCGGCAACCGCAAAATAAAGCCGAATGGGCGATATTTTGTGCCGATAGTTTGACAGGATTAATCGTAGCAACAGCTCTTGTCTATCCGTCAAAAAAATTAGCAGACGTTAAATTATCATCAGTTATTAAAAGATTATTAAAAGAACCTCGCTTTGCCGCCGGCACCAGGCGGGAAGAGATAAAGATGTGCGTCAATCCCGAAGGATTAAATTTATCGATAGAAAAATTTATTGAAATCTGTCTTGAATCAATGAAAAAAATTGCTCTAGAAATTGGGTTATAATTTTTTTGCTTTATTTATTTTTGTTAAATACTTCTTTTTGTATGCTATGTGCTGCATCACTAAGCCCTGAAGATAAATTTCCAACTTTCCAAATTTGAATAAGTCTATTAATTGCCAATGAGACCACAGCAACACCAACAACACCACCTCCAACGAAAACACATCTTAAAGTATTTACTGTAGCCTCAGGATTCATATTGTGTATATCTTTCTTCTTCTTCTTCTTCTTCTTCTTCTTCTTCTTCTTCTTTGCAAGCGGATTTTGTCTGTTGACAAGGATTATAGAATTATTATATAATTCTGTCATTATGATACAGCAGCTTATTAATGACGAAAAATTTACCAACATCCAAAAAGCCCAGGCGGGATTAACCCGTTTATTTATTGATGCCCAAAACACTTCCAGTTTTTACCGTGTTTTAAAAAATGACAAGTCTTTGGGAGTATTGATTCCCGAAAATATCTGGATGAGTTTAGTCGAGGATCTGGAAGCTCTTTCTTCACCAAGCTATAAAAACAGAATCTCTTTAAGTAGAAAAGACAAAAAGATTTATACAAGTGCTCAAGTAAGAAAACAGTTAGGATTATAAAAATATGTTTTTTTATGTTTTTAAGAAACAAGCCTTAAAAGATCTTCAAAAACTGCCAAAAGATATTCAAAAAAGAATTCTCACGAAACTCGACTATTTTGTCGTATCTGACAATACACTGAACTTTGCCGAAAGCTTGGTTAACTTTGAAATTGGCCAATATCGATTTCGGATAGGCGATTATAGGGTGATATTTGATGTAGAAGGAGTAAAAATCATAATTCTCACCTTAGGTCATAGACGTAAAATTTATAAATAAAAATTTATCAAATTTTTTTGAGTCAATAAAAAAATCGTGAGAAGAGATTTGATTATGATTTTTCCTCAAGAGGCTTTGTGAATACTTCGGCGGCTTTTTCTTTTGTCATCCAAAAAAGAGTTAATTGTGTTTTAGGTTGTCGAGATGGGATACCAAGTGATTCATTATGTAAATTAAGTAAAGTTGTGTCGTGGGAATATGCTATAGTACTGAACCCATGATTTCTTCCCCATTTTTCTGAAAGATCGGTCAGACCAATAATAAGAGAAACATCTTTTAGTTTCGGATTATCTTCAAACTCTTTAACCAGCTTTTCAAAATCTTTCTCAAGATTTATAAGAAGCATTCTTCCTGCATTCATCAAACTTCCCTTGGTCAGTTCTTTTAAACCACTTCGGAAATGAATCGAGATAAAAGGTGGAATTTGTTCATCATGAAGAACGTAGTTTAGATGATGAGAACCTTCTGGAGCCATAAACATCTTTGGTTGTTGTACTAAATGATTATAATCCAATCCTTCCAGAAAAAGTTTGTTTCCAACAGATTTAACTAAAGTTTCTTGCTTAAAATGTTCTGCATATTGATTGAGTAGATTCAAATATTTAGGAAATTTTCTAAACAATTCTACACCCATAAGGCATAGATTTTATCACATTTACTTTCTCTCAATCGAAATATCTTCAAGAGATCGGGGATCTTCGACCGGCTCAAGATGAGTCGAGATCGTCACTTTTTCAATTAAATCGCGGATCTCTTTCTCTATTTTTTCAAGCAAATCATGACCTTTTTGGACGGAAATATTTCCCGGAACCAAAACATGAAAAGAAACAAATCTTCTTTGAGCCGACTGGCGCGTCCGAAGACCATGGAATTTAAGACCCTGGCGTTCGTATTTATCGAAGATAGATTTAATAATATCCAATTCGTCGCGGGAAATAGAAGTATCCAGCAAACCCAAAACCGAGCGTTTTATCAATTTTAACCCGGTAAAGATAATATTAAAGGCAACGAAAATGGCGATGGCCGGATCCAGTATCTGCCAACCGGTTGTGGCAACCAAAAAGACGGCAACGATAACGCCGATTGATGTAGTCACGTCCGTCATTAAATGATGGCCGTCGGCCTCAAGAGTGATTGAATGATGCCTTTTCCCGACTTTCAAAAGTTTTTTGGCGACGACATAATTAATGATGGAGGCAATGATTGAAATACCCAGTCCAAGAAAAGCTTGCTCGATAATTTTCGGATGAATAATTCTGTCAACGGCACTGACAATAATGGCAATGGCGGCAATAAAAATAAACAGTCCTTCCGTAACGTTGGCAAAATATTCGGCTTTTGCGTGGCCGTATCTATGTTCTTCGTCCGGAGGTTGCTCGGCAACTTTCAACATCAAAAGGGCAATCACGGCAGCAGCTAAATTAACCAATGACTCAAGAGCGTCGGAAAGTAAACCGACTGACCCGGTTAAAATAAAAGCGATTGATTTTAGAGTGATGGTTACAATAGCGGTAAAAATCGAAAGCCAGGCAAATTTTGTCAGGGAGGAATTTTCCATTGTTACAATTATAACAAATTTATTAGAAAAAGACTTGAACTATTATAGGCTAAATAGTATAATCGATCCTTATGTCTGAATATGATTTATCTTATCAACACGGTCAAAGGACAAGAGAAATAATTAATGGAATATATCGTAAAATCTTCGTAAGAAGTCTGGTAGGTGAAGATAGTGGAATAAAACAATTTACTGCTAGAGCTGCTATAGCGGTTTTTCCTGGCCCTAGTGGAAGAGATGTTCTATTCGCCGATATTATTGATGATCAGCCAGGAATTAAATATTGGAAAAGAATTATGCAATTAAATTTGGATTCATTGCTTGAAAGAGATAGAATATTTCCACCTTTTAGTGAGGCAGAGTGGATAAGAGCGAGAGGTATTTTTGCTCAAGAAGGATGGCCGGTTGGTATAGTTGTCTTTGGTGAATCAAGACCAGTTGGTCAAGAGGTAATTGGTCTGGCTCATCCGATTATCTTCCCTCCGTCAGCGGTCTTGGGAAAAATACAGGCGGCAACAAAAGATTATTTGAAAACTCTTCAATAAAATAATTCTTCTCTCTTTTATTTTTATTGTGAGCCCGTCGGGACTCGAACCCGAAACCAACAGCTTAAAAGGCTGCTGCTCTGCCAGTTGAGCTACGGGCCCTTCGACTCTTCTTCGACTTCGCTCAGAATCGCTCAGGGTAAACCCTATATTTTAACAATTAAAGTTCATTATTTCATCTGATTTTCCAAAGCTGCTTCGCCTTCCACTTCCATTTTTGCCATAGTCATTACATTATACAAATATTTCTTACTTTTTGACAAAACAAGCTATAGTATAATTTGTGTACGAAGTCTTATTACAATGATATTTCCATTAATAATATGAGTGAAGTTGAACGTACATCAAAAAACAATAATATGCTTGAACAATGGTTGCCTTCAGAAGGTCGTAGTCCAAAAGGAGAATTTAAAGACAATTTCTATTACCCATTTTGTTATTTAGAAGCAAAAAAAGTGAGTGATCAGCTTGGTAAACTTGGTTTCCACATTAAAAAAGCAGGAATTTCGGTTGCAGTAAAACCGTATGACGTTGCAGAAGCAATTGCGTTACTTTCTGGTGTATTAGGTCCAGATATGAGAACAACAATATCATCTTATTTTTTAACTTTAACGCCAACAAAAGTAGGCAAGTCAATTCCTGCTTATTGCCCGCGAACAATTATAAGTACTGACAATGATTATCAACGTCTTCTTGATAGAGTTGATATAACAGAATCTGTTATTAAAGAATGGGGATATCCTGCAGAGATAAAATTTATTAATGAATATCCATACTGTTTATATCCTGAAAAACCAAAACAGTCGTCTAAGATAATATTAAGCAGAATAATTGAAGAAGGAATAGAAAAAAAATTAAACGACAAAGTTGATAAAGATGCGTATAAACAAATAGTTGCAATTCTTGCCGGAATTGGAAGAAACACATCAGAGGTTACTCAGAAAGTTTACGATAAAATGGAAAAACAAGTTTATGAAGTATATCACGGATCTACTGTTGTTAGTTTAGCTCGAATGGCAATGGCCCTTGTTGATTGGGGTATGAAAAATCCAATAAAACCTCTTTTTCTTGTATCCACAGCGAGATTAACTAATGACCAAGGTTTAAAAATCCCCCAAGCATATTTGTTGGATCATATAATTAAGCAATTAGGATGGGATCATAGTTGGTTGGGGATGCTTGTTGGAAAAGTTGGGGGATTAAGAAACTACCCGACCAGTGCGGTCATAGTTGAAATAAAACCAGAACAATATCAAGATGCGCTTTTAAAAATTCGATCTCTATTTAACAAAGCAGTAAAAAAAATGGTATCAGAAAATTCAGGATTATTTTAGGTTAGAGCTGCTTCGCCTTCCACTTCCATTTTTTTCAATCTGGTGTAATAATCGGGCAACTCATTGAGATGGGCAAGGGCAATTTTGCCGGTCACCAACGAATTATCATTGGTGACATTGGTCACAGGGTCAACTGTCCCATGTTCCAATTCGACGTCCATACCCATCTGGAACTGTTCAACATCAAACTTGCTCCAATCAATCCCAAGTTGTTCGCCAATATTTTTTGACTCTTCAGCAGTAAAAGTTTTTTTCATAGTTCGACTTCGCTCACTATAAATAAGCTAATAAATTGTTAATAATTCATTATATCTTAATTAAAGAAGCTTGTTTCTTGTTTGTCATCCCCTTGAAGATCAGGTACCGTACGGTAACCTGGAAGAAGGGGATCCAGTGCTTTTTGTCTGGATTCCCGCCTCCCCTTCGATGGGTCTCAGGGTAAACGCGGGAATGACAATTTGATAATTCAAAAATTTTAAATTAAAAATTTTGCTACAATGACTTAATATGACTTGGCTTTTTTATGCATTTTTGTCAGCGATTTTTGCCGCCGCCACGGCCATTTTGGCAAAAATCGGAATCAAAGATATTAATTCCGATCTGGCAACGGCAATTAGGACAGTTGTTATTTTGTTTTTTGCCTGGGGGATTGTTCTTTTTAAAGGTTTAGGAAAAGAAATACATTCAATATCTAAATTTTCCCTGATATTCTTGATATTGTCAGGTGTAGCAACAGGCCTTTCCTGGCTTTTTTATTTTAAAGCCCTGCAGATGGGGGAGGCTTCAAAAGTAGCCCCGATTGACAAATTAAGCCTCGTTTTTACGATTATTTTGGCGGCAATCATTCTTAAAGAAAAAGTAAATATCGCAATTGTTTTTGGAGCGCTCCTCATGTCCGCCGGCGCAATAATAATTAGCCTGGCTAAATGACTTCTATGACCTGGCTATATTTATCACTCGCTTCAGTTTTAAATTTTACTTATCTAAATCTTTTATCAAGAGTTGTTTCTCGAAAAAGCAAAAATCCAAGAGCAATGTCTGTTGTTTTTAATTTTATTGCCATTTTGATGACATTAATAATTTTTATTTTTTCTTCGGGTTATAAAAATTTTTCTTTACCGAAAGGATTTTCTCCTTATTTTTATCTCTTTTTGGCCTGTTTATTTTATGGTTTAAACGAACGACTAAGGTTTTATGTCAGTAAATATCTTGAAGCATCGCTTTTTGCAATTATTAGTAATATTTCAGTAGTCGTAGCTTTTATTGTTGCTTTATTTCTCTATAACGAATCTATGACAACCAATAAAATATTTGGGTTTTTATTAATAATGGCTTCTCTATTATTAGTATCTTTTGAAAGAATTAAAAAGATTAGTTGGCGGGGGATAGGCTTAGCTTCACTAACAAGTACTTTTGTTGGGATTGCTTGGTCGCTTGATAAGAAAGGTATTTATTACTTTAATTTGGAAACTTACAATGTCTTTGTTTGGCTACTACCATTTTTAATCGTTTATTTTCCGGGCGTTAAATTTTCCGATATTAAAAGAGAAATAAAAATTAATAAATGGAGTTTAATTTTACTTTCTTTTTTAAATGTTTTTGGTTACTTTCTTAATCTTAAAGCTCAGTCTTTAGCAGAAACAACTAAGGTCATTCCTATTGTTCAAACGTCAACCGTCTTAACTGTAATTTTTGGCATTTTTATATTGAAAGAAAAAAGTCATCTGTTCAAAAAAATTCTCGCCGGAGTTATTGCGGTTATTGGGGTATTTTTACTGAGATAATATGTTTGTCATCCCCGATCTAGTCGGGGATCCAGTGCTTTTTGTCTGGATTCCCGTTTTCACAAGAATGACATGGAGGACAATTTGATAATAAATTATGTTTAACTTTATAAAATCCGAACTAACTCATTTCAAAAATCTACCTAGAAAAGCCCAAGAGCTATTAATCTCTTTCTTCTTTTATTCAACTGCTTATCCGATGATTTCAATATTTATCAGTGCCTTTATCTGGAAAAATAACAACAATATTTTATTTTTAATTTTTTTTCGTGCCAGTCAATTTCTTATTACTCCATTTGCCTTTTTATTAGGCGGGGTTTTACTTAAAGTCATAAAAATTAAAACACTTTATTTCATTGGTACACTTCTTATTGCCGGAAGCAGTGTTCTAATAATATTTTTAAAAAATGATTCGCCTTTAGCATTTGTTTATATGGGAATGTTACTAGGCATAGGAGCAGGATTGTATTGGGTCAATAGGAACCATCTAACAATAAAAGAAACTAACAATGAAGATAGAAGTTATTTTTTCGGTTTATTATTTTCATTTTCAACCTTGATCGGATTTATCATTACCTTCATGGTTGGTTGGTTGATTGTATTTGGAATATCATATCAACTATTAATTGTAATTGCATTTATTCTTATTATTTTTTCGGGTTTAACTGTGTTCAAAAACGATCATGACACACCTACAGTCGGGAAATTTTTTATTATTAATTCTTCATATATTTGGACACGAAAAAGGTTCCTTCATTTAGGGATTGGTCTGGTAGAAGGTCTTTCATATATTATTCCTGGTTTGCTTATTCTAACAGTTCTTGGAAACGAAGGAGTTCTAGGGACGCTGACCGCCATCGCATCAGTTATTTCAGCTATTTTTATTTATTATTACGGCAGAAAATCTAACTCAAAAGATCATAGAACCTATTTTATCGTTAGTGCAGTGTCAGCTTTAATGATATCGCTTTTGATTGCTCTGGCTTACAACAGATTCACCGTTGTAATCTATTCGCTTTTGAATGGCTTGATTATCAGTTTTTTATGGTTGACGGCCATTCCTCCGATTTTGAAAAACATTGATTTGGAAACGAGGGAGGTTGAAGAAAAAAGATTTAGTTATATATTGGACTCAGAATTTTTTTTGGATGTTGGTAGAATCATTTCGTTATCTGTTTGTTTATTCATAGCAATCTATTATGGTACAGAAAATTCTTTACGTTTTTCTCCTCTAATTTTAAGTTGTCTTCAAATTTTACTATTTACTTATCTGGAAAAATTTAGAAAAAAAACCTATTGACAAATTTTTAATTGTATATTACCATTATATACGATATGTTTATTGAATTAAATTTGGATGATATTGAAGGTTTTGATTGGGACAAGGCCAACATCAAAAAAAATGAGATTAAACATAAAGTCTATTACAAAGAATGTGAGCAGGTGTTTTTTGATAAGCCGTTATATTTTAAAGATGATAAACATTCGAAATTAGAGAAAAGATTTTATGTATTTGGAGAAACAACTAAAAAGAGATCGCTCATAATTACTTTTACAATTAGGAATAGAAAAATTAGAATAATTACAGCAAGGAACCAAGATAAAAAAGAAAAAGTATTCTACAAAAATAATTATTATAAATTATCAAAATAATTATAAATATGAAAAAAAAACTTAAAAAACTTCCGGTTTTTAAGAACGAAGACGAAGAAAGAGATTTTTGGTCCACTCATAGCGTAGTTGATTATTTTGACATGCGCCATGCTGTCAAAATATCCTTTCCTAATCTTAAATTATCAACCAAAACTATAAGCATTCGACTTCCAGAATGGATGCTAGATAATATTAAAATGGAGGCAAATAAAAAAGATGTTCCTTATCAGTCTTTAATTAAGGTATACTTAGCAGATCGTTTATCTGATATCAAGGGACAGTACAAAACAAAATAGACTATGCATCCACAAACTTATACCCTAAAAAACGGTCTGCAAGTGATTTTTATTGATACAAAAATTTTTCCGACGTTAACGACTCTTCTTTTGGTCGGGGCTGGTAGCCGTTATGAAAACGAAAAAAATAACGGGATTGCCCACTTTTTTGAGCATATGGCATTTAAGGGCAGTAAAAAATATCCCAATTCGTTTGCTATCTCCTCAACTGTCGAAGGATTGGGCGGAGTATTTAATGCTTTTACTTCAAAAGATCACACAGGTTATTGGATAAAAGCGACGAACGAGCATTTTATAACAGCGATTGATGTTTTATCTGATATGATTCAGACCCCGAAATTATTGACGGAGGAAATTGAGAGAGAAAAAGGAGTGATAAAAGAAGAGATTAATATGTATGAAGATATGCCGCAACGTAAAGTGGGGGAGATATTTGAAACCTTGTTATACAAAGGTAGTCCCTTAGGATTTGATATTGCCGGAACCAAAAAGACTGTTCAATCGTTTAATCGATTGGCATTCACAAATTATATTAACAGTCTTTATCATCCAAATAATATCGTATTAGTTGTTGCCGGAGGGCTAACGGGTGGTAAAGACGCCCCATTGGGGCGTCTCTACAATATCATAGAAAACAAATTTGGCAATTGGCAATCGGGAGAAAAGCCGTCGTTCGTAAAAATTAAAGAAAGTCAGACAAGGCCTCAAATGTTGGTCAAGTATAAAAAAACCGAACAGACACATTTTTCTTTGGGTTTCCGGACTTTTTCATTCAATGATGAACGAAAATATGCAATGAATTTATTATCAACGATTTTGGGTGGAGGAATGTCATCTCGCTTGTTTATTCAAGTCCGGGAACGTCGTGGTCTTTGCTATTATATTTCCTCAGGTGGCGAATTTTATCACGACTGCGGTAACTTTGTCACCCAGGCCGGCGTCACCAATAACTTGGATAAAATTAAAGAAGCAATCAAAACGATAATGGATGAGCATAACAAAATTAAAACCGGAAATATCAAAAAAGAAGAGTTATTAAAAGCCAAAGAGATGATCAAAGGTCGCCTAATGCTTTCAATGGAAGACTCAATGAATATTGCATCATTTTTTGGCACCAAGAAAATTCTTCAAAATAAGATTGAGACACCGGAGGAAATCATTAAAAAAATTGAAGCAGTCACAGTTGATGAAATAGCCGCATTGGCAAAGGATATTTTTACACCGAAAAGACTTAACTTTGCTATGATCGGTCCATTTGAAAGTAAAGATTTCCACGGATTGTTGACGGATTAACACGGATATTTTGATATTGTGAAAAAGATTTTAATTATCATCTTCTTAGGTTTGGCGGTCTACAGTTTTGGCTTATTTAATGGCTTTGTCTGGGATGATGAAGTGATGTTCCAAAATGCGGGTTCAATTCCAGGCACAGTTTATTTCCGGCCGGTAATTTCAACTGTTTACTGGACTATTTACAATGTTTTCGGGCCGCGGCCGTTTTCTTTCCACTTTTTTCAATTAGTTTTTCATATTGCAACGGCGGTATTGGTCTACTATTTGTTCAAACGTTTTTTCAAAGAAACGATTTCATTTATTCTGGCGATTATTTTTCTTGTTCATCCGGTCATTGTTGAAGCGGTCTCTTTTGCCTCGGCCATGCAGGAAGTCGCTTTTACTTTAACAGGAATAATCGGATTATATTTATTCGTCAGCACAGAAAATCTATCAATTACTAAAGTTTTTTTTGGAACTTTTCTGTTATTAATGGCTCTACTGATGAAGGAGACAGCGATTGTTTTCTTTATTTTAGTTTTTGGTTATTTACTTCTTTTCAAAAAAAAACCGAATAATGTTTTGGTTAATTATTCTATTTTTGCGGTGATTTTTTTGATGACATATTTTTTATTCAGATTGTCAGGCGGCAGCACTTACGTTCAAGGTCAGGGACTTTTCCCGATTATGCGCGTATCTTTGACAACCCGTTTGATAAATATTCCGATGATTATATTGTTTTATCTTACAAAATTTTTTTATCCGATGAACTTAGCCATTGCTCAGCATTGGGTGGTAAGGACAGTTGATTTGAGGAATTTTTGGCTACCGTTAATTGGTGAATGTTTATTATTATTGACAGCAATAATATACGTTTTGAAAAGTAAAAACAGGGTTTTCGCTATTTTTTTCATTTGGTTATTGATCGGACTACTACCTCACTTACAGATTATCCCTCTGAATATGACCGTGGCCGAACGTTGGTTGTATTTTCCGATGATCGGATTGCTGGGAATGATAGGAAGCGCAATGGGAAAGTTAAAAGTTAAAAGTGAAAAGTTAAAAGTTATTTTTATGGGATTAACGTTAGCTGTTATTTCCCTTTTTTCTGTCAGAAGTTTTGTCAGGACTTTAGACTGGCGGAGCGGTTTAACTTTATTTAGTCATGATATTAAAAAAGACAGCAGTTTTGATTTACAAAACAATATGGGAGTTGAATTATTTAGAGTCAAACGATATAAAGAGGCAAAAAAATATTTTGAAATCTCAACAAAATTGGCGCCGTACTGGTGGGTAAACTGGAATAATTTAGGCGCAATCTACGAACAGGAGAAAGACTATCAAAAAGCGATGGAGTATTATCAAAAATCGGTTAATAACGGTCAATATTATTTGGCATATGAAAATTTGGCCAAATTATTAGTGCTTTATGGGAAAGATCAGAAAAAGACGGAGGAGTTTTTAAAAGAAGCTTTAAGACTTTTTCCAAAAAATGAGAATTTATTGAAAATTAATAACTTTTATGATCAACTACTTAATAAAAAATAAATTTAATAGCTTTCTATTAAGCCTCAAGAGATACTTTTTAAGTCAATTTTGACAAAAAAATATTTTTTCCTAAATTATTTTTGTCAAAAAAAACCCTCTGAAACTAAAAACTTGTTCATATTATTTAGACAATAGATAGAGCAATGGTATAATAAGTAACTTCATTTATCGATAAAAAATACATTTTTTTTCCGGATTTTTACTTTACCCCTTGACATGATATAGTTTAATACCTTAATATAAAGGAAGGGAACGAATTATATGTTTGATATCACCCGAAACAAAAAATTCTTATTAACATTTTTTTTTAGCTTCATTTTCAGCACGGCTGTTTTTGTAGCTGGTTCCAATTTTGTCGAACAAACAAAGGCTTTAAAAGCCATGAAGGATGATTTGCGTCAAGGTTTTGACAGTCTTAAAACTTCGCAAATATCTGACCGTGACGATTTAAAAAAACAACTAGCCTTACTGCGAGAGGAATTGATTAGATTTAAATCTCAACAGGAGAGCCGGACCCAAGTTCTTGGTGAGAGTGCTCCCACGCCAACAATCCAGGCGTCGGCGGATATTAAAGGAATTATAAAACTAAAAAATAATTGGCAAAAAGCAGAAGTTTATCAAGATATGAAGGCATCATCGAAGATCATTGACCAATTAATCAAAGATAAGCTTTATTTTGTTTACGATGAGGACCCTAATTGGTACAAGATAGAATATGATCTTGGCCTCTACGGTTGGATCCAGAAATCGTTAGTTGACGAACTGTAAAAATAATGAAAATAATAAAAAAAATCCTATTTGGCTATAATTTTGTTTTAATATCAGCCTTGCTTTATCAGGGAATAAGGCAGTTCAAATCATCGTCTGATTTGGCTTTAATCTTGTTGATATCTTCATCAGCCCTGTATTTTTTAACAGCAATCTTTGGCAAATATATTAAATTTAATAGAGTTACAAACTGGTTAAAGATAATAAGCTTGGTTTCAACTTCTATTTTATTAATAATCGCTACATTCGGCTTAATCTTTAGCTTTGAATACATCTTTATCATCATTATTTTTCCCTTACCCCTATATTTCTTATTGACGGTATTTTATAAGGAAAAAGTTGAAGTCTTGGTTCCACAGGTGGAATCGATAGAGACGCCCAAATTGGGTGTCTGTACAAAAGAGTCAGTTGAGTCAGTCAATTCAGAGCCAATCGGCGACCCTTTAAAGCGTAAATTCCTCAAAATAATTGGCGGAAGCGGACTGGGGATTTTACTACTGGCAGTATTTAAACCAAAGAACGCCGAAGCAGCTTTTTTTGGCAGTGTTCCAGGCCCCGGCACAGTCGCAATAAAAGATAGTAATGACAATAAAATTGATCCGGCCATTAAATCGCCAACCGATGCATATGGGGTGACCGAAATTGACGATTCTACGCCGGCTTACTATGGATTTGTTAATAAAGAAGGGGCTTGGTATATTACCAAAGAAAATAACGATGGATCATATCGTTATAACAAAGGAACCGGTAATTTTTCTGGCAACTGGTCAAGCAGAGCAAGTTTAACCTACGATTATTTTGATGTTACTTTTTAAAATTATTCCTTGCTTTTTAATGACTTTTTGAATTCCCGGATAGATTCACCGATACCGCGACCAAGTTCCGGTAGTTTTCTTCCTCCAAAAAGAATTAAGACTATTATAACAACGACAATCAATTCTGTTATTCCTACGTTATTTAACATCTAAATCACCTGCCTTTTTTATAATTAATTTTTATTGATAATTCTTCGTAAATAATAACACGATTTCATAGAGAATTACAAGGGGAATTGTTAGTAAAATTAGAGAAAGAATATCAGTTGGAGGCATTATTGAAGAAAAAACAATCGCTAAGATATAGGCGATCGGTCTTTTTCCGGCAATCAATTTATAGGAAATAATTTTAAAACGGATAAGAAATATGAGAACAATTGGAAATTGAAAAGCTATGCCCATCAGAGAAGAAGTAACCAAGACGGTTGACAGAAGACTGGAGATATTAAGGTAACTGCTTATTCCTAATTTGAGTGATGTCTGATAAGATAAAACGCCTACATATTTCATCATAATGAAACCAACGGCAAAGCCAGCAACGAAAAGAATAAGAGATAAAGGAATAACATTTTTGAAAGTCTGAAATTCCTTTTTTGTCATCGCCGGTTCAAAAAAATTAACCAGTTGATAGATTATCAAAGGTAGAGTAACAATTACACCAACAACGACACCACTGTTTATCGAAAGATTCATATACTCAAAAGGCGAAGTAAAAATTATTGTAGCTCCTTTAAGATCGAGCAAAGATATAAAAAGGGTTACAATCTTTTCATAAAAAACCACACCTATTACGGCGGCAACAGAAAACACCAAAAAGACTGTTATGATCCTCCTTCTAATCTCAATAAGAAAGGGAAAAAAAACATTTATTTTGTTTTGATTTTCATTCATTAGAACTATGACTTATCTTTTAAAGCTTTTTTAAATTCAACAATGGCTTGGCCGATTCCTTTAATAAATTCTGGTATTTTTTTGGCGCCGAAAAAAAACAAGATAACTATAGCAATAATAATTATTTCTGGTGATCCAATTCTAGGCATAATATTTAATTGTCACCCCCTTTCTTTTTACTTTTCTTGTTATTAATTAATTTTTCTTTTTTATCTTCGCCGGTAGGTTTTTTTGCAATCTCCGTAATGGTTTCCTTATATTCTTTATCAATATTTTTTAATTCTTTACCGGCTTCACCTAACTGTCCGGCTAAATCTTTTAAATATTTCGGACCAAAAAAAATTAGAACAACCAAAAGAACTATAACAATTTCCGGTAATCCAATATTTTGAAGCATAGATAAAATATTAATAAACTTCTTAAATAAAATCAACTGATTTATTTTAAAGAAGCCAGAGTGGCTTTGATTTTTGCATCCTTCAAATTCCGTCCAGCCGTTCCCGCCGTGACATGACTGGACAGTACTTCGTCCCAGACAGCATCAGCAATTTCTGTAGCACTGGCGCCTCCAGCCTGTGTTTCAATATAAGTATCGATGCCGTTGTCAAGAGTATTGCCTGTGGCATTTTTGCTGAAAGTATTACCGCCACGGACATTAGTTCTGGTAACGCTTGCACCAATGCTAACTCCATAACCTGTATGTTTATAAATTAAATTATTTTCAATCAAATTATCAGCAACTCCGGTTCCAGCAAAATATACGCCGTTTACATTATCAAAAATAATGTTCTTTGAAATATTAAGTTGAGTAACGCCATCATTTACTTTAATACCATTATCATCGCAGTGTTCAATCGCACAGCCGGTTATTTTAGAAAATCCGGAAGTAATCAAGTTAATCCCTTGCCCACGGACATTGGTGATCCAACAGTCTTTGATTAGATTGCGGTTTCCGGTGATTGATATGGCGTCAGACGTACCGGTTGCGGCCGTTTCAATATAGACTCCGCTTATCTCAACTGAATGAGCGCCGATACTAATTGTATCGTTGACTGTTGATGTTGGCTTCAGTTGAAAAGTATGGCCTGGTCCGCGGATTTTAAGAGCATTTTTGGTAACTGATAGAGTTTCGGTCACTATAGTAATTCCTGACGGGTCTGAGGCAAGACAGTAGATGACATCAAAATTAGAATCAGTCGCCAGTGTTTGAGCTTGGGCAAAAGTGGCAACTGCTTTTGATGGAAGCGTCCCAGTATTTGAGTTGCTCCCGTTGACAGGATCCCAATAAAAAGTGTTGCCAATTCCTCCAACCTGAGTGCTCCGTAGAGACTCGATCAAATATTTAATATTAGTATCGTCATCAGGAGTCGCGATGGTTGGCGAAGATGATTGGGCAATTGTAATCTGGGTAAAGGCAGATGCCGCAATAGGGTTTCCCGATTCAGCAACTAAATTCCCACCGGTGACTATGCAGGCGACTGTGTCCGGTCCTGGACGTGCTTGGAAACGCAACTTCCAATCCCCACGCAGCTGCATGGTCAAGCCGACGTATGATCCGCCTCCAAGCGACTGTTTGCCAAAAGCATCGGCTATCTGACCATATCCCATCGCCGGTGTTAGTTCATCCTCAGTATCACGGATTTCATTGATCAGATATTGTAGATCGACTGAGGTATCAGGGGAGGGGACTTCAATAATTGAATTATAAAAATCAAAGGTTAAAGGCTGGGGCATAGTTCATTATATAAGATTTAAGATTCAAGATTCAAGATTTAAGATTTAAGATTTAAGATTAATGAATAATATTATATTATTAGGTAATGATTCAACAACCATATGTTAAAACAAAGATTAAAGAATTTACTGATCTTATTGTTTGGCAAGAAGGTCATAAATTAGTTTTATTAATATATGAAATTACTGGAAAATTTCCAATGAAAGAAAAATATTCTCTGATTGATCAAATGAGAAGAGCAGTAACCTCAATTACTAGTAATATTGCCGAAGGTTTTGGAAGACATTCATATAGAGAAAAAACTCAATTTTATTATCTATCTCAAGGATCATTAACTGAACTAAAAAATCAATTATTAATTGCTAGAGATATAAAATATTTTGATGAAAAAACATATTTAATATTATCTGAAAAAGCAAATTTCACCCATCAACTTTTACAAGGATTAATAAAAAAAACAAAATCTTTTATTCTTTAATCGTAAATAGTATATTACGGATTCTTATTCTTAAATCTTGAATCTATATTCTTAAATCTTTATTAAGTAACGATGGAGTCAGTCGTACGGATGGCCGAGGTTGAATAACCGGTTGATCCGAAAGTTCCGGTAGTTTCAAAAGGCAAAATTGGAGTAACGGTTTTTCTTCTTACACGAAGTAGAATGGTTCTGTTAGCACTATAGACGACAGTCACTGCCTGCGAAGTTGACGAAGCAGTTGTATCGATAAATGGCACATAAGCCGTATCGTCGGTTGCGGTATAACCTCGATCAAGAGTCGGAGATACCCCGGAAAATGTTGATCCGCTCCATGAAGCATAGGTATAGCGGACTTCACGAGTAGCCGAAGTATCTGAAATATCAACGACTCTAATTGATCCGCTGGTCGGTGTATCTGAAGGAATAGCTCCATTAACGACGAATGTACTGTTGCCCAAAAGGTTACCTGCGGCAGCTGTATACATAGCTTTATCAATCGTGGTTCCCGAGGTTGTTCTAAAGACGGCTACACGATCACCTGACAACAAATTGGAAATTGTAATAGCCTGCTGATTTGGAGGAGTTCTGGTTGCACCCGTGGCATCAATTAACTGATAGTTTTGGACATCGGCTGCGGCCATGTTTTCGATCCAGACACCTTGGGCGCCGAAGAACTTACCTCCGGCGAATGTTCCGAAAGGTGAAGCTTTTACTGGTGAATACGTGTTTGTGGGTGTGGTTTGATTATCCTCATGGGCGCGGATATACAGTTGCCCTTGTTTTGTTGTATGAGTAATTGCTCCACCCTGGGCGGTTGCTGTTGGGTACATGGTAAAAGTTGATCCGATCCTAGTTACATACTTTAAATATTCATAAGATTGACTCAACACACGAGTAGCACAACCGATGACAACAGAGTAGTTATAGTCAGTTCCCTGGGTAAAGGCTTTAGCCATTGTATAGACCGCGGTCAAAGTTGATGAAGAGGTTGCGGTCTTTCCTGAAGTGCCGCCGGTAATTATATTAATATTATTAAAAGTACCAACGACGTTACCAAGAGTCATTACTCCGGCTCCGGTCGTTGTCGTCTGCTTTAAAAAAATTCCAGTGGCTCCAGATACCGCTTGAGAGACCGCTTCAAGATTAGTAAACGATCCTGAAGTTGCGCTGTAGGTAAGAGTACCGTTGACAAAGGCAACTGTAATATCGCTGTAACCAGAAACCGTGACTGTGGCGGTCGTATTATTTAAATCGGGCGAAGTAGCCAGAGGGACAGCGTTACGTCCACCAGCCGTTAGATCGATACCGAAGTGATCGTAAAGATCGGCATTACCACCTGATGGATAGTGTCGTAAGAATACGGTAATCTGCGCTCCATTTATCTCGGTTCCTGCTTCTTTTACCTTGATCAAAACGTCTATATGACGAGTGCCAGCCAATGGCCACCACTCAGACCCGGAAAAAATACGAGAGCCGTTCTGTTCAATATATATAAGCTGACTATCGTCCTCCTCAATAGATCCTAGGGTGTAGATGTTTGACCAAAGATTTTCACCAGATGCGGATGCGGCTGTAAAAACACCGGCAGCTGTACTTGAGGCGACCGTATAGGCAGAACTAACATTCGCAAAAGTATCGCTTCCTGTTGTAGGTCTGATCCAGACGTATCCAATTTCGGTAGCCGTCCTTTCATCATAAAAAAGAATTGTTCCTGTTTGACCGGTAACAGTTTCTGTAATTACTTTTCCAATATCACCTGCTACAAAACCAACTCCGGTGCCAGATCCATCGTATGCTTTTATGCGAACTCCGCCTGATACCCAGCCATTTGTTTGAACAGCACCCGTCTTGAGGAATTTAAACGAAGTGTCATCCATGAACCAACCATTGATAAGAGTATACTCTGTCGGGGTCTGGGCGCTCATCGGGATAGTATCATCCATCTGGGCGAGCTCGTCGAAGGTATCCATTAGGTAAGAATAGAGCTCATTGACAGTATAAATCGTTGTTCCGTTAAAATGATATACGCGTTTGTTGACGTAATCTATTGTAAAATCGTCGCTTATCATAGTGGATATATCAGTATATGAATGAGGGAGATACATTGTCAAGTGGAATTAGCAAGTTGTTCTATTTTCACCGTAAAAGTTACTATTTGATATAGTTATTTCACTTGTTTTATATGCGATGTAGGAGAAAATTATCGAGCAATATATGCCGCATGACGTGTAAGAAGGTCACCGTGCTTGCCATTTCTGCATCTGCAGACTGTAAGTGGATTACGAGCGCGCAGGCATCCGGACGTCGTACATTTACCGGAATTATGAGAGACTAACTTGCAACCGCCGGTACAAACATAGTGTAGATTTTTTTTAACCATTATGAGAATTAAGTCTACATAAATAATTTTCAATAGTCAAATTAATCATTTTTTCGTAAGAGAAGCCAGATGAGAATGGAGTTGCTTATAATCAATATAAATCCAAAAATAATGGTTGTTTTGAGATATTTAGTGCGGATCATATAGGCTTCTGTGACAGATTCTTGGGTAATAACTCCCCATCCATATTCCTTGACCGGGGAATAAGCAATGATTTTGTTATTTTGAACCTCTATCCCTTGTTGACCCTGAAGAACTTTTTTAACAACCGGAACATTAGAAAAATTTGGAATAGCCGGATCTAAATCTGAAAATTTTGGGTCACCGCTAACTTGACCTTTTTTATCAACAAAATAAACAGTCCCGTTGCCGAATTCAAAATCTTTAGCCCAATTTGTTAGGCGGCTAACTCGTACCTGTGCAGAAAGAATTCCAATAAGGTTATTCTCAAAATCTTTGATAGGCGTACTGATAAGAATAACATTATAAGCGGGTTTGGCTTTACGTTTGAAGATATCTGATAAATAGGCATTATCAATTTTGACAGTTTCTTTATACCAATCCCGATACGCAAAATTAACTCCGACCACTTCGGCTATAACAGGACGACCGGCCATAAGCGTCCCTTTAGAATCAGCAATGGTAACCCTCTCAACATCAGGGTGGGTTTTAATAATTTCACTGGCAATATCAATAGCACCATTCCAGTTTTTTTGAATTATCTGAGATCTTAAATCTCGACTTAGACCATAAGAGGTTATAAGCTCTTCAAGAACATTAAATTTTTCACTTATTAATGAAGCAGCTAAGTAAGATACAGTTTCACGGCGGGATTTTATCATCTCATCAAAATGGACTGAAGCAGTTTGATATTGATACAAGGTTACAAAAACAACCGGCAGTAAAAAGAAAA